>Ga0307507_10000512_pt1 | contig 81778 bp, 41 predicted proteins | sample 7_EM_MG_FD_207223 | JGI IMG/M metagenome (GOLD analysis project Ga0307507, IMG submission 207223) | Populus trichocarpa ectomycorrhiza microbial communities from riparian zone in the Pacific Northwest, United States - 7_EM | ecosystem: Host-associated > Plants > Roots > Unclassified | place...
AATCGTTGGTTGCGGTGGCGACGCGTAGTGGTGACGCGTCCTTAGGGGGTATATAACTAGCGGCGCCCCTGCGACGACGGCGGAGGAGCAAAGGGAGGCGACGGCAGAGACGAAAGGGAGGCGACTCCCATGCTGCTTGAAACCGAGCTAGAATGGGAAATGACTGTTTTCGCCACATATATAGTGCTCTGAATAGTTGCAATGATATCCGGTGGCTGGCTTGTCGAGGTCGAAGTTTGCGTGGTGTTCAATCCGTTCCATTGCGGAGAAGTTGTGGTGGGCATTGTAGTAGAGGCAGCGAAGCACCCAGTCCCAAAGCCAGATTCGCTCATACAATGAGGTAGGCTAGCTGGACAACAGACCTGTGAGGCCCATACTCTCACCCAGGCATAGCAGTCGTCCGCTGTGGCATCCAAGCAGATTTGTGATGGGTCTGGAGCGGCGCAATTGGCGCTGATTCATGTTAGATCGATGAAGCTAGGCAAAACAGAATAAGAAAGAACAAACCCTTGTAGGCAACATCTAGATCTGTCTGCCGCACGGCTTGATCCCTATATGAACGCATATTTAGTATGTCCGAATTTGGTCAACGGTGGGTAGGGCGTTGATCTTACCGCTGGGCAACAGTCTTCGTTACAGTATGATTCGCCGATATTGATAACTGGTGAGCAAAATATTGATGAAATTGTAAGATAATCCGTTGGAACTTACAAGCAATTCCCGCAGGTAGAACCACCAGGGCTTCTGAAGTCCGCATCTCCCGGGACCCGAGAGTACAGGGGACGCGCGGGAACCGTCACCGTCGCATTTTGTGCCAAGGCACCAAATCTCTTACCTGACGAAGATGGAGAGGCGAGCAGACAGACTATGGACGCGCATAGTGCAGGAAATAATTTTTTGGGGGCATGGTGATATTGACCTGTGGCGGGCTTCCAGCTTCCTCCTAGTCGCGTTACTCTGAGCTGCTGACGACTGAAACTGGTTAATGTATGGATGGAGCTGAACAATAGAGACGGCGTAGTAGGCAGTGAGGAATGAGGGTCTTGAACTTTAGAAAGGAATGACCGCTGAGTGAGTGGAAGAAGTTAAGGTTGGAAGGTAGTAGGCGGAACGTGAGGATGGAAATGCGGCGCGTTCTACGCCAGTGGATCATTCACTTAGAACCTCCTTGGATTCACCTTAATAGAGTTTTATGGAAGTTTTGGTGATATGCCAGTTGGCCGAAATGGTGTAAATTCCTACATGTAGGGCTACGGATAATTTTCGTCAAGGTCAAAAGATATATTCCAAAGCTCTGTCATTACCATTCGGCAGTGTCTGTTTCCTTGATTTGGATCAGCGCTTGTTCTGTAGTCCACCGCGTCTGCTGACTTACAATAAGCTGTCACAGAACCTTGTAGTGCTCAGCCGATACAAAATATTTCTGGTACAATCGTTGGCTCGTTGGCTCGTTCTCTCTGTCAACAGTCCCTTCAAGGCAGGGATAGGAGGCGAATTACTCCTTATACATGTCTTCCAGGTATTCCAACATTCGTCGCTGCAAACCCAACAGTTCACCTTCAGTGATCTTCTGAAGTGCTGGAATATTCGCAGCTTGCGTTGATGACTTATTTTGAACCGCTAGTTTGTCGGTTCCGAGCGGAAGAACCAAGTCTGGTTTAACACCAAAAAAGGGCACTCCAAGACGCTTCAACTCTAATGACATAACATCGACCATTTCACGTGTAGCTTTGTGTACCTTTTTATCATACTCTTTCAACTCCACCTCATCTTCGGGAATCTGTAACTTTTTATCAGATATATACCAGAAATAAGGAATAGTATGATGCGTACTGCAAGGGCAGTCTCATTAGAGACGCTCGTGGGAAATCTGTGGAAGTAAGCATTCAGAAACTCCTAGGAAGTGCTTTTCGGAACACACATAGCCTCATTCTGCTGTCTATTGGCCCTACTTCTAGCAGCTTGTTTCTCCATAAGAGCTTCCCTTCCTCTCCACCTTCGTGTCTGTCAGCCTCCGAAAAATCGCCAGCAGTGAACTTAGGGCATACCACATCCTTTCGTGACTCTCCTGGTCGGAGATTAACTATTGAAAGTCGATCAGCAAATCATGTATAGGGAATGCAAATACTAAACGTGCCTTTCGTATTGCAACTTTAAAGTTTGGGTTTTGAGCTGCAATCTTGCTGACACATCGTAGGCCCTGAGACCACTCGGTGATCGTAGCAGGATCAATCAATGGAGGCGTAGGGGTATTTCTGTGGAGGTTCTGTATGCTTCGTCGATGTTGAGGATCTGGTCGGTGGTCTTCCGCCACGCCAAATGGATATGCGGGATTGGGTTGGGCTAGTGTAGGAAATAATTGAGGAGATTTATGGTATTGGGCTGGATCATACACATGGCCAGGGTTATACTGTTGTTGGATAACTGGCTGCTGGGGAGGTTGCTGGAGAGGTTGCTGATTGCCTGCTGAAGCTAAAGAAGCTAGAGTGCGGAGGACAGATGCCAGGTCTGGCACTTGGGAATTGCTGTTTTGTGCCATAACAGAACCAAACCTAGCCAATATAATAAAATAAATGGAGAAAATGGCAGAAATTATTTCAATGTTCTGGTACGCAGTGTAAATGCACCGAAGAAAAGTCTTGGAGGGATGGAATACAATGTAGAAAGTTAGTAGAATGATTTGGAGATTTTCTCGCTCCGTGCAACCATTTTTCGTGTTGTAGACTCCAGCTATGAGCGCATACCAAGGAGCCTACGGTGGTTTTTTGTTGGTGTTATTGAAGGCCGTACAGTAGCACTACATGTTTATGCGAGTTTCCGCAGCGGCTTCTTCCGCATTTCGAGATTTTTCCCGCGGTGGTTCGACGACATCGACATCTCCAAAAATATCCATCCGGCTCAATTCCAGCAACCCTCGACTTTTCCTCTTCTCGCTACATCTGCGCAGGATGGCACGCTCCGCCATGGATGCGACCCGCTTCACGGCAACGGGGCCCTGCGCTCACTCAAAGCCGAGCACCAGAGCCTCAGTTCTCGACTTCACCGACCCTCCTCCGCCAAATGAGACGCCACAACAAAAAGTTGCGCGATTGCGAGAAGCTGCGCGGAGAGCAAAGTTGGGCCAAGTAAGCAGATTTGATAAAGTCGTTGCGAAAGGCAGGGTGGTGGCGGATACGGCACATCGGTTTACTGCAATTACGCTGATTGCTGCGACGGGTATGTAGTCTTCATGAACCGTTGAAGCCGGTTAATACCCATTAAGTGGAGTTGCCGTACTTCCGGGAAAGCAAGAACTAACTTATGGAAATTGTAGGTATAGCTGGTTTAATCACAGTTTTCTCCCTGGGCGACATGGTGGTCTACAATCGCCGCAAACGCCGTGAATTCTTCGCTGAGCAGGAAAAGAAAAAGGCAGAAGCTTTAGCACTGGCCCGCGCGGCTGCAGAACAGGGAATTGCGGACGATAATCAGATGTTGTTGCTAAACCGGGAAAGGGCAGCGGAAGAATCAAAGTTAGCGGAGCAGCAAAGAGCGGGGGTTTTCAAAAGGACGATGCACTATCTGTATGGAAAGCCGAAGGACGAGGATTCAAGCACGCAAAGTTCAAGTTCAGCCGGAGAGGAGAATACGTGGAGGGAAGCGGCGCAACAAAGGAATTCGAAGAATGAGGAGGGAGAAGGGTTAGGTATATTGAAAGCTGTGGAGGACTCAAGGAGGGAGACACGCCTGGTGCAGGCAATACAACAAGCATCACAAGCTACAGCATCAACTCCCGGACCATTTGACCGGCTAGCGGAGGAAGCCACATCATCAGCCGCCAAAACAACAAAAAGCTGGACAAGTTGGGTTACAGGCCGGTAAAAATCATTTTAGAAGAATGTTAATATTTCCGTTGGGAGGCCATGTTGGAGCTACGAATATACTCTTCGCTGTATCATATATCGTCTTCCAGCTTGTACTCTTTTGTAAGCATATAGCTGTACATTGGGCATGGAGTTGCAGGGGTTAATCTGTTCTTTGAAAACGGAGGGGCTCTTTTGTTTTGGGTATCCTAAAAAATGATCAAAAAATATTCAACAGAATCCAAAACTCCAACCTGCGAGTGCTTCCGTCTCCACAGTGATTATTGATCTGGCTGTCCTGACACAGGAATATAATCACGACGCTCTCGTGCTTTCTGGTTTTGATTAGCAGTATCCCCGGTAAAACTGCATGTTTCTCACCTCTGCCCACTGGTCTATCCACGGTCGTACAGTTGCATATATCAACAATCCAACGGTCGCAAGAATGAAAATAAATACAACAGCTTGATCCTTCGCCGAGTCTCGCTCTAAATCGCAGACGTTAATCCCGTAAGTCTTACTTCTTGAGTGTTTGTGGCACATACGGAAACACGTTGTAAATACACTCTCCTCCTTCTCACCCTTGCAAAAGGTGTAGCTTAGGCAGAACTGCCGGTTGCAATCGTTACATGTCTTCTTCGCAGCCCGATCCTTCAGAAGACCTGGGTGTGCGGGAGACTGGGATACGGGGCTATCGAGAGCGACAATGGTGCTGTTTCCAAAACAGGTGCATTTGCAGAAGGAGGTTGGAGCTATGAACGGTCAGCATGAAGGTTTTTATTTAGACGAATAGATTGCTTCCGTCATACAAGCTGCAGAGGCGGTTGGTATGAGGGTAAGAAGAGCCAGGAGTAACAGGACGCAAAAGGCTCGCCGGTCCATTGCTCTGAAGTGTGCATAAAGAGCTGGCATGTGCGTTGCGGGTTCATGGTCTCCCACCTCCACCTCGCACGGATGACCCCCAGCCGGCGCTAAGCATTTAAGCCACTAGTACGTGTGTGTCGTTCAGATCCTTCCGCCGCGACCCTGCCAGCGACCCTCAACCTCCAAACAAATACCAATATAATCTTGCTTATGTGTAAGCGCTTGTACTTAATTCTATTTCTGGAGGGCCCGCCCTGCTGTAGTGTGGAGTCTACCACTCTCCTTTATCTGAACGGGTTGTACAAGTAGCAGGCCATGCCAACAGCGCCAGCGCTTACTCGCCCACCGAAAGCCCGCTCTGCTTCCACGAAGTCCTCCTCTGCCGCCCGCTCAAGCCAAGCATTTCCATCCGATGAAGTGGGGCGCACGAGGCTGCATATAACGCCATTTTCTCCCACCTTGCTCAAATCCCTCATCCCCCCCTCACTCCTACAATCAGCGACCAATATCTCGTATCATACCGTCCAGACATTCCCGGAGAAAGGCTTTGGTTACGTCGAATTACCTACTATGGAAGCGCAGAAGCTTAAGAAGAAGCTCAATGGTTCTATCCTCAAAGGCTCCAAAATACGTATTGAAGATGCGAAGCCAGAGAAGAGAAAAGTTGATGAGAAAGATGAGGCTTCTGCTGTAGAGCAGGAGGATAGGCCGGCAAAGCGAGCGAAGAAGGATGGCGTGCTGTCAGGTTTTGAATTGCCCGACACGAGAAAAGTTAAGCGGGGATGGACAGATCCGCCTGTGCAGGGAAAGGCGAAGACTGATAAGAAGGACAAGAGAGAGAGGACAAAGGAATCAAAGTATACAAAGGAACCAGAAATGTTGTTCCGGACAAAATTGACGCCTGTGGCCGCAGCAGCAGCGAGCGTAGGAAAGGTGGAGAAGAGCAAAAATAAGAAGTCTAAAGCTAGTCGGGACGTTGTTGTTCATGAATTTTCAAAGACAACGAAGCATGCGAGCTTCTTAAAGAGCAGCCAGGTCTCGGGGACAAGTAAGCCGGCTACCGAATACATCGATGGTAAGGGCTGGGTAGACGAGGATGGTAATGTTGTCGAGGCTGAGACTGGAAAGGCAAGGAGGAGCAGAGTGCTAGAACTTGCAGAGGCTCCCAAGGAAGGTGCGCAAGCTGATGTTTTGAGAACGGATGAAGAAGCTAGTAGTAGCGATGAGGACGCATCTGAGACCGATGCTCCCGCAAAAGTAGAGGATCTACAGAATAAAGCAAATTCGAAACTCAAGAGCACGCTCAAGAGCACCAAGCCAATTACCACTCCTCCTGCCGACTCCGAATCTATGACATCCAGCTCCGATGAAAGCTCCTCTGTTGTATCATCTAGCTCAGAGTCCGAATCTGAGTCCGAGTCCGCTTCGCAAGCTTCGTCTTCTTCAATATCCTCAACCCCTACCAGACCTCTTCAAAATATTACCATTACACCTGCTTCACCCTCCGAGACAAAAGAGATTCATCCACTTGAAGCTTTATTCAAGCGTCCTCAACCGCCGATGCTTTCAATCACTCCTTCCGCCACTCCAACCCGCCTCGCTCCTATCAATACCTCTTTCAGCTTCTTCGGTGGCGAGAATGCCGAGGACGATATGGACACAGCGGTAAACCCACCGCATACGCCGTTCACTCGGCAAGACCTTCAATGGCGCGAGTTGCGCAGCGCAGCTCCAACGCCTGATACGGCTGCTATTGGTGGAAGGTTTGCATTTCCGTGGGAGAACAGCAACGAAGAAGAGGAGGATGATGCAGAGGCTGGCGCAGAGCTCAACGACAACACAAAAGCTAATTCTGCGACCCATGCTTATGATGGGGAAGATGAAAATGAGGATGGCGATGTGGGCATGGCCGAGGCAAACTCAACTCCTCTAGGTACCCGGGCTTTGCGTTCGGGGATATCATCTCTAGGGGCGGAGGGTGAGGGTGATGGGGAAGGTGAGGAAAGTGCATTCGCGAAATGGTTCTGGGAGCATAGGGGAGAAAACAACCGAGCATGGAAAAAGCGGAGGAGGGAGGCATTGAAGGTGAAACGGCAGAGGGAGAATAGAAGGTTGGGAAGGAAAGTTGTGTAACAGAAGTAAGCTGCATGGGCCGTGTTAAGTCCTCAATTTTACGAGTTTCAAGTACTTCTAAGCCGAACGAAGATGACTTCTTTCAGAGAGAACAATCATATTTCATACTCTTTAGTTGATTCTAAAGTGAGTGAATTCCTACCATACTTGCTAGCCCATGGCCATGCCCGAGTTAGAACTTGTGGAACAATATTGTCAGGCGTTCTTCTGCATATTTGGACAAAGCACTTAACCAGCTCATACTCAACCCAACCTCCAAATTTCCACTGAACCGTAACGCTGTCTAGTACCGATGTGCCCTACCGCCCTGGAACAAACGCCGAAATGCCCATTGCTGTCAAGTTCCCTCGTACACCTCGAGGTCCCTGAACAGCTCTTCTCTTGTTACATCCTCTTCCTCACCAGCTTCCGTAATGTACTCAGCCATACTATCAGCACACGTGCTACTCCGCATAGATAACCCGCTCCCTGCAGAATCTCTCAAACGCAGCCTGATAACTGTCTCTAGTGTTCCAAGGCTGGGTCCGTTCTCTTCGTTCAGGTCAACTTCCTGAAATTCATTCTCGCATACATCTTTATTTCGAATCTCGGCACAATCTAAGTTTCCGTGAGCGTTAGTAATGTCGAGCTCATCTATAATCTTCTCGGTATTCTTTCCAACATCATCACCGCCCCTTACAGCTGCCACCGTTGTAGTCTTAAACGTTATAGGTACGATGCTCAATGGTCTCCTCAGCGTCAGCCTACGCGCCAGCTTCGGCGACGCTGGTGTACTGGCACTAACATCTGCTACACCGTCGATAGTGCGAGGGAGCGGGAAGATGTGAATCTGTGATATCGGCTTACGGGGGATCTTACGGATGGGTGGAGGATTAGGGGAGTTGATGGGCGGGAGCGGAAGCGTGGTGATGCTCTTGGTTCTGTCGGTGTTGCCGCTGTTGGTGAGGAGCTGCTGCTGGGCTACATGAAACGGAAGAGAGCTCATAGAAGGTGCAGACATAGACTTCGGCAAGGCTGGTGATCGCGTGGGCATCCCATCATCCTTCGGCGGGACCGGTGGAGGTGACTCAACTTCCTGCTGAGCCCCATCGCCGTTCAAGGCGCGCCAAAACTGACTATCTATCCTCGGTGGCATCATTGTAAGACCTGCGGTACCATCTATGGTACGGAAGTTATCGGCACTGCTGCTCGTCCTCAAGGCTGAAGTGGTAGAAGTCGTTTGGTTACTGGGCTGGCGCGTATATTTGGGAACTGGAATACGTGAAGGGTGCGGTTTCGGATGTTGAATAGGGCGCGCAGGGAACACAGGTGCTTGCTGTAACTGCTTCTGATTCTGATGATATTGTCGTTGCTGGTGGCGGTACTGATCCCATTCTTCTTCGGGGGTTCTAGGTGTTGGAGGGAGTGGTTTGCCGTCACTAATGTAGTTCGCCATCATGATATCCTGCCAGGACCGGAAATCTGATCGCTGCGGATAGGAAAATTTTGGCCTGTGTGAGCCTCGGAGGGCGCAGCGCATATCCTGCATTTCAAAGCCCTCACCCACCACTTTGGAGCGTCGCTTTGGACTGACGGTTGGAGTGGAAGAGCCATCAGGACATGGGTTGTATTTCGTATGACTTAGGGAAGTGTCTGGATAATTGGATCTGCTATGTTGATAGTGGAGACGCAGCTCGGCGAGTTCTAGCTCGGTTTGCTGTTTGAATAGGCGTCTGTGCTTGCGTCGGCCATTCCACATATGCCAGAGGAAGATGCTGGCAAGGACGGTGGCTGAAATCGCGAAGGCTGTCCCAATCTCATAGCCGGCGTGCTGGCCTTCGTCTAATACTAGGAGTACGATGGCGACCGTCGCGCCGATGAGCGAGAGTAGGAGGACAATGACTACTGTCCAGAAGGGAGTGTTTTTTACAATCTTCTTCCTTGTCTGCTCGCGCGCGGAAGACTGAGTATTGTCAGGGACATTGTCAGTAATTCCGAAGAAATCGCATTGGATGATGGGGCAGATTCTCTCGTTTTCCTTCTCGTCGGACACCTTCTCCTTCTTTCTTGCCATAGTTCGTTCGGATGTCTCAGCAATGTAGCAGAATGATACACCGAAGCCAGTTCAGTGAAATGTCAAAAGAGAGTGAGGCTCTGGGAGGAGGAAATAGAGAAAAGTTGGGGGCAGGGCCACGAAACGCACTTGTGGAGCTGTGAAGTAGGCGGGTGGTGAAGTGAATGAATTAAAAGATAAAGGAATTCAAGTGAATAGCCTGAAAAATAAGCCCTGCCTAGAAGTTTGGCCAAGGTAGCTGGAGAGAATTGACCTTATATAATTTTGTTGGACCAGCAAGAAGAACGGAAAAGGTCATCTTGCCGCGTCATGAGATTCCAACCGCTTTTAATTGAACTAAACGCCCTTTCAGTAGCCTCGCATATACCATAATGAGCCCTTCTCCATGGTATAAGGAGGAATCCCCTAACTCCTAGCTATGAGGTCCAGAAATGTCTACCCAATTCTCCAGAGAAACAAAGAAGAGAAAAGCCATATCCAGTTTGCATGGGCAACTCCACATTCTAACGCTTACGCGTCTGAACTGATCTCCACATCATACCTAGCCCTATGCTGTGCCCTGCGCTCTACTTCCTCTACTGGTGGATCCTTGCCTTGAGCCTCTATGATATCCACTTTTGTCTCTTCTTCTTCCTCTACTGGACCCGCGGCACCTCTCCTCTGCACCTGCCTTCGCGGCCGAATGAATGACCGCTGCATCACAGGGTAGTAATATGCTGCTTTCTGCAGTGGATTGTCGCGTTGCGGCCCTTCTTTGGATTCCGGATCGTGTAGGGCTAAAGCAACAATATCACCGTGGACATCGCTTGGGTCGCCGGTCTGCTGATAAGTCTCGTAAGCACGCACACGCTCATATCTAAAGTACGTCCTGCCGGTTTCCTTGTACTCTCCGTCGAATTTAACTTCATCTTCATTATCAGGATCAATAACGCCAAAGTTGCGCTTGATACCTTGGACTTTATCCGCGTTTGCGGGAAGAAAGAACTCGTATTGGTATTGTGGAAGCGGTGCCGGCTGCGAAGGGTCAGCTTCATGTGCTGCTTGTTGAGCTTCCATCCGGGGAATGTCTTCAGGCGATTGGCCAATGGGTCGGAAGAGTGCAACGTCCAACCGCTCGTCATATTTATCTATAGGTGGGACAGGGCAAGTAATGAATTTCATGACCATATAACTTCCAGTGTCTGTAAGAGCGTCCAAATCAGGCAAGATAGGGTAGCTGTCAAGAAGCTCAACATCAGTCTTTGATGGATGCTTTGGTTTAGCCCAAGCTTTTTTCTCCTCTGTTGTTATCTCGGCTCCTTTGATATTATTGCCAGAGTCAGGGCCTAGGTAGGCATCCTGGGGGTATGCGAGGTCAAAACCTTTGACAATTGAGCGCAAAATGTTGAGGGGGTCCTCCTTTGCTAAGTCGGCTCTCCTTCGTTTAGCAGCATTTCGCTGTCGCATTGTATTCCCCGAATTGCTAGATTCAAAGCGTGATCCTCCCGCTGCAACTGATGTGATGTATTCTGTCCGCCTGAGGAAGCTGACACCCGAGGTGATTGACGTGGGCTTCCCGAGAGCGGCAAGAGGGCGGAGGAGAGCTCTGTCATGGGGATGCGGTGGAGGAGGATTGTCTAGAGCCTGAATTGCTGTAGAAGAGGTCAGTGACTGACATCCATTGCAGAGTTCCTAGTATGCGCAAAGTATAACGAACCACTTTCATTGCCGTCAAAAACTCCAGGAAGACCAACGAGATCTATGGGCATGCCAAGCTCAGCGTCAGCCTCAATGTTCAGCGGTTGTTCTCGTGCTAAGCGTGATGCGAAGCCAGCTGAAGTATATTGTCCACTTGCAAGACCGGTACTGGGAATATCAAGGAGCTTCGGGGGGCATGGCGGAGGAGGCAGGGTGTTTGAATATCTTATGCGCGCAATGTAGTCTTGATGGTAAGCTGGGCGATTCGAAGAGGCCGCCATGTTGGAGGAGTACAGAAGAGTAGGAGAGTGGGAGAGTAGGAGGTTAGCGAATAGAGAGAAGGAACGGCCTCAAGTCGTCAAAGAAAGTGAACGCGCCCAAGAATGGCGATGAAGCGGGCTTGGCAGAGCCCGAAAGCACCCCGGGCATCTGTGACGAAATGAGAATTATATCGTTCATTCTAACTAAGAGCAAGACAATAAGTCATATATTTATCTATTTCATATATTTCATATATTTATCTATTTCATATATTTCATATATTTATCTATTTCATATATTTCATATATTTATCTATTTCATATATTTCATATATTTATCTATTTCATATATTTCATATATTTATCTATTTCATATATTTCATATATTTCGTCTATTTCATTAATCAAAACCCCAATTATTGCCAGCATAATTAACTCGGTCAGGCTACCAAGGAAACATGCACTTGTTCACCAGCAACCGATGCCCCAAATAGTCGTACTCCTTTTGACTAATCCAGCTGTCATTGCCACTAGATGATAGCTTCCCAAACACGCTCCCACCCTTCCAGATAAGTACCTGTGGATCCAGGTCCCTTGGTGGCGGGCCGATCAAGATCTCCTTCTGGAATCCAGGTTTCAATTCCCGCAAACGCTCTTCCAGGAACAGATTAAGCCCTACCGTCTTACTGCCGCCTCCGATGAGCATGATTCCACCGAAGAAATCTCTCATCTTGCGCTCATCCCCGCGTGCACCTTGAGAGATAGATGTCATAATGGCCGTGTCTAGAGGTATTATGGGTAACGTCTTGTCACGCTCCTCTGCAATTTTGGTCTTTTCGAGCACTGGATCGAAAAATATTGAAGGTTTGTCGGCATCTCCCCCAGCTGGTGTGTCTCTGTCGGGATTTGGTGTCCCTTCAGGTCCGGGGGAGCCCGCCACTGATGATCTAGGGGTAACTTCAATGTCATTTAAGCGACTGAGCAAACTGAAAGGTTGCTGTCGGCTTGGTGTAGAGGTGACCTGAGGTACACTTGGAGGCTCCGCTATTGTTCCATTCTCTGCAGCCGGTTTGCCCACTACATTCTCAATTACTGATACTTGTGCTGCTGACATCGGATCGTTTGGCGAGCCATCATATAAATCAACGGAACGAGGTATTAATTTACGTCGGCTATCCAGTTTTTGCGAGTGGTCATATATTGACGGTTTAAAAAACCCCTGTGCATTGTTAGCATATAACGTAGGATGTAATTACGACAGAGTTGAAGCCTACCATCGGTGCAAGCATCGGTTGGTCATACGTCTTGAAATAATACTTTCTCGTATCTTGACCTGCTGCCCGTAGATGGAACTCATAGGTCTGAACGGTGACATCTGACTCTATCATCGTGCAAAATTTAATTTTCAGCTCTTCGGCGAGCAGAAAATCATATCTGCGCTTCAAGTTCATGTCAGAGTATGGAAAATGGTCGTAGAGCATCATTTTAATAAAAGTCTCAGTAACGTCGGCTCCACCAAACTTAATGTTAACTCTCGAGTCCTCCAAACATAAACCCTCGTCGACACAACAAACGGATGTCTTCTGGGCACCAATATCAACAATGCAGGATATTGAGTAGCCAGCCCCAAACGTTGCTGCGAGACTCTCTTGCTGGAAGCAAACCTTCCCAAGACCTAGGTCTCGTATGAGTATGTCCAGCATAGTTGTGACATAAGTCCGTTCGTAAAGGTCTGGGATAACGAAAACACAATTGTAATTGGCCAAGTCTTTCCTCTTAGTTATCCCAAGTTGCGTCTTGAAGGTATCCTCGAAGATACACGAAATATCGTGGTATAACTGGTTCTTGTTTAAGTAATCCTTTTCGTTAAACCATCCATTTCTGATTGGCCAGAACAATTTGTAACGGGGGTTAGATTGTTCGGGAAGTCGAAGAGCTGCTTGGCCTGTGAAGAAATCAGGAGCTTCTTGTAGATTTCGTGGAAGCTCTGTCCAGTCAATCCGATGCGGATCGTTGTGTTCTGATATTGTCTCCGGAGGTGTCCTTCGATTGTAGTTTACAACCAATTCTTTTGAATTTGGCAATACTCTACGCTTGTTGTTCCGCATACGCACTCTAAGCTCAGAGCACATTGTAGCATATTGGCTTGCAAACTATGGTATTTTAATTAGCTCGTTCTTCATTAAGAAAGGCTTGCATCGAACCCACATCTTCACCGAACCACTTTTCCGGCTCGTCAGGGACTTCGCCATCTATCTTAAATCGCTTGGGTTTGGGCTCTCCGCCGTCTTCTTCAGATTCATTCTTTTGCCATTTTCGAGCAATAACCATTGGAACAGTCTTTGGTAGCGCGTCCGTGCCGAGTCCAATCCGCAGGTTTTGGCTACCGACATGTATGACAATGAGTTTTGAACCAAAAGCCTCCTGAGAACCCATCGCTACCGCAGCCTCCTCTGCTGCAGTATCGTCTGCCATTTCCGCAACTCCATCTTCACCTACGCGACTTGATTGTGCGAGCGCGCGATCCTTGTCCCTAGCTTCTCGGACCATGCGACTTCGTGCTTCTTCATTTTGGCTTCGGTATGCAAGGAACTGGTCATCACGTTTGAGGAATTCGCTGCCCATTAGATAGTGACGTTAGTGAGATTTTCAACAGGGATGGAGGGCTTATATACGCCATGGTCACCTACGTATAGTAATTCTTCTGATTGATCATATTGACCTGTGGCCATATCGTTAAGTCCAGATTATTATCAGTCCTCTCCAGGCCTGTCTTGGTTGTTAAAAAACAATTCCCGTGCTCTTCAATGCCTTGTCCCTACCTTCTTCTCTCAAAAGGGCCTTGCCCGACTTTTTGCCAACCATCTTGTTCTTTCTCTAGCCAGTGCTTAAAGGTATTGGAAGCCGGCTTTTGGGAGTAGATGGCGCAGGATGTACAGGAGCAAAAGGGGCGAGGCTGTACGAATGAAGTTTGATGGGGTTCCAAGCGCGAAAGGTGATAGAAGTAATAGATATTGAAAGGTGAGGGTAAAAGGTACTCCAGATGCGGGTATTTCTACGGGGGCTAGTTTGTGATGGGTCCGAGGAAGTTTATTAGTTATAAAAGGTAGATTCTTCTTGACTGGTTGACGCTGTTTGGGAGATTATGTCTCTTCGAGAGGCGTTGCATGGCTTGACTCCTCTCTTCGAGGCGGTTGTGTTTGGTGCAGCATAACTTCGTCGTCCGTGCGCTCCACGGTTGATACCCGGACCTAGCACGGAGTTAAGATGTTGAACATTAATATAGATATTGCTTATAGCAGACAGACCTCTGTTTCTACATTGAGATGCAGTAATTAAGAAAAAATTGCTTTTATTTGTAGCCTCATACCAAGGAAATTCTTGCAAACTCCTCTAAACTCTTACAGCACACCCCAACTTTCAACTAGTCCAAGACAGGGCATCGAAGCTCGGAATTTTTTTTTTGGAAAAAACCGCCATTTTTCAAAGCGCTAAGTATTTTATGTCTCTATGATTAAGTCTATGCCATAATTGTGTATCTCTATTTGTGGGGGGTCCAAGTGCACATGCATCGAAGAGGCGGCACGTAGTCTATTTCTGAGTCTCTTTATTATCTCATTCTAGCCCACTTTGTGCTCAGACGTCTCTACAATGATATCCAATGATTCCCGAAATCTTTCGTACCTCTTGTAAATTGGTAGTATTGGAAGCTTCCAAGAATGTAACAAATATCGTTACGAAATTCCATCGGGAACCTTCTCAGATTTTAGGCTTATATATCCTTTCCATCATATGTTTTACCCGCATTCGTTCCAGTGCCCCCTTCATGCCTCTGTCCTCCAAACCCCTGAAATCCATACCCGTTCCCTACCTGCCCCATGTCTCCTATCTCTAAAAATGCCTGCGGTATGCCTCCAGAATTACTACCATTAGGATAAATCGCGTCTACGTCATCTAGCTGTCCTGCATTCGCAAACCAGAGATGATCAGGTATAAAATCACCGTTAGGTCCTGTTGTTGGCGGTGTATCCTCTATGTCTGGGGTGTGCTCTGCAGTTTGGCCTTCTTCGAAAGATTCGGAACCCGAGTGCTCGTGTTGGGTGGAGTGGGATTGCGAAGCAGAGTCGGGGTAAGTATGTGTGCCATAACTGGAAGACTGGGACTTCGGATTACTGTCGTTGTTCTTGGTAATGTTAAGCGTGAAGTTCACATTCGGTTTTCCCGGTATGGCTTTGACAAGCACGCCGGTCGAAGTCGCCAGCATGCTGATTGCACGCTCGAGAAAATCTGCTGATTTGGAGGATAGGCGCAACGTCCATCGGTACTCTTCTAGCTTCGCTTTATAGAATTCTGCTTGGTCTTTCTCTTGGGCAGTTACCCAAAGCAGAGAGACGAAGGTGCCGATGAGCGCGAAGCAATACTTTGAAGCAGAGTACCAGAACGACTGGAGATGCTCTGGGCGGAGTCCTTGCACAAAATCCATTGCGGAGATCAAACGGGCACGTGCGGCTGTACGGCAGATTGTTATGAGTGATGGGTCGTCTAATGAAGAAAGAGAGCGAATAATGCGGCGGTGGAGAGTGATCTCGACTGCGTAGTAGCCCAGGTGGAGATAACCTTTAATTTTCTTTAGTTAAGAGTTCTGGAGAGGGGCCGTTTGAGGATTTGGGATTACCAGTAGAAGATAACTTTCTCATCGTTACATTCTCCATTCTCAAAGAAGAAGGCATTTGCGCGAACCATTGCTTAAGCGCCAGTTGACTCGATTTTGCCTTTTCTAAGATCCAGCGTACGCCGTCCCGGGAATGTTTCCGTATATCTTCCTCGGCCTTCAGTGTGTAGAAGTCTGACAGTATTATAGCGAGAACCTCAGTCAGGGTAATCATTTCGCAGAAGAGTGTCCTGCCCTTCTCTACTTCAGTGCTTCCGTCTTCATCATCTTCATCTGCAGCATTTTCAGGGAAATCACTCTCAGAGAGCGGTTTTACGGCCCAATCAGTAGTTGGAATATGTGACGGCCTTCCATGGACGAGGGAGCCCCATTTATCTTGCATGAAAAGGGCCCATGCTAGTCGCTTCCGTAAGCCTCTTTCCCAAGTTGGTATTCTCCAGTTCGAACAATCCAGATGCAGTCCAAGGTCTTGGCCTAATCCAACAAGCTGAGTGGTTAGTGCCCAAGAGTCACCCTCAGGTCGTTGGAGTAGCAGAAGGCCTGCTTGTATGGTAGAAAGTTTCGGACGATGAATAATGTCGTTCATGGTCTTGAATGCCATTTTTTCAAGCTCAGGCACGTCCGGCTTAGGTAGAAGAGCTAATTCACTACTGTAGGACCACCAGTTTAAGGCCAAGATGTAGACAGCAGCAAGTAATGGCGGAGAAAATTCTCTATGGGTACGTTGATACTTTTCCAAGAACACTTTCTTATGTAGGATAGGAAAGCTTGGGTGAACAATCCTAAAGTAAAGATGGACTAAGGCCTGTCCATGAGGCGCGACGATCATTTCTATAGCATCCAGGTCCATAATCTCATCTTCATGATTCCGGGTGCCCTCATCAGGTGATAAAATGAAGACATCAGTGTTGTTAACCTTGCGAAGAGTGGAGACGCCTACGGGAACTTCATCTTTGTCATTGTAAGCATCGAGCTCAAGGAGTAATTGTTCATACTCTGATGTTGATCCTACGAATCTACTATGTCGATGGTTCTGTAATCCAAGGGTTTTCTTCAGAAGAGATGGCCCCTTTAAATTGGCATAGTCATCGATGGGCGGGTCTTGGCGTATTAGATTCTGCGAGGACCTGTGAGGCAGGTCGCCAGAAGACCGTCTTGGAAGCCAGTGCTTGTCCGAAGAGAGCTGGGGAGGTCTCCGAGCAGCATCACGGGATGGATTTCCATGGCTCCCTTCTTCTTCGCTCAGCGACGCGGCCTTTCTTTTCCTTGGCTGAGGATGAGCAAGAAAGGTGCACTCCTGACGATGGAAGCGACACAGAACGCAGGACGTCGCGCCATCAATCATTTCGCATCGTGATTTGCGACGCCGGCATGAGTCGCATGGGCGCCGAGACCGACTCTTCAGAAGTGCTGAGTCAGTCTGACCCGAGTGAGAGTCGTTGGGAGAAATGGCTTGATCGACTCGGTAGTTCATTGTGTTTAATCAAGTTGCGATGACCTGTGTTCTATTCGTTAAATACATACAAAGTCTGTGAGCTGGAGATTGAAGTCGAATGGTCGTTGTGCGATACACCAAAGGCTGCATATCACAGAAGCTGAAATGGAACAAGCCGACACGTGCAAACAGGCATGGCGATTGCTGCAAGAAAGCCAATCGACGTACCAATTGTAAAGGGTTCTGGAAGTTTAGCCCAGCATCTACGAGGCGCCACATACAGTGGCATTGCATTTGGTGCTGGGACAGGCTGGGGGTGTGAGAGGACCTGGGCGGAGATCAAGATTAACGATGAATACGAGAATGAAGACCACCAGGGTCAACAGCAGGCGATCTGATATCTGGCAGCGCTGGGAACACCCTGATGAGAATGCTTCAAGTTACACCTATGTAAATAGCTGCAAGGGCCTGTGGTGTGCTCTTAACCAAGCTCCCGATGCTCTGGTGCTGGTTCTAGCGCTGCGTCAGAACAAACAGCCTAGGTGGAAGAGGCGTTATTCTGATAAGGTAAGCTCCTTTGGCCAGTTTGCACACCGGGAACAGGCAGGGCGGGCGACGGGCGGGCCCAAGGGGCGCTGGGAAAGAAGATGTGGATGGCGTTGTGCTCTCGAGATAAGAGTGGACATATCACCAATCAATGTCTCAAGCGAGCGAAAATGAATAATAAGCCACTCTCCTAATTGAGTCCCCACGACGCCAAGGCTGTCGCCTTCTGGAATTGCCTCGGTGCCTGTGTGCCTGGTGCCTACATGCAAAACTCTCAAGCTATCCAGTAAGTCATTCGGAACACAACCTGACAAAAGCGTTGCCAAATCCTGCCCACCAAACCAGCCAGCTGGCGTACATTATACAAAACTTCGTGAAAAAAATCAAAGCTCTTTCCCATTGCAGTGTTCAAGCGAATGTCGTCTCGCTCAGTCCCTAGACCGGGATGACCTCCTTCTCCTTTGTAATGTACTCCACCTTGCTCGCCTCCGTCTCCTCGCCTTCTACTGATGGGGGGCTGACATCTCCCTTCTGTGGTGGATATACAGCCTCTTCGATAATCGACTCTGTCGGTGAAGAGATGAAGGTGCAGATTACGTAGTATGAAAGCATTGCGAAGGTAAAGCCAAAGATCCAGGCAAAGGAGTAAATCTTCCAGGCTCCCCCGACATTGAGCGTGGGTTGGATGCTCTTCGCAAAACCCGGTAGCAATGGCGCAAACCCGATTACGAAGCTAGCAAAAGCGCGCCAGTTGAAGCCACCATCGTACCAGTAAATACCGTGGTGTGTGTAGAGTTGGTCTACATTTAATTTTCTCTTTTTGATTATGTAACTGCGTGCAGACCTCCAATTAGCTCCAGTGGCACCTTTTTATATCAACTGCAGGGCAACTTACTAGTCGCAGACCATCGTCCCGGCAAGGGGCCCCATGAGGCAAGAATATCCAGACAAGAATGCTAGTAAACCGGTAGCATTCTTGATTATATTCCAGGGAGTAGAGACGATGCAGAAGATAGAGATAAAAAGTGTTGCTCGGAAGATATTGATATACTTCGGGGCCATGCCGGTGATATCGTTGGAGAAGGGATATGTTCCTATTCTTCTATGAGCTCACGTCTAGGCAAGACAAAGGACAAGAAGGGCTTACCGGCTGCAACCTGGTTACCGATAGTTGCGAGCATGAAACTGAAAGCAACGAAGAACTTGGCAGCGCGGGAGTGGAAGTCGGCGATGACGGCCGGCATGTACCTATGGTAATATTAGTAGGACAGTCGAATAAAACTTGGAAGGCCCTGGTATCTCACCATTGAAAATCACCCCAGATGTAAGAATGGGCAGAAGTTACAAATATTGGCGTAAGAGCACCAAGAGTGCCTATGTATCATGAGCAAATAAACACTCCGTCTACTTTGAGATCTAGGATTCGCCTTACCAATGACTGGTAGAGCAAAATATTGGTGATAGCCGGCGAGTCTATTCTTCGAGAACCTGCCGAAATCGGGCATATTGACCGCCATCGAACTAAAAAGTCCAATGATCACATTCAAACCGGTGAGAGCCGAGTACGCGGTATTCATATAAGTCGAGGTAATCTTCATCTTACCTGTGACCAAAGGTCCACCTCTGTACAAGTATTAGTTCGGAAATATTCAGGGAAGGCGATAAGATTTTACCCATGGCTGACGATGACAGCCCAAAGGAAGAGAGCAAGGAAGGTTGGTGGAACCTGCAGAGTTGTTTTTAGAGCATTTCAAGGACCAGAGATGTTCTTATGCTTACAATGACACCTTTGACCCAAAACAGGATTCGCAACTTCTCAATAGGCATGATGGCGAGGCCAGTCTGAACAAACCAGTACAAGAACAAGCAGAGCAATCCAGCAGCTGCATTCAAGTATCAGTAATACATGCTAGGTATAGTAACAGCAGGTACTTACAATCGATGCCTGCATTTGCGGGAAGATGGTTAGGAAAGTGAATAAAGCTTGGCCAGATGGCCTCAAGGCACCGTTGCAAGAATGCACCAGCTTGAACAGTGAGAATAGCAGTCCACATCAGTGCAACGAAAGCTGTCTTATTGTAAGCAAAGTTCGGGTACATGTAATTTGCACAAACTCACCTCGGATGCAAATAGCAGGGAATGATCCGTACATTCCAAAGATGCTACGGACAATTACAGGAAACGGAACATTGTAAGTAGCACCTGCCTGTAACATTAGTGACAGTACTAGGGGTGGATATTATTGTTATTCATACCCATTTTGCCGGTCAAAGTAATGACAACACTACATATCAAGAAGCCGAAGAAGACTATCGGAATAGTTTCTCGAGCAGTAAACCCAAGGGCCATGACACTAGACACAGTGGAGGCAAGAGGAGGTGCGAGCATATCGGAGCACCAATACGCCCAGTAGTCAATGCCCCCCCAGGTGCGCTTCTCTGGAGGGATTGGGTCAAGATCTGGAGACTCATCAGGATGATTGCATAGAGCAAAAAGGAGAATTTGCACCTTTGTTAGACCATCTAGATCCATACTTCCCACTCTCGAAAGGGACTCTCAGGTGAAGGTGAGGCCCAAATTTTGCCTTGAGGCGGTTAGGTGAGAGGATAGACATGGCTAACGATGAGGAAGAAGCTCTCCTAGACAGCAGACTAATAATGCAGAGAAGAAGCCCCAGCGGCAAATGGAGTTATTGAGAAAAGCACGGGACTTAATTGTTCGACAAGATCAGGGCATATTTTTTTCCTGGATCCCTTGCCCATACATATAGCTGGTGCCACGTACAGAAAAGCTCATAGGGATTTTTTTGCCTACTCACAGGACCAGATATCTTGGAAGCTGGAGATAGCACTCAGACCGTGCCTCCGGCTAGATGCTGGCGCCGCCAGGCCCAGCCGGACTGATATGCTATCCCCAGCCGGATGCATCCTCTCCACAGGCTAATCTGGGGGATGTGGCGATGAGTTCGCGGGGTAAGGCTTGAAGCCAAAGCAAAGCCTCGGTATGCTGGTGCCAGCTGGTTGTTGATGGCGCTTTCGAGGCTTTGAGGGTGCTTTTGTGAGGTTGAGCACCATACCACATTGGGTTGTAGTGTCCCGCGTCCAGACCCTTGGTCCACCCACACAGAGAGATAAGAGAAGCTCAATGTACCCACCGGCCTGCGGTCGCCGCCGGCACGTTTGCCCCGGCCCTGCTGCTCCCCCGCCGCTAACTGTGGGGTGAGATCTGATTGATATTGTTGCAGTTATCATGAAATTCTGTGTTTCTCGTGTCTGTCATTCTCTTGTTAGAGTCTGTCCTTTTCCTCGATCTTAGAGTGTTGTCGGTTGAGCTTCAATCTTTCATTATCATATTCTGCTTCTTCATCATGACCTTACTCAAAGATGGACCGTCCATGTTGTCAATCGACGCGAAACCATATGCTTTCTCGTTCCCCCTCAAGCATACTGCCCTCCTGGTCATTGATATGCAGCGAGATTTTCTTCTCTCCAAGGGATTTGGGGAAATACAGGGAGGAAACCTGAAAGATGTGCAAGCATCTATTGCCCCTACGAAAAAGCTCCTTGAAGCATGTCGAAATGCTGGTATGACTGTATTTCACACCCGAGAAGGTCATGTTCCCGATCTATCCGACTGTCCGTCGTCAAAGCTCGTTAGGCAAGCAGCAGCTCCAAACAACACTCAACATAAACTCACAATAGGTGAGCGCGGGGAATTAGGAAGGCTCCTTATCCGTGGAGAATTTGGCCATGACATAATTAATGAGCTTAAGCCATTACCCGGTGAAGTCGTCATTGACAAGCCTGGCAAAGGCTCCTTTTGGAACACTACCATATTGCATAAGCTTAAGGCTCGAGCAATCACTCATGTTATTGTGTCTGGTGTCACGACAGAGTGTTGTTTTGCCACTTCTATACGAGAAGCCAATGACCGTGGGTTCGAGTGCTGTATGTCCTTTACTCACACGCCGTCGAATCCAGTGCTGACATGTTTGCAGGTGGAATTGAAGAAGCAACGAGTGGATACAACGACGCCAATTTCAAGTGTGCCTCTCTTGACATGATTCATTGGTCGCAAGGTTTGTTTGGTTTTGTGGCGAGCTTGCAACCTCTTCTGGATGTCTTGACGCCCCTTGGAGAGAATCGCAGCCTTTCTCACTCTACACCCCCACAGACGCCTCCTGATTTTGACGGTGATCTTTCTATCTCAAGTCTCCAAAAGGCTTACAAGAATGGCTTATCACCCGTGACTTTGGTCGAGTCTCTATACAACAAGATTGAGGCTTATAAAAAGGTTGATCCGGCGGTGTGGATCTATTTGGAGTCAAGGGAGAACGTTCTTGAGGCAGCAAAGGCGCTCACGACAAAATACCAAGATCGGAAAGCACTACCTCCATTATTTGGCGTACCTTTCAGCGTTAAAGATAGCATTGATGTGGCAGGTCTGCCGACAACAACTGCTTGCCCTCCAATGACACATATCCCGAGTGTGTCAGCAGTTGTATATGATAAGGTGTTTGCTGAAGGTGCACTATTTATTGGAAAGACAAATCTGGACCAGCTGGCTACCGGGCTTACAGGATGCCGTAGCCCATATGGAATCCCTCACTCTGTATTTCACAAGGACTATATCAGTGGAGGATCCAGCAGCGGCAATGCCGTCAGTGTCGGTGCTAACTTGGTTTCATTCTCACTAGCAACCGATACCGCAGGTTCTGGACGAGTTCCTGCCGGATTTAATGGCGTTGTCGGTTATAAGCCTACGCGAGGTCTCATCTCATTCCGGGGTGTCACTCCAGCATGCCTTTCTTTAGATTGCATCGCAATTACAGCTAAAAACGTTAGCGACGCCCGTACAGTGTGGCAACTTGCGGAAGGCTATGATGCGGAAGACAGCTATGCCAAACCACCAATCGCTTTCGAACGACATGTCAACTCGATTGGTCCTCAAGCTACCTCTTTCAAGTTCAGCATCCCCCCTCCTGAAGCCCTCGATATTTGCTCACATGTCCACCGTCGTCTCTTCAATGAAGCAGTTAAGCGGTTACAAAGCGTTGGTGGAAAACTCACTCCGGTGGACTGGTCACCGTTTAAGAAGGCTGGAGAGCTTCTCTACGATGGTACATTCGTTTCAGAAAGACTAGCCACTCTTCCAGACAACTGGCTAGACAAAAACCGCAGAGTCCTTCACCCCGTCATCGTAGAGCTTATGGACAATGTAGTTGCGCGGCAGAGTACCGCTGTTCAAGCCTATCGAGATCTCCAGGCCAAGACCTTATACACCCGACTAGCAGAGAAAGTATTTGCGCCTGATGCTGCTGGGACAGACGTCATTCTTGTGCCAACAGCACCTACTCATTGGAGGATTGAGGAAGTCCTTGCCGACCCGATCCGTAAAAATAGTATGCTTGGTGAGTTCACGCATTGTGGAAATGTGCTAGACCTGTGTGGGGTAGCTGTCCCTGCTGGGACATACCCGCGTGCCGAGCTTTCTGGCAACAAGAAAGATGAAGGAACTTTACCCTTCAGCGTAACTTTCCTCGGAGGTTCTCGAATGGACTCAACAACCTTAGAAATTGCTCGGAGATTCGAAGATTGCACTTCTTCTCGTGCCTAACCCACCGAAATTCTTCCCTCGTCTTACGACTAGGATTCCAACGCCTTATACATCTGCTTCTTATTGCAGCGCACCATATGTTACATCATTCACGCCCTGCAGCTACCATAGCGTTGCCTAACCCGAAGGCATTTCAAACCCCTTGAAAGCATTCCTGCAATACCCGACAAACTGAGCACATTCTACGCTTCAACTCCATCCTCCGGAGCGATTTCTGTGTGCTCAATTATTCCTATGTCTTTACAATGTATCGCTGTGAAATACTATGTACAGAAATTACAAATGATTGTAATGATAGCACGGCGCAAATGGACTATATTTGCTTTGGTAGTCACGGTTGTGCATATTCATAGTATTTGCTTAAGCAAGTTAGGACACCTCTTAGTACAATTCAGTCCCATGCCAACAGATATCTCATTAACCATTACCGCAGGGCAACTACTTCTGTAGCTTCTGGGCTTAAGAAACTCTTCTGAGTACGCGGACCCCCGGGTTTCCATAAGACTGAATCCTTACCTTGTGTACATTCTTTTGGGCTCCCAAGTCTAGTCACTCCAAGACACGTTGTTCCCAATGCTTCGTAATGCCGACGATGCGCAGGTAAGGCTCTGTTGAACGGACGATCAGGAATAAGAACTCTGTCGATTAAATCCGGCCCTAGAAGCTCTCTATATAGATGAAGTCGGTGCAGGCAACAAAGACATATAATAGGCAATTGAAACAAAATAGGAATAGGAACAGAGTGGTGAGACATAGGGTACTAGGCATCAAAGACAGTAGTAAGACAGTAGTAAGGAAATCCGATTCAGGTCAATAGGCTCAGAATGCTTCCGAACGACATCTTGAATAATGTAAATGTCGGTATGCTTTAACCTATTGCAGACCTGTAATCACTTTGTTACGGGTATGCTCTTAGGTTTGTGGATGTCTGTTCCTATTCTATATGCGAGGCCTCGCGTACTTATAACACGCGAGGAATGCGCACGTGAGGAATGCGTGCGCACGTGCTACCCCTACCCCTAATAGGTTACCAACACTGGGCAACCTCTAAAGAGGCCTAAAATATATTTCCTATCTAGTACACAGTCTATCTATAGCATATACGCAATAGCTTATGCCATTCTTATATAACGTAATAGTCTCTTATCTATATAGTCTAAACCCGCCCTAAATCTACCCCAAGTTCGTCCTTATAAATTAGTATTAGTTTATTTAACCTATCTAATAGCTTTTAGCTAGACCATATTCAGAGTGGGTAACAAGCAAGCAAGCCAAGCTGAGAGCCCTCAGCTTGCTGGCTTGCAATTTTGGGCACCTTGAGCTTGCTGGCTTGGCTTGCTTGATTGAAATCGTTCGGCTTGCTTGCTTGCTTGACCGCTTGATTGACTTTATATAGAATTTTTGGTGTTATATACAAAATTAGGGCTATAAGCCACCCAAAAGTTCCTCCGCGGCCACGACTTGTAGTAATTATATGGTGTAGTTGCGCAGTGGTTATTACGAGGCTTAGCGTGGTGTTAAGGACGGCTTTAAGGAACGCTTTGAGGGAGGCTTAGAGGAACGCTTTAAGGGAGGCTTTAAGGGAGGGTCTAAGCGAGGCTCTGAGTGAGGCTCTAAGGGAGGGTCTGAGTGAGGCTTTGAGAGAGGCTTTGGTAATGAGGACGCTACAGCTGAAGCATCTAGATGTTAGCTTTTTCCTATATAGATTATGGCGAACTTACTACTTATACTAGATCTTTTAAAGCCCATCTTTTTATAGCTGCGGCTACACTGTAAGGCAGTAATAATATTAGGGCGAAGCCTTAAGTGACGCGGCTCTAAAAGATTACTAGCTTTACTAAACGCTTACTCGCAGTTATTGCTTGTGGCCGGTATAGTCAATATATCTAGAGCCATCTTTAAGAGCCTTGGCTGAGTTGTTTGCTCTTGCCACCAATATAATATAGGATCGTGCGTAAGCGGATAATTGTCTTTAAGAGGCTCTTGAGCCTTCCAAGTCTTATATTCGTCGGCGTTGGCAAGGCTTTGAGAGCAATAAGTATTAGTATGAATGTAGTTGTCTCTACCCAACGCCGCATATGTTCGTTTCTGCGGCTGGGTTAGTGACGTAGTTAAAGGTTCTAAATAAGCTTTATATAGAAGCCAAAGGTTAAGGAAAGCTGCGTTGTTTTTAATTAGCTAATTAGGGTAATCTGCCTATACGTACTTGCAGAAGTTCTTATAGAGAGGATAAAGCAGAACAGCTGCATAGTAGATGGGAGTTGTATTAAGCTTTTTGAAATACTTGTTAAGCTTTAACTAGCTATAGTTAAGGTTAATTATATAGTGGTCCTTAATTGGTTCTTGATCTGGATAGCTTTCTGCTATTACTTTGGCTACTTAAGCCTTTCTTTCCTTAAAGAGCTTAAGCAGCTAATTAAATATAGGAATAACCTCCCAAATTGCTTTATGCAGGCCTAACTTACCTCTGGCTTTAAGCAGCTTAGTGGCTTCGCGAATTGGTAATAGAATATTAATGTAGTTGATAATAACGTCCTAATTATAAGAGTCTAAAGCTCCACCTACAATAACTAGGGGAGGTAGAGGTACCTTCTTTCCCTTGGCTATTAGAGGAGCTACTTCCTTCTTATACTTTATAATTATATATTGCGCGATTGAATTAATTGCGCTGTAAAGAAGGACAGCTTAGGCGAAGGTATTGTAATAACTATTCCATCTAGTTTTAACTAGCTTTATTACCTAAAGGATTTTAACGCTAGCTGCTAGTAGATTGCTCTGCTCCAATCACTGGTAATCCTTAAAGATTTAATAAAGCTAAGGTATAGTAATAGAATTAAGGATATTAATAAGAATGCCAAGAGGACCTTCCTTTTGCTATTTTTTAAGGAAACGTTCTTTGTCCTACTTAGTAGAAATTAGTAAGGGAGTAGGAAGTTAAGATTTATTAGTTAATATACTGGTATATTTGCATCCTTATTCTTATAGGCGTCTTTATCTTTTTTAAATAAAATTGACTGGGCTATAAGATTGAGGGTGTAAGCTATACACTAGATCTAGCAAGTCTCCTTCTTAAAGCCAAACTTAAGAGATAGATGATCTAGGCAGATACCGTTATTAGCGGCGTTGTTAGTAATAAAATAACTAAGCCTCTTTTTACTGATACCAAAATGGGTAAGAACGCTGCTTACTACTTTAGCGTAGTTAATTCCTGTGTGGCGGCCAAGTTGCTCTAGTAGAGCAATTAAGTAGTTAACTACCTTGCCTTTACGATTAAGGTGGTGAACGCATACGCTAGTAAGGGAGTGTTTACCACTATGTGTAGTTTAGCCGTTAAATAAGAAATAAAGCTTTGAGCGGGTGTTCGCGAGCTTATTAATTACGGCTGGCTGGTAGGCCTTATAGTTCTGCATTATATAAAGCCGAATTAATTAATGCGTTTTCCAAATCCATCTCTTAGCGTTGGGATTGGCAGCAGCTATTATAGTATAAAAGGAAGGCGTTTTGACTTCTTATAGAGGATGATTGTTCTCAGTAATCCACTTAATTACAGCTTACTGGAAGGTGTTCTTATTAAAGCCGCCAATAAGATTATTCGCAAGGCCTTAAGAGATTTTGTGCTTTTTATTAAGAACTTTAAGTATTGTTGCCTTCCGCTTTTTCTTAAATTTAATTTCGCCCTGCTTATTATAGCCATAGCCCTTCTTTTCCTCTATAAGGTGTTAGGACGCAGAAGAGATAGCAGCGGTAACGTTAAATTGGCCGCCTGGTATACTATGCTAATAACAATACTTACATTCCCAGAACAGTCGCTTGCTACTACAATGTTAAAGCCAATATCTATACTTATAGATAAAGCTCTAGCCCCTTTCTAAGGCTTTAAATGGCTTTTGGTATCGCCTAAGTTATTCCCAATTAATTCCATTATAATTTATCTTGGGATTGCTATTATCTGATGGCGGGAAAGCATCTGGAGCGATAGCTTTGGAAAGTGCAATTATAGGCGTTGGGGTAGCTATCGCGTTTAGGTTGGCTTTGGTAAGGTCTTGGGGTATAACTAATAGTAGGGCTAGTATATAGCTCCTAGATTGGTTGTGTTTTAGGGGGGTGTAAGGGAGAGATCTCCCTAACTCTAGATCGCGACTTGTGCGCGAGGAGGTTTAGCATAGAAAAATAATTACACGGAGTAAAATTAGCAAAACTTAATACCAAAAGTGTATTACTAGATTGGACTCTTAACCAAAACCCTATATATATAATTCCTATTAAGCAGGCAAGCAAGCAAGCAAGCTGGGCCTAATTGGGCTTGCTGGCTTGCCAAAATTAGGCCTTTTGGCTTGCTGGCTTGCTTGATTACTAATTAAGCAAGCAAGCAAGCTAGTCAAGCCAGCTTGCTTGTTACCAACTCTGACCATATTTGTGTTAATAAGTTAAGTTAGGGCTAGACAGGGCTTACCTTTTATTATTACATCCGCTAGGTTTATGTTACTATTAATCTATTTAACTTCCGTAATTTCTCTTTGCTTGTATACCTACCATAAATATATAATATTGATTATAAGGCGTTTTTCTTGTGTAGTGCTAAGCCGTATGAGACAGTTATAAAGTAACTTTAAGTCTGTATATATTATAAGTGGTAGGTTAATGTTTAGGATTTTATTAACTATTAACTTAATTACGGCTCTAATATTAAACCTATAAGCCATTCTATATAGCTCTAACGTAAGTACACTTCTTATAACTCTCTTACACTTTATTAACGACCAGTAAATAATATTTGCCTTATTTATTGCATCTGCGAGAACTAGTATATACCTAATTTATAATAATAAGTCCTTATTATTTGCAAAAGATATATCTATAAAGGCTAGCAACTGCAAGGTAGTGATATCTAACTTAATATATATAAGTCCTCTAGTGGGGTTCTTAATTTACTAGGCTAGGCGTTAGTTAAGTGCTTTTATATTATCTTTATTTGGGTTAATTACCTAGGCAGTAATAGATAGGTTAAAAGTAGCTTTTGGCTAGCAGATAGACATAATATACGCTCCTCTAGCGTGTTAAGCGACATACTAGTCCTTTAGCGTAAGTGCTATACGGACAATACCTTGCAAGCTTATAGATATGGCGGGTCTAGAAACATTAACTATACTAAGGTTCCTGTATTAATGCTCTTATATTAATGTTAGTCTATTAGTTATAAGTTATATAATACTACCGTTAAACTTAAAAGGCTTTTTAGCTATTAGTTACTTATACTCCTTAGCTATAAGTTAGGCCTTATATAGTTTGCTCTCTTCACGGTCCGCGAATACTCTATTAATAAGCAGTAGCGTGTTATCTATCTATAGTCCAACTACTCTAAAATATATAGAATCGTTGCTGTAGAGTAGGCATGGGTTATATATTAACTAGTCTATACCTAACTACTATAGGTGGTGTGTATAATATATCTTAAACTAATAGTTTCCGGCTTCTGGTACTCTATAAAGGGGCTTAAGCACCTATAGTATAGACCCTTTATTGATTCCTAGTTCAGTCTATACTTCTTATAGAGGTTATACATAAAAATCGCGGTTTAGCTTTATAGCTGATTATATATAGGCTTATATAATATCACGTAGGTAGATCTGTATATCTTGGTCTTATAGCATAGCTCTAATATATAGGATTAGGCGTTAACTTGCCTATTGGATAGTAGGCGACTAGGTAAGTACTATACTCTTTTCTATGTTATTATACGCCTATACTACTAATTATAATTTCTTAAAAGCTGCGTCTATGCTAGTATTCTTAACCTTATTAATAAACTATAAGTTAAATAGGTAGGCTATTGCGGGTATATCCATAAGCTTAACTACCTTAAATACTCCTAGCTTAAGTAGGCCTATAAGTTCTTTTTAGCATAAAGCTCAAAACTGGGTACTTATGGTATTATTATCTTAGAGGAAGACTAAAATATCGGCTTAGTTTATAAAAAGGGGGTACTTATATAGGCGTCCTCTGCCACGCTTTTGTGGTTATATAGTAGGTTGTCTAACGGGTTGCTTAATAGGTTATATAATAGGTCCCAGGTTGTTTTCGGGTATATATGCCTACTGCTCTTAGGGATTGTCCTATTAGTTAGGTTGCGGGTTATTATTAAGTTCTAGATCTAAAAAGTAAGGCTTTATAACCGTTATATGGAAGGATATAGGACTATAGGGCAGTTATATAGTACACGTCTCGTTTTTAACCGTAAGTAGGTTATACGGTCCCAACTAATATCCTAGTTAGCCCGTATTTCCTTCTCTCCAGACAAGTACTTATAAGCTAGGCGGTAAGTTATAAATAGTATCTATTCTTAGTGTAACGGAACCTTGTAGCTTAGACTACAGTGGGTTCTGTTATTAGGCTAGGTATATAGGTATAAACAAACAACAACGTAATAATAACTGGTGGAGTGGTTGCCCAACAGATTAACTCCAATTGTATTCTAAGATTTACTACAAGGAGAGAACTATCTATAGTAGGGACTAAGGTCCTTTAAATACAAAACTATACTCCTAAGAAATCCTCTCTTGTACGTAAGGTGCGTGTTATCTATATTAAACGTAACGTCCTTTCCGTTTAATATAGTTAATACGTTTAACACTATATAACCTTAGTTACTATTCCTTGTTATATAGTTCCACTAGATCTATCCTAGACCGTACCTGTATTAACCAACTAGCTTCTACCGACTCTTCTCTAAGTAGTTGTAATATTATACTTAAAGCGTCCGTAATACTATCTCCCTCCTCTTTATCTTCGTCCTTAAAGATTCCTAACATCTCCAAGTCGTCCACTAGAGGTGTAATGTCCGTTTAATTAGTCTAGTTAATATCCTTACTTATTATACCTAAAGCTTCTTCTTCTCTTTCCTGGGTTAAGCGTTGCCTTTATACGGTCTCCTCCATACTATCGCTTGGTGAAGTAATGGCGATTCCTTGCTCGAGGTGCGCGAAAGAGGGGTTGGTCTATATTACGTTAGCAAGTCCTTTATCTTAACAACCTTCCTCTTACTCGGAGTGCACTAAAGCAAACGTTTAATTGTCCTACGATGTTCGCTCTATCTCTAACGCTAAGTATACGCGTCCTATAACTCTTAACAGTCTTTAAGTTCCCTAAGTAACTTATTATAGGGTCTCGTGTTTAATCTACCACTATAAAGCTTAATAGTAAGCTGGCCTCTATGCTGCTTAAGGTTTAACGTGCCTTAGAAGAGTCCGCACGCGTCCTTAAAGCTTAATGTTTAGCTTATGCTTGTCTTTAACGTCTTAAATATGTCCGTAAGAAGGTCCGTTCTAAGGAGTGGAAACTAGTTTAATAGGGTTTGTCTAAGCTGGGTAACAAAAGGACTAGCTCTCCTCCTGCAAGGGAAATAACTCTAAGTAGCTCAGCAATTGCTCCTCTTAGGTCCCCCTTAGGCGATTTATTTTTTGGCAATTCCTCTTTATTAATATTGCCTGACCTGCTCTCTTCTAATACTCCTATACCTTTCCTATAGCTTTCTCTAGGTTGCTTAATGGTTTCTAGGTAGTCTCACTGTAGCCTATCTACTTTACTTTGTACTATATTTCGTCATCTACATCCTCGTGACTGATAATCTTCGAAACTTGCTATTTGTCTTCCTCTTGTCCTCTATATGTGTCTGCCTTATAGACTAGTGGCTCATGGATCTGACTTTCTTTGGTTGCTATAATCTTTGGATAATTATACCTAATCAATCCGTCTTAATCCTTTCGCAATAAAGCTCCTGATAGCTTTTTATTACTTTATAGTTTAGCCTTTCTGCTTAGAGCGTCTGCTCGTGCATTGTCTGTACCCTTGGTATGCTGAATTTTGAAATGGTATTCTATAAGCATTTCCGCCCATCTAACCTGTCTTTGGTTGAGTTCCTTTGTTGTTAGGAATCCTATAAGGTTCTTATGGTCCGTCTTAACCACAAATAGTTTCTCTGTGCCTTGTAAGAATGCTCTCTATTTCTTAAGTGCTGTAACTATACCTAACAACTCCTTGTTATAGATGTTATAGTTTAACTCTAGTGGTGTTATCTTTTAACTATAGTATGCCACTGGGTGCTATCTATCTTGATATTTCTATAGGAAGTACGCCCCTAGTGTAAAGTCTAATGCATCTGTTTTTACAACTGTCTTTAGACCTGGTTGATAGATCTTAAGAACTAGCTCCTAGGTAAACAACTCTTTGATTTTCTTAAATAGTTCTTATTACTTCTTTCCCTATGCCCACAGTTCTTCTTTCTTTATTAACTGTGTAAATGGCTTAATATCCTGTGACTATTGCGCTATAAACCTTCTATAGTAATTGCAAAACCCTAGGAACGATTTTAACTGCGTAACGTTCTCTGGTTCTTGCCAATTTACTATAGCCTTAATCTTCTTTAGATCTATACTAAGTTGGCCTAGTTTAATAATAAATCTAACAAAATTGGTCTTCCTAGTAAAGAACTCGTATTTCTTAATTGCTACTAGCATCTGTTCTTCTTATAGTCTCTTTAAGACCTATTTAATGTGTTTTCTATGTTCTTCCTCACTCTCTAAGTAGATGATAATGTTGTTGAGGTATGCTATAACAAATTTATCTAGGTGTTCTCCTAATACACTATTAATTCGCTTTTAGAACGTTACTAGTGCGTTTATAAGCCCGAATTGCATAACTAATGGCTTATATAGTCCTTCCTTTGACCTAAAGGCTGCCTTTTATTTGTCGCCTTCCTTGATCCTAATCTAATAGTACGCCCATCTTAGATCTATCTTTGTAAAGATCTTTGCGTTGCCTATCCGGTCTTAGATTTCGCTAATTAAGGGTAAAGGATACCTATCCTTTCTAGTAATGCTGTTTAACTGTCTGTAGTCTATACATATCCTAAGTTTTCCGTTTTTCTTTAGGATGAATAATACTAGATATCCTACTGATAACTATAACAGTCTAATATATCCCTTACGTAAGTTCTCCTAGATAAACTCCTTAAGCGCTACTGACTCCGTTTCAGTAAGCTTGTAGATTAGAAAGAACTTTAGACTTATTCCCTTTTCTAATTCTATCTTATGGTCCTAAGCTGCATGCTCTAACAGCTTTTTACTTTCTAGTAACTATAACTTTTTACCATACTTGTGGTATCTCTTTGGTATATAACTTAAGCCTTGTTTAGTCTCTTTATATATCGCTCCGACTTGGTACTATACCAACTTGGTTTACTGTCGCACTTTGCGCTATTGTGTATCCTTAATATTAACTTAACCTATAACCCAATTGATCTTTAGATTGTACTCCTATAACTAAGGCATTTCTAGTATCGCCTTATCCTGTCCTAATAGTAGAATATTAAAAGACATTCTAACTGGTCTCCCTTTAATAGTTATCTGAATAGGTCCTATTTTAAGATTAATAATACTTCCTCTATAGGCTATCTAATCTCCTGAAATTATTATAAGTAGATATAGGTGTTCCTTTTGTCTATATAGTAACCCTATCCTTTCCACTGCCTTTGGTAATATGTGGTTCCTAGTTGCTCTACTATCTACTAACGCTTTAAACTGCTAATCTTGCCATTTAGCTCTTAAATTTAGGTATTGTCCTTAAATTCCTTTAAGGGTCTAAGGCTCTAACACTGGTTCCCTTTAGTCCTGTGTGCCTCCCCTTTTCCTAACTGTTGGCTGCTTGATCTGGCCTATACTTAGTCCATCTTTGGCCAATACTTAGTTTATTTCTTTTCCTCTATATACTATAGATAAGTGTTCTCTAGGCACTCCCACCACTATTATCCGTCTAGGTATTCTTCCGTAAGGAATCTTCCTAGTTAAAGTATTAAGTCTCCTTAACCTTATACTTCTACTAGGTGCTAACTATATATATACTTGGCATTTCTAAACCGCTTTTCCTCTAGTGCCTAATACATTCTTACTAGGTACTTCCGGTTCTTATCTTTGGGTGCTCTATATATATTGTATATATTATCCACACAAGCTATCTATGATAGTGTATAATACGCTGTATGTTTTAGGTTAACTCTTAGTTTGTTTTTATTCTTAAGTTTAAACCTATACCTAGTTGACCTAACCACTGGTATCTCTGCTATAGGTACTAAGATTTGTCACTCGCTTCTCTAGTCCCTAGATCCTTCTTTTAGGTTCCTTAATGTTATAATTAATACTCCTTTAATATAACTTATACGTTTCTCCGTAATAGATTGGTCTTAGACAACTTTTTTGTCTAGCTATATATAAAAATCTTCCTATTTATTACTGTGTTATTGCCTATACCACTTTCCATATAACTGGTTTAGTGTGTATGGTCTATCCGTTAGAAAGTACCTTGTTATTGCTGCATTGTAATATCCTTTAGTATGTCTTTTTTTAAACCTAGTTAGAATATCTAGATCCTCTTCTTATTCTAGTTTATCTAACTACTTTACCCTAGGTGTCCCTACACTCGGCCTATTAGTAACTCTTTATATGGGTGCTCTATTTCTTATATAACCTAGTGTAGCTGATCTCTTGTCTAGCTTTTGCTTTTGCTATATAATAATTCTTATTCTAAACTTATCTATAGTTTCTTATTTTCTGCGTCTTATAGCTAGATCTTCGTAATCGTCTTACTTTTTAATCCTGGTATTAACTATTTAATCTTTAGGCTAAACACTGCGTTTACCTAGGATTGCTAACGTTCTTATTTATTCTCTGAACTTGTAGTTCTTAAACTTGCGTCTTATACTTATTCGTTTGTTACTAAACTAAGTTACTACCCTTTCCTATCGGTTTTTGTCCGTTGTGGGTCCTTAGGTATGTCTTATCTTGTTTTAAGAATCTTAAGCTTCTTTTATCTCTTCTTAAGAATCTTAAGCCTATGGCCTTTTACCTTTATTAAGTGATGAGCTAGCACTAATAGTTATCTACTTGCTTAGTTTCTTCTAAAAGTTGCTTCTATTATCTTGTAAAGCGATGGAAATTGTATCTAATGGTGTTGTAATACCCGTTACTAAACCTTGTTCTGTAATGGTCTTAGTCTCTACTTCTATTGCGTTATTGAGGTTTAAGTGCTCCTAGTTAGCCTCCTTTTCGTCCTTATCGCTGGTGATTAATAAGTACTTTGACTCTATTATTATTACTACTAATCTTTATCCGCACGTTGCTGTAATATCTTGATCTAGCTTATAGAGTTAATTTTATTCTTTGTCTAACTTTCTGGTTCCTTTAAGTCCTTTTAACTTTAGCTCTTATGGCTAATAGCTTGCGCCATACTTAGCGTCTTCATAAATTTGGCATGCGTTGTTATAACAATACGCAAAACTATTAATTGAACATTCTTTTATTCCTCGCAGTGCACCGTCGTCCCTCTATATGTACGTGCTATCTGCTGGTCTGGTTCCCTTTACTATATAGTTACTCTAACTACCTCTATAGTCTCTAGCGAAATGACCTTATTTTCTATAATTTATTTAAGCTCCATCTTTAAACCATTTTTCTTACTATAGAGTCCGCCTAAACGTCTTCTACTACTAAGATCCCTGGTTTAGCCTCTACTCCTAGGTCCTTTAATTACTTAATCCTTAACCTCTGGGTTTCTATAGTTTCTTTTCCTATCTTTAGGTTTCTTTAGTACCACTTAGGTCTATTAGCTCTGCGCCATTCTATGGTTTTTAACTCTATATCTGTCGTTGCGTACTCTGCGCCTTATATAACTGTGGAACTCTGTCTTGTCCTCTCTTAGCTTGTTCCCTTTAATAGATTCTATTATTAATCTTTATTAACTGATCTATTAACTCTCTTAGAGTATCCGCATCTTCTATTAGGATGATTGCGTCCTAGACTTTAGCCTTAAGTCCTTATTTATACTATGCCATAAGCGCCCTATTATTCCACTCAACCTATATGGCTAGTGTTTAAAACTGTGTTGTATACTTAATTACTAAAGTGCGTTGTATTAAGTTCTAAAGCTTTTGTTCTACTGTGGTTATAGCCTCTAGGTCTCTAAACATCTGTATTAGTTGCTCTACGAACCCATTTTAACTGGCAAATATATACCGTACATCTTGGTTAGTAGTTGTCATGCTATTAGCCTATATTTCCGTAAGATACGGCTTAAACCACTTAAGTGCCCTCCCTGTTAGGAACAATTTTACATAGGCTACTTAGTCTAATAATGTTGCTAACTTCGCTCCTTCCTGTACTACCTTAAAGTGCATTTATGTAAGAAATCCCTTAAGCTTTAACTTCTCTCCTGAGAATTATTTAATTAAAGGTAACTTAATCTTTACTGCTCTAATTCTATTAATGCGTTCTTTAAGTATCCTATTATTATCTTATAAGTAATTAACTATTTCCTATAACTAACCTCGCGTAACCATTTAAGAATCCCCCTTATCTATACTGGTATCACCTAGCCCTAAGGTTGTGGCTGCTGTTAACGCCATTATAACTAGTGCTGCTCTTAGTGGCATATTGTTCAAATTTGTTTAAATACCGTAACCTTAGTAGTGAATGTGTAACGGAACCTTGTAGCTTAGACTACAGTGGGTTCTGTTATTAGGCTAGGTATATAGGTATAAACAAACAACAACGTAATAATAACTAGTAGAGTGGTTGCCTAACAGATTAACTCCAATTGTATTCTAAGATTCACTATAAGGAGAGAACTATCTACGGTAGGGACTAAGGTCCTTTAAATACACAACCATACTCCTAAGAAATCCTCTCTTGTATATAAGGTGCGTGTTATCTGTATTAAACGTAACGTCCCTTCCGTTTAACATAGTTAATATATTTAACACCACGTGACCTTAGTTACCATTCCTTGTTATATAGTTCCACTAGATCCATCCTAGACCGTGCCTATATTAACCAACTAGCTTCTGCCGACTCTTCTCCAAGTAGTCGTAACATCGTACTTAAAGCGTCCGTAACACCTAGGCCATTTTGCATGCTTAAAGCGTCCGTAACTTATTATTTAGTATATAGCTTATAGATCTCTTCTATAGCTTTCTTAACTACGGCAGCGCATTATGTAACTATTAGCGAAGGCGCGTCTAAATTAGTTATATAGGGGTAGGCGCCAAATACTAGTAGAGTAGGCACTAGTCTGTTAGGCCCTATAGAGTTATTAATAGCCTTAAAGGCCATCTAGAGAGCTGCGTCCTTATTAATATTTAGTATTTCAACTATAATAATCTAGTATACTCTCTATAGTAGACCATGGTAATATTTAACTATTCTAATTAAGTTATAAGCCTTAACTGGCACGCCCTTAGTTATAATGCCTATTATAGTAGTATACTCTTTAAATTCTTTGCTAATAAAGTTCTTATCTATATTGTAAGTAATAATATCTAGTAGCCCTAAGTATGTGTTAATCTAACACATCTATATAATATCCCATATGTGTTTAGTACTAATATTCTATAGCTATCTACCGGCCTAGAAGTGTAAAGGCTTAGTCAAAAGAACAGAATCTATTAGTAGCCAGTAAACGAGAATTCCAAGACAAGGACTAGAGGAAGGTCGAGAAAAGGACACGTCTATATACATGGCGCCAAGGGTCTAGGCGAGCCCCTAACTAGGGTCTGCAATAGTACCTGTGTTAGCGCCGTGACATTACCCCCCCCTCCAGTAAAGCCTGCCCTTAGGCTTTGTAGTTGTCCTCCCTGTCAAGAAAGCCACGTCGTTTTCCTTCCTAGCACTAGATCTGTTCTAAACTGTAGCTATAGGCGGAGCAGTAAAGGTCAATTGGGTAGCTGTAGGCAGAGCAGCAAGTAGTTGGTAAAAAAATTTTTTATACTATACAGCACTAGTCCTGACGTTAGGGTTGATACGTATATACAGTCCTGCAGTTCTGCTGCCATATAGCCTTGCCTAGGCCAGTACTATGTATCGCTAGGAGCCTTCCGTTTTTTGTCGTTCCTTTTAGAACTCTATTATCTCCTACTCTCTACCCCGCCTTTTAAAAAGGCTTCGCCCCAAGCCGTTAGTTAAATCCCCCCCACAGGGGCCCCCCGGGGTCGGTAGGGTCGTAAGAACAAAGGTTAGGAAAAAAATTAATTTGGGGTAGGCATTGTCTTATTAGGTAGTCCGTAGGCCTTGTAACCGCAGGCATAACGGCACGGTCGTTTAGTTGTGATAGTAGGTCGAATATAGGTCTCGGTCTATTAGTTAGTTAGTAGATTGTAGGCATATCAGCACAATCATTGTCTAGTTCGGTAGCAGTACGGTGCTAGCGTTGGTTGGCAATAGTAGGTTGAGTATAGGTCTCGGTCTATTAGCTAGTCGGTAGATTGCAGGCATATTAGCACGATCATTCGGTCGGGTTTGGTTCGGTCGGTGGCAGTACGGTACCAGCGTTGGTCTTTCCTTATCGTTTACCAAAGCTTGCACAGCTTAGTATCAATTGGGGTCGTTTATCGCGGCTTATAGCCTAGTCTCAGCCGAGGTTGTTCTTCGCAGCTTGCGTAGCTTAGTATTAGTCGAAAAGAATTGTCCTTCTGTAGGCGTATCAGCACGGTTGTTGTCGGGTCAGTCCTTCCGTAGGCACGTCGGCACGTTCAAGTAGTACGTAGATAATTACGCAAGATTGGATATAATGTGCTGCACTACGCGTAAGCTATAGGCGTATCTTTTTATATCTTTATTTTGATCGTCTAGGAATAGCTCCGGTTAGTTAGTTAGTTAGTTAGTTAGTTAGTTGGTTTTTCTAGGCTGTAGCGAATGTATTGCTACTTAACTTGCCTCTAGTAAGCTTCTACGCGCTTATACAAGGTAGAATTAATATTGGTCTTAGAATAATATAAAGGCTTAGTTAAAAGAATAGAATCTATTAGTAGCTAGTAAACGAGAATTCCAAGACAAGGACTAGAGGAAGGTTAAGGAAAGGATATATCTATATACATGGCGCTAAGGGTTTAGGCGAGCCCCTAACTAGGGTCTATAACAGTACCTATATTAGCGCTGTGATATTACCCCCCCCTCTAGTAAAGCCTGCCCTTAGGCTTTATAGTTGTCCTCCCTATTAAGAAAGCTACGTCATTTTCCTTCCTAGCACTAGATCTGTTCTAAACTATAGCTATAGGTAGAGCAGTAGAGGTTAATTAGGTAGCTATAGGCAAAGTAGTAAGTAGTTAGTAAAAAAAAATTTTATACCATACGGCACTAGTCCTGACGTTAGGGTTAATATATATATATATAGTCCTACAGTTCTGCTGCCATATAGCCTTGCCTAGGCCAGTACTACATATCGCTAGGAGCCTTCCATTCTTTATTATTCCTTTTAGAACTCCATTATCTCCTACTCTCTACCCTGCCTTTTAAAAAGGCTTCGCCCTAAGCCGTTAGTTAAATCCCCCGCGGGGGCCCCCTAGGGTCGGTAGGGTCGTAAGAACAAAGGTTAGGAAAAAAAAAAAATTTAGGGTAAGTATTGTCTTGTTAGGTAGTCCGTAGGCCTTATAACCGCAGGCATAACGGCACGGTCGTTTAGTTATAATAGTAGGTCAAATATAGGTCTCGGTTTATTAGTTAGTTGGTGGATCGCAGGTATATTAGCACAATTATTGTCTAGTTTGGTGGCAGTACGGTGCTAGCGTCGGTTGGCAATAGTAGGTTGAGTATAGGTCTTAGTCTATCAGCTAGTTGGTATATCATAGGCATATCGGCACGATTATTTGGTCGGGTTTGGTTCGGTCGGTAGCAGTATAGTACCAGCGTCGGTCTTTCCTTATTGTTTACCAAAGCTTGTACAGCTCAGTATTAATTGGGGTTGTTTATCGCGGCTTATAGCCTAGTCTTAGCCGAGGTCGTTCTTCGCAGCTTACATAGCTTAGTATTAGTCGAAAAGAATTGTCCTTCCGTAGGCGTATCAGCACGGTCGTTGTCGGGTCGGTCCTTCTATAGGCACGTCGGCACGTTTAGGTAGTACGTAGATAATCACGCAAGATTGGATATAATGTGCTGCACTACGCGTAAGCTATAGGCGTATCTTTCTATATCTTTATTTTGATCGTCTAGGAATAGCTTTGGTTGGTTAGTTAGTTAGTTAGTTGGTTAGTTAGTTCTTCTAGGCTATAGCGAACGTATTGCTACTTAACTTGCCTCTAGCAAGCTTCTGCGCGCTTATGCAAGGTAGAATTAATATTGGTCTTAGAATAATATAAAGGCTTAGTTAAAAGAACAGAATCTATTAGTAGCCAGTAAATGAGAATTCCAAAACAAGGACTAGAGGAAGGTCGAGGAAAGGACACGTCTATATATATAGCGCTAAGGGTCTAGGCGAGCCCCTAACTAGGGTCTGCAACAGTACCTATATTAGCGCCGTGACAAGAAGCGTATATATTTATTAACTATATATAGGACTAGGCTCCCGTTAATATATATAATGTTAATAATAATATAGTAGTTAAAATTAACGTCGTTATAGAGCGTAAACTTAAACCAGCTAGGTAACTTACCGTATTTCTAGTAAAAGTGGCAGTAATAGGTAAGGTACTTAAGTAATTTCGTATTAACGTTATGTCTAGAATGGTTAAGTACTTTCTATAGTCTCTTAACTAATGGGTAGCCGAAACGTTGGTATAGATAATGTAATTTTATATTAGTCAGGTAATAGGGGTTCTGGTTAAAAGAGTTAAGAAGATAAATCTATAAAGAAAGGTCCTTATAAGGGCGCGAAGAGGCTTTAGGGAAGATTTAAAGGAATAATATAAATTCTATCTAAATTTAAGGGTATATAGCTTTTGAAGAGAACAAGACGTTGCGTAAAGAAGAGAAGGGAATAACCAGAGAATCTTGTAATTAAATAGTTAGGGGTCTTGGTCAATGCGTGCGCATATACGCACGCGGACGGACTTTAGTAGAATTCGATTAATCTGGCAGAACTTGGCAGAAGTCAATTAAGCTAGCAGAATTTGGCAGAATTCGGTTAAAGCGTCAAGTTTATCTTATTAAGTGTTTTATTAAGACATTCCTACTATAACTAGGCTAGTCCTGTTATAGTACCCCCCCTTTAGCTAAAGGTTTAAAATAATTTAATTTGGTTAAGAATTTATAATTTTATTACGTGTTATATTTTCGCATTAGGTGGTAGTCTTGGCAAGGCAGATCTAACTAATTAGATAACTTTAACCGCTGGTTAAAGTTCCTTAATATCTTGCGTATCACGTAATTGTGTTATAAATATTATAACTTATTTCGAGTTCTTTTTAAATTCGAGTTTCGTGTATTTATGTTGGGTGGCAGTTATTTGCCTTTATATTATGTCCATCTAGCCGGAGTAGGCCGCGAAGAATAGTCCTTATAGAATTCTTTTACTAGGGAAGGCGCGTTGGCCTTAATCTAATTATAGGTTTCCTAGGTTTGTGTTTTATATCCTTCCCATTTAATAAGAAGTTTAAATTATTTGGATTATAGTTTCTATTATATATTATTAATTAAGTTAATAAAGTAAAAACCGTTACCATTATTGTAACAGGCTTATATAAATGCTTCTGAACCAAAGCTTGTAGATTGCTACTATACAAGAATACTAAGCTAAGGAGAAGAAGAAGTCTGTTAGAGACTGGCAAGATATAAAGGGGTTGCCAAGGCGCTAGTAGTAAGCGAGCTAATGGCAATTTTCTATTCTGGGGATAGAAAATCCTGATTGGTTGGCAGGAGTTAGGGTCTACTAAGTATAGTAGGTAGTGTTGCCCCAGCACTATTACATTACCCCCCCCTCCTAAAAAAGCCTGCCCTTAGGCGTTGTTTAAGCTCCTTATTATTATCTAAATTGTTATAGTTATCCACCCCTTCTTCCTAGCATTTAATCCAGCTTTCTAATTAGCGTGGTGGTCTAGGGAGGTTAGGGTAGGCTAGGTGGAAGTCCTGTAGCTTATAGGGAGAGTACTTAAAATTAAATATGGGGTACTATTCTAGATCTTCATTGTGACCTACCCAGCTTATATAGTATTTTAGGGTACCGCAGTCTTTCTTAACTGTTAAGATCTCTTTAACTTCCTATTCCTTATCCTCTACAATCTAAATTAGTGGTGGGGGGTTGTTGTACTATCTAGGCAATAGGTCGTCTGCGGCCTTCCATAGTTGGTCTAAAGAGAAGATAGGGTAGATCTTTATTAACTCTGGTAGCTTAACCTTAAAAGAGTGCCCTACCTTTTTAGGGATCTTATAGGGGCTAGCTATTTAGTAGTCTAGCTTATAGCTTGGCCTCTAGGTCTTCTAGTTCTTTATTAATACCTATACCTTATCTCCTATGTGGAAGTCTACCTCGTGACGATATTAGTTTATATCGGCCTCTTTCTTCTCTTATGCTTTTTTTATAATTGCTTAGGCAGTCTCCTAGGCTCTATATATTCTCTTAGTAAATATCTGGGCCTCTTTATAGCTAAGGCGTTTGCGGGCCGTTATCCCTTGACACGGCAATTTGGGTCCTTATGTTATCGATAAGAATCAACCAATCGGACAAGCTGGGTTAATACAAATATCCAATTGAATCCAGTCGTCAATATAAGCGAACTTGGCAAAGGACCCTGCCGTGTCAAGGGATAGGTCCTATAGGTCTATCCTAATTAAAGGATGTTCGTGGCTTGTATCTATAGATTAACTTAAATGGCAACATTCCTATACTATTATAAGGGAGCGTAAGCTGTGCGTAGTCTATTATAGGCAGTAGTTCCAACCAGTTGTCCTAGTAGTAATTAATAAAGGGGCAAAGTTATTGGTTAAGGTACTAGTTTATAATCTTAGTTTAGCCGTTAGTCTAAGGGTAGAATATGGTAGAGAGCTTAATCTTAATCCTAAGAATGCGGTAGAATTTATCCCAGAAGTCTAATATAAATTAGGGTCTATAGTTAGAGACAATTAACTTAGGAGCGCTATAGATCCGGTAAATATTGTTAATATACATATGGGCCATATCTTTTGCGGTTATAGTCTTAAAGCAAAGGAGGGAAATGGCTTACTTACTTAGTCAGTTAACTACTATAAAGGCCATATTATAGCTATATTTATCCTTTAGGAATGATTTAAAGTCCATTATAACATACTACTAAGGGCGTTTAGGAACTGGCAGTGGTTATAACCATCTAGGGGTTTAATCCCTAGGGGTATCTACCCGTTTATAAGCATAACAATTCCTAATAAACCGTTCTATATCAGACAGGAGTCCTTACCAGTAGTAGTAAGGCGCTAGTAGTTAGTAGGTCTTATCTTAACTAGGGTGCGCCATAGAGACTTAATAGTAGGCTTTATAGATTAGCTCTGTTTATAGGTTGTTAATATCTAGAACTATAAGCCGTTCTTGGTATAAGAGTAGTCCGTCTTCTATTTCCAAATTAGGGTTGCCTTCTATAGCTTAGTTACGGAGGGCTTTTAGGGATTTGGCTATGCGGTTTGTGATTAAAATGTGGTTAATTAATCCTATTAGTTTATCTAGGATCTCTCCTTCTATAGGCACCAGTTTATTCTATTCAGAGTTTAGTTCCTTAAGGATATATAGGTCGAGCTGTTTGGGATAGAGGAGGGCATATATCCAGTACTAAGCCTTTAGCTCATCCTATAGTTCCACATCCTGTTCTCTCCGGGTAAGGGTATTAGCTTTAGAATTTTGCCTACTAGGGCGGTATATAATTATAAAGAAGAATTGGGAGAGTATTTTAGCCCACCTAGCCTATTGACCGGTAAGCTACTTTATTGTTATAAAATATTTAAGGGCTTTATAATTAGTATAGATTTTAATCTAAGAGTCTATACTTCCAAGCTCTGCGCGCCACTAGGACAATAATTATATAATAGCTAGCATTTCCTTATTATATACCTCGTAGTTATATTTAGCTGGGGCTATTATCTTTAAGAAAAACGCCATAGGGTACCACTTGCTATCTAGGTGTAACTATAAGAGAACTCCCGCTACTACTTTATTAGAGGCGTCCGTTTCCAGTATTAATTCAAGGTCTAGGTTATAGTAACGGAGAATTAGGGAGGAGGTAAGTTGGTCCTTTAACTCCTCAAAAGCTTCTATATAGTTATTATTAAAAACAAAAGGCGTGTTGTTCTTTGTTAGTTATATAAGAGGCTTAGCCATAACCCTATAGTCACAGATAAACCAACAGTAGAAGTTATAGAAGCCTAGAAAGGACTAGATGCCTTTTATAGTATAAGGGGGTTTCTAGTTACGTATCGCCTTAACCTTCTTAGGGTCAACTTTAATTCCTTCTATGCTAATAATAAACCTAAGGTACTTTGTTCATTTTACTCCAAATTCGCATTTCTTAATATTAACTTATAGGCTTACATTCCGCAGCCTCTCTAGGACCTTTTTAACGTGAACTTGGTGCTTAAGTTTATTGTCTAAGTATATAAGAATATCGTCTAGGTATACCATACAGAATTCGTCAAGGTAGTTAAAAAGAACATTATTTATATACCATTGGTACGTGGCTGGCCCATTTATTAGTCCAAAAGGAAGAACTTTGCATTTATAAGAACCGTAGTGGGTATAGAACGTCGTTAGATCCTCTAATACAGGGTTTATCCTAATTTAGTAGAAAGCTTGGCGGACATTAAGCTTAGTAAAGATTTTAGCTTAGCTTAGACGTGTAAGGGTCTTATTAATTAGGGGGAGAGGGTAACGATCTTTCTAAGTAATAGCGTTTAGTTTCCAATAGTTGATGTAAAAGCGGAGGCCTTTATTAGGTTTCTTTATAAAGAGAATAGGGGAAGTAAAAGGGGCCTAACTTGGCTTAATAAACCCCTTATGGAGGTTATTAATTAAGTACTATTTAGTTGCTTTTAGTTCCTCTATAGTTTACTAGTAAAGGGGGCTATAGCCTAGAGAGTTATCGGCCTCTAGTTAAATCTTATAATTATAGGTTTAGTAGGGGGGCAGTATATCCAAGGCTGCTTTTAAGAACGCATCTCTACGGTCTAAGAGGTATATAGAGAGGAGGCACTTAACTAACTTCTTATTAGTTTCCTCTACTAGCCCTTCTTCCTTCTCGTTAATAATCTGGTTAATTTTATATAAGCTGGTTGTAAAGATCTTATTATCCTTCTAATATATATTAAAGTGGAAACCTATAGCGCTAATTGCCGCGATATCTACTATAGGGGGGTTATATGGTAGTAGGGGTGTCCGTGGCCTTAGGGGCTTTTAGTATATTAGCGTTGTCTTTACTCCTTTTAGCTCTTGTTGTATCTTCTAAAGGTTATTCTCTAAGTCCTATTAGTATGTCCTCTTCCACATTGGCCAGATCTTCGCAATTTAGAAGTTATCTACGTTACTATCCGTTCTACTTCCGTAAGTAGAGTCCTCCTTAACTGCAGTCCTTTGGGGGAGTATCCTTATTAGTATAGATTTCTTACCGGCCTCACAACGGGCATCTTCTTAAGTAAAAGCTAGGTTATGGTCCCTAACATCCTACTAGTGGGTAGGATTGGCCTTTACAGCTAATATCTTATGGTTGGTACGGATCTCTCTAACAAAGGAGGGTAACTTTAGTCTACTCTCCAGCCAGACAAACTGTCTTTGTTAAACGTTTAGCCAAATATTAAAGTAGGATATCCATTTTCAGCTAAGGATTATATTATAGGACCCTAAGTCTAGGATATAAAAGGGGATACTAAACTAGCATTATCCATTAATAGCAATATATAGCTTTAAGATATAGGTAACCAGCTTACCGGCTTAGCTGTTATAGCCTTTTACTTAAACAGGCTTCTCTAGTTGGGTAGCATTTATATTTAAGAACTTAGCAACGTCATTTACATAAGCAGTATTTATAAAGGCAAAGCCATTTGCTCTAGTGTTAATAAGGGCAGTTATATTAACTCCATATCTATTTTAAGATACTATACATGGAATTATAAAGTGTTTTCCACCTATTAGCTAACTCAGATTAATCTCTTTAAGATCAATAGGATACCCTAGGGGGGAGTCTTTCCCTAGGGTTCTTCTTTTCTTAACTTATTAGGCGTTTCTTCTTTCTCTATCTCCTTAATATCACCCATATTATTTAGCTCTAGGCAGGACGTGGTAAAGTAACTATCCTTTCCACAATTAAAGCACGTAACCGTGGTAGGGTCAATTAGGGTATTGCGACAAGCATTAGTTAAAGGTATAGTACGTAGCAGGTTAGGCAAGGTTCGCTAGTAGGCAGTTATAACCGCTTTTAGTATAAGGGCGGTTGTGGTTTATCTTCTAACGCTAGCTCCTATTAGTGTAGCAGATAGGTTGCGGTCGCTATAGGACCTCTTTAGTTAATTAAAGCAAGTATTAATTCGTTTTAGTTCTAAATCCAGCAATAAATATTAGGCTGCAAGTCTTTAGTAGGTTAGTAGGTCATCTAAGGCTACCGCAATCTTCTCTTATAGTCAGACCATTAGCTTGTCATATAGGTCCAAACAATAGTTCTTAGGGGGGACCTAGCCTTCGCCTACTAGGTGTAAGAATTAAGTCTAGAACTTAGTAAAGGATTGGTTCAATTTCATTATTAGGCAATTATAGTTATAATAGGCATCCCGTACTTTATTTAGATTAATATAGATAGTAGCCAGGTGCTATATTATCTTATTAGCAGATGTAAACCAAACAGGTAACTTATCCTTAAACTTAGCCTAAAGGTGTCGCTAGGTGTCCCTAATAGTTTAACTAAAGAGGTAGAACATTTTAGCTTCTTTAGAGGGGAAATAGTTATAGTTAATATAAAGCTTTCCTTATACCTAGATTCTCTAGTTCTTAAAAGTCGGGTCTACGCCGTCCAATAATAGTAGGGGGTTAGGGAGCTTAACAGACTTTAATTACTTCGTCATTATATCCGTACTCTCTAGTATATCGCATTTAGTAGAGCGAATGGGTTAACTAAGGCTTTATAAAGGGGAGGCTAGGCTATTTTATAAGGCAGCAAGGCTTTCTAGGATCTCCTTTAGAGTCTCTTATATGCTTTAGGCTTAAAGACAATTAACCTTCTAATTAGCTGTAAGGGCACAAATCTACTTATATACACCTATAACATCGTTATTATCTTTAATTTCTAATCCTAACTAGACCTCATGTTCCTCTCAGGTAGAGGCAGGTCTTTTAGATAAGCTCACTTTAGGTGCCATCATCGGCTTCCTAAGGTTCGTCAGAATTGTATAATTCAGTTTCAATTCTGGGGTTCTTTTATGGGTACAGGTCAAGTACAGTCTAGCCTATAAAGTGGGATATTGTCAGGGCCTTCTTAGGCGTAGTAGTGTGGGTTTTTTAATATCTGAGTATAACGCGTCGACGCGTCGTTGCAGACGAAGGTCTTTTTGGGGTGGGATATTATTAAGGCCTTCCCAGGCAATATAGGGAGAGCTTAGTATAATATAACGGGCTTGTATAAATGCTTCTAAACCAAAGCTTATAGATTGCTACTATACAAGAATACTAAGCTAAGGAGAAGAAGAAGTCTGTTAGAGACTGGTAAGATATAAAGGGGTTGCTAAGGCGCTAGTAGTAAGCGAGCCAATGGCGATTTTCTATCCCGGGGATGGAAAATCCTAATTGGTTGGCAGGAGTTAGGGTCCACTAAGTATGGCAGGTAGCGTTGCCCTAGCACTATTACAATTATTAACAATTATAGGAGGTGGCGGTAGTACTTTATAAGTTATAGGATTATCTTTTAAAGGTTGCAACAAGCTTATATAAAACGTTAGGTATATTTTTATCTTAGTTAGCAGTTTAAGCTTATAGGTATACGGGCTTAGTTTCTTCTTAATTTAGTATAGGCCCACAAACTTCTAATTAAGTTTCTTTAAGGGCCGTTAAGTCCGTATGTTTTATGTATTTAGGTAAGCTATATTACCTTCCTTAAAGTCCTATATAGGAGCTTGTTCTTTATTTGTATGCCATTCCTATACCATTGTCACAGTGCTGTAATGCAAGTAGGCTAAATAACTACATTGTGGTATAAAGAGGAGAAGAAGATGGAAAGGGGGTATTGTATATAAATAGTAGGGCCAGCCCGCCAAGGCGCTAATAGTAGGCCAGCTAATAGTAGGAAATAGTACAAGACAGTATATAATAGGTTAGTGCCGTGACAGTACTCCCCTCCCCTAGAAGGTTTGGTCCCCAAACCAAATAAATAACTCTAAAAACAGGTAATACGCGGGGGCTAGTTTTTGTCGCGAAGATATTGGTTCCGCTTACCGCCCTTAGCTAAGCCAATGGCGATTTTCCATCCCAGGGATAGAAAATCCTAATTAGTTAGTTTAGTGAATAAAGTTAGCAGAACTCTACACCGCCACTAGAATTAATCTATGTGGCGTTTCGTGGCATTCCTTGGCAAGAATCTAGCTAATTAGACAACTTTAACCGGCGGTTAAAGTTCTATAATATCTTAACCACCATAAATTAACATCGTGGTCGGCTATAACCTTGGCGTAACTTTTCCTTATTTTATGCCCAGTCTGGGGGTCTAGGCTTCTTAGGGTATTGTTTATAAAACTTATATAGTGCGCGCTTGCACCCTTTTAGGGACTTCTTAGGTTCCTAGATTTCTTTATTATAATACTTCCACTTAATATAATATGTTAGGCCATACTCGTCTATTTGTTTATTATATACATTAAGGATCTTTTTAAATTCCTACTTGTCCGTAATATTGCTATTATTATCTCTTTTAGCTATCCTTCCTGTAACATTATAACATTCCTCTTTATTAATGCGTGTTTAACTAGAGATCTCTTTAGGGAACTAAAGGCGGACTTTTAAAGTATAAAAAGACTTGTTAACGCGGATGTAGTTTAGGAGGTTAACTATAACTGCTCCTCTATAGGCAGCTAGGATGGGCTAGGGTCTGTCCTAGTTATTATCCCACTTCCTCTTAGGCCGGTTAGTCTTTATGTTTTTAAGGCTGACTATAACTATGTTATCCTTTTTAAATATTATACCTTCGTCTTGTTTTATATTAGCGTTATCTTTATAGCGTCGCTAGGAGATACGAGCTAGGGCTTTAAGCTAGGTTAAAATGCGCTCGAAGCGGTTAGCAATAGTATTAGCTTATAGGTACTCCTTCTTTGTATATACAGATAGGGCTAATGGCTAGGGGCCCGCTGGTTTGACGCCCAGACGTAGGTTGTAGCCATAGTTAGCAAAGAACGGTAAGATTTCTATGGTCTTATTAATCTGGTTATTTGTGGCAAACTTAATAAGGGGGAGCCAATCTACCTAGTTGTCTTAGGTGAAGCTTACGAAGGCGTGTAGGTACTTATTTATTGCTGCATTAATAATCTTGGTTTGGCTATCTGTTTTAGGGTGCCATGCAGAACTAGGGCTTAGGGTTACCTTTAGGCGCTAGTTTAGGCGACGCTAGAAGTTAGAAACGAATAAAAAGCCTTTATTAGAAACGATAGTATTTAGAGCGCCGTGTAACTTATAGATAGTGTGGATAAATGCTTTAATAAGCTCCTTAGTATCTAGGCTAGTAACAGGAATAAAGTGTCTTATCTTTATTAGGCGGTTAATAACGACAAAGATATATCTATATGTTTTGCCGTTATAAAGGCACTTAGGCAGGTCAACAATGTGGTTAATAGAGATATTGGTCTATAGGCGGACTAGTAGTTCTAGTAGTTTTAGGAAACCGGGCGGTGCTAAGCGTGGGGTCTTTATGCGGAAGTAAAGAGCGCAGTCTTTTACAAAAGTAGCTGTGAACTATGAAATACCTAGCCACTAATAGGTTTAATTAAGGAGGTCTAGCGTTTTAACGCGGCCTAGGTAGCCCGCAGGACCCAAACTATGTATGCGGTATACGACTTTTAGTTAGAGTTTAGGTAAATCAGGGATAAATACTTAATTCCTATAGTAGATTAGGCCGTCGACAATTAAATATTTGGATTTATTATAGCGGAGTAACTTCCTAATCTACTTAGGCTAGTAACGTGCTTTACAGCCTTCCTATTTATATAGCGCAGCTAATATATCCCTAGCGAGTTTATTTTCCTTGTAGGCATTCTTAATAAGCTCCTTAAGGGTTTTTTTCTTAAGCTCTGGGTCTATTACTGCGATAAAGTCTTTGACGCTCTAGTCTTGGGATTTGCTTAGTAGCTCTTCTAGAATAGCGGGGTTAACTTTTTTTTATAGTAAGACAACGCGGTCTTGGTGTCATAGACATTTGTTACTAGCATTAGCAGGTACTACGCCTAGAAGACGGCTAAGAGCGTCTAGAATTATGGCTTTGGTGCTAGGCCTATAGGTAATAATAAAGTTAAACTAAGAGAGGAACTTAGCCTATTGGACTTAGCACTAGTTTAGTTGTTTTATTATTATAAAGGTCTGGAGGTTCTTATAGTCTATAATAATCTTAAACGGTTACTTGGTTTCTTATAGTTTAAGGCACCATTTTTCTAGTACTTTTATAATTGCTAGGAGCTCCTTATTGTATATCTTATAGTTATATTCCGGGGCGGAGTGCTTGGCAGAGAAGAATATAACTGGCTTAAGTTTGCCATTTTCGCTAGCTTAGTAAAGCACTCCTCCTAAAGCCTAGTTTAAGGCGTTTGTCTCTACTACGGTTTTCTTTATATAGTTGTAGTATGCTAGGACTGGTGCTGTGGTAAACGCTGTCTTTAGTGTCTAAAAGGCTTGTGCTTAATTAGGGCCCTATAACCAATTAGTACTCTTCTTTAGTAGCCTAGTTATAGGTTTAATAACTATAGAGTAGCTTTGGATAAATTGTTAGTAAAAGTTCGCGAAGCTAAGAAATTGCTATAGTTCTTTAATTGACGTTGGGTCCTTCTATTTCTGTAAGGCCTGCACCTTCTTAGGGTCTATAGTTATGCTATTAGTTAAGATAATCAAGCCGAGATATTTTGTTTTAGTAGCATAAAACTTAGACTTATTAATATTAATCTGCAGTCTAGCGTTGCCGAGTCTCTAGATAACTTTATTTACATATTTAGTGTGCTTAGTGCGTGTTTTAGAGAAGACAAGGACATCGTTAAGGTAGGCAGTGCAGTAGTTATTAAGGGCGTTATATAAAATATAGTTAATGTAGTTCTAAAACATAGTGGGCGTATTATAGAGACTAAACGGTATAACTAATATCTTATAGAGTCCGAACTGGGTGATAAATACTATAAGCTATTTATAACCTTCCGTAATCCGGATCCGGTTAAACGCAGCAATTACGTCGAGCTTAGTAAAGTACTTAGCACTATAAAGTGCATTAAGTATCTTACGGATTAGTGGCAATAGGTACCGATTTTTAATAGTAACTGTGTTTAGGCCTTAGTAGTCATAGTAGATTTACACGCCACCACCAGGTTTTGTAGTAAGGAGAAGTAATATAGTAGCTAGTAAGGTTAATTTACGGATAAAATCCTTATCTAGCATCTCGTTAATCCATTTCTTTACACAACTGAGTTTAGTAGGTGAGAGTGGTCTATTCTTATAATACAGGGCCTGCTTTCTAGGTATAATCTCAATTTTATAGTCCTATGGTTGGTGAGGGGGCAGCTTATCTACATTCTTAGGGAGGAAGTGTTTATATCGGCAAAATATAGTACCCTACTAATGGCCTTAATGGTTGGTGGTTGACGCAATTGGCGCGCAGTTGAGGGCATTTAGCAACTCGACCAACTAGCCTATATTGTGTTTTTTTGACACGCAGCCTGCGCGCAGCCTATGCGCAACCTGCGCGCAACCTGCGCGCAACCTATACGCAACCTACAACCACAATTGTATTTAGAGCCATCCACCTCTTTTATACCAACAGTATATTTTAGATAATAAACAAAGGCTACTTTAAAGCTATTTATAAGGCTAGCAAAGCAAATTATATACACTTCTTTATATAATCCATTATATTGTTTTAGACAATTTAATATAATATCCCAACTGTTTTATAATATATTCTAAAAGCATAAGACCTTTCCTGCTCTCCCTACGACAATAATATACTATAAATATTTAGCTTTGCTAGCATAGCATATATATATAGCCAAAAAGTAGCTACTAAGAGTAGCAGATATAGGCTGAAAGAAAGGTAGATTAAGAGCTAGTATATACAATAAGGAAGCCGCAGTCATCCTATAGGAGAGTATGGAAAGTCCTATACCTAATCTCCTACTAAAAACTCTACTAGCTCCTCTACACTAGAGTCCAAAGTATATATTATAAACTTTATATACTGCTCCTTATTCTCAATTAAATTTAATATTGCTTTTCTGTTACTATACCAGCCATAGCTATCCTCTGCAAGGCTATAGTACTGCTTAAATTATACAAATGACTTATTAGATTTAAACCTTTCTGGCCTAGGCTCGCCGGTTTCTGTATTTAGGACAAAGTGGTATACTAGGGCGGAGGATGTATATTCTGCTAAATCTAACAAACTTAGCTAGTTCCAAAAGTTAAATTAGCAAATATTGTAGTAGTAGTAGGGCCCTAGATTTTCTAGCTTACTCTAAAGCTCTCCCTTTAAGACGGACTTAGTGGACTAGTCTGGCCTACTCTAGAGCTCTCTATTTGGGACAGACTTAGTAGACTAGTTTAGCCTACTCTAAAGCTCTCCCTTTAAGACAGACTTGGTAGATTAGATAGTATAGCCCAGCTCACCAATAAATAGCCTAAGTTAATAATCGCGTCAGTTTTATTATCGCTAAGGCTTGTAAGGAACCTCTCTCTTACGTCGTCGCTTAGATCCGCTATAAGGTCATCAAGGTTATCTTTATACGGGTCCTCGATAATTTCTATAGTTAATTGATCCGGCATTGGGCCCGCAGCATGTTTAATAACCGCGGGCTAAAGCCATAGCTAGATTCTAGATTGCCGTTTTTTAGACATCTGGTTCTAGCTGCCTAAGAGGTTAATATAGGCTTCTACAACAGGTTAGAGAATAATAATAGGTAGTAAAACACCGGATATGTACTAACTACTAACGATAGTGCTATAAAAGTTGTTTATTCCCTTAGACCCAGTTCTATACTCCCTAATTGCATAATATATTGCTGTTAAAACAAAAGCAATAGTATTACTGGTAAGCTTTTTAAATATATTACAAGAGTAGGGTAATTAGGCAAGGCCGTTTCTTCCTCTACCATAAAATATACTAGCTATACCAGCAACTATCGCGTCAGAACGGAAGCGGTTATCACTTAGCTATTAACTCTTATTAGCATTTTACTAAATAGTATGGGCAAAATACCTTTATATAATCCAGCGCAATAAAATTGTAATTAGTTAGTAGTTCCACAATTAGTTTAGGCGCGTTGTTAAACCCTAGTCTATACACCTCCCTTACAACTGTACGAGCCTTTGTAATTGCGTGGTTCCTAAAGTTCCCTATTACGTCGAATAGCTGTATATAATATTAAGATTATTAGTGGATAATTTGATACAATATTTCCAGTATATAGATACCTTACGAGCGGACACCAGGTCAGGAATACAATTAGCTTTTTTTTACACTACTTTTAGCTGCTTTAAAATAGCTTCTAACTATACCTTTTTTATTATATCCTTAATAAGGCCTGGAAAGCGGTTAAACCATGGGTTAATAAGATACCCGTTATAAGTCCTAGAGTTAGTTACCAGCCTTGCTAGTAAAATGGACCTATAAAGCGCAAATATAGGCTTATGTCTCTTAGGTGGGTTTTCTTTTATATATCACCGTTATGATGTCCAGAGGTACTCTTCTCTTGCCCGTATTGCGGCAGTTAGGTTAAAATCGTCTTCATAGTCTAACTTATCCTTACTTTCTTTGGTGCTATCCAGGTCCCCTTTAGATCGAACACTAGATTGGTATACTCTATATTAGAGGGAGGTCACTTGTTTCGTGGACAAAGCTATATTAAGGTTTAGGCGAACACGGCTTACTAGGGAGAATATAAAGCCAAATGTTAGTTATTTACGTAATAAGGTACGGATTAGGCGCGCAGGAGAGTATTTTAAACTAGCACGCAATTATTTACGCAGTAAGGTACGGATTGGGCGTATAGGAGAGTATTTTAAACTAGCACGCAATTGTTTATACAGTGAGGTACAGATTAGGCGTGTAGGAGAGTATTTTAAACCAATACGCAATTATTAAGAGCCGGAGGTATATTACAAAAATGCTGCTTTTTATAGCGGTGGGCGGTTAGATAGTAAAGAAAGTGTTTTATTTACTAGGGCTTGCCGAGTGCCAAATAGTAGAGGAGACTATTAAGTATTGCAGTTAGACTCCGGTTATATATAAAGGTGTAACCTACCTTAACTAAAAGATTGGGACTTCGCGTCTTTAACTAAGCTGGTTCTGCTGCCAGATCATTAACAGATTTAGTAAATTTATTAATATTTAGTCACTATTATTTCGTAGAAGAAGTAGGTGTAGACTCGCAGTCACTATCCTTATTATTAGAAATTACCCTTTTTGGCTAGAGGCGGCCATATACATTCTATACATTGTTAGCCAGCTTAATATATTATATATGACGTTAACAGGGTCTATTACATGCCTGCTCCTCTCTATGCCCAGATACAACTAGACCAGAGTCGCTATTCTTATTATTAGATAATACCCTTTTTAGCTAGAGGCGGCCATGTACATTCTATATATTATCAGCCAGCTTAATATATTATATTCGATGTTAATGGGGTCTATTACATACCTACTCTTCTCCGCGCCCAGATATAACTAGACCAGAGTTATAATATTGCTTGTTCTGGCTGGGTTCTATATGCTCGTTCTGGCTAGGTTCCACATACTTGTTCTAGCTAGGTTCCACATGCTTGTTCTCCATTAGCGCGTTCTTCCTTCTATTAGCTAGGACGTGGGCAACTCTTAATAGTAGGCTAGGTAGAGATATAAGGTTAATTATACCAGTTATTCTTATTTCCTTGTTCTATATTAACTTAAAGTAGGGTTCTTGCTACTAGTTTAAGTGTTTAATAATACATTTTTACGTTTACCTGCTATGGTAACACTCCTGTATTTGCCTAGTTAGCAGAAGGTATAGCTTATAGCTAGAATAGGTTACCTTATAGCTATTTCTGTAATGTCTAGGGCGTATATAGATTAACAACTTAAAAGAATGTATACTGGTATGGTATATGTTAGACTAATAGCAGTATTAGTAGGAGTATTATTGCTATAGTACTTGCAAATAACTTAAATAGGGGTACATTTGTTGTGATTAGCTGCTAGTTCTAACTGGTTGCGGTTAAGCCGCGACCACAACCTATTAACTCGCGTTAAGTTAGTAGTTAAGAAAACATTATTATATAGTTAAAGATTGTCTAATACTATTTGCTATTATACGCGAAACTATTTTATTCTATTAGCATATCCCTTAGCAGATACGGTATGCGTATATAAAAGGTCAAACATTAATCCCGGCAATAAAAGCAGTAGGCTGGTAAGGCTCGTGTCTAAATTCAACAGGGAGGTACCTTATTAAACCACTTTACCTACCTAGGGCGCTGGCTTTTAGATCCTGTACCTTATTCCAGTCTACCTATACTAGGTTTAACACCCGTCTTGCGCTTAAAGCGAAGCTTATCCACCTCATCCGTGTAGCTCGCCAGTATAGATAATGCTAGGGTAGGTATAGGCGGCATATAGGATAGTAATAACACTTCTATATAGTTATATCACCATATTCCATACCCTTATGTAACACCTAGTATTTCTATCACAAACATCCAATGTTATTCTTCCGTGTCGTTAACCCCACTAGCCTATAGTAAGCCCAACCTATCCCCTATACATGTATCGCAACAGCAATTAAATTCAGCAGAATGGCAAGGAAAGCGCAAGCATAGATATAAGGATTGGGTGTTGGATACTAAGAGCGAGCTGGGGACGGTATTAATATATATTACCCCAATGAGTTTACTAGAAAGAACGGGTGTAAATCTTAGGCTTTATCGTCTAATCCCCTTAGGCGTTTTAAGAATGCCAGATAAGTTATAAGAATATCCCAGGTTATATTATTCTAAGACTCCCTTACCTAATAGCACGCCGAAGGGCTCTAATATCAAGCCGTCTACCTTTATATATAGTAATCCATTAAACCAGCAAGTATTTTAAATAAAGCAGTGGCTTTAAGGCGCATAATCTATGCTACAGTTATAGTTGCCTTCGCCTTTTCTGTTACGGGTTAAGGCGTAGAGTAAGGGCTCTTTTTCAACTAGGAGAGGTTTTTTGGAATAGCTATAGGTCAAGTATCGCCTTAGTATTAACCCGTTTACTAGTTCTACCTATTCTTATATATATAGAGTGCGAGTTGTCTAGTAAAGGCAAGGGTGCGGAAATAGAGGGTAAGTGATTGCATTATTCTTAGCTAGTAGCGCAGACTATAAATACAAGTTAGTAACGCTGAATTAACTTTAAACAGTAACCTACTTATTCTTCTTTGTTCTATTATAAATAAAAACCTATCTATTTCTTATAGAAACATATCCTTAACCGCACTACGCTATTTCTCTTCGTTTATAAGCTGAATTCGTCCTCCGGCTATCTTGTTACTAATGTAGTAGCAAAGCGTTTCACTCTTAGGGTTAAAGTTAATATCCTAGCCTAGTATGTCTACAAATATATTAAAGCTTAGATCATCAACGTGTATATCTAGGGCGTTATTCTTGCCGGTCGCTAGCTTTTAGGTAAGGATAATTATTAGCTCTTCGTCAGCTGCCCGCTAGATTAGTATTGTTGTTATTCTATATAACTTTAGTATTCCCTCCTGCCTTATTGCCTTTAGTATACCGGCCGGTGGATAATACGCGATGGCGGAGTGTGGGAGTACTGGGTTGCCTATTATAATTTACCTAGTAGGAGCCGTTTTGTTTATTTAACACGTCGCGTTATAGCTGCAGCGCTAGGCAAGTTATTTAATATATTTAGTATATAGGTTCTTAGGTAAACCTAGAAACATAGATAGGAATTTATTAGAGATTTCGTTTAATATTTGCCGTATTTATGCCTTACTTATAAGGGAGCATAGTGGCTGTCTAAGGAGCCTATACATCGACATTTTAATTTCAACATTATAGTAGATCGTATTGTATTGTTTATTTATAACCCTAAGATCTCGCTTAAGAGTGTCTTTAGTATTATGGCTTAGGTCTATTATTAGTGCCATAATTCCAGAAGCGTTAGGGGAAGTGCGGTAGGAAAGATATCTTAATTACACGCCAAGACCGATATACAGGATTATGTAGACAGGTAACTATATTATTTGGTTATATATAAAACAATTGGTTAAATATCTTACAAGAAATAAATAAGCGTATTAGCAAATACTTCTCCACCCACTATACTACCTGGACTTACAAGCCTCCTCCTATCCATTTTATATCTCCTCTGTCTTAACAAGCTCGATTCAGCACCTAGATTCGTCAATACTTTTTATATATATATATATATAATTTTTTTTTTATCTCCATTGTATTATACTACGTATAATACTGTGTATGCAGCCTTTAGGCTATAGCGCTATAGTTTTATATACATAAATCCCTTCTAGGCAGCTTAACATGTACTAGTAACTATATTTGTTAATACTTTAAGACGCCCAGTCAGCCCTTAACTGGTGGAGCCTGGTTAGCACAATTAGAGGTCCCAACCTCCGCCAAAATACTTAATATCCCTAATAAGGGCCAGAATATTATCAGCGAAAACGGAGATATTTCACTACAAGTTAATAAGATCTTAGGTCCGTCTGGCTTAATAAAGGAGTATCTAAGCTCTTAATATAATCTTTTAAGAGAAGATACGATCAAACCGTTAAGAGAGGCAGTGGGTCAAATCAGAGCAGACCCTTTTAGTTTACCAGAATCTAAATATGGTAATGGAATCGGTATATATAAATAGGTAAGCATGCTATAATTCCAAAGCAGTTATCCCCTAATATCTGCAAGGTCCATATTAGCTTAGTAATATTTTTACCTTAAGGGCTAGTAATCCGCGTGGCGTTCTCACTTAGGAGAGTAGGGAAGATAATCCATTAGGATCAGTTAAAAAAACTAGTTACCAGGTCTCTAGTTGCTTTAACTCCCAAAACTAACAATTTTCAAACGGAATGTATACTCGCAACAGCGGCGGCAAGACCATTGGCCGCATTAGAACAGAATCCTCTAAAGGTTAACTTATTCTTTAAGACCTAAAGAGATCAAGATTAACTCATCCATATTATAGACGATGGTTAAGAAACGAACTAGATTTTACAAAGTCAGTTGCTATACTATATTAGCATTACAAAAGCTAATAAAAGAGCTGTAAGTGTGCGATGTTTTCTAAATAAGAAGATATCTAACTATTAATAAATTCCCGTTATCAGAACACCTTGTTTAAGTTTAACAGAATATTAAAGCACTATAATATGTTATAAATAAGCCTTATACGGATCTTAGCTTAATTATGGCTATCAAGGATGCTTCCTTATTTAAAAATGTTCACATTCTTAAAGACTGGCCAGATATAACTACTATAGGGCTTAAAGCCACTGCGCTAAAACGAGTTCTTATAAAGCGTCTTGCAATAATCCAAGGACCTCTGGGCACTAGAAAAACGTGGCTTTAAAGGCGTTACTTAGCAATATAACAATGGGAGATCCCCCTATTATTGTTACATATTATATAAACCATGCGCTAGACCAGTTATCTAGGTATATTACTTAAAGTAACCGTCTTAATACTATCGCTTATACGGACAGACAATATTACACTGCATTAGGCGCCAAGGCCGTAGGGGTAGAAAGAAGAGGAAGCATTAGGGCTCCCTCTTTTTATATCTTATATTTTATTTTTTTATATTGTCTTATATTGTCCTACCATTGTCCTAGCATTATGTTATATTGTCCCATATTATCCTGGCATTGTCCCGCCATTATGTTACATTGTCCTAGCATTATTCTAGCATTATGTTATATTGTCCTATCATTATCTTGCCATTATGTTATATTGTCCTGTCATTGTCTTATATTGTCCTGTCATTGTCTTATATTATCCTATTATTGTCTTATATTGTCCTGCCATTGTCTTAGTACTACTATATACTTTTTACCATTTACTAAGATTGTAGTTATAGGTATTTGTCGGCCAGGATCTAGGCAGTAACTCTTAGCAGTAATTTTACTACCCAAATCTCTTACTAAGTTTCGTTCTACCAGTATAAAATTAGTGGCTTAGAGCTTATTTTTAGTGTTATAGATCTAGATTTTAGAGCCATAGATTAATCAATTGGCGTAAAGCCGTTGTATCGTAGTAAAGCTATATCTAAGCAATTATATCGTAATCCTTGGCATAGTGTTACATGTGGAAATATTCAATCGTAAGATTTAGAAAGGTGTTTATATTTTAATTAAATTTATAAGACTATAACTAAGGGCCTTTACAGCATAGTGGTATGGTAAGTTCTATAATTACCTTAATTTAGGGTTGCTCGGTCACTGTAGGAAAGTTATAATACTTAGCGTAGTGTTAAACTTAAGGTGCCTCTACTACCGCAATAGCAGACACCCTAAATTTCTAACAACCAAGATTTTGGATTAAGGCTCGGTTAAATCTAAAATTAAGTCAATCGTTCTATAAGGCTCTAGATAAGGCTTAGAATTTGACTTTGCACAATATATAGTTAATTTTGGTAAGCGATTAAATAAACACCTCTCCTATTAGGCCTCTATTACTTAGAAGTTATACCTTATAGCTATAGAGCTAATTCCGCCATCCACCTCTATAGCCACAATTAAACTAAGATCCGTATAAGGCTTATTTATAACGTATTATAGTGCTTTAATATTCTATTAGACCTAAATAAGGTGTTCCAATAACAGGAATCTATTAATAGTTAAATACCTTCCTATTTAGAAAATATCATACACTTACAGTTCTCTTATCAGCTTTTATAATGCTAATATAGTGTAGTAACTAGCTTCGTCGTGCCTCGCCATATTAGTATGCTGAGTACGGACCCCACGCGGAAGGAGTACTATCGCGATTATAAAAGTTAGAATAAGGGCGTTATAAAATACATATAGCTGCGATTACAGCAGCGTCGCGATTGGGGTGGGCAGAGACGCTATATTATAAGGAGTCGTCAATTAGGCGCGTATACAAAGCTTCAGATTTAATTTAGAGTTTAAAGGAGCTTTAAGCTCCTAAAGTCACAACTAAACATTCCCTATAGGGATCTATCCCTAAGGATCTGGTTTGATTGTAAGGTTTAGAAAGGGGTTATAATTTAGTTAAATCTATAAAATTATATTCCAAAGTCCTTATAGCGTAGTAGTATAGTACATTCTACCCCTTACTATTTAGAGCTAGCCTAACGTAATTAAAACTTAACATAGAAGAGCCGATATGCTAAGTATATAGTGCTGAGATTTCGTTAAATGTATGACTTTAGGCGTTGCGAGACACGTATAAAAATATAAGCTTAATTTAGAGCCTTGCTAACGCTTAATTTAATAGGAAATGACCTTCTTTTTTAATATTTTTAATGCGTAATAAGTGAGAATCAAACCCGCTACCCCTAGGAGTCGCACTTATAATATCTAATTGCCCGATCTGGCTAGGAGGCTCAGCGGCGATGCAATAGGGCTCGATAACGTGATAAGGCTTAATAGCGATGCAATAAGACTTAATAATGTAATGAGGCTCAGCAATATAATAAGACTCGACAACGCAATAAGACTTAACAACGCAATAAGGCTCAGCGACGTAATAAGACTTGACGATGTAATAAGGCTTGGCGACATAATAAGGCTTAACGGCGATATAATAAGACTTAATAATGCAATAAGGCTCGGCAACATAATAAGGCTTAACGGCGATGCAATAAGACTTAACAATGCAATAAGTCTTAGTGATATAATGGGGCTCAGGGCCAGGCAATAAGGGGAAGACTTAAGGTTACTTGGTTACTCTAATACCTAACAGCAAAATCTAATAGTATAGTACTGCTATTAATGTGTTCTAATGCGGATAGGCTATATAAAGGTTTTATCTATAACATATCTAATATATTCCAAAAGTCTGCCTTTTGCTTATCTTTAAGGTCAAATTTCTGGCCTATAATAAATTAAATGTTGTAGTCCGTAGGAACACAACAAATAACAGTATATTTTGCCCTATCGTTCTTAAAACCATCAGACACGAAGTGGTAGGTAGTCCATTAACCTATATCTATTAGTGCCGGCTAATTAAGTGCGCTTAAAACATACCAATATTAATAATAGCTCTTTCATTTTGTAGTATAACGGGCTTAATAGCAACAGGGTTTCAGTCCTTATTATTAAGCACATTTATCTAACAGAGCCAGGTTTGTCAATTATTCCAGTACAGCATTATATTATAGGTTAATTCGATATCTTGCACCTATTAGAAAAAGGCAGGAGGCAGATTAAATAGAATAATCAGGGTACGCTTTTCTTCGCTATTAGGGATTTCGTATATACGCTACAACTATGCAATCGGCAGACAAAAGCGGTAGTTATAAACGTCAGTTTGTCTATTTTAATGCCGTCTTGCTTCTCGTGACAATTTGAGATATAGAGGGAGTTAGATATCAATTTTCCTATATAGCAGATTTAGGACGAACCGAATGGGCCTAGTATAAGCTATTATATAGTCCTTATTCGCATTATAGACGTCTTATTATATATAAAGCCGGAATCTAAAGAGTTTGCATAGAGGATAGTACGTTTAGGATACCTAATCTATGGAGAGTAACGCTTTTTAGGAAAGTAGATTTAGCAAACTCTTTTAGTTATAAAAGGATCCTCTTATATACTAATTAGGCTTTTGGAATAATAAAGATGGTATATATACACAGTCTATCAGTAGAGAGGATACACCTTAATAGGAATTGTTAATGTATATTAGGAACGAGAGTTGGTAGGGTTATAGGCTGGATTACTTAACAGGTATCGCAGTAGTTAGTAGCCGGAGTAATATTAATCTAGACCAAATTTAAACTTTCTAAGGTTTAGTTACACGGTGGTTAATATTAAAATAATATATTATAAAATATTAAACAGTTGCATATTGTCTATATATGTGTGTATTATGCTAAGACATATTCTTATTACAGGTAATCGCTGCTCTAACTATACCAGCTACGCTATTTTCATTACATTATTATTAGCCTGCTAAGTAGGTTAAGCTTTAAACACCTTATAGAACTTATTAATTATTATCCTTTTAGTTATTGTACGCCTTGCTAACATAACCATATTAATTAGGTTCCACTTATCCGTACTATATATTGTTGACGCAGTAACTACTGGCGCTAGCTGTCTAGATCTAGCAGCTTGGCCGAATACTTGCACCTCTATATCTACTATTATTGCTGGTTTAAGCAGATGGACTCTATACGTAGAGACCAAATTCAGACCCTCTTCTCTAACCCTTTAGTTAATAATAAGAAACTAGACCACGTTATTCTAGTAAGGACCGCCTATTAGAATACAAAACACTTCGCAGATATCCTCCTAGTCTTTTAGGGATATCCTAGACTCTATCTGGCGAACAGTTAAATATTTAGACTAGCCAAGCCTTTTATAGAAATACTATATTATATTATTAGTAACAGTTTACTACCAGTCTAATGGCTAACTTATAAGGCGTAATAGCGTATATACCGCTAGTTTATAACTGCTAAACAGTAGTCTCTTATTAGGATTCCTTTTAAGTACTTTATTAACGTATTTTATAATTCCCTTCAGTTTCCTAGAGTTAGTAATTATACTCTAATTCTTCCAAAGCAGATTCTCGTCCAAAGGTTTATCCCATTTTTCGCTATAAAACTTGTTAACCGTCCACCTTAGCTTTGTTCTAACTTTTTTCTTATTCTTCCACTACATATCCTGCCACTCATCTCCTATCTTAGCTAGGCCTGGAAAGATGGCAAAATTTTTTAATAAGTAACCGGCTCCCTCTAGAAATTAATCCATATTAAAGATAGGTTCTTCTCCTTTTCTTCCTTTAGCTTTCCAGTGTTTAAAAGCTTTATTTAGCTGTTTGAAAGCTTTTAGGGATGCTTTACACCAGAGCTTCTTAATATACGGCTTAAATATTAAATCGTTTGTTATATAGCAGTCTTAGTAGACAATTAGTGGTAGCTTATTAATCACCCTCCTATTAAACCATTAGTCTTCCCCCATCCTGTGTATAATTAAGATCTTTGTAATTAAAGAGGAGCATTTTTTAAAGCCTATAATAACCTTATTTGGAAGAGAAGAGTAATTAGCTGCTTTTAGCTTTTTATATTTAATTAATGCTTTAATATTATAACCATTAATTAATTTTGTATTTGGGTAATCCGCCTAATTAAGGGCCCTAAAAATTTCTAAGGCAGGAATTAGACTTATAAAACCTTCACTAGTTGGCGTACTGGAAGTAAACACTACTAAAGGTTAAGAGGTGTAGTAGGCTATTTTACCATTGCCGTCCTTGTAAGATAGGCCCGGGCGTTAGAAGCGAGGAAATACTACTTAATTATTATATACTTGTTTGGCCATTTTTATTAGATAACCTGTCTCTAACCTATCTATATAGAACTTGTTGGTAAGAATCCCACTAATAATATAATAAGGACTACCGTCTCTATAGAGATTAAAAATAGTCTTATGCTGTTCCTAAGCGGTCCAGGTTATTGCCCAAGTTTGTAATATTATAATTATAAGATATGAAGCCGATCTTGGATCCATTTTCTACTAGACCTTTTTGCCTTCTCCTTCGCATTTTATAGGTTCAAGAATGTCTTTATCTTTATCTATAAAATTATACTTCTTCGTGCTGGACCTAATAAAAGCCAAATAGCGTATACAAACTTGTAGTTTGCCTCCAAAAATACAATTATTTAGTTCTGAGGTTTTAAACCATAATTTAACGTCTTTAACCGCTTAGGGCAGTAGATTCTGTCTAGTAATATATATAGTTGGTCCTACTAGCCGGTAAAGGAATTTTCTGGTAATACTTCCCTTAACATAATAGCACTGTGGCATGCCATCTATTTGACTTGGGTATTGGGCGTTAGGGGGCTGCAGGTGTTCGTCCATGCTGGGGGCAAGGTAGAGACTTTTATCTCTACCTTCTTAATTTTCCTAATTAAGCTAGTTAAGGTTAATCTTAGTTATCAACACGCTGGTATACCAGATTAAGAGCATTTAAAGTATTTTACCTAAACCTATTATATCCGCGAGAAAGGTCCTACCTAGGGCTATATAATTGCGAAGAGTATAGGTAACACTAAGCAGCTAATATATCCATATAGCTTTACCCTTTTTTATGCCGTATAAGTGGAAGGTTATGTCTTAAAGAGTGTTGTAAATAGTTAACGGAAATAAGAGGAACCGCAGCGCCTTTACCTATAATACTGGGTTAATGTGTGCTTCTTATATGTCCTTTAGATAATTAGCTTTCTAATCAACCTTCTTAATTTTATCCTTGTGCTTATCTTCTGGTTCCTTATTAGTCGAAATAGGGTTAATCAAGGCGTTAAAGTGGCGGCGCTCCTATATACGGTTAAGATTAATTTCCCCAATATAAATTAGGTTAGGGTTATTATTTATATCCTTAAATAATATATTAATAAACATTTCGCAATTAGACTTTAGCCATTTATTATATCATCCTTTTATCTTATCCCATGGCATTGTTTTAAATGTTTATACTTTATCTAGATTTACGCCTTTTAAGAGCTCCAATTTATTTAGTAGGGGCTAGTCTTTACTACTATAGGTCTAGCTACGAGCAGTTTTAATTATAGCCGGCTGTACGGCTAATAATGCACCAGCAGGCATAGGTGGCGGTGACTTTAGGGTTAATATAGGCTTTGGATTTAACTGCTTAGATATAGGTGGCGTGGACTCTAGAATTAACTGCTTGTGACTACTTTAACCTGGGGTAGGTGTGCCTATTCTTCTCCTAGTCGGCACCGGTTATACAATATTAGGGTTAAAGTCGGACTTGGAATTACTCTTATTAAATCTTGTACCTATAAACGTACGTTAGACAACTCTATACAATATTATACAATCTTATATAAGTTGTAAAGTCTCTTACGCTTTGTAATCTGATTGGGATTTTTAACTCCAATTATAATTATATTAAGTCCAGCCTTCTTCGCAGAAAGCACCGTAAATGCCAGGTTTATGTAGTTAAGAATTAGTATACTAGTAGTTAGATCTACTATGGCCTAGCTATCCCTGTATTTATCCGCCAAGAAGTTTATACTTATCGCGGCCTGCAGCTTGTCATATCTATAGTAATATATATTAACTTTCTTTAGAGAATCGGATAATAGATGCTTATGCTTAGTTTTTAATATAAATCCGTATGGAATGGGGGCCCTATTTAATAGCGTTTTATCTAGGTAACTATACACAGCAAAGCTTATTTTATAGAATGGTATAGGTGTGGTATTTAGCTATTATAGGACTTTGATAGACAGACCACTAAGTACCTAGGCAGCCTTAGAGGTTGCCCTTAATCTAGATAAGTTAACAGACTGCTCTCTAGAAGACAAGGCGCCATACTTTAGAATAATATTAGCTATTATAACCTCCACGCCTCTATGTCTGTTGGTCGTTACGTGTCGCCATATAGACTTTTTGGCGGCGATAGCGAAAGCTTTGAACTCTAATAGCAGATCGGATCTCTTAAACACGTGCCTATATTTGGTGTCAAGAAGGTTAAAGACTATACGCTTAACTCCATTTTGTATAGGCCTAGACGCTGGCAACCTACCGCTAGACGCTTTGTTAATTTCGCTAGCACAGTATTAGAGGATCTCTTTGTATGTTTTTTTGTTAATCGCGAGTCCTTACTGCAGCTTTGGACCACTTATTTGCGATAAGTTCTTATTAGTTGTAGTGGTTAAGTACCAACTAGAGTCTAGGTATAGCGCCGCCATTATAGTTAAGGACCCTATATATTTATAAGCAGGTAAAAGCTTTATGCAGAATAGTATAAAGTAACTTACAAAGACAGTGGAGCAGATAATGTATTAGACAATTAAAAATAATCTATAAGACAATCCTAACAGTTATAATAAGAAGGTGTGCCAATAGTATTAACTTAAAACAATAGCGGATTCTAATAAGAGCGATACGAGAGTGATATAAGAAATAGAACAGAATGCGAGTCTCAATGCGAGAAGTAGGATAAGATATAAGCTTTAATATAGGCAGTAGAACGAAATGCGAGACTTAGAGTAAGAAACAGAACGAAAGGTGCGTAGCGAGACGAGATACAAGATTTGCGCTATTAACTAAGTGAATAAAATTGCAAGATGTAAATAGCAAGGTATATAAAAACAAGTGTAATCCGTAGTAGAAGCCTTAGAACGTCAGTTGTCGCATACATTATATAAAAAGCTAAAGAGTTACAGATAGGGTAATAGATGTCCTAATAGGTACACTTAAGCAACTAGACTAGATATATAATAATAAGAGAGCTAATAATTCTATTCTTTGTATTATAACTAGTCAGTAAAGCAGCTCTAGAGAGGTAGGGGAATAAGTTTAGAACAATCTAAGATATTAAAAAATATCTAAGATTATACAAAAAAGTGAAATATAATATGGCATTTTATTCCACAAGTATAAGGTAAGGTGAAATATATAGCAGAGAGAGGCGGGGGGATAATCCAAGACATTATAAAAGGTCCAAGATTATACAAAAAAAAGTGAAATACAATATAGTATTTTATCCCACAAGTGCAAGATAAGGTAAAGTGTATAGTAGAAAGAGGTAGGGGATGATCTAAGACATTATAGAAAGTCTAAGATTATATAAAACAAAGTGAAATACAATATAGTATTTTATCCCATAAACGCAAGATAAGGCTTTAGAATACCCTTTTACCTAAAGTATAACCTATTTTTAAGCTATGTCACTAACAAAGTAACTTTTTTTTGGGTAAGCTGTTATATCTACTATATAGGCAACCCAAAACTAATATCCTAGATCCCACTTATGGCTACTACGCTTTATATTAAAGATATTTACTGGACTTATTTGCATATAGGTCCCGTAGTCCAAATTGTATGTCAAGCCATCTACAATATAGCTATTATCACTCTAGCCCTATAACACCGTACTCTCATTTACGTGCCTTTTTCTTCTATTTCCTGCTATTGTTTACTTAATCTTTTAAACTTCCATAGCCGCCTAAACCGACACCACAGCCTCTTTGTCTTTAAAAATATAGCTATATTAAGCTTGCCTTAGCCTCAATTTCTCTAAACGTATACTGCCTAGAAATGTATCCCGCCTTACACAACTACTATAAGCTCTACCTATAATATGGTGTCTGGTGCCCTAGCGTGGAGCGGGCTCTTTTAAAAGCCGCATTATAATGCCTTCTAGAGACTAGATACCTAAAGCTTCTTTAGCCGCTATAAATAAGGGAGATGCTAATATGTAGATCGACGGTGGTATACTAGGTAGAGATGGCCCTAATCTTCGCAAGCTAGGGTAGGATATTGAGGTCAAGCTGGCTAATCTATAGGCTAACCTAAATAACCCGTTCTTTTCTGGCAAATCATTTAAAGAGCTCTAACTATATTTTAGCTCTCTGCACCCTGGTAGTATATAGGCTCGTGCTAATATGTCTATTTAACAGGAAACTGGAGATGTTGAAAAGAATTCTAGAAATGAACTTTCGAAAGCTATTAAAGACAAGCAGTTAGCCTATAAGACACGGGCTTTCTATTTAGTTACTTTACGGGCTTCAAATTATCTATATTATTACCAATACCTATTGTCCGGCCTAGCCCTCTGGCGTTACCCTAACGACAAATATAAGACTTCCGGGCGGCAGCTTAAGTTAGACATTAGTTAGAACTCTATATACCTAAAACTAGATATTATAGTTCTAAGTGCTAACCTATTTAGTTATCTCAACTCAACTAGCACTACCCTTAATCTTCCCTTTTTTTTTTGCCACGGCTTATATAGAAACAATAGAATCCGCAGGTCTAGATAGCTAATATTATCGGGCTCTATAATATTAGTGGTAAATAATATCTTCGCTATAGCTGTGGTCCTATAGCCATTGCCTAAGAATACTGTATATTGTTATTTAGACGGATAAAGGTTTTTTAGGTACTATTAAGTCTTTAGTTCACAGTGTCTAGTTCCGCTGCTTTAGACTCTTTAAGTCCTTAAACTCGGTATTAAGCTTAGTATCAAGCTGGTCACATTTACGCTTTAGCGTATAGTTTAGCTGCCTTAGACTCTTTTAAGTCTTTAAACTTAGTGTCAAGCTAGTTATACTTGCGCTTTAGCATCTATTCCGGCTGCCTTAGACTCTTTTAAGTCCTTAAACTCAGTATTAAGCTAGTTATACTTATGCTTCAGCATCTAGTTCGGCTGCCTTGGACTCTTTTAAGTCCTTAAACTCAGTATTAGGCTAGTTATACTTATGCTTCAGCATAACTAGTTCTGGTAAGAAAATAAAAGGTATACTCTTGGCAGCCATAAAGCCAAGCCACTTATATAGATCAAATACTAGCAATTAACTATTAGTACCACAACACGTACTCTTTACGCCTGGAAACAATACCATATTGTTTAATATACAATTAGCAACAATGCAGCGGAGCTATCTATGGTGTTCTTATACCCCTAAAAGTTACGGCGGCCTTTACTAACACCTATAGTGCTGTAAAAGGCGGCTACCTAGCCACTAACACGTCTACAAAAAAGCACGCGAAGAGAGATATAACACTTACATATTTATTGCGGCCCGACTGCTTACAATTCGCGATTAATTCTACTACTCTTACTAGTTAGATAACGCGCGATCGCAACTAGACAGTATAAACATAGATACTAACGAGTACGCTCTAGTGGCGGTAAAATATAAGCAGAATGCCCATTTAGTGCCTCCGTGCGGTATACCATATTAGAAAAGCGTCATATCGTCATTATTATCACTTAGAGTAGAGACATTTGAAGCAACTAAGAATATAAAGGCGGGTGAACCAATTTTATGCGAAACTAATAATAATATATAGTAAGTTAGCCAGACAATTTTAGATATTACTATATTATAACACGATAATAGCTAAAGTATACCATATAATCCTTTTCGTTTGGAGTTTAATTACGCCTTTTTAATATAGCTGCACCGCATTCGCTGCACAAAGGGAGACGTTAATATACTGCTTAAAGACACCCGCCTTAGCCCACTTTATAGCCTGCTTAGCTTCTAATCTACAAATCAATAGGAAGAACTAATTACCGCTATTCTATTTGGTATATAAGACGAACAATGGCTCTAATTAAAGTATAAGGTGGAATCGAACGTTAAAGGCTCTAAGTAGAGGGAATACTATATTCTTTACTAGGATATTATAAATGTAATTACCTTTCTAATTGGCTATTAACCCTTTAAAGATGTACTAGTATATACACCAAAGAGACTCTATAATGCCGAAAACCACCAAGTCTATAATAAGCTATACAGCGGTAACTAGTAGTAGGAGACATAAGGCAAGCTTTCTAGCGGTGCTACAGTAGTTCCTATACTTATAGCAGTTAATAAGACCCAGCTAATAATACACTATGGCAACAAATTAGCCTAGCCCGTATATTTTACTATCAGTAATCTTAACCAACAAGTTTGGCGCTAATAGATATCCCCCGCAAATATCCTTATCGGCTTTATGCCAGTTATTAAAGAAAAGGATAACAATATAAAAAGTAAAGCATATTATAAGGCAATAAGAACTATACTTAAATATAAGTCCTGCTTTAGTATTCTAACGCTATATCCCATTAACTAAAATATAATAGTAATTAAGCATCTTGCAGAAAGCGGCGTAGACCTTTAATATACAGATAATTTTGTGCGACAATATTATCCAATTATATATGGAATAATGGCAGACTATAAAGAATAAGTGCTGCTTATAGGTGTCAAAAGCCAATAGCACTGCACTATATGCTAGGTCCCCCCTTTAAAGCGTAAGAACTTGACCAAGAAACAATACCCGCCACACACCTATAAGGAGATAAGAAGATAGATTAAACGCTAGTAACTAGAGAATGTTCTTCTATTTTTAGACAACTGGGTACACCCAGTAGAATATTTCGCGTGGCACTATCACCTATTTAATATCCATAAGGGCATAATAGTAGATGTTCTATATTAGCTTCTAAAGGGTATTATTATACAACTTATTAAATGGGTACGGAAACTAGTAGGCGATGTCATCCAGCTAAAAAGAAAGAGAAGAGGGACAAAAATAACCACAACAAATATATCTACGGAGGCTCAGCTTAATTAGTGTTTTAGATAAGTCCCAGCTTTTATAGAGCTAAAACGGTTTAATAATCTATTATTTAGTAAAGTTACTTAATGGATAGGTAATAAATAAAAAGCTATAGTTTATTAACTTGTCGCTATGCTAGCCCCACTGCTATTATCCAGGGAACTATATGCTATGCATTTTACAAGAGCCGTATACAACTTCGTTATTATAGCTCAGTATCACACCCATAATAAGGAGACACTATGATATATACACCACGCCCTATATTAAATTAATATGCTTAAAGGCGTGTTTTAAAGTTTCTGTCCAAAGGCAAAGGATTCTAATATGGGCTATTTTAATATACCAAAATTCCATGCCCTTGTACATTTTAAGGAAAATATCCGCCTATATAGATGCGCAGATAGGTACTGCACTGGCGCAAATAGAAAAGCTAGACACCATTATATTGTTAAGGTGTTTTATAACTTAACAAATAAACGGGATTCGCTATCTTAAATCTACTCTTATAATTCAAGACGGGTAGCAGTACTAGCAATAGAAAACGAAATAGCTTTCATAAATAGTAATTCTATACTACAGTCTTCCCAGTATCTGGAGGTGCAGGTTACTCAACTAATATAGCATTTAGCAGTTGCAAAGCTTTAGTGGCCTTTAGAAGATATAAATAGGGCAACAGATCTTATCTAGAGGCGTCTTAGGTTAAAGACGTGGCTTTATATATCTTATATAGCAAACTGCTGCGAAATCCTAGGGTTTCTAAACGGCATTGCGGTATTTATCCAAGAGTGTAGGCGAAAGCTACAAGGCAAACATGCCCAGAACTCCAATATAGACCAGAAAGAAAAGGACCCCTTATAGGTTAAGTGCCTGCTTGTTAAAATACATCCATCTATCCGCTGTTAGAAACAAGACAGAAAAAATACAACTAACCTTAAGGGCTAAATTAGTGAGGTAGTACGTTATATACCAAATTAGTAATGTTCTAACCAGTAGAGGCGTAATTACGTATAGGTCCAAGAGTATATGGATAACAGCGACCGTATTGGAAAAGGCCGCACGCCGTTAGGTAGAAGACTTATAGGCTAGCTTCAGCTAATTGTTACTATTCTAGATATTAAAAGGTTAGATAAGTACGGTGTATACATACAGTATACTAGAGCTATAGTAGAGCTGCTTCAGCCATTAAATCATAGACTGCCGCATCCAACACACAGTATAGTTGAGGTGAAAAGGTGGCCGTGCTTGAGCGTAAATACTAGGCAAGTACTTAAAGGTAGTCGCTTTTATTCAATGCCATCTATTCTACGAAGCGCGCATGTTGTTCCAGCCGCTACTTCTTATCCAGATTTGTACTACGTCAATAATTATATTAATTAGAACCAATACAATACTCTATACTCGGACAACTTTCTTAAAGAAGGAACTCGCATCGCGTTATCATATAGAAGCCAGGACAAATAGCAAAAGCAGCTAAGCTAGCATAGAACCTATATAAGACTATATAGGACTATATAAGATTGTATAAGATTGTATAAGATTGTATAAGATTGTATAAGATTGTATAAGATTGTATAAGATTATATAAAATTATTTTAATCCTAATATATATTATAAGCTAGCATACTACAGGCTAAGAAAATAGTAAAAATTCATTTGCGCAATTAATATACAACTTTAAAATAATATATTACATTACCTCAATTGCATGTTAAGGAATGTGCAGTTAGCTTTTAAAGTTATTAAGTTAGTTAACTGCGTATCATTTAAATTTTAAGTTGGTCAATTGCATGTCAAGGAATGTGCAGTTAGCTTTTAAAGTTATTAAGTAGGTCAACTGCGTGTTATTTAACTTTTAAATATATTAAGTTGGTTAATTGCGTGTCAAGTTAGTTAAGTTGCATGTTAAGTTAGTCAATTACATGTCAAGTTAGTCAATTGCGTATCAAGTTGGTCAAATTGCATGTCAATTACGCGAAACGCGAAAAACAAAGTCTACTTGAATCTCATCCTGCGAATATTTTCCCGATGTAATATATTTACGAAACTCTTTTAGTAAGCGTTATAGAATATCTTCGCGGGTTAATTCTGGTTTGCCTTTTAGGAATTTCTTAATATCAGTATTAACTATCTTTTGGCGTAGAAACTTAGGCTTAGTTTTTAGGTTTATCTTAAAGAAGTTATAAAAATAAGGGGGTAGCGCTTTACGGGCTTCCTCTATTATATAGTTGCCTTCTACTAGCCGGCGGAAAGATCTTTCTAATAGGTTTGGTACTTCTATTAGGCCTATAGGCAGCTCTTTAAGTAGCTATCGGTGTTCTTCTTATTTAACTAGTTCTACTAGCTCCGCTATATAGATCCTTATTACCTTTATGTCTTTTTATTTACAGAACTGGGTAAAATTAATGGTATAAGTATATCTAATGTTGTCTAGGTTGGGGCGTATCTGGTTCTCTAGTGCTACGGCTAGGCTAGCACAGCTCGGTCGGCCTAGAGGGGCGGAAACAAGGCGGCGGCCCTACACAGTACACGCAGGAGACGGGTATAAGGTTAGGCGTTATAGGGGGGAGGTCTTAATTGCTCTGGTTTTAGTCTTAGCTATAACGTCTTTGGCTATTATACGTGCGGTCGCATATACGTATAGCAAATAACTTAAAGTTAGGTGTCTTGTTGGCTAACCTAGGTTAAGCGGGTGTATACGGGGGACTTATAGTTCTGGCGGTATTTGTTTTTTTAGGGATAGGGTAGTAGTTTAGTCTTCTAGGATCTCTGCTTTATTTATTGCGTATATTGGGTTACTAGTATTAGGCACCTCTTTTACTGTCAGCTAACGGTATCTAAGCGTTAGCCTTGTGATGCGTCCGTATAGTGCTACTTGGTTACAATTGGGAATGTGCTATAGGAGACAGTTATAGGCATAGTAATTAGAGTTAAACTTAAGCTCTAGAGCGGGGAAGTCTGCCCTTGGGTTATATTTTTTAAGCTAGGGCATTCCAAGAATTACTAGTATAGAGGGTAATAATTTTATAACATAGAAAAGTATAGATTCTGTATAGTGGCCAATTATTATTTTTGCTATAAAGTAGTGGGTAATAAAGCTGGATAGGAGTCTATTAGTAAGGCGGAGTGGTTTTAGAACTAGGAGTCTTTTTATTATAATATTATACTTTTTTATAAGCAAGTCTTTGTCTGTAAATGCTGGTGCTGTACTACTGGTGTTAACGAGGCTTACTATTTTAATGAAAACTTATAGGAGTGGGTTGCGTAGTAAGGAGAGGTAGGTCTAAATAAGAATAGCATTTCTATTGTTATTTACTATTCTAAGGTTAAGTAGTAGTTAACTTAGAATAAGGTCTAACTAATCTAGTAGTATAGATCTAATTCTTTTATTCTTCTCCCTGTATAGTTCTAACCCTTAGAGGCGACTTAGTCTAAGGGTTAGCCTTTTAATAACTAACTTATGGGGCTTAGCTAGTGGCTATAGTCTTAGCTAGTATATCCTAACGTATTGGTCTCCGACGGTGTATATATGCTAGAGGGTACTTTACTAATAATATAGCCGGTCTTATGATTAGTAGCAATATGGAGCACTTGTCTATAGTTCGCGTATAGGACTATTAGCTAGGGCTGTATTAGGGAAGGCTATTATAGAGGCGGGTTTCTGTGTCCAAACTTATATCCTTATCCGCGGTTACCGTTTCGGTTGCTATCCCCTCTGCTAAAGAATCCGCCGCGGCTAGAAGGGGGTTGGCGCGGTGGCATTAGGAGGGGATTTGGGTTTATTTTAGGGTTGTAAGCATCTTTCTAGTGGCTAGGTTAACTATATACTATATAGAGTCTGTTATCCATGTGGTGTCTTTAGACGTTATTAGGGAGGCTACTACTACCGCTACCAAATTTAACGGCGTTGAGGTCCATTAGGTTATTCTATAGTGCTAGTGCTAAGGTGTTATTATTAGGTAATGTAGGTTAATAGCCGCCAGCGGTACTTAGCTTAGCGGTATTTAGCTTTATATAGTAGGTATAGTTCTATAGGTTATAAGCAAACACGTCTATCTGCTTACTCCAGCCTTTATAGTTAGCATCGCCGATCTTGCGGCTAAGGGTAAGGGCTAGGTCTTTTATCTTTAGTGAAATATTCTTCTTAAGCAAGTCCACTTTTTGTTCCTTAGTCTTGTTTGCTTTAATTATTAACTTATTAAGCTCTGCTTTCTAAGACTAGTAGTTATACTTGCCCTAGCTTAAGGTATCCAACTTATTTTTGGCCGCTTGGGTTGTATTAATAGTCTTATAGTGCTTCCTTATGTACACAAGCATAGACTCTCGGTTAGAGAAGGTCCATTTGCTTAAGTTATTTAGGTATATACATAGTATATTAAGGCCATACTTAATATAGTTATAGGCCTTATCTGTTAGCATGTCTGATATATAGAGGATTTTGTCTATTAGAGTCTTAAAGTACTTTATATCTCTCTAGAAAACGCCTTGGATCTTCATTTCCTATATCTTAAATTTTTCTTATTTTTTAATTGGTGATCCCTTGCTATTAAATGGGGTTAGATCTTTTGCTTTACGCTTTTTTCTATGGGGCTCGGTTAGAAGAGGGGAGCTAATAGCTATATTCTTCTCGGTAATAGTTTGGGTAAGTATAGTAATCTAAGAGCTTAGACTTTGTATGGTCTTAGTGTATATAAGAGCTTGTTGTTCATTTTATTATATATATAGTTTAAGCGTCTTAAGGGAGTTAATTCTGTGCTAAGCTTCTTTAAGTTAAGACTTTATAGTTCGGCCTTTGTTATAGACGGCTTGGAGGCCATTCTCAACGCTAGTCAAAAAGGTTGTATATATAGAAAGGTGCTGGAAGGTTCCTACTACATTAAGGTCCTTAGGGTACTCCGGGCCATTCCTAATTGCCTAGGCAATGTGGGTGTAGGAGGTATTAAAGAGGCAGGCGAGCGCTTCGCGTAGGTTTGTTGACGGGGTATTATCTATATTATAGTTGCCCATTTCGAGGGATCTAGGTAAGGCAATTGAAATCTATAAGGCTGGCTATAATGCTAAGATTGTCTATAACTGTACTAAGATTGTCTAAGATTATACTAAGATTGTCTAGGACTGTGCTAGGGTTGTCTAGGACTGTGGTATGGTGTTATTAGTCGCGTTAGGTCGCGATTATACTAGGAAAACGGAGACAGTATACTTAGGAAAAGGGAAAAAACAAAGGTCGTAATGGGGCGCAATTAGAGATACCATAAACTGTTATAGTGCTGTAATGCAAGTAGGCTAAATAACTACATTGTGGTATGAAGAGGAGAAGAAGATGGAAAGGGGGTATTGTATATAAATAGTAGGGCCAGCCCGCCAAGGCGCTAATGGTGGGCCAGCCAATAGTAGGAAACAGTACGAGACAGTGTATGACAGGTTAGTGCCGTGACAACCATTTAAGTGTACGTTAATTTACTTTGTAACAGTTCCGTTAACTGCTTCATTTAATTAGTAAAGTCGTGCGCGTTAATTAACTGGATCCGTTTAATTATAGGTCCTATTATATTAATTTTAGGTTGTGGTTTAAATCCAAGTTAAGGGTTTTGTCTATAGGTCGCGTAGAACGGCGTTATGCCTATTAATACGTTTATTATATTATTTATAGTAAACTTAGCTAAAGGCAGCTATTTTTCCCAGTCGTCTTGCAGGTAGGAGCAGTATATTTATAGGTATTATTCTATAATCGCATTCGCAATTTTGGTTTAACTATCTATCTCTAGATAAAACGCAGTTAAGAGTTATATTTAAATGCTTAACCGTTTATATAGAGCTTGCTAGAAGTCTAAAACGAACTGGCTTCTACGGTTAAATATTATTGAGTTAGGAAGTCCGTATAGCTTAAAGATATACTTAATAAAACATTCGGCTACTAATATTGCATTAATTGAGTCTATGGGAATTATATATCGCATTTTTATAAGGCGGTTAACGACTACTATAATATTTATAAACCTATTACTGCTAGGCAAGTCGACTATAAAGTTAATTAAGATGTCGCGCTATCTTTATATTGGAATTAGTAGCGGTTAAAGTACTCCTTACTTCTTTATATAAGAGGTCTTTCCACGTACGTACATCCTGTATACTCAAACGTATTTTCGTATATAGTTGTGTATTATAGGCTAGTAGTATGCTTATTAAACAATCTTATAGGTCTTCGCACGGCCAGGATGCCCTGCTATAGGGAAGTCGTGTACGAAATTAAGTATCTTAAATCGTAAAGGTTTGGAATTCGGAACTACTATCTTCTATTAATAGTACAATCGATTGTTTCAAATTTCGCATTTAGCGAGTGTAATATCCTTATACTATTGTTTTCCTATTTAAATTGCTTTTATTATATTTATTATCCATACGTCGTTCTTATATTTGTATTCTATTAGCTTATTAATTTCTATTTCCTATTTATTAACTTCTAATTTATTTCTGTCGAGTTCCGCATCTAGGAACATAGGGTGTAGCTTTTTAAAATGTTTAGGGGGTAGTAAAATCCGTAATTAATTTATAATCCGTTTGTTTAAAGCGTTTGCAGGTAGGTCCTATAATTGTTATATTAATGTGTTAGGCTTCTGATTAAGTTTACCTAGTTAGTATATAATCTTAAAGTTAAATTGTAAGAGGTATTCGGCCTAATAAATTTGGCGCTATGTTAATTGTTTTATAGTTATAAAGTACTGTAGGTTCTTATGGTCTGTTAATATGCGTATTAGGAATAACAATCCTTTAAGCTTAAAACGCCATTATTTAAAGCATTTAATAATTGCAAGTAGTTCCTTATTATATATCTTATAGTTCGATTTAGTAGGGGCGAGTTTCCAAGAGAGAAAGGCTACTAGATATAGCTCGCTGTTCTTATTATATTGCGATAACACTCCTCCTAGTGTATAATCAGACGAATCTGTTTTGATAATATATTTAAGGTTAGGGTCAAAGTGGGTAAGAATTAGAGCAGTTATAAAACAATACTTTAGGTTATTAAAAGCTTATTTATATTTAGTGGTCCATTTAAATTTTATGTTCTTTCTTATTAGGTTTACTAATGGCTAGGCAATTTCTAAGAAGTGGTTAATAAATTAATAATAGAAGTTTGCAAATCCTAGAAATCCTTAAACGTCTTATATATTACTAGGGCTTCCCTAGTTTATAATTACGGCGACTTTCTTAGGGTCCATTTTAATTCTATTGCGGGATATAATTAAGCCTAAGTACGTAACCTTGGACGCGTAGAACTTGTATTTCTTAATATCGCATTATAAGCCTATATCTTATAGGCGTTTAAGAACCATTCTAACGTGTTTCCAATGTTTAGAAAGCAAGGATAAGTAGATTAAGATATTATTAATATATATGATAACGAATATATTAAGGAATTCACGAAGTGTATTATTAATATATTGCTAAAACGTACTGGGACCGTTTTTTACGCCAAATGGTATTACTAAGTATTTAAAAAGTCCCCATTATATATAAAAAGCTGTGTACTTCTTATCTCCTTCACGTATACGGATTTTATTAAAGGTAGTGACTATGTTAAGCTTTGTAAAGTATCGTGCCTTTGCTAAACAGTTAAGCGTTTCTTTAAATTAGGGGAATTGGATATTGGTTTCTGTTGGGAATTAGGCAAGTGGTTGTCACATGACGCCGCGGCACTAGCGTGGCGAGGAGTCTTAAGCTCCTCGCCCTTCCTTATTCCAATGAAAAAAAAAAGCTATTAACCAACATCACTGTAACCTACTTAAGTAGTCGTTATTGGTAAGTCACCCTGTGTGACCAACACTGATTAGTGGTTGAACACACAGTTAACCATAGAGTAGCTAGGTTATTAACAGAAGAGATAGTCTCGTACAGGGGTTCCCGGCGATACTATACTACCTTAGGCTTGTAGAAAACCAGTAATAGAAGTGTTACTAAGTACTAGAAGATACCAAGTTATATCTATTACACAGAACAATCGCGTTTATAAAGATTTGGTCAAGTACTTTAGGTTAGAAGTGTTACTGAACCTAGGGTTTTAAGTTAACGTCCAAAACGCGTCAACTACGCCTTAAATTGCCTACCTTTTGACAGCAAACCTACGAGATCCTATAAAGCCGAAAATCCTACCTACCTTTGACGTATAACACCCCGTCGATTCTACTCCTATTATGGCGTTGACCTACCTAAAGAAGTACAAGAACGACATTAACCTAGAGATATAGGACAAAGACATTAACCCTATAAACGCCGAGTAATAGGACCTAAACGGATTCTTACTATACTGCATAGTATAATACACAGACAGCGAATACAATGATACTGTGCTATAGTATTGCATAAAGGAGGACTTTGTTAGATGGATAAAGGAAACATAGGCCCTCGCGAAGAAGAATATTATATAAGACTTCCGTAACTTCCTTTAGGAGAACGGAGTATTTGTCCCTATAGATGGAGACACTATTAGAGACAATATTTAGGAGCAAGTTATTAACGTAAAAGAAGAGCATAAATGGACTCCATAAGAGATTGAGCACTAACTATATAATATAAAGAAGCTTAACTTACAATAGAATCTAAATAATACACTAATAGAGACATGTTCTAATTCTATTGCTCTAGGTATAAGTTCTTATATGCTATACCTATTGCTCCTACTAATTCAACCTATAACTTTAACTACTGCCCCCTAAGAGTAAGCGTAAGACCCCCTTGCTTCGCGATTTAATAACCTTTAAACTCTACTATAGGAAGATTAGGTACCACGCTATGTTCTATTAAGCTCTGCATCTCTACTGTAGCCTATAAAGCAATCCCCACCTTAATCTCTAATACAATTTTAACGTGGCCTAATACCGCTTAGAGGCACCTTAAAAATGCTTACAGAGCTTACGAAACTCTATTTAGACCAGGAGAAGAGGTTTAGTGGGAAACTATATAATATCCTTAATTTAAAGCTGCGCATCTTCTATAACTATTACTAGAAGGTTAGACTGGAACCTAACTAATATTATAACGCTTATTCTATTATGCTTAAGGGCCGCGCTAGTACCTTCTATTATGATTATTTGGTAGAAAAAGGATACAATTTCAACCAAATAATATATAAGATAAGATGCCACTTTAAAACAAAAGAGAATAAGTAGTAGTATATATTAGAGTGGAGAGAGACTACCTTTCTAAAAATTATTGCTATAAACCTAGATACCTCTTAACTTAACTATCTTTAAAAGCTCTTTAATTAACTTTAGATAATTTAGCATGGTTTATCCAAATTATATTAAAAGGACTTTAGCCTACGCGATTAAGTTATTAGTGCATACTAAGGTGTTAAAGAATGTAATCTTGCCCTCTTTAATCCTGCAAATACTTATAAAGGAGTATGTGCTTAATTAAGATCCTCTATTGGCACTACTTTACGCTCTTAAGAAGTATAGCAATTTAACGCCTAACCTTAACCTACTTTAATCGACCTAATTAACTAACACGATTATAACTAGACTGATCGAACATATAGTGGCCAGGGTAGGGAATATAGTAGAGGGTATAATTAATATTAACCATAAAGCAATTATAGAGGTCCTTGTGGAGGTTTATCTTAAAACAATTAATAGAAGAAATGCTATATTTATAAAAAGCTAAATTGCTAGTTAACTAGGCACCCTCTTAATAGATAAAAGGAGGCATATAATAAGTTTCGCTAGAGCGCATAAAATGTCGGAAATTATAAGGTTATTATAGCCTACTTTCAAAGCTTCCTGGTTTAATATAAAGGCGAAGAAGATCTTAAGGGTAAGGTTAATACGGCTAAACAGCTTCTTATAGATATGGAAATTAAGGACTACTCTCCCAACCAATACTTCACTAAGTATAGTAAGGTAGATAGCATATAAACTGTCGCTGTTCTTAATAACCAATCTACGCTCTATGCTATTACGAAGTTAGATATCTTTAATAAGCCAAAGGAGAGTTCTATATTCTCCTTTAATAATAGATACTCAGCGAACGTCTTCTATAGTATTATACCAGATACTAAAGCCGCAGGAGTATCTATAGTAGGAGAACCTTAAGTTTAAGCTCTTTAGCAGCTTGATAACTCTATTTAGATTAACTAATTAACGGCAGGCCAATATATAATTTATTTTAGCAAGGGTACTATAATCTCTTTTAGTATAATTAAGGTCAAAACCCCCTTAGGGTATATTACTTTTTATATTATTCCCGCGAACACCCCGTTTCTATTTTGCATTAGAGATATAGATAAATTAGGCGTTAAACTTAATAACCTTAAAAATATACTCATTTAGGGAGATAATTGGGTGCCTATTATACGCAAATAGGGTTACCCCTAGTTGCTCCTTTATTAACTAGAAAAGAGTGTTGCTTAGAGCTACTTAACTAAGTTAGAGCTACGTTAACTACACTATTGTTTTAGCCACCTATCCGTTTACCAATTGCTTAGGGTTCTTTAGCGAGTAGGCTATAAAGTTAAAGTTAAGGTAATTAAGCATCTTATAAAGTACTGCTATTACTGCCAAATGAACCAGAAGTCCCCTAGCCGATTTAAGTTCACCCTTAAAGATGACTACAACTTCAACTTCTGTATTATTATTGACATTATGTATCTTAGCGGTAAGCTAGTACTTTAAGTTATTAACCTTTTAACCTCCTTCTAAGCCGCACGTTTCCTAAAGGATATATTAGCTAGGAACGCATAGGATATTTTTTAATTATACTAGATTAATATCTACCTAGGACCCCCTAATTAAGTTATTTATAATATAGGAAGGAACTTCTTATTTATAGAGTTTTGGTAATAGGTGAAGGCAATAAAAATTAAGGTTAAGGAAGTCCCTATTAAGGCATATAATAGTGTTAAAAAAGTAGAATAATATCACACGCCATTATAATAAGTATATAAGATTATTTCTTTAGAACTAGAGGGCGCTAGCAAAGAGCTTATCTTATAGATGGCTATTAAGGCTGTTAATAATTCCGCTAGCCTAGATAGGCTTATACCTATATTGCTAGTCTTTAGCGCCTACCCTTAAATAACTAATAATTCTCCACTATCCCTATCCGTTACGCAATGAGCGGAGGCTATTTACAAAGTAATAAAAGAGGTGCGACGTCTCTACGCTACGCGCCAGGTTAACGACGCACTAGGAACAAGAAATGGCCTAAATACCTTAACTATACTTAATCTGCCACTCCAATCTAAGGTACGCGTATGGCGTAAAAAGGGAGGATAGTTAGGCCTATATAAACTTATTACAATTAATAGTCAGACTTATACTCTTTAGATGCCCTATAGACCCACTTAATTCCGCTTAACCGTTGTTAAGCCTTATTATAGAAATAACAGTTCTAAGCCTTTATAGGATGCCCTAGAGGATACCCTAAAGAAGAACTACAATTAATGTACTCTAGAAGGCGACTACAATCCTAATATAATTATAGTAGATATGCCGCAACCATAATGCGGTAGAGGTCGCCTAAAGGGATTACAAAATTGCTAATACCTTGTTAATTTCGAAGAGCAATTCATTACCGCTATTAAGAGTAAAGACGAGTTATTAATGGCCTTTATAACAGCTAAAGAGAAGGCTGACTTTAAGCTCGTAAAATAGCTCTAAAAGGAAGGCCGTATTATAATTCTAGGAGCTCCTTTCCAAGCATCTAATAAGCAGAAGATCGATAGTCTTATTATAAAAGGAGTCTTTAAATTTAAGAAGTATAACCCTACTAAATTTAATAGAGTTCGTATCTTTAAGTTAAGAATAGTTAATGAGATTAAGAGCAAAGCTACTAACACCCTATTCAAGAAGTTAAGACTGGTTATTTAAGGTTATAATAATAACGGTAAGGAAGTAATTCTTACGCAATCCCCTATAATTTAACAAGCTAGTTAGCGAGTTATTATTACACTAGCTCCCTCCTTAATAAAGAATAGAATAGCAGTTTATTTATAAGATATTACTTAGGCCTATACCCAATTAGAGACACGCCTTTAGCGCTTAATACTAGTATACCTTTTAGAGCAAATTTGCTACTAATATCCCGAAGATATAATTATGGTTGTACTTAAGCCATTATATAGAATTGCAGAGGTAGGAACTTATTAGTAGGCTACTTATAGTAAGCACTATAAAGAGAAGCTCTTAATAACTACTTCTATATTTGATCCCTGCTTCCTTATTACAACTACGGGAACTCTATTTGGAATTATCAGCATGTAAACCAATAATATAATTATCTTGGGAGACGACCAATTCTTAGCTCTTAAAGAAGATGAGCTAGTAAAGGCAAATCTTATAGCAAAGCTAAAGGAAAAGCTTAATTTAACAATACTATTACTTTTTAATAGATGCATCCTCTCCCTAAATAAGGATTCTATTGCTTTACGCCAGAAAGATTAAGG
>Ga0307507_10000513_pt1 | contig 81743 bp, 43 predicted proteins | sample 7_EM_MG_FD_207223 | JGI IMG/M metagenome (GOLD analysis project Ga0307507, IMG submission 207223) | Populus trichocarpa ectomycorrhiza microbial communities from riparian zone in the Pacific Northwest, United States - 7_EM | ecosystem: Host-associated > Plants > Roots > Unclassified | place...
CCCCGCATCAGAGAACAGCAGAATTCAGTTCTACAGTTCTACTTCATCAAGAACCAGATACTTATTGCATTCCGTTACTGTTGTCACGTTACTACATACCCTAAGGACCTTGGCGTCCTAACAATACACGTGTTTCCTTCCTTCTAAATTTTGCTATTATAACGGAGTTATATTGGCAAGGTTGTAGTTATTCACTAGAAGGGTATTAGAAGGTAAAGTATAGAGACATCTTGCTTATTAAGCTACTCCTTTTCCTTAATACCTGTCACGGAACCACACCGCAGGGGCCTCTATAGGAGAGCCCCGTGCTCTCGCGTACACCTCGCGTACAGCTTACGTTAGCTACACGTAGGTATATCACCTCCTTACGCCCTTGACCCTTACGATTGATTGCGCAACGTCTTGTAGACTCCTTGAATACATACGTTTAGCTACCACTGTTCCGCGCCCCGTGACATTATATTGCGCCTTTTTTTTTACTACCAACACCTAGCCTACGACCAATTCTACGTCTATGAGCAACCTTTGTACTATAATAGTAAGATGATATTCCTTACTAGCCACTATATTAAGCCTAAAGAGTAACCTAATACCCTAATCTAACCTATAACGCTAATTAATCCTAGGAGAATTTAATTTATTAACCCTAGCCTTAACCCCTAAGGGCAAGCCTAGCGGCTTAAAAGAGTTACAACTACGAGCACCCCTGAGTACCCAGTACCACCTTAAAGACGATGAGAGTCAACCAGCCTAGTAGGATGGGTACACCCCTATTAGTATAGGTGGTCACAGCGACGACCTTAACGAGATAGATACTGGCAATGTCTTATCCTTTATTAATTATATAGCCACGGAAAAGCAACTAGAAGAGCAGCTACCTATTAAGATCAAAATACGAGACGCTGAGATATTTGTATAAATGGTAGCATAAGAACCTAACAAATACTATTGCCTTCTATAGAACTACCACCTAAAGCTTATATAAGCCAAATTGCGTGCTGCCTAAGACTATAATATTATCCAAGACTTATAAGCTAGTGAGGCACTTGCTAATAATACACGCTAAGAGACTAAAGATAACCTCTGTATATCTAAGCGCGACATCCAACAACTAAAGAAAGCTGAGATTGTACTTATTGCTTAGGTTACTAAAAAGAAGGGCATAATTAAATACCTACAGTCTTAGCTTAATAAGCACATCCGTAATAACACTGAGCACCTTTTTACTACGTACTACACTACCTAAGTCTCTATGCCTCCGGCAACCTTACCCACTTAACGCTTGGCCGAAAGTTAGCGTTAAGCAGCTTTACCTAATAGGGACAACTCCTATAATAGCAACTAAACTTAAGCCATAATTGTGGGGTCTAATATACGATACCCTAATCCCCTAGTCTTTTAGGGAGACCGCAAGAAATACAGCTACTAGAAGATGTAAATCCGTGAGAAACTAACCTAGAGCGCCTGCCTTTTTCCTAGGGAGGATGCTAAGATTGGTTATATTATTGGGCGTATAAAGGGTACCCTATTTAACAGACTCTTTGCCTAATGGGAGACTAATAGCCCCCGGAAGTAGTAGTCCCACTAGGAGGTCCTTAATGATCTTGACCTAATATATCGCGACCACGACCTAGTGGCTACTAGTTAAGCCAAACTACGCGCCCTAAAGATAAGTCCTACTGAGTTATTTAATAAGTTCTATGTCAAGTTCTAGAAATACACTGGAGTCCTCTTTTGAGATAACGCTAAAGACCAGGAAGATCTCCTTAAAAAGGTTACCTATCGCCTTAGTTACGCTGCCGCTAGTCACAATTATAATAACGTGTATGGCATGGTGGTAGCCCTATAGAAGATTGAACAACGGCTGAATTAGATCTCTACTGCTAACCCTCGCCTAAAGGCTCCTATATAGAAGCCCTCCGGGCCAACCATACCTACATACACTAGGTTACCGACGCCTACTACGAATACCGGAGCTAATATTAACCTCTCTATACCAACCTTCCCACGTAAGCTCCTAGATAGAGAGCGCGAGCTACTTTAGAAGCTAGGGCGCTGCTATAGATGCCGTTAAGAAGGCTGTCATTGTGAGAACCCAAACTGCCTAATAGCTAGGTTCGGTAATCGCCGCCTAATACCTAACTTTACACCTTGGACACCGAACACCTCGCTACGCACCGCTACCGTATAAGATGAAGACGCAGCAATAGCAGTAGAGTTAGATATAGAAGTGGAAAACACCAAGTCCTAGCCCTAAGTTGCGGGTTAGGACGCCCTAATAATAGAGGGATCTATATATTAGCCTACTTAATAGATAACTTAGTAAAGATAAATAGACGGAAATAGATAGTTTTACCTATAATAGGAACTACTGCCAAAAAGCAATATAAAAGCCGTTCTATAATTAATTGCGGAGCTATTAATAAATTTATAGATACCTAATTTATGCGCATTTATAACCTACCTACCTTACCCCTTACCAAAGCCCGCGCCCTACAACTCGCTAATAGTAATTGTACCGCACAGAAGATTATCTACATGGCATAACTCTACCTAGATATAAACGGGCACTAGAAAGAGCTCTAGGCCTATATTACACCACTTGCCAACTACCCTATTATCCTTGGAATAAACTGGCTTAAATAACACAACCCCGCCATTAACTGGAAAAAGAGAGAAGTAACCTTTAACTCTAAATACTACAGAGAGACTTGCCTAGGGTATAGCCTAGCCGCCTCTATTTACTCCCTAGGATATTAACCTAAGGAACCCCTTATTACTCCACCTACGACCAACTGCTACTATGTAAGTGCTGCGGCCTTCTACCGCATAGTATATAAGAAAGGCTGGACCGTTGCTACAGCTTCCTAATTACGACTATATAAGCTTGATAAAGAACAGGACCACGTCCTCTATAGTAATAGAATAGACATAGTTAACCTCCTAGAAAATAACACCCCTGTGGAACTCTATAGACTTTTACCTTTAGACTTTGAGAAGTTTATAAACCTTAAAAAAGGACTTACTAATAAGGAACTCCGTAAGCTCCTCCCTAAAAGGTACTATAACTTTATCGACATATGCTTATAAAAGGGCGCAGATATACTCCCCCCATATTAACCTGATGACTATGCCATTAATATTAAATAAGGGAAAATGCTACCTTATAAAAGACCCTATCTAATGTTAAAAGACAAACTCCTAGTCGTAAAAAAGTATATTAATAAGCACCTTAACAAAGGGTTTATTTGTTCCAGCATATTACTAGTAGCCGCCCCTATCCTTCTTGCTAAGAAGCCAGGGGGAGGTATCCAATTCTGCGTTAACTATAGAGGACTTAACGCTATTATAATTAAGAACCGATACCCAGTACCGCTTATACGCGAGACCCTTAAGCGGCTTAGTTAAGCCAAAATCTATACTAAACTCGATATTATTGCCGCCTTTAACTATCTTTAAATACGGAAAGGTAACGAATGGAAAACCGTATTCGCATCGCGCTTCGGCTAATTTAAATATACCGTTATGCCTTTTGGCGTATGTAACGGCCCAGGCGCCTTCTAAAGCTATATTAATAACGCCTTATGGGACTACCTTAACGACTTCTGCTCTACGTACCTAGATAATATACTTATTTACAGCAACGACCCTTCTAAGTATACTGAGCACGTTCAAAAGGTCCTATAGCGCCTTAGGAAAGCAGGACTTTATATTAATTTAAAGAAGTGCAAATTCTTAGTTATAGAAGTAAAATACCTTAGACTAATTGTTACTACTAAAGGTGTCTATATGGACCCCAAGAAGGTATATATAATTGCCAAATAGCAAGCCCCTAACTGTATTAAGGACGTATAAGCCTTTCTTGGTTTCGCCAACTTCTATTAGAAATTTATATATAACTTTTTAGGCGTAGTAGCACCATTTATAGCAATAATGCGAACAAAGGGCCTTTCTGCGAAAGGAAGAAAAACGTACCTACGCTTTGCTTAGACGCCTGAATGCGAGAAAGCGTTCTAAGACCTTAAAAATGCCTTTACTAAAGCACCTATTCTAGCTCACTTTATACCAGGACAATAACTCTATCTTAAAACCGACTCCTTAGACTATGTTAACGCAGGCATCCTTTTCTAGATAGGTAATAACGGCCTCCTCCACCTAGTTGCATTCTACTTGTCTAAGCTTACACTATAAGAGTGTAACTATAAGATCTATGATAAGGAACTCCTTGCAATTATATAAGTGTTTAAAGAATTCTAACTGGAACTCTCCTTAGCAGAACCTAACCAGCTAACTAAAGTCCTTACGGATTATCGCAACCTCGAGTACTTTATAACCATAAAGTAGCTAAACCGACGCTAAGCACGTTAGAACGAGTTCCTCTCTGGTTTTAACTTTAAAATCACATATAGACTAGGAGTATAAGGCACTAAGCCTAATAGCCTAACACGCCGCTCGCAAGACCTTTCTTAGTTAGAAGACGACCCCCGTAATTAGTTCCAATAATAGACGATCCTAAAAGTACGGAACTTAGCCCTAGGTATACTATCTATGATAGAGCCGACTGCACCTTAGCTTTATACTATAGAACTAGAATCACCTCCTAAAATTAACAAGCTTATTACCGTAGTATATAACACCTCCGTTAACCCACTACTATATTAACTTATTACCGTAAAGACCGCCGGTACCCGTACGCTGCCCACAAACCTCCGAAGCTTAGGCTAGATTAATATAGCAGCCTTAGAAGTAAAAGAGAATAGGCTCTACTATAGAGGCCGCCTATTTATCCCTAACTTAGAAAACCTACAACGGCAACTAATCTAAATGGCCCACGACCTCCGGTTAAGCGGCTATTTAGGAAAAGAAGGGACCTATAAGCTCCTTAGCCGATACTACTTCTAGCCTAAGATGATAGACTTAGTTGAATGCTTTATAGGTGCCTACTACGGTTATAAGCGCGCTAAGGCCTTTAATATAAAGTACCAAGGACTACTACACCCTCTACCAGTACCCATATGACGATGGGCAGATATTGCTATAGATTTTGTTATTAACCTACCACCCTATAAATAACACGGCCGTACCTACAAGAATATCCTTATAATAATATGCCAACTTATAAAAGAGCGCCACTACGTCCCTACTAAAGGCGTAGCCGTTAGCGACGTTACTAATGCCTTCCTCCGCGAAGTCTACCGATTATATGGGCTACCTGACTTAATTACGTCCAACTAAGGCACACAGTTTGACTCTAATATATAGAGACGAATCTGCTAACGTCTTGGCACCTCTGTTAAAATGTCTATATCCTTCTACTATAAAACTGCCGGGTAACCGGAAAAAGCTAATGCTAGCATAAAAGCGTACCTATGATAGGTAGTTGCCTATAGTTAGGATAACTGGGTGGATTACCTTCTACTAGGTAAATTCGCAGCGAATAACTATGTCTTAACCACCATAGGACTTACCCCATTCTTCGCAAATAAGGGTTATTACCCCTAATCTAGCATAGAGCCACCAGAACCTATTAATAAGAAACTGCTATATAGAAAACGCCTTAAGATGCTACTTGCTAACTAACATGCAGACCATATAAAAAATCTACTCAACTACTATAAGGGAGAAATGGCCTAGGCTTAAGTAAAGCAGGCCTACTTCGCTAATTATTATAGAGCGCCACCACCGGAGATGCGTGTTGGCGACTGGGTATGGCTAGATGTACGTAATATCTCTACGCAGAGGCCCATAAAGTCACTTAATTATAAGAATCTCAGCCCCTATTAAATTAAACGAGTTATTAATAGGGGAGCTATATATAAGCTAGAGCTCCCGCCTGCCCTAGCTACCCGTAGGATATGGCCTGTATTTTACCTATAGCTACTATACCTTTACTAGCCTAACCCCTTACTAGGATAGATATAGCCTAAACCTCCACCAGTACTAATCCGAGATAAGAATGAAGATGAGAACCACAAGGAGTGGACTATTAAACAAATTATTGACTCTAAATACCGTGGCAAAGGCAGGGGACGGCGGCTCTACTATAGAGCTATCTATATAGGATTTAATATAGACCAGCCAGAATGGCAACTATAGGAAGACTTCAAAAATGCAAAGGATCTAATTAGCGATTTTTACTACGCAAACCTACAGAAACCGGGCCTAAGCAGAGATTTCGTGCCTAATCCTCTATGGGAGCCCTTATAGAGTTAAACTATACATTGCTACGTAAGGGCAAATTGCCGTTAGATTGCCGTAGATTGCTATTATGTAATAGCAAAGTGCGATTACGTGACCGGAAAATCGTTGAGATGTCTAGGAACTTTAATTAGCGGTTAAAGTTGTCTAATTGGTTAAATTCTTAGGTGCCAAGTCTTATTACGTAACGTTATTGTAAGCCTTTAGCGATATTTCCTTTTCTTCTCTATACCTTACTATATGTATATAGCAACCACAGCGTCGCCGGAGCTCCGCCTCTATAGGAGGGGGGGTAGTGTCACGGAACCACACCACAGGGGCCTCCATAGGAGAGCCCCGTGCTCTCGCGTACACCTCGCGTACAGCTTACGTCAGCTACGCGTAGGTATATCACCTCCTTACGCCCTCGACCCTTACGATCGATCGCGCAACGTCTTGTAGACTCCTCGAATACATACGTTTAGCTGCCACTGTTCCGCGCCCTGTGACAACACCTTACTTCCTATTATTAACCTTTGTCCAATTTTGGATGTATCTTTAATATATTATTAAGATTTTCTTTTTTTTCCATTATTAATTCAATATGCCTCTTTGTTCTCCTGCTAACTACTCTTCTAAGCTAATTCCTTAGCATATTCTAGCCCTACCGCTGCATATAGAACCCCAACCTCTGCTAACCTACAACTGGTGCTGGTCCTACCTAAATAACTTTACCTACACATCCTTAAAAGACCAGAAGTCTAATAAAAAGATTCTAGACGCTTGCAATAAGACCCACTATATAAGGTCTAACACCTTTAGTTTTTATAATTAATGCATGCGTACTAAGAGCGATAGTTGCATTAAGGTAAGCTTTCCTATCCTTAATAGGTTTCCATTGCTAACTTTAGGCTTTAATAGCCTAGGCCTAAGTGGTAACAATCCTTTAATGTCCTTAACTACTACATTACCCAGGCTCTTTCTTATTCTAGTGCTAATACTAAATATCTGGGTTAAATTTAAGACTATGCCATAGCTATTTACACTGCTTATAATTCCTAGCAAGCTAGCTAGTAACGCCTAATAAAGGAGCAAGGTTAGTATACTAAGGATAGGGTAAAGGATGGGGGTAATAAAAAGAAGGTTGCCGTTTACTATAAGAAGGAGTTTATGTATACATGTTAAGTTTTGAAAGAGCACAATATAATGCGGTATTAGGTAGGTTACCCTTTAGGTACCTAGTGGATAGGTTACTAACAGTTGCCATAGTAAGGTCTTAGTGGTTCTGGACTTTGCCAGCCAGCTAATATCTTTATTTATTCTAGGCTTAAGCGTGTCTTTATTAACTATAAGCTTACGCCTTAGGAACTTCATTAGTACTAGTTTAGACCTAATATTAGTGCTAAGTATTTAAGAGTCTCTACTCCTTTTACACCTTATTAGCCTACCCCTGTTTTCATGCCTACCTATATCCCTATAAAGGGATTTAGATCTTATTCTTGTCAGCCATCACTTAGTGGGCCGATGGATACTAATCCTGCACCTAAGGATAAGGCATAGTGGCTTTCAATTTAGGCATTTAGGATTATTCTTGTATATAGTAGTAATTAAGGATCTTAACTAGTGCTTAGGAAGACCTTATAAGGTATTTGGGAAGGTATAGGAACACTGTTCCTGATATAGACTAATAAATAGGAATACAATTCTAGCAAAATGCCCTATTAATTCTATGCTATATATATAAAAAGGCTAAGGACCTGTCCTGCCTTAGGCCGTAGCCCTAATTAATCCTTATAGTTTCCGGAGCCTGTCCATTCCATATCTAATTTAACCTATTTCTTGCTCTTTACACAAGTCTTCTTTATAGGCTGCAATAACACTATAGTATTAGAGCGCTTTCTGCAATTTGCAGATTATAGACCTTAGTCCCAATATTCTTTTAGAATATCTTTGCAATAATTAAAATAATCCTCTAGTTCCCATATAGAGTCCTTAGTGGGCTAGCCTAGCCATTTAACTTTATATTAAAGCTTATTCTTGACAGACTTATGGCATAGTATAGCTTTAACCTTATACCGCTCGCCCACCACTTTAGGGTGTTTAATTGGGCCTAGACGGAAGTTCTTTTCCGGCGGTGGTTTATACCATAGCTCTAGTAAATTTATATAAAATACTAGATGCACATGGGCCATAGATAGGGGTAGCTGGAGATAGTAGGCTAGCTTGCCAATTTATTTCTTAATTTAGAAGGGACCTAGGTATCTTGCATTAAGCTTCTTTAATAGTCAACGGGTTTTAATATTTGTTAAATATAATAAAACCTCATTGCCTACACTAAAATGCTTATCCTAGTATTTACAGTTATACTAAAGTCTTTACTGCTCTTGCGCATCTTATAGGCTCTGCTTCGCATACTTCCATTACTCCTCCCATTCCTTAAGGTATCCTTATACTCTCTAGTGGATGTCCTTAAACTTCCTAGTAGGATCCTATAATTAATCCTATGGCCTTAGCCAGTGATTATTAGGTATATTATTAAATCCTAATAGTCGGACGCTATAGGCAATCTGGATTGGTGCAAACTAATATAATAAATGTTGCTTTAAGTTATAAGCGTACTCCGCATACGGAAGTAGCTTATACTAATCGTCTTGCTGGTAGTTTAAATACATTTGCAGATAAGACTCCAGTTCCTAGTTCTGGCATTTTATTTACCCATCTGTCTATAGATAGAAAGCTATACTATAGCGGTGGTCTATCTTTAAATAAAAGCATAGATCCAACCAGTACTGGCTTATAAAGACGCTGCCCCTATTAGTAATAATGGAGTGTGGCTAATCTACTTTAAGAAAGCATTTCTCCTTAATTAGGCTGGCAAGCACTTATACATTAATTGTCTTATTAACGGGAAGGTATTAGACATACTTTAAAAACCTATTAATAAGTACCAGGACTAAATTATATGTTCATCCTTACCTATCTTTTAAGGGTGGGAGATCTGTAATAAAGTCCATAGTATAATATTACTATGGCTTACTGGCGGGGGGAACTAATTTAAGTAAACCCCATAGCTTATACCTTCAGATTTTATATACTTAACACTTCTCACAGTAGCTAATATACTCCTTTGCTTCCTACTTAAGCTTTAGCCAATAGTATTTACATTAAAGTAATTTCACTATCTTAGCTTAACCATAGTGGCCACCTAGAGGATCATTGTGATTCTTTATAAGAATCTTCTATTATAGATTTACTTCTTATAGTACCCAAACCTTGCCATTTCTACGCAATAGGCCCATTAGGTCCAGTTCCCAATTTTAGCACCTTTTAGCTTCCTTTCCATTGCGTTTCCGGTCTACTTCTGCATTAAAGATGGCATAGGAGGCGTCCCTCTATTGCACCTTACAGATAAGATCTATTAACCTTTTAGATAGTTCCTAGATAAAAGCTATTTTATCTTATACTGCTCTAAGTACACAACTAGATAGTACCATGGATCTTATAACTCTTTAGTGCATATATATTAGGAAGGCCGCTATAAGGTTAAAGTCTTTTAGTTGTTACAGGGCTCTAGGTTCCAATTGCTCTATAGCTTCACCTTTAGTTTAAGGGGATAGCTTAGCAATTAGGGGTGGTATATTACTAGGTTCCAAACTTATATTAGGAACATCCTATCCAGGTATCTTTAGACCCTTATTAGCTACGGACTAGGTATCAGCTAGGACGTTAGTAGAAGCCAATAGGGTTTATACTACCTAAGACTTAGTGTATAGAGCTATAGGTGCTTAAGTATCCCATACCCAGAGCTTATTCTGCAATGTAGGGAGTAAGATATCTATTATCTATTTTCCTTCTCCTATTTTAAAGCCTTTGGTATAGTCTAGCCGTTGTAACGGTCTATTAGCAGGGTTATTTTCTCCTGGCTTATATTTAATCTTAAAGTTAAATCACACAAGCTCCTCTGCCTATCTGGCTTGTTAAGGTATAAGCTTCTTTATAGTTATAAAGTAGCGTAGATTATAATAACCTAAGAGTACATAAGTGGTATAGCTCGCATACTCAAAGTAGTGTCGCCACTATTTAAAGCAGTTAACTATAGCCAGCAGTTCCTTATTATGGGTATAATACCTAACTTTAGGTCCCTAGAATTTTCTGCTGTGGAATGCCACCGGTCTCTAGTAGAGCTGGGTAGCGTCTGGATGCCTATTAGGTTGCAGTAGGATACTATAAGGGCGCGAAGAGACTTCGGGGAAGATTCGAAGAAATAGTATAAATTCTATCTAAATCTAAGGGTATATAGCTCTTGCTAGGAACAAAACATTGCATAAAAAAGAGAAAGGGATAACCAGAGAATCTTGTAATTAAATAGTCAGGGGTCTTGGTCAATGTGTGCGCACGTGCGCACGCGGACGGACTTTGGTAGAATTTAATTGATCTGGCAGAACTTGGCAGAAGTCAATTAAGCTAGCAGAATTCGGCAGAATTTGGTTAAAGCGTTAAGTTTATCTGTTAAGTGTTTTACTAAGACATTCCTACTATAACTAGGCTAGTCCCATTACAGTACCCCCCCCCTTTAGCTAAAGGTTTAAAATAATTTAATTTAGTTAAGAATTCATAATTTTATTATATGTCGTATTTTTACGTTGGGTGGCAGTCTTAGCAAGGCAGATCTAACTAATTAGATAACTTTAACTACTAGTCAAAGTTCCTTAACATCTTGCGTGTTATATAATTGTGTTATAAACATTATAACTTATTTTAAGTTCTTTTCAAATTCAAGTTTTGTGTATTTATATTGGGTGGCAGTTGTTTGCCTTTATATTATATCTATCCAGCCAAAGCAGGCCGCAAAGGATAGTCCTTATGGAATTCTTTTACCAAGGAAGGCGCGTCGGCCTTAATCTAATTATAGGTTTCCCAGGTTTATATTTTATATCCTTCCTACTTAACAAGAAGTTTAAATTATTTAGATTATGTTTTCCATTATATATTATTAATTAAGTTAATAAAGTAAGAACTATTACCGTTGTTAACAATTATAGAAGGTGGCAGCGGCACTTTATAAGTTAAAGGTTTACCCTTTAAAGGTTACAGCAAGCTTACATAAAATGTTAGGTATATTTTCATCTCAGTTAGCAGTTTAAGCTTATAGGCATATAGGCTTAGTTTTTTTTTAATTTGGTATAGGCCTATAAACTTCCAATTAAGTTTCTTTAAGGGCTGTTAAGTCTTTATGTTTTATATATTTAGGTAAACCATATTACCTTCTTTAAAGTCCTATACGGGAGCTTATCCTTTGTTTATATGCCATTCTTATACCATTTAAGCGTATATTAATTTACTTTGTAGTAGTTCCGTTAACTGCTTTATTTAATTAGCAAAGTTGTGCGCATTAATTAACTAAATCTATTTAATTATAGGTCCTGTTATATTAATTTTAGGTCATGGTTTAAATCTAAGTTAAGGGTCTTATCTGTAGGTTATATAGAATAGCATTATGCCTGTTAATTTATTTATTATATTATTTGCAGTAAACTTAGCTAAAGGCAGCCACTTTTCCCAGTCGTCTTGTAGGTAGGAGCAGTATATTTATAGGTATTATTCTATAATCGCGTTTACAATTTCAGTTTAACCATCTATCTCTAAATAAAATGCAGTTAAGAGTCATGTTTATATACTTAATTATTTGCATAGAGCTTACTAGAAGTCTAAAATAAACTAGCTTCTATAGTTAGATATTATTAAATTAGGGAGTCTATGCAGCTTAAAGATGTATTTAACAAAACATTCAGCTACTAAAATAATATCAATTAAGTCTATGGAAATTATATATCACATTTTCATAAGGCGGTCAACTACTACTATAATATTTATAAATCCGTTGCTGTTAGGTAAATCTACCATAAAGTTAATTAAGATATCACGCCATCTTTATATTGGAATTAACAATAGTCAAAGTACTCCTTATTTCTTTATATAAGAAGTCTTTCCACAAACACACATTCTACATACTCGGATGTATTTTTATACATAGTTGTACATCATAGGCCAGTAATACACTTGTTAAACTATCTTGTACGTCTTTACATAGCTAGGGTGTCCTACTATAGGAGAGTCGTGTACAAATTTAAGTATCTTAAATTATAAAGGTTTGGAATTTGGGACTACCATTTTCTGTTAATAGTATAGTTAATTATTACAAATTTCACATTTGGCAAGTGTAATATCTTTATGCTATTGTTTTCCTATTTAAATTACTCCTATTACATCTACTATCCATATATTGTTCTTATATTTGTATTTTATTAGCTCATCAATTTCTATTTCCCATTTATTAATTTCTAATTTATTTCTATTAAGTTTTATATCTAGGAATATAGGATATAGTTTCTTAAAACGTTTAGGGGGCAATAAGATCCGTAATTAATTTGTAATCCGTTTATCTAAGGCGTTTATAGGTAAGTCTTATAACTATTATATTAATATATTAGGCTTCTAATTAAGTTTGCCCAGTTAGTATGTAATCTTAAAGTTAAATTATAAGAGGTATTTAGCCTAATGAATTTGGCGCTGCGTTAACTGCTTTATAGTCATAAAGTACTATAGGTTTTTGTGGTTTGTTAACACATATATTAGGAATAGCAATCCTTTAAGTTCTAGACGCCATTATTTAAAGTATTTAACAATTATAAGTAGTTCCTTATTATATATCTTATAGTTTAATTTAGTAGGGGCGAGCTTTTAGAAGAGGAAGGCTACTAGATATAGCTCACCATTCTTATTATATTGCAATAACACTCCCCCTAGGGCATAATTAGACGAGTCTGTTTTAACAATATATTTAAGGTTAGGGTTAAAGTAAGTAAGAATTAGGGCGGTTATAAAGCGTTGTTTTAAATTATTAAAAGCTTTTTTATATCTAGCAGTCTATTTAATTTTTATATTCTTCTTTATTAGGTTTACTAACAGTTAGGCGATTTTTAAGAAGTAGTTAATAAATTAACAGTAGAAATTTACAAATCCTAGAAATCCTAAAATGTCTTATACGTTACTAGGGCTTCCCTAGTTTATAATTGCAGCAACCTTCTTAGGGTCCATTTTAATTCCGTTATAGGATATAATCAGGCTTAGGTATATAACTTTAAACATATAGAACTTGCATTTCTTAATATCGCATTATAAACCCGTATCTTGCAGGCGTTAAAGGACCATTTAGATATGCTTCTAATATTCAGAAAGCAAAGATAAGTAGATTAAGATGTTATTAATATACGCGGTAACAAATACATTAAGGAATTCACAAAGCATATTATTAATGTATTGCTAAAACATTTTAGGACTATTCTTTACACTAAACGGCATTACTAGGTATTTAAAGAGTCCCCATTATATATAAAAGGCTATATATTTCTTATCTCCTTCTTAGACACGAATTTGATTAAAGGCGGTGACTATATTAAGCTTTGTAAAATATTATGCCTTTACTAAGCAGTTAAGCGTCTCTTAGATTAAAGGGATTGGATATTGGTTTTAAATCATAATTGCGTTTAGAGCTTAATAATCAATACAGAATCTCAAGCCTCCTCCTGGCTTTTTAATAAATAGTATAGGTAAGATAAATAGAGATTAACTAGGGCAAATAAATCCTTTTTCTAGATGCTTATTAAGGTATTATTATATTATAAGCAGTTCTTCTTATAACATACCGTATAGCGGTCCAAACTTTGGTGTTATATTAGGTTTAAATTCTATCTTAAAATTGTATACATCCTAATACGGGGGTAGTTGGTCTATAAATCTTTTCTTAAACTTATTAATTAGATTGTGGTACTCTTTAGGCATAAGAGGTTAAGGGTTAATATATTGCTTTAGTTCTAGTGCTTTCTTAATATCTTCTATAGTTACAGTAAAGATTTTATAGTCTTATTTTCGTGCTAATAAAACAAAAGGTGCGGCTTATATCATATAAAATTTAAGAGGTTTTGGCGTAATATCTTCGCATTCTTTACTACCATTGGTAGTTATAGCCTTATTATTTTGGTTCGGGGTCCATAGCAGGGGTAGTTTATATTATATTAAATTTAAATAATCTTGTGCATGTTTATAGGGTTAGTGGTGTTTTAAGCAATAACTTTAGCAGTAGGTCGTGCGGAATTTTAGTATTTCTTTAACCCAGCTAATTAAAGGGTTATGTTGTTTTAGCTATCTATATTTAAGTGTTACCTTATAATGCTTTAGGGGTGTTACAAATAAGGAAATATATTTAAGGTGTTTACCCATCCGCATCTTTATAAGAGCGTAGTATATTAGTTCGCTATATATTAAGGGCTTGCCATTAAAGCCTTATAAGCCTTAGGGCTTATTAAGTTTCTTTAAATTTAGGTGTTAAGTTTTCGCGTAGTTTATATTAATAAAGCCTATGCTGGTGGCTCTGCTGTCTATTAGGATTTATACCTCCTTCTATTTTCCAAGTATTTGAATTTCGCTAAGTACATTAAGGGAGTTGTATTGTGTATTAGCGCTGGAAGAGCCTAGATACTTATACTCTTCCACTTCTTATCCTAAGGCGCGACTTGGCCCTAGGACGATTTATTTTCTAAGTTAGCTAAAAATAAGATGCTTTGTGATAACTAGGTATAATTTATAGAACGAGTATAAGTTAAAGAGTGAGTACGGCTTGAAGAATAAGTGCAATTTAAGGAGTAGGTGCGATTTGAAGGCCGGGAGGAACTACGGCGGACTTTTTTAAAAGGGTGAGTTTGGCAATTCCTTTAGATATGTCCTTTTTTACCATATCCAAAGCATTCTCTATTTATGGCTCAAGTTCTTCATTTGTTGGTTCCTAAGGGTGTGTAGGATTAAGTGGCGTCAAGGTCCATAGGGTCGTACATAGGTTTTGGAGAAGGGTCGCGCTTTAGGGTATATGTTGGTTTTATAGAGCTTTAAACACAAGGTGTAGTTAGCTTTAGAGAATAAGTCTATTTATTGTATTAAAGGTCCTCATTAATTTGTTAACACATTATAGTAAATTCGGGTAGGTCCTTTGGCAGTTCCCTACCTACTAACTGTGCTCTAATTTTATCTAAAATAGCTCATTAAAGAGCAGCAACTCTAGCGGCTTTATTCTAATCCAGTTTGCCAACAAGGCCTAAAAATTCCAAAAAGAAGCTTGTAAAGTCTCGGTTCTATTATTATAGGTTTTTAAGTTTAGTAACAGCGGTGTGTTCGCGGCTGGCGTTATTATACATTTGTTCTAGCAGAGAGACGAAGGTTTTAAAATTAACAAAGGTGCTATTATAGAAGAATGGGTCCATAGTTTATATAGCATCTTTGCTTAAACGAGACATTCTATAGCTAACTTTACTAGCTTTAGTAGGGTATTAGTTATAGTTTGTTAAAAGTTTAAGACAGAGCTTGGTTACAAAGGGACGCAGGTTATTTCAATTTCTATTAAATATTAGAGGGTTAGGAAGCTTTTCTAATTTTGCGGCAGGTACTAAGTTTATTATAGGTACGGGTTAAGCTACTATTACTAGTTTAGGGTTCGTATTTAACGGGCCGGGTCCGCATATAGTTATCTCGATCTTGTTTATAGGTGTTGCTATTAGGGTCTCTAACGCAAGTACTTTGGCGTTATAGAGTTCTTTGCGTATTGCTTCAATCAATTGCTAATACTAGGCTTCTAGTATAGCTTATTGCTGGGCTAAGGCATCCATAAAGGACTATTGCATTATAGTCATTTATTCCCTAACTAGGGCTATAATAGCTAACGTGGCGGATTCGAGTTTGTTTACCATTTTAAGGGTAGTGGTATTAACGCAATGTAATATAAGGGCGCAAAGAGACTTTGGGGAAGATTTAAAGGAATAGTATAAATTCTATCTAAATCTAAGGGTATATAGCTCTTGCTAGGAACAAGACATTGCGTAAAAAAGAGAAAGGGATAACCAGAGAATCTTGTAATTAAATAGTTAGGGGTCTTGGTTAATGCGTGCGCACATACGCACGCGGACGGACTTCGGTAGAATTTAATTGATCTGGCAGAACTTGGCAGAAGTCGATCAAGCTGGCAGAATTTAGCAGAATTCGGTCAAAGCGTCAAGTTTATCTGTCGAGTGTTTTACCAAGACATTCCTACTGTAACTAGGCTAGTCCCGTTACAGATACTAGTAAGGGCAAAATTTAATGCATTAGTAACCATCATTAGTGGTTAATCTAGGTTAAAATGCCGCAATAGTGAAGCTTCTATAAACTTTACGCGTAGTTCCTAAAAGGCTTCCTGTACCTTTCCAGGCCATATCTATAGTTTATACCATTTAGTTAGTCCCTTTTTAGTTTTCTTCCTTCCTACCTTTAAGCTTTTTGCTTCCTAAGCCAGGTCTTAAAAAGCTTTAGCAACGTAGTTAAATAGGTGTTAGGCAATGTCTAAGTAGTTATAGATAAAGCGCCTATAAAAATTGGCAAAGCCTAGGAACACTTAAACATCCTAGTAGCTCTCTAGCTCTAGCTACTCTTGGATTATCTACACCTGTACTAGGTCTATAACTATACCTATAGGCGTTATAATGTACCCCAGGAACTCAACCTGCTTAGTATTAAAGATATACTTTAACGCTTTAGCGTAGAGGCCCTAATTATCCAAGTGTTCCAGCACTTGGTAGACGTGTTACTTATACTAATCCTTATCTTTTAAGTAGATCAGAATGTTATCTAGATAGATAATATATATGCGGTCAACTAGTCCCCCTAAGGCTCTATAAATGTACGATTAGAATATTATAGGCGCATTAGCTAGCCTAAAAGGCATTACCATATACTTAAAGTGGCCATATTAGGTCTTAAAAGCGGTCTTTTACTTATCCCCTTCTTTAATACGGAGCCTATAATAGGCGTCTTATAAATCTAGCTTCGTGAAGATCTTCGCCCTAGATAGTTGATTTAGCATTTCACTAACCAGTGGTAGTGGGTAATAGTTCTTAATTGTAATCTTATTAAGGCTGTAGTAGTCTACGCATAGCCTTATGGTTCTATCTGGTTTTAGAATAAAGAGGATCGGCGCGCCTGCTAGTGACTTACTAGGCCATATCTATCCCTTTTCCAGTAAGCCGTCAAGGTACTCCTATAGGATCTTAAGCTCTTTATAAGAGAGGTTATAGATAGGAAGGTTTAGCAGTTGTTTGCCTTCTTCCAGATTAATTATATAATCATATTCTAAGTTCTACTAAAGGACTTTAGCTTATCTACCTAAAAATACCCTAAGTAAGTCCCTTAGGCCTAATAGAATTTTTAACAGGTTGGGGTCACACTTATTCTCTATATTATTATTAGGTAGGTCCCAGAGGTCCCTTAGGACACTCGCGGGCAGCGTTGCGCGCTATAATAGCTATTTGTACATGGTTGCTACTATATATTAAACAGCTTTATGCAGTAGCTAGTAGAGGGTAGAGAACTCTTTAACATAGCGTTTGAGGTGTTATAGCATACTCTCTATATATTGCTTAAGCCAGAGTGGCCTATAGCAGTGGAAGTATCTTATAAGATCTTTAAGATCACCGCCTCCCTGCAATATCTCTGTAACCTATCCAGCAGTTCCCCATAGGGTATCCGTTACAGAAGGGTTATCGCCTATACTAGGCTCTATACCCATCTTGCTATAGAATAGGGGTTAGATCTAATACTCCTTTAGGTGTAGAGCGTATACTATTTTTCCTAGAGCTACATCTTCTAGGATGTCTTTTAAGCTTATTAGTGAAATACGCCCTTCTAATTCTTCATCGTTCCACCATTTAAAGGCTCCTATCTTAAAGCATATTTTAAGATCTGCTTCCGCAAGCCAAGAATATCTAAGAATAAGGTTATAGCCTACAAAGTCAGCCACCTAGAAAGTTTGCAGGCCAACCACCTTGGTATAGTTATACATGTTGGCTACTAACACTGTAAGCTTATAGGCACTATGTAGTTTAATCCAATGCTTATCTAGGAACTCTATAATAGGCTTCCGCCACCTTAGTAACGGGATAAGCTCATACTCTTTTATCAAATCATATTATATAAGATTGATTTTAGTGCCGCTGTTATATAGTACTTGGAACTAACGTACCTCACCTATAGGGAGTACTATTTCCAGCTTAACAGCAATACAGAGAGTCTCTCCTTCTATATCTTGCCCTAGTTACAGCTAGAAAAGGTCCGCAACTAAGGCTTTTCTTTTTTTAGATCATTAGTGCGGTTATTACCCTGCTTATTTTTCCAATTAGGTTTACCTCCAAAGAAGTTTTCTCTTAACTTTTTAGGGTGTTCCTATAAGGGTGCCAGACAGGTGTTAGGTTGGCCCTAGGAGTCTTTCCTATTGCTTAAGGTCCCTAACTTTAACTATTCTAGATTTCTCTTTAAGAACGGCTTCTTTAGAGCTTAGGTCTGCCCTATATTGCTGCCAGAGTACCCACACTTTTAGTTACCCCCTAGCTTCTTACCGGAAGAGGTCTGGTTCCTTACCATATCCTTAGCGTTTAGAACCGCTCGTTTAAAATCCGCATAGGTGGTAATCCGCAATAGGGCTCTCACGCGCTTTATTTCGTCACGAATTGCTAGCTTAATTCTAGCCTAGATAAATCCAATCTTCTCCTTCTTGTGGATACTACCGTCCTTGTTTTTAAAGGGTTCTAGATCCATTAATTAAGCACAAGTTTCTATAAAGTTTATAAACTGGCGGAAATTATGGCAGTTGAGCTGTGTCCCATTCCAGAATAGCTTTGCATTATTATATTGTATAATATGCGGATCTTAAGTCCATTTCTTTAGGAAGGTTTGCAGCTGCGGCCATATAGTAATTTGCTCTTTATTAAGCTGATTTAGTGTAATCTAGTTTAGGGATTAATCTTTAATCTTGCTGATAATCTATTAAGTACACTCTTTGGTATTGTCTTATATCATCAGCATCTTAAAGAAGTTATCCATTTTACAAACCTAATCGTCCAACTATTAGGCGTTAGGTCTATGGCAGAGTTCTGGGCTACTAGAGGCCTTGGCTAGTTAGTCCATATTCTTTTTTTATTTACTGCGTAGATACCTCTTTAAGTCTTCCACACCTCCTTAGGTAGGTACTAGGTAGCCCCTAAGAGGCCCTTGGCCTTAGCTAGGTTATAAAAGATTTTATCCAGCCTAGATTAAGCTCTGCTAGATCTGGACCTGCCCCTAGAGATTTCTAATATATTTATTAGTGGCTCCTTCCTGTATAGCTTCCAAGAGCCTTACAGCAGCTTCCTAATATCCACCTTAGAGAAAATCAGTATGGGGCTCTTAACTTTCCAACCTTAGGCCTAGGAAAGCTCCGGCTATAGAGGTAGTGTTAGTACCAGTAGCTAATGCGGGTTTCCCTGCAAGGCTTAAGTCTTAAGTTAGTGGTTAGGTTAAATTACTTAAAGGGGTAGACCCGCTTGGCTTGTAAGCAGTCTGTGCGCCGCCACTATGCTAATTATAGGCCAGTGGTCTTCTAGGAGGGTTCCAGTTGGGTCCCTAATTAGGCGCGTTAGTGTATTCCTCTGCTAGCATTTCTAATTTAGGGGAAGATCTCGGATTTACCTCTAGCGCTTAATCTTCTAATTGGCCTAAGTAGGGCTAGAGGGGTTCCGGCTGCTTTTTAGTAGTGTTGCGACCGTTGTAGAGGGTATCTACGTTTTCCTTAGCATTACTAGTGACCGTAGGTGTGTGAGAGTCTTTAAGCTCTTAGTGCATCTAGGTGTTGGGGCTCGTTTGGCCGTCTTGCCTAGAGGTTTATATTATCGCAATCTCTTACTATTAGAGGGACCTTTCTGCCTTGGCGCGATAGCTTTCTATAAGGTATTTATAGAGTTTCTGTTTAGGTTGTCGCGAGATTTTAAGGGAGAATGGTGGATATAAATAAAAGATGTAAACAAACAATCTGGTCCTTAAAGCCAGCTACCCTTCCAAATAGAGTAGGAAGGATTTAAATATAAGGGGACTTTATAAACAGGGGGCTATAAGGACACAATTGTGGAACAGGATAGATTAGTAAGAGAGACAAATCCTTAAGAAGGTAAGGCCTTAGGGATTATAGAGACTATATACTACGGGTATATGCCTCTGGCACGTAACCGACAGACATCCAAGGGGTGTTTAGGGGTTGTCCTAAAGGCAACCCAAGGTGACCGCAATAATATCCCTTACAAATTTACCCTATATAGTATATCGCAATGCTAGAACTAGCACATAGGAGTGTTAAGTTATTAGTCTATAAGGTAGACATATATAGAGGACAAGAGAAAGACAAATGGTAAGTTTTAAAGATTATTAGTTATAAGGACGTAGATAATAAAATATAGTATAAAGTAAAGTGGATAGGCTATAGCAAGACTACCTAGGAGCCACTAAGTAACCTAAAGAACGCTATAGGGAAGGTATAGGAGTATTAAAAAAAAGTAGGTTAGGGAGCATTAAAAAAGGTTCGCTAAAGGACGAACTACCTAAGGGGGACCTAGGAAGAGCAACTACTACATTATTTAGAGTTGTTTCCTTTTCCGGAAACTCTACTCTCTTATTACCTAGCTTAGACAAACCCTATTAAACAAGTTTTTACTCCTTAGAACAAACCTTCTTATAAACTTACTTAAGACATTAAAGATAAGCATAAGCTAGACGCTGGGCTTTAAGGACGCGTGCGGCCTCTTTTAAGGCACATTAAACCTTAAGCAGCGCGGAGGCCAGCTTACTGTTAAGCTTTACAGCGGTAGATTAAATATAAGACCCTATAACAAGTTACTTGGGGAATTTAAAGACTATTAAGAGTTATAGGACGTGCACACTTAGCGTCAGAGATAGAGCGAACGTCGTATAACGACTAAATATTCGCTTTAGCGCACTCTAAGTAGGAAGAGGGTTACTAAGATAAAGGACTTGCCAGCGTAATACAGACCAACCCCTCTTTCGCACAACGAGAACATGGAGACGGCATAATCTTACCTAGTAATAGTATTGCGGTAACAGTACAAGAACAATAAGCTATAGAAGAAGAGGCTAAGGACTTAGAAACCTTAGAAGGTATAATAAGTAAGGATATTAACCAGATTAATTAAACGGATATTATACCTTTAGTAGACGACTTAGAGATATTAGGAATCTTTAAGGACAAAGATAAAGAGGAGGGAGATAGTGTTATAGATAGCTTAAGTACAATATTATAACTACTTGGAGAGGAGTTAAAGGAAGCTAGTTAATTGATATAGGTATAGTCCAGGATAGATCTGGTGGAACTATATAATAAGAAATAGTAGCCAAAGTCACGTAATATAATCTGTATAATCTATATAATCTGTGTAATCTATAGGATAGAGCAAATAGAGTAGACAGAGTAGACAGAGCGAAGGGATTTCTTAGGTGTAAGGTTGTGTATTTAAAGGACCACAGTCCCTACCTAGATAGTTCTCTCTTTATAGTAAATCTTAGAATATAATTAGAGTTAATCTATTAGGCAACCACTCCACTAGTTGTTATTATATTGTTAAATTATTCTTACCTATATACCCAGCCTAATAATAGGACCTACCGTAGTTCCTACTACAAGGTTCCGTTACATAAGAAAGTTATTATAATTATAAATTAGGAAAGCCCTAGTAATATATAAAATATTTAAGGATTTCTAGGATTTATGAATTTCTATTATTAATTTATTAACTACTTCTTAAAAATTACCTAGCTATTAGTAAACCTAATAAAGAAGAATATAAATTTTAAATAGACCGCTAAATATAAACAAGCTTTTAATAACTTAAAATATTGCTTTATAACTACTCTAATTCTTACCCACTTTAACCCTAACTTTAAATATATTATTAAAACAGACTTATCTAATTATGCACTAGGGGGGGGGATTATTACAATATAATAAGAATAGTAAGCTATATCTAGTAGCCTTTCTCTTCTAGAAACTTGCCCCTATTAAATTAACCTATAAGATGTATAATAAGGAACTACTTATAGTTATTAAATGCTTTAAATAATGGCGTTTTAAGCTTAAAGGATTATTATTCCGAATATATATATTAATGGACTATAAGAACCTAAAGTACTTTATAACTATAAAGCAATTAATATAGCGCTAAATTTATTAGGCTAAATACCTCTTATAATTTAACTTTAAGATTATATACTAACTAGGTAAACTTAATTAGAAGCCTAATATATTAATATAATAATTATAGAATTTACCTATAAACGCTTTAGATAAACGGAATATAAATTAATTATAGATTTTACTATCCACTAAACGTTTTAAAAAACTATATCCTATATTTTTAGATATGGAACTTAATAGAAATAAATTAAAAGTTAATAATTAGAAATTAGAAATTAATAAGCTAATAAAATATAAGTATAAGAGCAATATATAGATAATAAATATAATAAAAGCAATTTAAATAGGAAAATAATAGTATAAAGATATAAGATTTAAAACAACTAATTATATTATTAATAGAAGATACTAATTCTAAATTCTAAACCTTTATAATTTAAAATACTTAAATTTATATATAACTTCTCTATAGTAGGGCATCCTGGCTATATAAAGACTTATATAATTATTTAACAAGTATACTACTGGCCTAAATATATAACTAAATACAAAAATACATTTAAGTATATAAAATATATATATATAGAAAGACCTCTTATATAAAAAAAATAAGGAGTACTTTAACTGCTACTAATTCTAATATAAAGATAGCATAATATTTTAATTAACTTTATAGTTAACTTGCCTAGTAGTAATAGGTTTATAAATATTATAGTAGTTGCTAACTATCTTATAAAAATGCAATATATAATTCCTATAGACTTAATTAATATAATATTAGTGTAACGGGACTAGCCCAGTTACAGTATAAATGTCTTAGTGAAACACTTAACAGATAAATTCCGACGCTTTAATTAAATTCTGCCAAATTCTACCAAGTTAATTGAATTCTACCAAATTCCGCTAACTTAATTAATTTCTACCAGTCTCCACTAAATTCCACTAATGTAATGGAATTTGGTCGAAACCTATTAAAATCCGCGTGGGCTTGCGCCTACGCGTCTGCTGCCAAGACTACGAATATTTAGTTATAAGTTTCCTATATTCCTTTCTCTTCTTTACACAACGTCTTGTACTCTATAAGAGCTATATACCCTTAGATTTAGATAGAATTTATATTATTCCTTTAAATCTTCCCTAAAGCCTCTTCGCGCCCTCATATTACATTACGTTAAAATAACTACTATTAAAATGGCAAACAAACCCAAATCCCTTTTAATAACTATAAGTATTATAACCCTAGTTAGGGAACAGTTAACTATAATGCAATAATCCTTTACGGACGCCTTAGCTTAGCAGTAGGCTGCACTAAAAGCCTAGCACTAGCGATTAATAGAAGCACTCCGCAAAGAACTCCGTAATATTAAGGCATTTACGTTATAGACCCTAATAGCAACACCTATAAATAAAATTAAAATAACGGTACCTAAACCTAATGCGTTAAATGCAAATACTAAACTAGTAACGGTAGCTTAACCTATACCTATAGCAAACCTAGTACCTACTATAAAATCCAAAAAGCTTCCTAATTCTCTAATGTTTAATAGAAACTGAAATAACCTACATCCCTTTATAACTAAGCTCCGTCTTAAACTCTTAATAAACTATAATTAATACCCTACTAAGGCTAGTAAGGTTAGCTATAGAATGTCTTATTTAAGCAAGGACGCTGCACGAACTATAGATCCATTCTTCTATATTAGCACTTTTATTAATTTTAAAACCTTTATCTCTCTACTAGAATAAATATATAATAACGCCAGCTATAAATACATAGCTATTACTAAACTTAAAAACCTATAATAATGGAACCGAGACTTTACTAGCTTCTTTTCGGAATTTTTAGGCCTTATTAGTAAACTAGATTAGAATAAAGCCGCTAGAGTCGCTGCCCTTTAATAAGCTATTTTAGATAAGATTAGAGCCTAGTTAATAGGTAGAGAACTGCCAAAAAACCTGTCCGAATTTGCTATAATATATTAACAAATTAATAAAGACCTTTAATATAATAAACAGACTTATTCTTTAAAGTTAACTACATCTTGTGTTTAAAACTCCTTAAAACCGGTATATGCTCTAAGGCGCAATCCTTCTCTAAGACCTAAAAGCCCTATATACAACCCTATAGACCTTAATGCCACCTAATCCTATATACCCTTAGGAACTGATAAATAAAGAACACAAGCTATAAATAGAGAATGTTTTAGATGCGGTAAAAAAGGACATATTTAAAAACATTGCCGAACTTACCCTTTTAAAAAAGTCTGCCGTAATTCCTCCTAATCCTTAAGTTATACCTAATCCTTAAATTATACTTATTCTTTAAGCCGTACTCATTCCTTAAATTATACCCGCGCTATAAATTATACTTAGATGTTACGAAGTACCTTACCTTTAGTTAACTTAGAAAACGAATTACCCTAGAGCCAAGTCACGCCTTAGGATAAAAAGTAGAAGAGTATAAGTGTCTAGGCTCTTTTAGCGCTGATACATAATACAACTCCCTTAATATACTTAGTAAAATTTAAATACTTAGAAAATAGAAGGAAGTATAAATCCTTATAGATAGCAGAGCTACTAGCATGGGCTTTATTAATATAAACTACGCGAAAACTTAATACCTAAATTTAAAGAAACTTAATAAGCCCTAAGGCCTATAAGGCTTTAATAGTAAACCCTTAATATATAGCGAAATAACGTACTACGCTCTTATAAAATTATAGATAGGTAAATACCTTAAATATGTTTCCCTATTTATAACACCCTTAAAGCACTATAAGATAATACTTAGACACAGATAGCTAAAACAACACAACCCTTTAATTAGCTGGGTTAAAGAAACACTAAAGTTCTATATAACCTACTGCTAAAGTTATTGCTTAAAAAACCATTTGCCCTATAAATATATATATAACTATTTAAATTTAATACAATATAAATTACCCTTGCTATAAACCTTAAGCTAATATAATAAATCTATAACTGCTAATTATAGTAAAGAATGTAAAGATGTTATATTAAACCCTTTTAAAATCTGTATAATATAGGCCGCGCCTTTTATTTTATTAGTAAAAAGATAAAATTATAAAATCTTTACTATAACTATAGAAGACATTAAGAAAGCACTAGAACTGAAATAGTATTCTAATCCTTAACCTTTTATACCTAAAGAGTACTACAACCTAATTAATAAGTTTAAAAAATAATTTATAGACTAACTAGCCCCGCACTAAGAGAAGCATAATTTTAAGATAGAACTTAAGCCTGGTATAATACTAAAGTTTAGTCCGCTATACAGCATATTATAAAAAGAACTGCTTATAATACAATAATACCTTAACAAGTATCTAGAAAAAGGATTTATTTACCCTAGTTAATCTCCATTCACCTTACCTATGCTATTTATTAAAAAGCTAAAAGGAGGCTTAAGATTCTATATTAATTATTAAGCTCTAAACATAATTACAATTTAAAACTAATATCCAATTCCCTTAATTTAAGAGACGCTTAACTAATTAGTAAAGGTATAGTACTTTATAAAGCTTAATATAATCGCTGCCTTTAATATAATTTGTATATATAAGGGAGATAAGAAGTATATAGCCTTTTATATACAATAGGGACTCTTTAAATACCTAGTAATGCTATTTAGCGTAAAGAACGGTCCTAGTATATTTTAGTAATATATTAATAATACACTTTATAAATTCCTTAATATATTTATTACCGCGTATATTAATAATATCTTAATCTACTTATCCTTGCTTTCTAAATATTAAATATATATTAGAATAGTCCTTAAACGCTTATAAGACGCAGGCTTATAATGTAATATTAAGAAATATAAGTTCTACGCATCTAAGGTTATATACTTAGGCTTAATTATATCCCATAATAGAATTAAAATAGACCCTAAAAAAGTTGCTGTAATTATAAACTAGGAAAGCCCTAGTAATATATAGGATATTTAAGGATTTCTAGGATTCGCAAATTTCTATTAATAATTTATTAACTACTTCTTAGAAATTGCTTAGCCGTTAGTAAACCTAACAAAGAAAAATATATAATTTAAATAGACCGCTAGATGTAAACAAGCTTTTAATAACTTAAAATATTACTTTACAACTACTCTAATCCTTACTTACTTTAACTCTAACCTTAAATATATTATTAAACCGGACTTATCAGATTATACGCTAGGGGAAGTGTTATTACAATATAATAAGAATGGCGAATTATATCTAGTAGCCTTTTTCTCCTAGAAACTCACCCCTACTAAATTAAACTATAAGATATATAATAAGGAACTACTCATAATTGTTAAATACTTTAAACAATAGCGTCCTAAGCTAGAAGGATTGTTATTTCTAATATATATATTAACGGATTATAAGAACCTATAATACTTTATAACTATAAAACAATTAACACAGTGTTAAATTTATTAGGCTAAATACCTCTTATAATTTAACTTTAAGATTATATATTAACTAGGCAAACTTAATTAAAAGCCTAACGCATTAACATAATAATTACAGAACTTACCTATAAACGCCTTAAATAAACGGATTATAAATTAACTACAGATTTTACTACCCCCTAAACGTTTTAAAAAACTATATCCTATATTTCTAGATACGGAACTTAATAGGAATAAATTAGAAGTTAATAAATAGGAAATAGAAATTAATAAGCTAATAAAATACAAATATAAGAATAATGTATAGATAGTAGATATAATAAAGGCGATCTAAACTAGAAAACGATAGTATAAGGACATTACACTCACTAAATGCAAAATTTAAAATAATTAATTGTACTATTAACAGAAGATGGTAGTTCCAAATTCTAAACCTTTATAATTTAAGATACTTAAATTCGTATATAACTTTCCTATAGTAGGATATCCTGGCTATACAAAGACCTATAAAATCGTTTAATAAGTATATTACTAGCCTATAATACATAACTATATACAGAAATACGTTTAAGTATATAGGATATATGTACATAAAAAAACCTCTTATATAAAGAAGTAAGGAGTACTTTAACCACTACTAATCCTAATATAAAGATGGCGTAATATCTTAATTAACTTTATAGTTAACTTGCCTAGTAGTAATAGGTTTATAAATATCATAGTAGTAGTTAACCATCTTATAAAAATGCAATATATAATTCCTATAGACTTAATTAATGCGATATTAGTAGCTAAATATTTTATTAAGCACGTCTTTAAGCTACACAGACTTCCTAATATAATAATATCCAACTATAGAAGCTAGTTTGTTTTAAACTTCTGGTAAGCTCTATGCAAATAATTAAGCATTTAAACACAACTCTTAACTATATTTTATCTAAAGATAGATAGTTAAACGGAAATTGTAAATATAATTATAGAACAATACTTATAAATACACTACTCCTACCTATAAGATAACTAGGGAAAATGGCTACCTTTAGCTAAGTTTACTGTAAATAACACAATAAATGTATTAATAGGCGTAATACCATTCTATATAACCTATAGATAAAACCCTTAACTTGGATTTAAGCTATAACCTAATATTAATATAACAGGACCCATAATTAAACAGATCCAGTTAATTAATGCGTATAACTTTACTAATTAAATAAAGTAGTTAACGGAACTGTTATAAAGTAAGTTAATATACGCTTAAATGTTATAGGAATGGTATATAAACAAAGGATAAGCTCCCATATGGGACTTTAAGGAAAGTAATATAGCTTACCTAAGTATACAAAACCTAAAGACTTAACGGCCTTTAAAGAAACTTAATTAGAAGTTCGCGGGCCTATACTAAATTAAGAAGAAACTAAGCCCGTACACCTACAAGCTTAAACTGCTAACTAAAATAAAAATATACCTAATGTTTTATGTAAGCTTACTACAACCCTTAAGAGATAATCCTATAACTTATAAAATTCCGCTGCTACCTTCTATAATTATTAACAACAGCAACAGTTTATACTTTATTAACTTAATTAATAATATACAATAGAAAACACAATCTAAATAATTTAAACTTCTTATTAAGTGGGAAGGATATAAAATATAAACCTAGGAAACTTATAAATAGGTTAAGGCTAACGCGCCTTCCCTAGTAAAAGAATTCCATAAAGACTATCCTTTATGGCCTGCTTTAGCTAGATGGATATAATATAAAGGTAAACAACTGCTACCTAATACAAAGATATAAAACACAATAGTAGGAAACTTAAAATTAAAAAAAACTTAAACTATATTACGACGCTTATAAGGTAATAAGTTATAAATTCTTAATTAAATTAAATTATTTTAGACCTTCGGCTAAAGGGGGGGGGTACTATAACAGGACTAGCCCAGTTACAGTAGAAATGTCTCGGTGAAATACTTAATAGATAAATTCTAATACTTTAATTAAATTCTGCTAAATTCTACTAAGTTAATTAAATTCTGCTAAATTCCGCTAACTTAATTAATTTCCACCAGTCTCTACTAAATTTCACTAATGTAATGGAATTTGGTCGAAACCTATTAAAATCCGCGTGGGCTTGTGCCCACGCGTCTGCTGCCAAGACCACGAATATTTAGTTATAAGTTTCCTATATTCCTTTCTCTTCTTTACGCAACGTCTTGTACTCTACAAGAGCTATATACACTTAGATTTAGATAGAATTTATATTGTTCCTTTAAATCTTCCCTAAAGCCTCTTCGCGCCCTTACAATTAGTAGCTAAATGTTTTATTAAGTATATCTTTAAACTATACAGACTTTCTAACTTAATAATATCCAACTATAAAAGCCAGTTTATTTTAGATTTCTAGTAAGCCCTATATAAATAATTAAGTATTTAAATATAACTCTTAACTATATTCTATTTAAAGATAAATAGTTAAACTAAAATTATAAATATAATTATAGAATAATACCTATAAATATACTACTCCTACCTATAAGACGACTAGAAAAAATAGCTACCTTTAGCTAAGTTTACTGTAAATAATATAATAAATATATTAATAGGCATAACGCCGTTTTATATAACCTATAGATAAAACCCTTATCTTAGATTTAAACTATAACCTAAAATTAATATAATAGGACCCACGATTAAGCGGATTTAGTTAATTAATATATATAACTTTGCTAATTAAATAAAGCAGTTAACGGAACTATTATAAAGTAAATTAATGTATACTTAAATAGTATAGGAATAGTATATAAATAAAGGACAAGCTCCTATATAGGACTTTAAGAAAGGTAATATAGTTTACCTAAATATACAAAACCTATAGACTTAACGGCCTTTAAAAAAACTTAATTAAAAGTTTATAGACCTATACTAAATTAAGAAGAAACTCAGCCTATATACCTATAAGCTTAAACTACTAACTAAAATAAAAATACACCTAATGTTTTATATAAGCTTATTGTAACCTTTAAATAACTTAATTAATAATATATAATAGAAAACATAATTTAAATAATTTAAACTTCTTATTAAATGGGAAGGATATAAAATATAAACTTAGGAAACCTATAACCAGATTAAGGCCAACGCGCCTTTTTTAGTAAAAGAATTTTATAAAAACCATTCTTTGCGGCCTGCTCTGGCTAAATAGATATAATATAAAGGTAAATAACTACCACCTAATATAAAGACATAAAACATAATAGTAGGAAACTTAAAATTAAAAAGAACTTAAACTATATCACGACGCTTATAAGGCGATAAGTTATAAATTCTTAACTAAATTAAATTGTTTTAGACCTTTGGCTAAAGGGGGGGTACTATAACGGGACTAGCCTAGTTATAGTAGGAATGTCTTAGTAAAACACTTAACAGATAAATTCCGACGCTTTAATTAAATTCTACTAAATTTCGCCAACTTAATTAAATTCCACTAAATTCCACTAATATAATAGAATTTGGTCAAAACCTGTTAAAACCCGCGTGCGCTTATACCTACGCATCTACTGCTAAGACCCTTAAATATTTAGTTACAAGCTTTATATGTTCCTTTCTCCTCTTTATATAATATTTTATACTCTACAAGAGTTATATACCCTTAGATTAGATGGAATTTATATTATTCCTTTAAATCTTCCCTAAAGCCTTTTCGCGCCCTTATACCTAAAAAGGGCGACGCTTTTCTAAGTAAACTCCTAGGGAGACTACTTAAAAGCTAAATAGCTTAGAGGACTCCTTAAACGCTAGTAGTATGTATATAAGTTAAAAGAGACCTATAGGTAACTACTGTAAAGAATACTAGAAGCAAGCTAGTAAAGATAAGTTAGGCCAGCTTTTAAAAAACCCGAAGCCCTAATAGTATATCTCTCTTAACTATAACTAGGGCCTAATATAAAGGGAAAAAAGAAATGCATTATGGTATATATTATAATAAATACGCCCTAGGGTAAAGTCTAACTATATTGCTTATATAATAATAGGTGCCAAATTAACCTTATTAACTAAGATGTTGTCTATGGGTTTAACCTACCTATAAGCTACGCGCTACGTTTACGTAAACCTATTATATGTTTCCTTAATAGCAACCAGATAATAATCTAGGACGCTTATAATCTAACGGTTATTACTAGTGACTCCTAGGGTACCCCTTATACTATTAGCCCCTAGACCTTTTAGGGCAGCTTATTTAATAGTTATAATATAGTTTTTAAATAGGATTGACTCGCAGAAGCAGACCTATTAATTAGCTTTTGTTTTAGATAATTTGTCTAGGGTACTTTAGACCCTAAACGCCTTTAGATAGTTACCCTTAATACACTTCTAGCAGATATTAAGGCTGGGAAAATAGTCTATTCGCTATAGCCAGAAGACTCCTTTTTTTATACTAGTTATAAATATAATGGAAGACCTATTATTACTAGCAGCAAGTACCTATGCAGACTCTCTAGATATAAAAATACTAGTTATAAACATAATAGAGGACCTATTATTACTAGCAGTAAGTACCTATGCAGACCCTTTAGTGCTAGCGTAGATTACCTATACTTAAGGGGGAGGTAATTAAAACCCTAAAACTATTAAGTATACTACAGCAGAGCTATATGCACTTTTAGTATAAGTATACTTGCAAAACACATATTAGCTATATCTATTTCTTTATTAGCTCCCAGAAGCATACTACTACGTAATAGTCGCTTTAATTTTTGTGGACTTTAACCTACTAAATGCATATAAAGAAGAGATTAATGTCTTCTCTAATAAGCTAGCAAGTATACTACCTTAGAACTCTAAGTATGACTATATAATTAACTTAAAAGAAGGCAAGACGCTACTGTAGATTCCCGTCTATAACCTCTTATAGAAAGAGTTATAGATCTTATAGGAGTACCTAAAAAGTGCTCTTAAGAAGGGCTGGATTAAGCCTAGCAAGTTACCTACTAGAACGCCTATCCTCTTTATACCGAAAGTAGAAGGTATAATGCGGCTATATATTAACTATAGACGGCTAAATAAGATTATAATTAAAAACTGGTACCCCCTACTGCTAGTCGGCAAACTCTTTAATAGGCTTGGCTATATAAAGATATTTATAAAGCTAGATCTTTGTAATGCGTACTATAGGATTTATATTAAAAAGGGAGATAAATAGAAGACCGTATTTAAGATATACTATAGTTACTTTAAGTACCTAGTAATGCCCTTTAGTTTTACTAACGCCCCTATAACATTTTAGAGCTATATTTAAAAAGCTTTAGGGATCCTAGTAGATATTATCTGTGTGGTTTACCTAGATAACATTCTTATCTACTTAAATAATAAGGGTAAGTACGTTAAGCACGTTAAGTAGGTACTGCAACCGCTCTGCGCTTAGGGTCTATACACTAAACTATTAAAATGCATTTTTTATACTAAGAACGTTAAGTTTCTAGGCTTTATTATTACACCTAATGGTATTATAATAGATCCTGCCCGTATAAAGGCTATTAAGGAATGGCCTAAGCCTAAGTTTTATAGGGACATCTAGGTCTTCCTTAGCTTCGCTAACTTTTATAAGCGATTTATCTAAAACTACTTAGATACCGCATACCCCCTATATATATCTCTTATACAGGCATATTATAACCTAATATTAAATAGGAAGAAAAAGAAGTAAAAGCCCAAAAAGGGCCTACTAAATAGTATTAACCTTAGTCCTAGCCTAATAATACTTAATAGGCGTTTTGCAAGCTACGCGCTGCGTTTATATAGGCTTCTCTACTTCACTACTTTAACTCTAATCTACCTCTAATAGTGATTACTAATACTTCTAATTATGCCTATAGCGGTATACTTCTACAGCCTTTTAGGTAGAGAGATTAACTCTACTAGCACCTAATTACTTATTATAGTTAGAAGCTTACTAGCCCAGAAGTATAGTATAATACGCATAATAAGGAGCTACTCGCTATAGTGTAATGCTTTAAGACGTGGCGCTCCTACCTTAAGTACGCCGCATATATAACCCGCGTACTCTGCGATTATAATAATTTTAGGTACTTTATAACTATAAAGAGCTTATCTGCTTACTAGGCCTAATATGCTAAAGAACTGGCTAAGTTTAATTTTAAGATTAAATATAAGCTAGGTAAAGTAAATCCTGCTAATATACTATTCTAGCACCTAGATTATACTAAAGGCTTTAAAAATAGTAGTAAAATGACAGTCCTTAATGCCATGCTGCCTATATTATAGTAAAAGTTGCGAGTTATAGGCCTTATAGGCTGCCCTTGTGCTACTATACCAAACTAGTAAGTAGCATATATATAGTATATGAGCGACCCTCGCGAATATGGCGCCGGTAGACTAGGGTATCCTACTATTTTTTTAAGACCTCCTTAACTGGCCTAATAGCGTTTAACCCTAGGAAAGATCCCTTAGCCTAGGCAACAGTCCCCTATAATAACCCAGTAAGTTACCTACGTATTATATATTACTTCGCTAGCACTAACTTTACATAGAGTTTTATGCCACGGTAAAAGGTAGTAGTAGCTGCCTTAGCCAAAATAGCGTTTATAGAACACCTCCCTAAGTTACTAGTTAATTTTGTTTATAGAGTATAAAAAAGGGACGCCTTTATACACTCTATATATAATTAGTTAACCTAGGGATAGGTTTCTACTAGTAATAAGGACTATACCCTTAATAATTAAGGACTCTTAAGGCAAAATAATAAGGTCTAGGTGCTAAATTGTATACTACTATAATAGGAGATTCTTACGCAGAACCATAACAATCCTATAGATGGCCATTATAGTTTTAACTATACCTGCGAGGTAATTGCGCAGAAGTACGCTTTGGATAGCCTTACTAAAGATCTCTGCGAATACCTGGATAATTATAATACCTGCTAATGCTATAAATCGCGCTGTTATAAACCTTATAGTAAGCTGTAGCCTTTTTAGGTCTTTATCCAAGCCTAGCGGTATTATTTACTTAACTTTATTATAGATCTCCCTAAGTCTAAAACTTTTAATAGTATAGAGTATAACTCTATTTTTATCCTTATAGACTATTTTATAAGCTAGTGCGCTACTATCTAGTATATAAGATAATTAATGCTATATAATTCGCAGAACTCTTATTTAGAGTCTTTACACAAATAGGGCCTTTAGATAATATTGTCTCTAATAAGGGAAGCGTATTTACAAGCAAATACTAGAGCACTATATACTACTATCTATGCGTTTAATATAAGCTTAGCACCGCATTTTACCTATAGATATATGGCTAGATAAAACGCTAGAACTAGGAGCTTAAGGTATACCTATATATATTTACGAACTAGGAACAGTTTAATTAGGCCTCCCTATTTAACAAAATAGCCTTTACTTATAACTCTAAGGTCTACGCTATAATAAAGTATTCCCCTATTAAGCTTACCCATGGCTAGCTGCTAAATATCCTAAATAGAGTCCTAGACGGCGTCTAAGACGCCTAGTAAGGTGGGGAAGAGTCTAAGTTAATAAATATTAAACTTATAGAGACGTATCTATAATGCCTACGCCTTATATATAAGGTAGCGGCGGTGTTAATAATATATACCTAATAGCTTTAGGTAAAATACTATAATCGTCACTATCTGGCCAAGCATTTCGCCGTTAGTAAATAAGTCCTACTTTCTTCTAAGAACATCTATATAAAACGTCCCTATAAGAGGCTTAACAGTAAGTTTATAGGACTATTTTAGATCCTAAAGCGTGTAGGGTAGTAAGTATATAGGCTAGAGCTTCTACCTATTATAGTACGGCTCTACCTAGTCTTTTATATCTTCTTACTAAAGCCTTATAAGTTACGCCCTAGGTTTTAACCCCTAGTAGTAAAAGAGCTTAAGAAAGGCAGCTGGGAAGTAGAAGTAATTATCGCCTACTAGGATTATGCTAGACAACTATAGTACCTTATTGTCACGGAGTGAGTATAAGCGACGATAATATATAGCAAAGTAGATATTATTAAGCTATGTACATAAACTATGTAATAAAGTCAAGACGTTGCGTAAGGAGAGAAGGTAAGGAAACGGGAAGAAAGGGTATATATTGTTAGTTTGGTTGCTTAGTCGATACGTACACGGAGTAGAATAGGATTTAAGTAGCGGTCCTAGCAGAACTTGGCAGGATTTGGTAGACTTAGTAGAATATAGCAGAATGCGGCAGACTGCTGTTAGATTGCCGCAGATTGCCAGTAGATTGCTATTAGATTGTCATCTCGCGGTTAGTCTCTTTTTGCTGCGTTAGTGGAAATAGGTAGAAACAGGTGGACGTTTATAAGGTGTTACGAAGGTGTTCCATAATAGTACCCCCCCTTTAAACTTAAGCTTCTACGAGATAGGGCTGTAGTAGTTCTAGGTGGAGTTTGTAAAAGTCTTCTACGGCTTATATAAGTCCTATAGAGTTAATGGGTTCCTATAAGGGTTTAGTAAAGCCTCTCTATTTTATAAGGTATATATATTTCCGTTTCCGTTTATTATACTTAATATTATTAACTCTTTTAATAAGGTACTTATCCTTACTATCTACTTTAACTGGTAGGGGAGGGTCTTAGATCTATTTAGGTAGGGCGTCTAATATAGGGGCGATAGGGTGGAGGACTGACGTATAGAATACAGGGTGGATTTTAACCGTATTAGGGAGCTTTAGTTAGTAGGCATAAGGAGAGACAACTTTTTTAACCTTATAAGGGCCGGCGTTCTTCTAATTAAGTTTCTTAGTAGGTTGTTTTATATTTAGATTTCTTGCGTCTAGCTAGATAAAGTTACCAATTTAGTAAGCCAGTGCTAGGGTTTGGTTCTTATTTGCTGCGGCTTTATAGATAGACTAGGCCTATATTATTTTGTTAGTAAGGAACTCTTATAGTTCTTCTATCTTCTTTATAAATTTGTTTGCTTTTGCAACTTATAAAGCCTAATAAGCTAGGTAAAGAATATTACTAAAGGGTTTAAAACCTATTCGCGGGTGCTAGCTATAATTAGCCAAGAATAGGGAGACCTTTATAGTTTTTAAGACGGAGTTATTTATAGTAAACTTGGTAAATATAAGCCAATATATAAAAGTCTAAATCTAAGTTATTAAAATTTATTATTAAGTGGTTGTTGAGATATTAAAGTATGGATTTTCTAAATTTTGGTGAGGTTTTGATGTTGGCCACTTGCCCGCAATGGCCACTTGCCCGCAGACTACGTTATTAGATTTAGTTTTAGATTTAGTGTTAGGTATAGAGTTAGTATTAGATTTAGGTTTGGGTTCTTTAAGTATCCTTTTTATAGTAAAATACTAATTTTTCTAGTATCTTTATATATTAAGCTTAAACTTCTACTTGGTTTAGAGTATAGTAGTTAAAATCAGTTTATATAGTTTAGTATAATTTCCGGGTTCTTAGTAGATATTAATGGAAATCTTATATTAGTGGAATTTGGTAGAATTCTTAGGTTAGTAGAATTAGGTGGACTTTTTAGGTATAGGGTAGACGTCAGTAGAAATTTTAAACTGGTGGATCCTGGTAAATTTTTTAAATTTTAGTTTAAGGCTTAAGTAGTAAGTTATAAAGCACTTCTGCTTATAATAGGAGGCAGTAAATAGAAGCTTAAGGTTGTTCTAATTAATGGTTACCTTATATAGCTTTATTTAGGGCTGTTTAAGGATTACTAGGTAACCTAGGGTAGTTACAAAGAGTTTAATTAATTCTTTATAGTTTAGGTATTAGAGTCTTAGGGCCGCTATATAAGTAATACGGCCTAAAATAGTGCGTTTGCTATTAAATCCAAATACATTAATATACTAGTTAAGGGGTATTAGGGTAAACTTATTGTCTTACGCAAAGATCTTATTAATAAATCCTATACCGCTAGCTCCTATGTTAATTAGGACCTAAGCGTTAGCCTATTAACTTTTCTGCTAAACAGCAGTTAATAGTTATACTATAATCCTAAGAGTTAGGTTTTATAATATCTAATGCATTTAATAAGATCCTATAATATAGCTGTTCTAAAGAGCGACTTAACTCCAGGAGATGCCTTTTAGTGGTAAGTAGGAAGAGGTTCCTCTAAAATATTAATTATAACTTTATCCTTATAAGTAGTACTTACTAAATATAGGGCTGGAACTAGGTAAAGATTAGGGACAGTAACTAGAAGATTAGTATGGTAAACGGCTACTAGTATTAGCCGTTTATAAATTCTTTTAGAAGGGGATGAAGTAGTAGCTAGAGATATAAGCGTTGCTTCCGCACTTAAAACAGAGGCCATGTTTAATACGTTACTCTTATTTAGTAGATCCTTTTAGGGCATAGAAAAGGGTCCCAGTATTAATATCTATGGCGTCTAAGTCCTTACGGGTCTTAGGCGGTTAGGGAGTAGAGTATTAAGGTGTATATTTTGGGGTAAGGCGTAGTAAGTTGTTATACAGGCCATTAATAACGTTAGCGTAGGCAGTAATAGTACCTAGCAGTTTAACTCCTATAAGAGATACCTTTAATTTAGGGTTTAGAGATTCTACTAGGCAATTAATTAAGGCGGGTTCGTTCCATCTAGTCTCTTTGGCATAGCAGTGGAATTTAGTAAAGTATAATAGGAAGTTTTTAGAACCCTATATTATCTTATTTAGTTTCCTTTATAATATAATAACTTAGTTAGGGTCGCCATAAGATGCTTCTAGTATAGTAACTAGTTCCTTTACCATACTTAGTTGGAACGGGTATATAGTATCCACAGCATCTCCTTTTAGGCGACTTATAGCGTAATAAAGTTAACTATTAGGAGTAGGGTAGCGATTAATATTACCGCTTAGCTTGTTCTAAAGTTAGTTAAGAAAAAAGCGTAGCTTACTTCTTTTACTAGAATAGGCGAGAGGATCAAAGAGGCGTTTAGATAACTTTTTTTAGGGGCATTAACTAGCGAATTTAGGGTTAAGGAGTTAGTTTTAGATACATTCTTCTTATTTAGTGTTTATAGGTTAATACTAGTAGGGATAAGTAGGGGCGGCGGTGTAGTAGATGGTAGGTTATAATAAATCTCTTTAACTTCCTTTTTTAGGGATTGAACCATCTCGTAATATTAAGCTTCTTATTAGGTAAGAGCGTCCGTAAAAGCCTCTTAAAGACTTCTTATTTATTCAGTAAATAAGGTGCATAGGTTGTTTATAGACAAGGGGGTTTCCGGGTTATTCTATATATTGGTTAAGGCAGGACGAAGTATATAGTTTAACGCAATGTAGTGTTACGGAGTAAGTATAAGCAACGATAATATATAGCAAAGTAGATATTATTAAGCTACATATATAAACTGTGTAATAAAGTTAAGACGTTATGTAAGGAGAGAAGGTAAGAAAACAGGAAGAAAGGGTATATATCATTAGTTTAGTTACTTGGTTAACACATATATGGAGCAGAATAGGATTTAAGTAGCGGTCCTAGCAGAACTTGGTAGGATTTAGTAGACTTGGCAGAATATAGCAGAATACGGTAGACTGCCGTTAGGTTGCCGTAGATTGCCAGCAGATTGCCATTAGATTGTCGTCTTGCGGTCGGTCTCTTCTTACTACGTCGGTGGAAACAGGTAGAAATAGGTAGACGTTTATAAGGTATTACGGAGGTGTCCCGTAACACTTATTAAATAGCTAGGTTGGCTAAATAGGTATAATAAATAGAAATACGAGATAGAAATTAAAAATTATTAATAACTACTAGATAAGTACTGTAAGCAGAATACCTTAGCCTTATAGCTAAAGCGCAGGCAAAAAGTAAGCGCCACTACTAAGATATAACCTATATAAAAGTAAAGCAGAAAATGTCCTAAGGGATTAAAGAATAAGCAATACTTGTGATAAGAACTATAATATATATATAGGGTAAAGCGCAATTTATTAATATCCTATATAAGCTATACTCTAATATAACCTAGCTATACTAGTGACTTATAGGCGAGGCTATAGTATATACTAACAATAAAGCTTAATTTAGAAAGCACCCTTCCTAGACCTAGTTTATTACTTTATACTAGCTTAGTAGATTATTATATTAGAAAATAGGTCTACTTAACTGGGGTTAAAGTCCTACTAGTAACCTGCTAGCAGTAACCTGTACTAATAACTTATATACTATTCTATATATATGCTATATAAATAACGTATAAGGCTAAAGTATAGGTTAGTGGCGGATTTAATAGATATATAGCCTTGCCGTCTATAAATCTGGCTATATATAAGTAACTTATAACCTATCCGTAAAGTATATATAGCACTATACTAGTATAGCGTAAGGCCAAAGCATAGGGTTAGTAGTAGATTTAATAGGTATATTGCCTTACTACCTATAAGTCTGGCTGTATATAAATAACCTATAATCTACCTATAAGGTACTAGTAACCTACCTATATAAGCGATCTTTTGGAATATTTTTAATGGTCTACTAAATTTAGTTAAGCCCTAAACAGACTAATTAGGATTTTCCATCCTAGGGATAGAAAATTACTACTGGCTTAGTTAAATATAGAGAGTCTTGGCAAGGCAAATCTAACTAATTAGATAACTTTAACTGGTGGTTAAAGTTCCCTAATATCCTTATACCGCATATATATACTATAAGCTTTTGCAGTATAGGAATTGAATAAGCAACTTAATTCTAAATCTATGGAAATCAAGTGAACTAAATACATAAAAGTAGACCCCGAACTCCGAAGTCTATAACTTAATATTTAACCATATCCAAGACATATAAGGGTAGGGTAGATCCTGTCTTAGAGCCTCTTAGGCAACGATCTTGTGTCTCAGCGCAGTGCTAGTGAACTATTACACCCTCCCCCCCAGATTTAACGGTGTAGTTAAAGCTATAGAAAGTAAATGAAGGTAAAAACTGTACTAAAAAAGGAAACTTAGATATAATATTAGGAGTGGTATAGAGTAGGGTAATGGTAAAGTCGTTAACTGTGTTGCTCGTAGGGCTTCTGGCGACGTTGTAGACGTTATATTTAGTGACGTTGCGGTCGTCGCAACTGGTGCCGATGTAGGCTGGATAGGGATTGCTTTAATTGTATCCGAGATATCGTCTTAAAGCCCTTGTGGTATAGTATTTAATCTTGGTAGATCTGGAGATACCGTTCTACTGGAAGTTGGTAACTGTTTAATATCCTCTGTAGGAAGTTCTACTGAATCGTTTAATTTAGGTGTAGTGATTTAATCTGCACTTAAGGCAGTCGTTTAATCTATACTTAAGGTAGTCATCTAATCTGTAATTGAGGTAGATCTTTTTGATCTGTAGTTAAGGTAGTCATTTAAGCTGTAGTTGAGGTAGATGTTTGAGGTAGGTATTTGATAGGTAGTTGAGGTGGAACTTAAGGTAGACGTTTGATCTATGGTCGAGGTAGTTATTTGAGCTGTAGTCGAGGTAGATCCGTTTTTGTGTGCTTTGCTAATAAGCAAACTTCACATTTAATTTAAGTGATGCTTTGCTGCACTATAGGTTGGTGTTGTTAAGAGCCGGGGTTTTGGAATTAAAATTAATTGTTCCTGTGTTCTCTACTTCCAGTTCTTCTTTTTAAATGCGATTAACCATGCGTTTGACCCATGGCCTAGATGAGATTATTTCATCTATTTTCTTCTGGACGTCTGGGTTTAGTTCCCATCCTTAAGGGCGCTTCTGCTTGGCAATGTAGTAGCAGTCGCTGTATTGATGTATGAGGCCGCATATGCATTCCTTATACCACCTCAAATTTGAATTTGAATTGCTGTAGGAATTGGAATTGCCGTTGGAATCTGAATTAGAATTATTTTGAAGGGCTGTAAATGCAGAGTTGTTGGCAGTCGTAGTAGAAGATGCCTGCTGCATGCGGTAGTGCTCCTTGAATTCCTTAATTAAATCAATAATGGATGGGGCGTCTTTGTCCTTCCGTTCTTTGCGAATAAGGTCTACTTCTAGTGCTCCTGCGAAACTAGAAGAGATGGGTTTAATAGCTCGTACGAAATCGTAGTGTGGTGTCGACCCGAATCAGGTCCTTACTGCCCCAACTCAGCTACCTACCCATTGACTCAGTCATTGAGTCAGTCATTGACTCGGTCACCGACTCGGCCACCGACTCCTTGTTTCCATTGCCACCCCCTACCCCCCTTACCTGTCCTATTTCCTACACCTTTCTTATATATATATAGAGGTCTTAGAACTACATTTCAATAGACAGAGTCCTCATTCATTTCCTATAATCGGTGCACGGATATCCGGTCAACATGTGGCCTAAATCCTTAGATATCTGGTAGCTCCAATTATTCTACAAGTTTATAGATATTCCGCCAGCTATTTAACCATTTATTAATGCTCTAATTTTAATTTTAGGCCTTAAGAGCCGTATATTAATTAAGGATATTATGCTTTTAACCTAAGGTGGTAGGGGCTAGTGCAGTCTTAAGTGCTTAAAGCCGTTCGTGTACCGTGTTAAGGCCGTTAATAAGTAGAAGGTAGTCTACCAATGTCGTGCGAACGATATAACTGCTAATATTGTTTATGGCTTGCTCTTGCTTCTAGTGTATACAGAGGTCATCCTTATATTCGGCGTAGAGTTAATTATATATAATGAGTTGATTTGGATCTAGCTTGGCTATTAATGTAGCAGTAGGAAGCACGTCTCTTGGTATAGGTTAACTGGGTAATTCCAGCTTTAGAAGCATGTTTTTCTTCTTAAATGGGTTAATATACTGCCATATCTTATTAGTTTTAGTAGTGTCTTAGATGATAAAAAACTATTAAATCCAATTAGATGGCTGGTTAAGGATAACGTTAATTTTTAATTTGCTCGCGGTTGTTATTTTTAGGAATTTTAATAGGTTAGGCAGGGTCCAGGTTAGCATCTTAGCGAAACTTTATCTTAATGTTTTTAATTTATTAGTTTATTCGCCGGTCGGGTTCAGTTTTAATTAATATTTAACACTCGATATTCGATTTTTAATGTTTAATTTAATTAATGTTCAATTATCCGTCCGTTTGGTAAATAAAGAAGCTTAAGACACTTATAAAGGTAGAAGAAGTAGTGACTTCTTAAATGAGGTAGTAGGTTAATTGGTTAGTAGGTAGTGCAATCTAGGCTTATAACTGTAAGCTTTTGCAGTATAAGGAATTAAATAAGTAACTTAATTCTAAATCTATGAAAATTAAGTGAACTAAATACATGAAAGTAGACCCTGAACTCCAAAGTCTATAACTTAATATTTGACCATATCCGAGACATATAAGGGTAGGGTAGATCCTGTCTCGGGGCCTCTTAGGCGACGATCTTGTGTCTCAGCGCAGTGCTGGTGAACTGTTACATATAACGTATTAGCCACCCAGTCGAGCCAGCCACCCGGTCGAGCTACCCTAAAACACACCAAAATCTACCAACCTTAACCTTTTATAACTCCACCCCTATTAAAGATATTTAAATAAAAATTTAAATATGGCTGCTTATATATAGCAGTATTCTATTTATAATATTTTTAAAAAAGTATTATATATTTTAGCTTATAAATACTTAATAAAAGCCTATATAGACCTAAAAGGGACCAAATTAGGCAATAAATAGAATTAATAATATAATACTTTTTTAAAAATATTATAAATAGAATACCTTTATATATAAGTAGCTATATTTAATTTTTTATTTAAATGTCTTTAATAGGGGTGGAGTTATAAAAGGTTAAAGTTAGTAGATTTTGGTGTGTTTTGGGGTGGCTTGACTAGGTGGCTGGCTCGACTGGGTGGCTAATACGTTATTACCTATCTCTCTATACGCAAAATCAAGACACTCTTTCCCCTCTAATTTTTTTTTCCTTATTAAGATTTTTATGGGGTTTTATTAAAGCTTAAGTATATAAAGGATTGGGGACAATCCTTTTAAAGGGGGGGGCATTGTTAGGTAAAACCTAAGTAGATAGTTATATAGCCGTAAGGTACAGGCGACCCCGGGGCGACTTAGGGGTAACTTGCCCGTAAAGTATGTGCGCTATATATGCCTAGGGAAAACCCTTCCTTACCTCGCATATAGACTCCTCCTTTTCCCTTAAGGATTTGTCTGTCTATATAATATACCCTATTGTTCTATTATTAAGCTTCCTATCTACATCCTTACCTTACACGCTCCACTAAGTAGAAGACTATTATAATACTAAGTACTAAAGCTAAACTTAAGGCTCTATTAAACGCAGCTACTAAATTAATTTAGTAATAGTGCTTTTTTTAAGATATATAACTCTATATAAATAAGGAGTATATAATTAGCTATAATAAATAATAGACAATTTAACTGCTTACTAAAAATGGACCTTAATTAAATATAAAGCTTTATTATATAGATATTTAACAGCACTAGCTTTACTAAAAAGTTTAGAAAGGCTTAATTATAATTAAGTGGGGTTCTATTACTAATATAATGGCTAACAGTCTTATAAAGGCCCTATTAAGGCAGAAGTATAAGAGCTAAATTTAATAGCTAAATTTAATTAATATTAAGACCCTATTATAGTTAGATTTAATTATACTATTTAACCTATATGCATAATTTCCTTTAAGTTTTCTTTTAAATGGTTTCTATTTTTGGTTTAACACTATAGATATTTCCTATTTAGGTATATCTAGCTAATCACTACCTAGTTGATTGGCTGGGGGGATGTGTTAACCCGAATTAGGTCCTTACTGCCCCGACTCAGCTACCTACCCATTGACTTAGTCATTGAGTTAGTTATTGACTCGGTTACCTACCCCGTCTTAACTTGGACACCTACTCCTTGTTTCTATTGCCACCCCCTACCCTCCTTCTCTTTCCTTTTCTATACCTTTCCTTATGTATATATAGAGGTCTTAGAACTATATTTCAATAGACAGAGTCCTTATTCTTTTCTTATGATTGGTGCACGGATATCTGATTGACAGACTTAGAAGAGAACATACCATTTAAAGGGCCAAGACCATCACCCGTTTCGTCTTTATGCATCTCCGACCAACCCACCTGGAGGAACTAAGCTGTGAAATCTTTAAACCAGAACGCCAACTATTGAACTTGGGTGGTGAATCTGGCTATGTTCCTAAGAGACCATCCGATCCTACCTCTCTTCGAAAACCCACCTTCCGGCCTTTGAGTTTTGTTACGAACATGGAAGAAATGTGTACCATCGGAAGAAGCAGTTGGGCCAAGTTCTAGGGCAGGCTGTAGATTAGACACGGTGCTCTCTGTTGCTGAAAAATCTCTTGAATACTTGATAGAATCTTTAGAACTACCGAGTGTGTCTCAGGATTGTCGAAGTGGCGGTGGTGGTTGTACTCTAGTTTATGCTTGCCCACTCCAACGTCTTGAGCTCATTTAATGTCGAACGGACAATTAGGATGAGAACTCTGTCTATTAAAGAGGGCTCTAGAAGCTCTCTATATACATAAAATAGGTAGCAAATACAATGACGACGTAGTCGTCATTTAGTCAGAATTGGTAATGGAAACAGGTATTGAGACCTTCGATGAGACATTCGATGAGACATACGAGGTAAGTAGCGGGGTATTAAGACATAGGGTTCTAGACTTGAAGACAGTAGTAAGATGGTGGTAAGGAAATCCGATCCAGTTCGACATTTAATCAGTAGCTGCTTGTCAGCTTCACACCAACCAAGCGACGATGGAGCGCGACTCGACTCCAAAGTCCCTGTAGGAATCCACCTTATCGATGACGTCCAGGCATGTACTGACAAGGCCAGCCAACCCCGCGATTCCACTAGCTACTCTCGAAAAAGCTGTGGAGGGCAAGCGCGGCTGATGCCTGGGAGCTTCGTAGAGAGCCTCTGGCAGAGCTTCAGGTTCGCAGCTCGGCGTGGTCACGGAAAAACTCGGCGTGGTCAGAAAGTTCAACGTGGTCAGAACTTTAAGTTTAACTTTCTGACCATGCTTAGCTTCTGGCGAGCTTCTGGTAGAGCCTTTGGTAAAGCCTTTGGTAGAGTCTCTGACTCAGTTTTGGCGCGTGCTGTATTTAATTAAGAGTCTACTAATCTATAATAATTCTAGCTTGAAGCTAGACTCTATAATTAATTTCCCTAGCTACCAAAGCTTTACTAGAGGCTCTGCACAGAGCTCTATCAAAGGCTCTGCCAGAGACTCTCTACGAAGCTCTGCACGGAGCTCTACCAAAGCTCTACCAAGCTCTACACGGAGCTCTTTATCTACTATAATGTCTACATAAATCGGTTTAACCCAATTTTTACTGGGTCGGGTCACATTTTTAATGGGTTGAGTCAAACTAGGCTAGGACCATCAACGGGTTTAGACTCACCCGCCAAGAACCCCAGTGGGTATTACCTCACCCATTGTGACGTCTAGTTCCTATATATATTAGCGTTAGGCTATATAAAACCATTAAGCCTCAATCGGCAGGACGTTGATGTCGAAATAAACGAAACTTTGAGGTGGATTTTGTATTAACCCCCTTTTGAAACCTAACCTAACCGTTGACATTACTGCCTGACGAAAGAAGATGTTGCAGAGGAAGGATGGCTCGGTTTGATAGGCCCTAATACTTGAAGTAATCCTTGCTGCCTTTGCACAATGGCCCATAATTTAAGGAGATTTGGGTAAAATGTTTTCGGCATAGGTCGGCGAAGGAGATGAGCCTTACCATGGCATGTCAAGCGTGCTCCTACTAGCAAATACGTTCAAATGTTGGAAGAATTATCATGCCTCGTGATCTGCATGCTACCAAATCCCCTAATAGGGTATAGCTTCCCCATATCGACAATGCAGGCAACCACAACCCGCAAGGTACTTAAACTTCCTCAACCTCACCGTGTCACACCTCTCTCCTACCAGACATCCCACACATTTTCTTCTTCCTTACACTGCCTGGAACCCTAGCTCTTTCCATCATGGAACTCAGCAAAGCTTCTGAGCCACACAAAGCTTTTAAGTCGCCCGACACTCCAAGCAAACCACCTCTTCCGACTTCTTGTCCGACTGTAAGAGCTTTAACCTGCCTGTGCACTAAAAGGGACACTATCTAACCGTCTAACAGTGCAAAGATATCCATATCATTGGATATAAGCGAGTTCCCCTCGGTCAAGACGATGATGTTCCAACACTTGCCCGAAATACCCTAAACACCGCCATCGACGCTGCGGTGTTAGACCAAACTGGAGAGCCCGCGGCATTCGGGAACCCATTGGGTCTACAGCTTCTTAAGGAAAGGGATAACTTGGGTTCAAGACTAGATCGGATGGAAGCACAGCTTGTTGCACAAAATGAAGAGATTGCGGCAAACAAGAAAGAGATAGGGGCACACAAGGAAAAGTTCGCAGAACTGGAGAGAGGGTTTGCTGCACAGGAGGAAGAGGTTGCGCATCTCAAGTTAGAGAATATGGTACTTCAGGAGGGGGCGGGTCACTTAGAGAGGCGCGTTCAATTTCTCTGCGCGAACAGCAAGGAATATATCCAGTCGCGTCACGAGTTCCTTGACAGGCATAAAGAAAGAATAGGCGGCCTCAATTAGAGTAGGAAAGCGTGCTGCTATCACTAACGCTGGCCTCTTGTCGACCTGGAACATGTCTGCCTGTGGCTTGACTGTATCAAGACTAGTTTTGAATCCTTCGTAGGCTTCAATCCTGTTGCCTACCTTGTTGCCTACCTACCTAGTGTATATATAGAGGCCCTAGAGCCACCGTTAATAGACAGACTTCTCAACCAGGATCTCCCCTTTGAGAGGTATCTGGGGGTTTTTGCACTAAAATGAGTACTTCGCTTAGACTGCAGATCTTCTGAAGTTGGATACAGTAAAGACGCTTCATTAAAGAAACAGGGGTTTATAAAGCTCGTTCTTGCAATCACAAGGATTTGATATACAGCAGTATTTTCTCAATAGGTAATTATCCGAATTAGCGCTTCAGGATTCCAGTCAGTCAGGAAGCTCTGCTTCGCTCCGCTCCAGTCTTGCCTAGGCGGGGCGAGGAAAGTGACAGCAATAGCCTGTATAATTTGCACACACACCAGGGGACGGTCGACTGATATCGAAATTTGCTACTAGTAACGTGGTGATTTAAGATTGCAGGCAGTGCGACTCTCGAGCGGACGCCAGCCGCAACTTCATCCGAGAGACTACTATCCGGTGGTTAACAGACACATCTAGGTGATACGGCGATATTGTGATATGTAGAAGTGAGCTGGATAGCCATCAAACGGTTCCATGCCTAACCGTATTTAACCTCAGATATCATTATCCAACCCTTCTATAGTCTTAGTCTTCCGCCCGACCGCCATAGACGCCACCATCCAAGATCCATTGCTCATTGTCGCCATTGTCATCCTGCACTCTTCGCCACGTCTGCTTCTTCTCCCTCTCAGCCCCCTTCCCTTTCGGATCAATCTTTGCAACAGGCCTGATCAAGGACCCTAGTAAGGGATTCCGACTAAACGCACCACCTCCAGTCTTTGAAGCCTCTGCGTCTTGCGGCTGGCTGTCAAAGTTCTCATCCTCACTCTCAGGCGTTTTCGGTCTTTCAGCCGCCGCCATACGCCTCACGACCTTACCTCCTACAAGGTCAATCGACGCAACAACTTTTCTCTTCTCATACTCCGGCCGCGCATTCCATTCTTGCTCTCGTAGCACCTTCTGTTGCCGCTTTAACTGCAACGCGCGCTCCTGCGGACTCGCCCACATGCTCTGTCCTGCTGTTGGGGTCTCAAAATCCGCAGCTTCGTCGTGAACTCGAGTTCTACGCGCATTCTGTGCTTGAAACGTCAGAAGCTTGTCGCGATGCTGTTTCGCAGCCACCAGTTTCTCGGTCTCAGAGTCCGATGTTGGAGCAGAGGAGAGGGGAGTAGATTGCGAAGTAAAAGGCCGCGGAGCCTTAGAAATCTCCGCCCGCTTCTGGCTGGCGTTGTTTACGGCCATCTTCTCTTTCCCGCGCTCTTCGCGTAGAATGCGGACCATTGACTGTATCTCGCCTGCACTTAGTAGCGGGCGAGAGCAAAACGTGCAAGGCCCCAGACCTTCCTTAACGCAGATAATTTTGCCGCAGTTGAGGCAATTGGGTGCAGCCTCAAGGAGTGGGTGACGGGTGGCCATGCAGTTGCAACGACGCTTGGAATTATCTTGTGAAGAAGAGAGACTCGGGTTTGTCTGGATCTCCAGGGCGCGGATGGCAGAATCCAAATCATTGATTATAGAGGATGCCCCGTGCATGGAGGTTCCGCCTGATATATTAATTTTAGCTTTGGCTTTTAGGGCCGGTGATGCAGTCCTAGATGCATTTCGAGAGGGTATAGTATCAGATATTAGTAGGCCCGCAGCGGACGGTGGCGGTTTTGGACTAGGTATAGGGCTAGTTGAAATGGAGCTTGGTTGCTCTAATGGAACTTGTAACGCATCCGGCTTTTCGTGCAATGCTAATGCATTCGCCTTACGAGACTTTGAGCTCCCCGCGACGTAGTCTTCCTCGTCCTTCTTGACATATCCACCTGAAGTATCACCATAATTATCGGGCCGGCGAGGTTCCGGAAGTTTGCCTAGCCTACCGACTTTCTTCTTGTGCTGTTTCGGTTTGGGAACCTCGGACAAGTTATTTGAAGGCTTACTCTGCTCGCTCGGCGTAGACTGCTTGGGTGGCGCACCCCTGAGACGATCATTGAAAGATGTGATGAACTCTAGAGCTTGGGGCTCGTCTCCGAGAAGGTTTTGGAGTTCTTCTGCAGCTACGTGCCTAGGCAAACTAGCTGTGTGCGCGGTTAATTGCTTAGCTGAATCCTCGTCAATGCCTAGAAGGCGGGATAGCTGGGGCACCGCCCAGCTTGCCAAATCCATGATAATCCCACTAGGGTACAAATGGATGTTATAGGGCTTGTTACGGGCAAATTTAAGCTTTCTGACTATTAGCGACCCAGCTGGAGTAGAGGTATTATGAAGAGAAAACAACGAAGGCGGATGGCGGGCTTGATGTCGAGGGGAGCTTCTATTCTGCAGAAAGCATCACTTACATAATAGTGTCCGCGTCTAGGCTTTCTGCAGAATAGAAGCACCCGATGTCGAGCCGATATCGCCAAGAAATTAGTTTTCCGAGAGATATCCAATACTCTTAGCCTATACGTCTCTTTTGTCATAAAGGCGCAACACAACATGGCTACAGACGTTGCCCTCGAGACCACCATAGTAAGACCAGTTACTCTATTCCGTCTCTATCTCGCTCACAACTCTGCAGGGTATGATAACCGTCGAACTCTACAACAACCACGCGCCGAAAACCTGCGAGAACTTCACAACACTTGCCCAACGCGGCTACTACAACGGCATAATCTTCCATCGCATAATTCCAAACTTCATGGTTCAAACGGGCGATCCGACTGGCACCGGCCGTGGCGGCTCCTCTATTTACGGTGACAAATTCGAAGACGAGATTCACCCAGAATTGAAACATACCGGAGCCGGCATCCTAGGCATGGCAAATAGTGGACCGAACACGAACGGGAGCCAATTCTTCATTACGCTGGCGCCCACACCGTGGCTGGATGGGAAGCACACTATTTTTGGGAGGGTAAAGGGGGGTATTAGGGTGCTGCAGCGGATGGGGTTAGTAAAGACTGGAGCGGAGGATAGGCCGACAGAGGAGGTGAAGATTGTAAAAGCTAGGATCGTAGAACAAGAGGAGCAAATATGATTGTGTACGGATGGTATGACTAATGGCTAGAACCCCATGCCAATATCTAAGAAGAGGCTGCACCGCCAACTAGCAGCTTCTTGGACTGGAAGCTGTGGACGGAGTTTGATGATCTATCAGATTCAGATAGATAAATGAGCACCGAGTCAACATGAAAAATTGACGGCCAAAATAGCTATGAAGATCAGGAGGTTCAAGGAACAGTGTTTCTGAAGAGAATAATACACATGAATGTCCTTGAATTACTCGAGGTGGTATTATCATTATCCCAACGTGAGTTTACCAAAAATTTGATCATACAATTTGAAAATCGCTGAAGCAGAAAAAAGTACCATCCAAAAATCTCCATCCCTTCATATTACAATAGTCCATTTGGATGTATCAAGACCGTGGTATATTCGTCTATCCTCTTGTCAAAGTTCTCGTATGCTCCCGGCGCATTGTCAATGTTAATCTCATGAGAAACAACAAATGATGGCTTAACCCTCCCCGAAATGATCAAGTCTCTCAAATAGCGGTTTTAGGATTTGACATTGCACTAGCCCGTGCCTAGGGAAAAGCCCTTTTGGAAGATTTCAGCAATGACCCTAACCTCGAAGAATATGTAACACACCTTGAACAACTTCCCAAAGGATATCAGTATCTGGCCTTCTTTACTCTGCGCGTCTGGGGCGCCGGGGTCCGCCGGCACATATGACCCTGGAATTCCCAGCCCCACAGTCAGACTCGTTACCTTAATTGATCAAGTACAACATTCGGCTTCTCTTTACTTCCCGAAGAATCTACGGCTTGATAACCCACCGCATCGACCGCCCGATCAACCGTCCCGTCATTCATCTTGATGACTTGATCCACAGGATCACTCTTCGTAAAATCCACTGGCATACGCCCAATTTCCTTCGATTCCTTCAACCGCTCCGGCACCTTGTTCACCACAAATATTCTGCTCGCACCGCGGATGACAGCACTATACGCCGCCATCAACTCAACGGGCCCTGCTCCAAACACTGCCACGCTCTCTCCGGGCTTGAACCCAGCCAGCACCAGCCCATGCCAACCCGTTGGGAAAATATCCGCCAGTGGCGCAAAATATGCCTCGTGCTCCTTTTCCCTCCGGTAGCTTCAGCGCATTGAAGGCCGCATATGGGACACGCAATTACTGCGCCTGCCCACCCCATGGCCACATAACCGTACGCACCGCCTGCGAAGCCCGGATTCACTCCCGTGCAGAAGGCCGTGCGGCCCTCCTCACAGTTACGGCAGCGTTCATCGGCAACATTGAATGGAAGCACAATGCGGTCGCCTTTTTTGAGGAGAGTTACTCCCGGTCCAGTTTCAATCACAACGCCTGCTTCAGCGGCGGTGCGGCCCTGGTGCATATGGAGGTCGGAGCCGCAGATTGCTGTGGCGGTTAGAATTGGTCAGCGTCTAGATGTTTACGGGAATTGACGAAGGGGAAGAGAAAGAGACTACCGGTTGTTGCGACTTTGATGATTGCATCATCCGGATACTAGATCGTCAGCGTTTCAATCCCCTTCACAGAGACTTTAAAGGGATCTCCGTAATGTACAGCTTTCATTTTGCTTGGGCTTATTTTCGCATTCGAATTACCTGTATCTCCTGATGTCTCGTTAACATTAGGTTCGAGGGGAGGTAGAACATTAGCGTCTCCCAATGGCATTTTTAACTAAAATTCAGTTATTGCTATGTTCTCCCACTCTTTTTTCCTATGACGTTGGCCGCTATCGGGAGACTGGTATGACGTAGGGGGGTCTGAGGCTGGTTGAATTAGTATTTAATTGTGGGCTCTTGCAGGGGCCCCTAGCCCCTTTGGACCCACCTACAAAATATGTGCCGGATACCACAGTAGAATAACTTCTTTAAGTTGCTGGCGTTCAAAGCCAAAGCATATCTAAGAATCAAAATAAAGACCAGTCTCTCGTCTTAAGACGAGGCTGTTAAGAGCTCTAGCTTTAGCCGCCCGATTTGAGAGCAAATAGGATGGGACTAAACCTGCAGCGCACCACGCATGGCTGAAGTGTGCCGCTCTCCAATTGTCTGCTCAGAATCGCTCCAGTCTTTTCAATGCCATGTCCAAAGGCCATCTGAACGCGAGTATCTAGGCATCTCCAACACGCAGGCACATCCGAGTGCACGTTCGGGGCAATGCGCCGTTTTTTTCGACGAGACCGCAAAAGTCCAGCCGGCAAGGCTTCGAGCGATTCACCCACTTCCGCGTCAGCATCAACGACCATCATAGCCACAAACTCATCTAAAAAGTCCTTTCCTTTAGGCATCAAGCTGTTCCATGAGTCAAGCAACAGCATTATAGAGTAAGCTAGCGTCTCCGCTGTCAGAAACCAGCTAAGTCCGGGAATTCTCAGCTACCTTTGTACGCTGGAAAGTCAGTTATTACTTACAATACGACTAGCCCTTAGAAACTGCTTAAAGCTCCAGGTGGCTGACTGGTATATTTTCGGTAGTATTATCTTCGTCCACGGACTTACTGGCGACCGTGAGAAGACGTGGAGGGCAAAGAATGCCGCTGCTCCATGGCCGCAGACATTGTTGCCAGCTAGAGTCCCTAACGCCCGTATCCTTACGTTCGGATATGATGCCTACGTGGCGGACTGGCGAGGCGTGGTTGCTCAGAATAGAATTGGAAACCATTCGATGAACTTACTGACTGCCGTGGCCACATATCGAGAGGATGACGACTCTGTAGGCTTCTGGTTCATTTATTTCTGCGTTAAGAGACTCATATCTGTAGAACAACCGGCCGATTATATTTGTTGCCCACAGTTTAGGTGGTCTTGTTTGTGAGGATGTAAGCTCTCCAAGCACGAAGGGTTACCACTAAATTAACTGAAGAACGCTCCAGGCTCTTATAGCCTCACGACACCGCCCAGAAAAACATCTACAGAATGTTCTTCAGTCGACTCGCGGAATCGTCTTTCTCGGTACTCCCCATTATGGCGCTGGGCTTGCAAGGTGGGCTGAGATGTTAGCGAAATCGATCGGGCTTATAAAGCAGACAAATCCAGATATTCTGCAAGTGCTTAAGAGTAATTCGGAGGTTCTTGCGCGGATTCAAGACAGCTTTCATACGATGGTTAGGGCCCGAAATCAGGATGGAGTCCGACCGATCGAAATTACCTGCTTCTTTGAGGAACTGCCTTTACCGGGAATTGGCCCTGTTAGCCGACTAATTAGAAAGTATACACACAAAGCATGCTGACTTACACTTTAGGTTGTTCCTCTTGAATCAGCTATCCTACCCGGCTATACGCCAATAGGGATTCACAGTAACCATATGGATATGACAAAATTCGTGGATGGAGATGACCCTGGCTTTAAAGCTGTTGTAGGAGAACTTCGTCGGTGGTCGAAGGAGCTGGGTCAATCAAAGGTGCCTGATAACGGAATTGGGCAAGAACACCGCGAAGGACATGGCGCCAATTTCGGACAAAGCGGCATAGGTGATCCAAGTGGCCAGATACAGAACAGGTTCGAAAACAAAGGGACCGTGGCGAATCAAGCTGGGCAGCAGATTATCCACGGTAGCTTCGCCATCAACCAGTCAGTGTAGGACTGCACAATATACTCTTAGGATTGTCTAATATAATTTTTTGCGTTGCAGAAATGAGCCAGACTTCCTCAAGCTACTTCCTTCTGCCACCTTGGCAGCCTTCAACTCTTACGACAAACAACATGACCCTCTCTGCCTTCCCAACACCCGCGTCGACGTCCTAAAGCAGATAACGGCATGGGCCAATGGGAGTGACGAAAAATGTATATTCTGGTTGAAGGGCATGGCCGGTACTGGGAAGTCCACGATTGCCCGTACGGTTGCCGACGAATACTATAAGCAAAAACGGCTAGGAGCAAGCTTCTTCTTCTCACGGGGTGGTGGAGACGTTAGTCATGCTGGCAAGTTCTTTACAACTATTGCCTGGCAGCTGGCAAAGACATCACCCGCTCTCGACCGCCATATCTGTGAAGCGATTGCCGATCATAAGGATATCGCCAGTCAAACTCTTCGGGACCAGTGGAATCAGCTCATCTTCCGACCGCTCTCCAAACTAAAAGCTGGCCCACCCTATTCTTCGCTTGTTCTTGTGATTGATGCGTTAGACGAGTGTGAAGGAGACAATGACATTCGACTAATCCTTCGACTCTTGGCTGAAGCAGATGGCCTTAAAACCAAACGACTTCGGATTTTCGTGACCAGTAGACCGGAGATACCAATTCGTTTTGGGTTCCGTACTATGCCAGAGATCTTGCATCACGACTTGGCACTCCACAAAATATCTCGCACTACGTTGGATCGAGATATATCAATATTCTTCCGAGACAAGTTTAGGGAGATAAGAGATGACTTTGGGAATCTTCCTACTGATTGGCCTGGTGATCAAAAGATTAGGCTTCTTGTCAAACAAGCTGACGGCTTGTTCATTTATGCTGCAACAATGTGCCGTTTCATCAAGGACGACGAGCAGTGGCCGCCACAAGACCTCTTAGGCCTCTTGGTGCGTGATAATGGTTCAAGCCCCCCACCAGAGTTAAAGCACGACATCACTTGCGGGTCGCCGACGCGGGAACTAGACGAGATGTATACTCGAATCTTGCAGCACTCATTTCGGAAGGTCGGAGAAAGGCATGATAAGAAAAATCTGGCCGATATCTTTAAGCAGGTGATCGGGTCTCTTACGATTCTGTATGAACCGTTGTCTGCTGCCTCCCTTTCCAAGTTACTTTCCGTTCGCCAGGAGGTGGTTGATGTAAGAGTGCGGCATTTGCATTCGGTTCTCATTGTACCAGATGGCGAGGACTACCCTATCCGCCTGTTACACCCTTCCTTCCGAGACTTCCTCCATGACAAGCAAAGATGCCACGACGAATTATTCTGGGTGGATGAGAAAAAGGCACATGCGGCTATAGTCGACTCTTGCTTATGTGTTATGTCGAGGCTTAAAAGAGATATATGTTGCCTGCGCAAACCAAGCGCTCTTGCTAGTATGGTCAAAAGTGATAAGGTAGAGCGGTATTTACCGGTAGAGCTTCAGTACGCTTGCCGTTACTGGGTTGAGCATCTTCTAAAGAGCAAGCTTCAGCTTTATAACGACGATCATATCCACGTCTTTCTGCGGCAGCACTTGATTCACTGGCTTGAGGCGCTAAGTTTAATGGGCAAGACTTCCGAGGGCGTCTTGGCGATAACTTCTTTGGAGTCCATTGTCGTAGTAAGTAAGCTTACAGCAAATTTTAACTCCAGCTTACAGAGTAAATCTAAGAAGAGCCCCGGTTTCTATACATTCATCCACGATGCAAAACGGTTCGCCTTATATAACCGATCGATAATCGAGGAGGCGCCTCTTCAAATATATTGCTCAGCTCTGGTATTCGCACCAGAGATGAGTTTAGTTCGGAAACAGTTTAAAGGTCAGATACCTAGTTGGATCACCGGGCTGCCAATAGTACAAAAAGAGTGGAGCTCGGCACTGCAGACGCTCGAGGGCCATTTAGATTGGGTCAACGCCGTCGCCTTCTCGCCGGACGGTAGGCTAGTGGCGTCGGCATCGTACGACAGCACTGTCAGGCTCTGGGGCTCGGCCACGGGAGCGGCGCTACAGACGCTCGAGGGCCATTTAGATTCGGTTAACGCCGTCGCCTTCTCACCGGATAACCGGCTGGTGGCGTCGGCATCGAACGACAGCACCGTCAAGCTCTGGGACTCGGCCACGGGAGCGGCGCTGCAGACGCTCGAGGGCCATCCGGGTATTACCAACGCCGTCGCATTCTCGCCGGACAGCAGGCTGGTGGCGTCGGCATCGCTCGGCAGTACTATCAGGCTCTGGGACTCGGCCACGGGAGCGGCACTGCAGACGCTCGAGGGCCATTCAGATTTTGTCAACGCCGTCGCGTTCTCGCCAGATAGCAGGCTGGTGGCGTCGGCATCGAACGACAGCACTGTCAGGCTCTGGGACTCGGCCACGGGAGTGGCACTGCAGATGCTCGAGGGCCATTTGGATTGGGTCTACGCCGTCGCCTTCTCGCCGGACGGCAGGCTGGTGGCGTCGGCATCGAACGACAGCACTGTCAGGCTCTGGGACTCGGCCACGGGAGCGGCGCTGCAGACGCTCGAGGGCCATTTAGATTCGGTCAACGCCGTCGCCTTCTCGCTGGACGGCAGGCTGGTGGCGTCGGCATCGGACGACAGCACTGTCAGGCTCTGGGACTCAGCCACGGGAGCGGCACTGCAGACACTCGAGGGCCATTCAAGTCTTATCAAGGCCGTCGCCTTCTCGCCGGACGGCAGGCTAGTGGCGTCGGCATCGCACGACAGCACCGTCAGGCTCTGGGACTCGGCCACGGGAGCAGCACTGCAGACGCTCGAGGGCCATTCAGATTGGGTCAACGCCGTCGCCTTCTCGCCGGATAGCAGGCTGGTGGCGTCGGCATCGCTCGATAGCACCGTCAGGCTCTGGGACTCAGTCACGAGAGCGGCGCTGCAGACGCTCGAGGGCCATTCAAGTTTTATCAAGGCCGTCGCCTTCTCACCGGACGGCAGGCTAGTGGCATCGGCATCGCACGACAGCGCCATCAGGCTCTGGGACTCGGTCACGGGAGCGGCGCTACAGACGCTCGAAGGCCATTCAGGTTTTGTGAACGCAGTCGCCTTCTCGCCGGACGGCAGGCTAGTGGTGTCGGCATCGCGTGACAACACTATCAGGCTCTGGGACTCGGTCACGGGAGCGGCGCTGCAGACGCTCGAGAGCCATTCAAGTCTTATCAAGGCCGTCGCCTTCTCGCCGGACGGCAGGCTAGTGGTGTCGGCATCGCGTGACAACACTGTCAGGCTCTGGGACTCGGCCACGGGAGCGGCGCTGCAGACGCTCGAGGGCCATTCAGATTCAGTCAACGCCATTGCCTTCACGCCAGACAGCAGGCTGGTGGCGTCGGCGTCGTGCGATAGCACCGTCAGGCTCTGGGACTCGGTCACGGGAGCGGCGTTGCAGACGCTCGAGGGCCATTCGGGTTTTGTGAACGCCGTCGCCATCTCGCCGGACGGCGGGCTAGCGGCGTCGGCATCGGACGACAGCACCGTCAGGCTCTGGAACTCAGCCACGGGAGCGGCGCTGCAGACGGTTGAGGTTGGTGTCGTAATTAGGAGTCTATCGTTCTCCAGCGATGGATTATACCTAGAAATAGATCGAAGACAATTAGACATTAGTTCTCTTTTCTCCAGCAATATCGTTCTCCAATTAAACTTTGTAAGAGAACTATTTGTGAATAAGGCTTGGGTGGCTTACAATATGGATAACGTTCTTTGGCTTCCTTCTGATTATCGAGCGACATGTTCGGCTATCCAAAGTAATGTTCTTGTTCTAGGGCATGCATCTGGTCGTGTTACCTTTTTCAAATTTAATCTAGTCAACATACCCCTTTGATACGGGACTTTTAGTGTAGTTGATTTCTTTACAATATTTTTGAATGGAATATGACAGCGGCATACTCTGGGGTAGCGTCGTCGTGGTGCGGGAGGCTGTAGATTATTGTGGGGTGCAGCTTTCAGCAGAGGGGATGGCAAAGGATATTGATTTACCATATTCAATGCACCCTTCGGAACTTCGGAAATAATGCTTAGTACCTTTGCCGGATATGTGGGACCGCCGTACATATAGTTTTGCGGAGCTACTAAGATGCACCACTGCATAGCTTGAATCTGTAAAATATAATGTATTTGCTGATAGGATAATGGGACATTTCAAGTCTTAGAATTAGCATTACTCTACCAATATTTTGTCTTCTGCTCGGCTGGGTTGCGAGCCTTGGAAGCCTTTCTGAATCCTGGATGCTCATTACCAATGTTCCTAAGTTCCTACGTTCTGTTCCTCAGTAAGCAAATGAAGATAGTTAAGTGGTTCACAGGAAATATGTGATTATCTAGAACGTAGTTGTACAGTGCTGCAGTAAGCTAGCCGCTAACAACTCGACCATCGCCACAATTCCAAGTGTAGTTTAGTGGCTTTTGCTACAGCCCAAAGATGGCTCCTCTATCGGAATTCCCTACAAATATCAATATATCTCGCACGAGCTCAAATATCCTCATCACCAGATATTCCAAAGGCCAGATTCCATGATCGAACAGCTACCGAACAGCTACCGAACAGTTACCGAACAGTTACCGAACAGTTATCAATAGCTATCGTCAAATCACCGGAAGACCTGTAACACAATGCATCTGACATTATCCTTCTTGACTCTTGTCTGCAAAGCCTATGAGAAAATACACATCCCGGAATTCGTTTATGAAGGAGAGTTGGCTCTACCACGAGACCAATCTAAGAACATTGTTCAATAAGTACAAACAGTCTGCTGAACATTCTACCTGAAACCTCGTTCTAAATAATTTCTCCTCTAGGGCCTTAAGCATAATTCCTCAAGCATCTAAGTAAGGAGAGTCTATATAGAAGGCAAAAGAGTGCTGCATCCCCGTCCTGTACCGTATAATCTCCTTTTCTTCCGCATCGCTTCCACCTCTTCAATTAACCCATGATCATTCGTCTTATTCGCTCGCTCCCCTTACAGAACAGCTTCAATTTTCACTTGATTCCCATCCTTCTCCTCCTCCTCTTTCTCCGCCATCTATCTCCCTATCCCTGCATCCAAAACTCTCGCCAGCGGCCTATAATTCTCCTCCTCAATCCTTGCCAAAACACTCTCCCCGCCAACCTTCTCCCCCATCCCAAATAGCTCCTGAAAACACATAATCAACGGCCGCCACTTCCCCGGATCCACCCGGTTCGCAAATCCCTCCATCCGAATCCCCTCGCTCACATGCGTCTTCAACACCCTCACATCAAACGCCACGACCCCCAGCCCGGCCTCCGCTCCCGGCATGAACTCATACACGCCCACAAGCTCGCACTCCATCTGCGCCGCGCACTCCCCCACCCTCGACGGCGCAACGACCTCACTCGCAACAGCCGTCAGACCGGCTCGGGCAAACTTGTCCGCCACGTACCCGTACCCGTTCGCGCGCTTGAAGCCGCCGTACATGCCGCGCTGTGCGGCCATCGCCTCGCGGTTGCCCGTCGTGCGTGCGAAGCGATTCACGGCCGGCGCGAGGTCTGCGGAGGGCAGATTCAGCACGCATTCGCGCGTGCGGGTGAGATTGATGACGGTTTGGGAGACCCTGCCGAGGCCGAGCATGCAGCGGTTGCCGAGCCACCACGCGGACGACATAGGGGCGATGTTGGTTGTGTCGTTGGGATTCGTGGTTGATATGAGGACAACGGGAGTGCCCCAGTAGAATATGGCCGGGGAGATGGTTGTGTGGGTGTTGGCGGCCATTGTGGTAGGAGTCGTTGGTTTCGACGACGATAGTAATAACGAGAATGGTGAAGCGTTAGAGGCAATGTATAGAGAGATAATATGCAATGGGAGTCCTTAGATGCTGAGGACCTGAATCCGCGAGTGCTGAGGCTCCATTTATACCCAAGCTGCCATGTATTTGCGCCGCCAGCTCAAAATCGTATCTTAAAGCTTGTACCTCTCTTACCACCAAGCTCATCCAGGCTATACCACAAGTGAGAAGTCCAAGACCGCCAAATGCTCTAAAAGTGTCCAATCGCTACGCTCCAACGCTACCCACAGCCCTCTCGATGTCTTCGGAAGAGTCATACTTCTATCCCGTCAACCGGAATTTGAGGCTATATATTATCCTAATTGACACTGCCAATAGGACCGGTCTTTTTGGTGCCAATTAGCGGTCAACATATCCATTCCCATCAACTTCCCCATCATCTCCGGATCTCCTTTTAGAATCTTTAGCTCCTCGGAAGTATCAAAGCCACGATGAATCCGCGATTACTCAGGCATGCCCAACAGTTAAGACATGGGGAATGCACTTCCCAGGCTGACATGATGGCAGTGGAACGTTTCGATAGGCTGAAACAAAACGCTAAGCGCTGATTGGTCATATCCAAAGCCACATTTGATCCCACCTCCCTGACCACTTTCATGCTCCACGAAGAGTAATTACTCCTAGAAAATACAGTCATTAATGGCGCCAAAAGTGGGGTTGCGTTGCTGCCGACTGTGCTGTACATCAATCATGTCAATTCACCGGAAGCCATCCGCGAAGCCCACCGAGAATCACAGAAGAACCCGGTAGGAACATCCATTGAAGAGCCATTTTATTGAAGCTAATATCTGTTTGATGCCTCTCCCCGAATTCCCTAACTTATCACCAATCACCATATCCTTTCGCAGCATTTTCGCAGATATTACCACGATCCCCGCCAATGGTATCGGAAGGACATATAAAAGGAAAGAGAAAGCAAAAGGCCACCCATCGCCAAGCAGTTCATCTACCGTCAATTCAGAAGCATACCGTAATACAACTGAGTTTCAGAGAAGGAAAGAATCACCACTTCTTCTCCTATCTCATATGCGAACCTATTCAACTTCTAGTTAGAATTTGACGGCATTTATATGCGTAGCAGTCACTTAGCAAATGCAATGCTCATATTTGCCAGCCCATGTTCAGTATTCAATGGAATCAAATAGTGACACCCCTAGCAGCCTTGGGGCCGACGCAATGCAGTGTCCCATCTAGAGAGTATTGACAGGTACCAGAGTCTCCACAACTGCAACCAGCGGCAGTATCACGTTTGTCAAGAGATATAGCAGTGACACCCCCGGCGACGTTGTTGTTGATGCAGAACGGCATTCCACCAGCAGAGTACATACAACGACGACCATCCCCACAGAATCCAACCGTTTCCCAGGAGCTATTATCATCGCAGGTCAAGATCTGAGAATCGTCGCTCGAGCATTGCTGGGTTGCAGGGACATAATCATCGGCGTAGCACGTTTATCAAGAGACTTGGCAACTGACGTACTAGCGATATTGTCTGAAGCGGCTTTATTGCTGGTGCACCAAGCCCGCCCATTGTCGGAAACACAGACCCAGGGCCAACGGACGGCTGAAACTTGGAGATTACCCAGCGCATCGCACACTAGGACCAAGTTCTCGTAGTTGCAAGAGTGAGTTCCGGGAATGCACCCATCGTTAGAACTGGACTCTTTGCCGCGTTGATCAAGGGATTTGGCAGCCGGTGTGCTGACCGCATTGTGTGTCATGGCTTTTGGGGGCTGGCAGAAAACTTGTTCGTTGTTATCGATGCAATAACCTGGATCACAATTGGCTGAAAGTTAATAATTTCCTTGGCCGTCACACGTCAGGGTTGACTTAGAGTTCGGAGAGAGAAGAACGTTCCGGAGATGCAGCCTTCGTCAGAAGACGATCCCTTTCTACGTTGGTCAAGAGACCTGACGGTGGACTTGCTGAATACCTTATCTGCTGCAAATTTCCCTTCGTAGCAGAACACTCGCCCGTTGTCGAAGACGCAGTGGCCTGGGGTGCAGGAGGCCGAAAGCACGTAATTTCTCTGCGCATTGCATACTAGAATGGATTCATACTAGTCAGCGCAGGCATAAGTCCCGGGGATGTAGCCATCATTAGAAGAGATATCTTTGCCGCGCTGATCAATAGTCGTGGGGACAGTATCTCTTGCGGTAACAGGAATTCCACTTGCATTGCTCTTTTTATAGCAGACGTAGAATGCGCTATTGCCTTTGGTAATATGGCTGTCATCTACGAACGTGCTGCTAGAAAATTGGCAGCAACCATAATTACCACAGTTCGCTGGGACTAACCATTGGTTTTCGGAATTGCACACGCATACAAAACGGTTGTAGAGGCATGAGTATTTCCCAGGTACGCACCAACCCTGCTCCATTTGGTGGAACGAGAAGTCGGTAATAGGATCACTAAGTGCACGGTCTGCAACATCCCTAGTAGCTGGCTTGCTAGGACACTGGCAGAACGCGGTAGCGGCTTCGGTGATCCCGTCGTTGTCCACAAAAGTGTTGCCAGAAAGGTGACAGCGTTGAGAGCGTCCACAATCCGATGACCTTACCCAATCATGTTCAGAATTACACACATACATGAATTGCCCCTCTACGCATGTGTAGAGCCCAGTATAGCATTGGCTTTGGGGGGGTTGACTAAATCTGTAAAGTCGGTGGTGGTATTGCTGGCAACATCCTCTCTAACAGCAACATCGAAGGAATTATCGGCCAAAATGCCTCCAGTGAGAGAACCACTGTTGGCAGAATCGTGGGCTTTCGCGCATTGGCAGAATGCGGTGTCGCCTTGAAGAACACTAACTATCTTCATAGACGGTATCACCAAAGATGACAACCTTTCGCACAATTACAGTTGGCACCGAGTTGCCAATTTGACTGAGCATCGCAGACTTCGATTAGTTCATGGTGGGGCCCGCCGGAATATGTGTCGCATGGGTATTTTGAAGGAAGGCAGTCGTCGCTCTGGGTAGTACGTTCTGATGGAGGGTTTCTGGTGAGGAAGAGGCCTTTAGCAGTTGCATCCCGAACAACACGACCATTTTTGGCATCACAGAAGGCTGTATCGGCCTCTGAAACCCCATTCCTATCTATGAGTTGGTTGCCATCAAGACGACAAGAGATTCCAGCGCAATCAGCAGACCCTATCTATGTACCTGTGGCATCCCAGACTTCGATGAGCTGGGAGTGGATGTCGGGATAGTATTTGCCGCATGTATATTCGCCTGGGGCGCATCCGTAATTTTGAGTGATGCCTTCGGAGGGCGAACGGTCGATTACATCACGAGCAACAATGTTGGTACGAGTATCGAGAGGAGTCGGGATGCCGATGACAGAAGCGCTGAGCGCTGCAATGGCCACGGTAGTCGAAAGGGGGGGTGCATGATTGAGATGCTAAGGTAGGTAGGTGAATGTCTAAGAGAGCTTGGCTTTGAGACCAGTGAGGCTTCGTTCGTCGAGGTGCCCAAAGTGACTTCCGAAGCCTTAGAGGCTCGGAGGTTAAGAGAATTTAATAGCTGAATCAGTAACGTGACTAGCAGGATAAACAGAGCAATAATTCTTGTAGCTTACTCTAACTTGTAGATACAAAGCTGGTGTGGCTGTTCGAATGAAAGATGAGAAACTCTATATTGGCTAGTTGAAGCCTCAGGTGCTTCTGACATCTGTTAGTTGCGACTAGCAGGGGCTAGGGCAAAGAACAAGAGAAGCGACCTACTTCTGAAACCTCAAAGAAGGCAATTGATGTCGTGAGGTAGACGAGAGGATAGTTGAAGGAAGAGGACGACTGGAGGAAGAAGACGAGGGAAGAAATGTGAGCTTGCTAGGAGGTAGATATATTTCGCCTGGTACGGCACTAGCGGGGACGAGGTGAAGTGGGTGGAAACGGTCAGCTGCCTCCAAAAAGAGCAGGAGCGCAGGTCCACAAAGGGAGTAGGTATGAAAATTGTGGGTCTAAAACCAGATCGTCCTAGACTAAGTAAGTGAGCGAATCCATATGGACCCCGTGACAAAGACGGGTAATCGGTGGAGCAGAGGAATAGTTTTACCTTTCCTGCTGTGAAATGTTCAAACGGAGTAGGTTACAAGGATCACCATAAGGAGACATGACTAGAGCAAGAAGAAAGTACTTTTTGCACATGAACTAACTCTGCAATTAAAAACCTCAGAATGAATGGTATCAAAGGCATTCAACTCCATCAACCTGAAGGGATAGAATATGTAGATTAATCGTACCGCCCCAGTCTATCAATTCTCATCATCTGACCCTATCTCGTCGAACCGTCTATACGAACGCCTGGAAATGCAACGTGACGTGGCCCGTCTCTAGGACTCATCCTCCAGGTCGTAAATGCATAGCCTCTATGCTTCGTCATCCGTGTCTGGTGGGTGTGGGGTACCCTATCAATAGTTAGCAGAGTGTTATCGAGATTATGAACTGGGACACAGAGTTTACTCGCCTTGGGACTGTTTAGCCACTCAATGTGCCTTAGGCGACGCCTGACTTCTCTCTCCTTGAGCTGAGCCCTTGTCAACTTCTTCTTCTTTCGCGCACGGAATTTCATATCCCCATCCTTGCCTTCGGCCTCTGAGTTAGCCGCACTTGCTGCCGCGCTCGGAGCAGCAGATGAGACATTTGAGCTTGCAACGCTGCTACCAGGGCGGCTGGAGTCGTCAAATCGATCCATGGAGATGGCGAGGTGACCTTTGTGAGTGACACGGCCATCCGCAACGTGCCATTGCTCGGGGCATAGCGCGCCGACGAATTCTTCGTTGTGAGAAATCATGACAACACCTCCCTTGTAATCTCTAATCGCAACAGCCAGCCCGCCCAATGAATCTCTGTCCAAGAAATTGGTTGGTTCGTCAAGGACCAGCAGATGAGGATTGTTCCACATGGCACCTGCTAGCACGACCTTGACTTTCTGACCACCAGAAAGACCAGAGATCTCATTGTGGTTGGCAATCTCTGGGTCCAAGCCTACGTCTTCGAAATGCTTGGAGATAACCTTAGGTTCGAGGACACGGAACCCGAGACCCTCACGCGAGGCTTCATGATCGTCGAATTCCTGAACGAGTTTGGAGAAGCCGAGGGAAATAAGGGTTTCGCGGGAGACTTGGCTGTTATACTTAGGGAGCATATTGAGCCATTTGCTGTAAACACGTTAGTGCCTGAAGGGCTTGGGTAGCATATGAGTTTTGAGTGACTTACACTTCATACTGGAAACTCTTCTTCCACTTCTGTCTACCAATCAATGACTCAATCTTCCTCCCACCACTGCCATCACCAAGGTCAACCAGCTTGTCCATCTGTGCCTTATCTTCTTCAGTCAAAATACGTGTCTGCTTCATCAGCACTTCACGATCATCGCCGTTAGCGTATCGCCATTGCAAATACTGATTTGGTGTCTTCTCTGTATGCATCTCAACGTGCTCTAGCGCGTGCTGCTTGATATAACCAATTCGCAAATTAGGATGCTTTTCAACCTTGCCTTGCTGCGGAATCAACTCGCCAGTAAGGATTTTAATGAGAGTGGATTTGCCAGCACCATTAGCGCCAATGATGGCAGTACGAGAAGAGAGGGAGAGCGAGCAGCTAACGTCGTGGAGAGACGGCTTTGGCGCACCAGGATAGGTGAAAGTACAGTTTGTCATACGGAGGATGGAACGAGTCATGGATTTGACGCCGGTCAGGATTCCAGGAGGAGGGAATTTGAATTGAACATTTGAAGCGGTTAGAGTATAGTAACTCTTTGCCTCTGGCTTGACTTTGACGAAGGCAGCGAGGTTACCTTTGTAGCAGACAAGCTTCTTATTTTCGTAATGGTAAATGTCTGTACAAACTTCATCAAGGAAGCCGGAGTCGTGACTGACGATAAGGCTAGTGATTTCGGTGTGCTTCTTGAGATACTCCTCGAGCCATTTGACATTGGCAACATCCAAGTGATTGGTAGGCTCGTCCAGAAGTAGGACATCCGCGCGCATCAGCATTGCGCGTGCTAAAGCTAATTTCATTTTCCAACCACCTGAGAGCGAGCCAACTTTTTGAGATTGCCTGCCATTAGGTCCAGATGTGAAGCCGACCTCTTCTAGAACCTCAGAGATACGCTCTAGCCCCTCTGATGCTAGCTTGGGATCTTTGGATACGAATTCGAGGATGCTGAGATCAGCGTCTTCGCCTTGGTTGTGCTCTACGAAGCAAGTTCGAACTTCATCCTGAGGTGGGAAACCTTCGAGTTTGCCCTCGGAAATACTCCTCATGAGGGTTGACTTTCCAGCACCATTACGGCCACAGAGACCATACCTATGACCCTTGAGAAGTCTCAGGTTAGTATGGGACAGCAGGAGCATGCCCCCGTACCCCAAAGAGAAGGTTGCGTTGACAATTTCAACTTCGCCATCGTCTTCCTTGGCTGGCTGTCCGAACTTTCGGTGATCTTCTTCAAGATAGAATTGGTAAACACCTTCCGCCGCTGGGGAAGAAGCTTCGGCATTCATCAATGGTTGAAGATAGAGCTCAACATGTCTAGCGATGCGCCCATGTTCACGCTGATTGACATCTTCAGCAACCATTTCAGAGATATAGGTCTTAGCAAAAGCCCAAACTTCTGCGTCGCCCGGGAAGTTCAAAAGTCCTCCGTTCGCGCTCACTTGCTTCTCCAGGACCATTACGACGTCAGATGCCATGGTCCGCGCAATTGTACCAGCAGCAATGTTGCCATCCCTATCTGCCATGGCGTTTTCAATCACGTCTAAGGCTCTGCTAGCAATCTCGCGCACCTCTGGAAGAGATGCCCGGTCCTTGACGGCTTTGACACCGGGCTTCAGTTTCGGTAAGAAAGCTCGGGCTTCGATGGGGTCGTGAACAAGTTTTGTCAGATTCTCCACCACAACCACTGTTTGTCGTAGAACTTCCTGTGAGGTTGAAGGGGTGTTGAGGGAGCGTTCAAGTAAGGGGGTGAGAAGGGCGAGAACTGGAGAGGTGACAATGGAGACGAATGTGGTCTGCGATAGAGCGTGAATAGCCTGTTGCTGACTCTGGGTAGAAGGGTTTTCCATTGATTTGATAAGTAGTGGTATCCGCGGAGCGACGTCGTCATTTTGGAGGAGAGTTGTGAGAGAGTTCATAGTTTTCACTGCCTGTCTCGCAACCTATACTTCGAATCAGTATCTTTGGTAAAGTCTGTTGAGTTAAGCCTGCTCACCTCTGCTTTGAGATCGTGCATACCCCCTTCAACCACAGGGATTAGGCCTTCCAACTTTCTGCCCATCGAATCCCTAAGGATGTCCTTGTCCTTCTCCTCCACCGCACTTCCTATTCCCATTTTTGCCTTATCCGCCATCCGTCCTAGCAGCTTGAACGCGCCAACTGTACCCTGCCATTTGCCCGACTTCTTCCCAAGATACTTTACTAGGACTGGCAACAGCCCCGCGACTTTTGCCTCGGGTTCAAGGTTATCAAACATTGCGTCTAGAGCATACTGCGCTGAATCCCGAATCGTCGAGACCTTGTCCGAGAGCGCATCGAGAGCAAGCGGAACAAGATTTTCCTCTTGAAACAGAAAAACCACCTCGCTTAGTCTCTGGTGTCTCGGAAATCGCTCGAAAAGTGCGCCGAGAGCGAACATAGAGCCCTCTCTCCGTACAGGGTTCTTCTTATCCGCAGCCGCCTTCTTGATCTCATCGAGGACGCCATATCCCTTGAAGCCGCGAAAGCCGATTGAGTTTTGGAGCACAGTCGTGAGCGAGTAGGATGCGTCCAAGGAAGCCTGAGATGTCTTGCTTGTAAAGATTGCGGTGAGAATCGAGGAGATTTCGTCTTGAGTGGGGGGAGTAGCGGATGATTCAGAGGACTTGACCACGATTGCGGGGGCCATAGGGGGCAATTCGTGATGGGGCATTTCCCACGGGGGGAAAAGAGGAGGGGCGACCGAGGAATACGTGTGAAATAAGGTACTTCTGAGGCTATTGGCAGATATAGGTGCCTCTTGACGGGCTTTGTGCGCTGCGGAGGTTTATTTCGTTTAGCGGTCGCACGGGTGGAGCGAAAAAAAAACTGGCTTCTGTCAGAGCATCCTGCACTCTTCTATATGTAGAGTGGAGATTTCTGAGGGAAGGAAAAAGAAGAGAGAAAAGAGACGCTGCGGAGGGGGAGAAGTCTGGCTCGGGGCTGAGAAAGAATTATTTCTGGTGTCCTTGGCTTGGCTGACTGAAAGGCGGCGCAAAGGTGCTCGGACCCCTCGGCTTGAACGAAATCTGCACGTTTTCCATTGCCGCCGCTAAACTGCGTCTGACTGCACGGCTGAATCTTGTACAAACTTCATGCTACGAATACTAATCCATGCTCGATGCTAATAGGATTGAATTAATTGTAATTTTGTATAAAACTGTGTGGGCATCATGAGAGTATAAAGACAGCATCTGTTCCTGGGTGGATGCCATCATAGAGTATCATTCCATCAATCTGCCATAGAACGCAAACGCCTAACTCCGTAAATAGAACTCCTAAAATTACTATTTAAAAGAAAGTTGCTTTTCAAATAATGACAATCAAAGATAAGGAGACTGCCAATTTTCGGGCTCATATCTAAGTCCCCCGGGAATAAGTCGTAAAAGTAGAAATGGCTGTAAAAGGGTATCCTCCTCTGTGTCTTATAATGTGGAACAGAGGGTTAATTAACTATAATAGAAGGGCTTCGGATATCTTCAGCAGCCAATTACGAGAGGAGCTGCAAGCGTAGGCTGAATTAGAACCTGAAAAGGTGTCGTGATTTAACATATCGCGACTTACAAGAGCGAAATCATCAGTCGCGACTGCTGATCTCGAGGCACCTTTGGATAGTCGCCCCGAGTCGCGGCGTCTCTTGATACCCTGCTGAAGTCCTCCAGAAGCTGTGAGTCGATCTGACTCGTATCCGGAGTCTCGTTCAAGGGTTCTTATCGGACGGACAAGTCACTCATAAGAACTCTGTCGATTGAAGCTGGCTCTAGAAGGTCTCTATATACATAAGGAGGGGGTAGTAGACTAAGTCGGTGACCGAGTCGGTGACCGTGTCGATGACCGTGTCGATGACCGAGTCGATGACCGAGTCAAAGGGTAGGTAAGACGAAAAGAAACGGGTGGTGAGTCATAAGGTGGTACCTGACAGTGACCTCAACGGTCGACAGTTCTAAACTTTGGCCAGTCTTCGCCCCCAAGGGTGACGGAGCTCGCATCCGACTCCATCTGCTTGTTAGTGTCATTCTGGCTCACGGCGAGCATTCTCCATCGAAGTCTCGCCTCTCTCTGCTCTTGTTTCTTCAACTTCTCTCTCTTCTGCCTCGCCCAAATTTCCCGCTTCTCCCGCTTCTCCTGCTTCTCCTTTTCTAATCTCTCGTATATCTTCATACAGAAGCAACAGAAGGACTTATTGTCCCTGAGTCGCGGTCTCACCCACCACTTAGACTGGTCCGAGCAATGCCGGTGGAACCAGCCGTTCCATGGACATCCTCGACCCTTGCCTTCAGGGCCCAGACAAAAGCGCTGCCCGAGGTCAGGAGCCCACTGGCGGGTCTGGCAGAAACAGAAAAAGCTGTGAGATTTACTATGGGTCTTTGGTGGAGACATAGTATGACCAGGAGAGTTTTAACAACTACGTGGTCTTGTGAATTTTATGGATGAGAATACAGGTAGAAATTTTATTTCGTATGAAGGCTCTAAATTTTGTGAGGTGTTGTATCCGAGCTTTGTTCAGTGCTTGGGTAGAGTCTAGTAGGTCACGGAAAAACGAGTAAGAGGCCTGTGCAATGGTGTGTGAAGGGTCGAAGTCGAACTTTGTGCGGTCAGGTCTAAGGGACTGCGCGTGAGAGACAAAAGGGTTTTGTCTGGTCTTAATATTGGCGAGCAGAGAAAATATTCGCGGCTGAGGTGCCAGCAGACCTCTCTAATTGTCAGAGCGTCGCTATGATCAAAATTCTTGTGTTTAGGTCCGCAATCATAGGTTTAAAATTTGGCTGAGAACTGAGCAAAGCGCCACAGATTCAGAAAATAAAGTTGAGCGGGTTTGTATGCAGCATCCAAGCCACGGTGGTTAGAGAAAGCCGTAGACAAGTGTCGTGGAATTTGTCTTGAAGTGGACGAACTGAGCGTAGGATATGCCGACAGAACTTGAAGAAAGCACGAGCGGTGGGGCTGGCGGTGAATGAGAAGACTTCATCAACAAAGTTTCGGGTTAATGCGGGAGTCAGACTATGTTTTCATGTGATTGGGTCTCTAGTGTTGCGAATGATACTTTTATATGTACAAGTCTATTTAAAATCCTGCAGTATGCCACATGTTAGTGAGTGGCTTTATTAAAAAAACTATAGCGCGAGGTACACATCGTGACGGATTTATATGGATTTGACTTACCAGCCTCAGTATTCCCCTCACCCATACTCTTACTGCCATTGCTCCCGCTCTGGATGGAGCCTAGGATACCGTCGATATAACCTGCACCGCTCCATTTTTGGTGCGTTAAAACATCGCAACCGATTTCCTTTTCTCTCCGTTGGACTAAGTTTACGTATGCTAGCATACCATCCTCCTTGAATGCTTTAGAAAGCTCGCAGGAAATAGTCGCGGTAGAATGTAAGCCGGCCAATGAAATGAGTTGCAAGACAAATCTAAGATAATGTCAGCTCTTGGCAAAATATCATTCGTTGGAGAAGAAACACCTCTCAGGGTATTAATAGTTGCGGTACTTACCCATGTTTGGCTAGATCCCAAACAAAGCTCTTCAGCGTTTGCTCTGAAAAACCTTGGCCCATCCAATTGAAGCTTGGGCTCAAATTATACACAAGCTTCTTGCCGGGCCATTTCTGTCTGATCTCGCCAGCAAATCCAGCTGCTTTCTCAACGTTTGGATCGGCCGTTTCGAGCCAAAGAAGGTCCGCGTATGGCGCAAATTCTTTGGCTCGCTTTGTTGCTGCAGGGATACCCGCCTTGTAATGGTAGAATCCTTCGCGAGTGCGTGGTATATCCCAGTTGAAGTAAACAGGCTTCATCGTGTAGTCGTCAGCGATCTTTCGGCGCTTTAGCAGAGATAAATCCGGGTTCTGCTTAACGGTTGAAAGGTATGAATTAATGGATGATTGCTGTGCACCTTCAGCTTCGAGGTGTTTTACAACGGCTGCGCAGTGCGCGTAAGCCTAAGTCCTTGATATTTGTAATATGAGATAGATACTCACCTTCGTCAAAGGTGACAAGCTTATGCTTCTTTACCCATGCAGCCTCAAATTGGTCAACCTCCTTCCCTGGGGCTCCCTGCATCTCCATGTTCTGGAGTGTTTCGGCCAGCGGTTCCGTCTCTTCTGTTACGCCCATAATAAACTCGTGGTCCCGGACATCAATGGCGCTGCTAATGAGTTTACCGCTTTCTGAATCTGTTCGGGCAATGACTAGGTTCTCGCAGCCCATCAGGTCCCATTGAAATCGGGCCGCTACGAGGCGGTTAATATGGTCACCAACTGGTACCAGAACTTTCCCGGCAAGATGGCCGCATTTCTTGCCACCGTGTAGTTGATCCTCAAAATGAACGGCTGCTGCGCCGTTTTCTGCGAAGAGTTTTGCGAGCTTGATGACTGCGGAGAGACCCCCATGGCTATGAAGATTTATTAGTCACCAATTTGTCGAGAGTCACTAGAGTCAGGCTTACCCAGTGTCGCCATCTGCAATTATTGGTCGCATGTAGTCAATATATGGAGCCTTGGCACGCTCCTCTGCGCTCATATTTCTCCGATTGTCCCAATTCTTGCGATCATGGAGCTGTTGTGCCTTGAAAAGTCGTTGCACTTGATTTGGCACTGTATTATATGGGTAATCACCGAAATCAGCAGACACCTCGTTCGTTGTAGTCAATACTGATGAGCAGGCCCAGCCGGACACATATAACACCTCCTGGTTCGGGGCCTGCTGGGTCATTTGCACAGGATCAATAGCACCCACTACAGCGAGAAAAGTATTGAATTAGTTTTTGGATATTCTACTGGACTAGCATCGGAGAAAACAAGAGACGCACTTGTATGAACGGGCTCCATCTTCGCTGCCCGCTCCTCAAACAAGTTGAACAGTTTCCGTGCCATCAGCGAGCTAGGGTATGTTTGTTGTAAAGATCCTCGCTTGCTGACAACGTCTTCCGCAGAGTATGGCCTTTTAATTCCATTATACCGCGCAGATGCCCACCATTCCTTCACCTGTTGTACCTGCGCATCGAAAAGGGCGTCTTCGGCTTCACCAGCTTTCGAAGCGGCTGGGAGGAGCTGGTAGGAGTCGGCTGGAAGAGCTGAGGACACGGGAGGATCTACTGGTTTAAGGGAGGAGCTCGACATGCGGTATGCTGTGGTAGAGAGGGGTCGTAGGAGTGCCGGTGTTGCATTCGCGATCTTCAATGACCGACTTTGCCAGGCGACTGCTCGTGATACTGTTCGTAACATAACGCCCAAAACCTGAGAATAGCGGATCTAGAGCGTCAGAGGAGAAAGTCGAAGACTAATATGCAATAAATGTGAAGGCGAATATTTGTAACCCTCAAGATTATTAGCTCTCAATTGCAGCTTTCACGCCGGGTATCTCTCGGGACTAGGAATTGCCGCTTCACTGATCACGTTTCCCAGACCGACGAAGTCTAGCTTGTGTCTCCAAAACTCCGAAACGTCGGTAAGCGTGGGATGGCGGAGTTTTGATGAGAACTCGGAGGTCTCAGTCGACTCCCGCATGTTGTCACGATGGCTTTTGGCGAGGATAACTTTCTCTTCCGCCTGGCCGCCATCGGACCGAGGGTAGCTATCTGCCTTAGCCCGTTTGCGAATTACCGAGCTTGTTGGCGGACCGTTCAGTCGATTGAAATCCTATGCCTGAGTCTGCTATCTCTGTCTTGTAAGCAATTGGCCATCCGGTAACTTCGTTGAGACCTCTGCTTCTGCATAGAGCGAAAGAGAGCTTCCTGCCCGCGAAAGAAATCCCACCGCTTCTACCCCACAATAAGATTCGGTCATGGCATTGAATGCGCGAACAGCTTCGAAAGCTCTCAGGGCTCTCAGGGTAGGTTTTGCAGATACAAAAATTTATATATATTTGGAGCTAACAGCATTAACAGCCCTCTGCCGTGGGGCCTCGGGCTTCTAGTACGTTGGTTGGAATGGTACCTGCCTATGGCAATGCACCGCTAATCTGATTCGGTTTTTCAGTTCAAGCTTGCAGCTACTCGTCGTCTTCCGAACCAGACCTCAAGGAGACCTTCAAAAAAGCCATTCCTGCTAAGCGGGAGCTGCTGAAGAAGGTCAAGAGTCATGTCAACAAGTCACTTGGTGAGGTAAAGGTTGAAAACACGCTGGGCGGTATGAGGTGCGGACGTCAAGGTTCTTAAGCTTCAATTCAGCATTAACTCAACTGCAGAGGTCTGAAAGCTATGGTCTGGGAAGGCTCAGTGTTAGACGCCAATGAAGGTATTCGCTTCCAAGGCCGTACTATCAAGGATTGCCAGAAAGAACTTCCCAAGGGTACCTCTGGCACTGAAATGCTGCCGGAGGCAATGTTCTGGCTTCTCCTCACCGGAAAGGTTCCCTCAGTTGCACAGACGCGAGCTTTCTCGCGAGAACTCGCTAAGAAGGCGGGTATTCCAAAGTTTGTCGAGAAGATGTTGGACGGTTTTCCAAAGGACCTCCATCCTATGACACAGTTCGCCTGTGCTGTCTCCGCTCTCAATTACGAGTCCAAGTTCGCCAAGGCATACGAAGAAGGCATGAACAAGGCCGATTACTGGGAACCTACCTTCGATGACTGCATTAGCCTGCTCGCGAAGCTTCCTACAATCGCTGCCAAGATCTACCAAAACGCTTACCGTGGCGGTGGTGCTCTCCCTGCTGAGGTTGACCTCAACCAGGATTGGGCATACAACTTTGCTGCTATGTTGGGCAAGCCAGGAAAGGAGAACGAAGGTTTCCAAGATCTTCTCCGTCTTTACCTTGCCCTTCACGGAGATCACGAAGGTGGAAATGTCTCTGCTCACGCAACGCACTTGGTTGGAAGTGCGCTCAGCGACCCCTTCCTCAGCTACAGTGCCGGTCTACAAGGTCTGGCTGGGCCTCTTCACGGTCTCGCTGCTCAGGAGGTACTCCGATTTATCCTTCAGATGCAGGAGGCTGTTGGCAACAACTTCTCTGAGTCGGATGTCAAGGACTACCTCTGGAGTACCCTCAAATCTGGTCGTGTCATCCCCGGTTATGGTCATGCAGTGCTGAGGAAACCTGATCCCCGCTTCGAGGCCCTAATGGGCTTTGCAAATGCCAGGCCCGAGATTGCAAAAAACCCGGTCTACCAGCTTGTCAAGAAGAACTCGGAAGTTGCCCCTAGTGTGCTTACAGAGCACGGAAAGGTAAGATATACTCCGTTCGTCTAATCACCACCCCACTCCGTTCATCCACCATCAGTTCCTATACATTACAACTACTTCCAATGCTAATCCTTTCTCCTTTAGACCAAGAACCCGTTTCCCAATGTAGATAGTTCGTCCGGTGTGCTCTTCCACCACTACGGTTTCAGGGAGACACTCTACTACACTGCGACATTCGGTGTCAGCCGTGGTCTTGGTCCTTTGGCACAGCTCATTTGGGATAGGGCGTTGGGTCTGCCAATCGAGAGACCTAAAAGCATCAATCTTGCTGGTATCCTGAAGCAGGTCGGGGGTGTGTGAGACATGAAGCGAATGATATTAATTTGTACATATACATAGAGCGTTGGATTCTTCAAAAGACTTGGGTCAATAAGATATGTGAAGACAATATATCAATGAATTTTCTCGAACAAACATGGAATATACGGTGTCACGGAAGCCTGCCTGGTGTACCGAAAACTTCAACCATCTATTTTCAGATCTCAGCCAAGCTTCGCTTAGGGCTAGCGTGGATCACCCTCCAGGTTGATCCAGGGGCTGGAAAGCGCCAGCTGGATATGATTGGAGCTTGGACGTCCCAGACCACACGCAACTCCTGACTTTGCTCCTCACGCGAGCTCATCATTACCACCGCTATCTCCTCCATCTTTCTTAATTGGTACTGATTTCCCTCTCTGGTGAGATACCGTAGCAGGGAGGAAAGATGGCCGAGAGCTACGAGCTGCGAGGGAAATACTCGAAACTCGACGACCCAGAGCCCGACTCCCCCCTCCGCCGCTCACTCGAGGACGCGTACCGATCCTCATCCGAAGAGGATCTCGACGAGTTCGACCCCCTAAACTACGATGCCGGGACGCTGAAACGCAAGAAGACACGCCGGTCACGCGGCGAGTCGTTGCGAGGAAAAGACACATATCCTTCGGAGAAAGCGAGCCAGAGGAGCGGCTGCAGAAGATGCTGTGTCCCGACCCGCTTGTGCTGCGGCCTCATCCTACTGTTTGTGGCCGCCGTCGTGCTGCTGCTGAGTGCCGGCGGCATCTGGGCGTGGAAGACGGCGCCCGTGGACGGCCAGAGCCCGCCGTGGTATCCGTCGCCGAAGGGCGGCATGGATGCCGCGTGGGAAGAGAGCTACAAGAAGGCGGCGGACCTGGTGCGGCAGATGACGTTGGTGGAGAAGGTCAATATTACCACGGGCACTGGATGGAGCATGCAGTTGTGCGTGGGTAATACGGGACCCGTGGCTAGATTGGGCTTTCCGAGCCTGTGTCTCCAAGATGGGCCGCTGGGTATCAGATTTGCGGATAACATCACAGCATTCCCGGCGGGTGTTACGGTGGGCGCGACGTGGAATAAAGAGTTGATGTATCAACGGGGTAAAGCACATGGACTGGAAGCTAAGTTAAAGGGCGTCAACATTATCCTAGGCCCCGCGATGGGCCCGATAGGCAGGATGCCTGCTGGCGGTAGGAATTGGGAAGGGTTTGGTTCCGATCCCTATCTACAGGGCATCGCTGCCGCTCAAACGATTAAAGGCATCCAAGAGGAGGGCGTCATGGCTACAGCAAAGCATTTCGTGGGCAATGAGCAAGAGCACTTCCGCCAGAGCTTGGAGTGGGGAACACCGAACGCCATATCGAGCAATATAGATGATCGCACCCTACACGAGCTTTACGCGTGGCCGTTTGCGGAGAGCGTCAGGGCTGGTGTAGTCAGTGTCATGTGCTCATACAACCAGGTCAACAATTCATATGCTTGTGGGAATAGCAAGCTCTTGAATGGCATCTTGAAAGACGAACTGGGATTCCAGGGATTCGTGCAGTCGGATTGGCTTGCACAAAGGAGCGGCGTTGCAAGTGCTCTAGCGGGACTCGACATGTCCATGCCTGGAGATGGACTGAAATGGGCCGATGGCAAGTCACTCTGGGGACCTCAGCTTACCAAGGCTGTCCTCAATAGTTCAGTTCCGATGGATCGACTCAATGATATGGTCACCCGTATTGTGGCTGCATGGTATCAAGTTGGGCAGGATGACAAAGAGACATGGCCAATGCCACCGCCTGAGGGTGATGGAGGGCCAAACTTCTCTTCGTGGACTAATGAAAGGATTGGTCTCTTGCATCATGGCAGCGACGACAAGGCAACCGGAGTAGTCAATAAGTTCATCAACGTCCAGGGCGAAGGCGATGATTTCCATGGCAATATTGCACGAAAAATTGCTGCTGAAGGCACAGTCGTGGTCAAGAATGAGGACAACGTTCTACCGCTAAACCGTAACGGCTGGAGCGACAATGAGAAAGAGGGCAAAGAAATGAAATACCGCGTGGGTATTTTTGGTGAGGATGCACGCTCAAACCAGAATGGTCCCAACAGCTGCATAGACCGTGGTTGTAATGTTGGCACTCTCGCCTCAGGCTGGGGATCTGGAACTGTCGAATTCCCATATCTTGTTGCACCTGTCGACGCTATCAGGAAAGCATTCAACGAGAACAGCACCTATGTGACGGATTGGCCCGCCAACAAGCTCCCTACAGAGCAAGAAGGGCTCCTTTATGATCAAGATTTGTGTATTGTCTTCGCGAATTCCGACTCTGGCGAAGGCTACATGCAGGCCGATGGGGTTCGTGGCGACCGCAACAATCTGTTCACGCAAAAAGGCGGTGACTACTTGATCAAAAAGGTTGCAGATGGTTGCGGCAACGGCACCGGCAGCACCATTGTCGTGATCCATGCAGTAGGACCAGTCATCCTCGAAGACTTCATCGAACTCCCTACCGTTAAAGCTGTCATCTTAGCCCATCTTCCAGGCCAAGAAAGTGGAAATGCTCTCGTCGATATCCTCTTTGGCGACGTAAACCCCAGCGGCCGACTACCCTACACGATCGCGAAGAAAGAAGAAGACTATGGCCCAACTTCAAAGATTCTCACGTTTCCAAATGACATGGCTCCTCAGCAAAACTTCACTGAAGGTATCTACATCGACTACCGTTACTTCGATAAATACAACGTCACCCCCCGGTACGAATTCGGCTACGGACTAAGCTACACAACCTTCCACCTCTCTTCCCTCCTCGTCAACCCTAAGTCCTTTAGAAAGACCCTTCTCCCAGCGCCCCGGCCCCAAACCATCGACCCGCCCAACTTCGACAACACGATTCCTGACCCAGAGACTGCGCTCGCGCCCAAGGGATTCCGCAAACTGACCAAATACATCTACCCCTACATCTCCTCTGTCTCTGACGTCAAAGTCGGTAAATACCCTTATCCACCGTCCTACGACTCTCCCGCCCCGCTCTCTCCCGCCGGTGGCGCTCAGGGCGGGAACCCGGACCTGTACACCATCCAAGCCATTGTCACTTGCACTCTCACAAACACCGGACCTGTCGATGGCGACGCTGTCGTCCAATTGTACATCTCGTACCCGGAGAACTACGTCGACGAGGAGACGGGCGAGCCGGTCAATTTCCCGGTCAGGGTGCTACGTGGGTTCCATAAGGTGCATGCGCAGGGCGGAAATGCTAGGAACCACAGAGCAGAGGTGAGGTTTGAGCTGACGAGGAAGGATCTTAGCTACTGGTGCTCCAGGAGGGGGAACTGGGTCATGCCGACAAAAGGGCAGTTCACGATTAGTGTTGGGTTTTCGAGCAGAGATTTACCGCTTATAGGGAAGTTTTAGTAGTTTTGCGGAGATGATGGTGGTGTAATATTGATTAAGAGAGGAAAAATGGATTGGGGGAGGTGGCGTTTTTGGTGTCTGCAAAGAGAAGGATACATTGGTATTTCGGGCTCTTAATTCTGAGTTTTGCAAGGCGTTCTTGACAGTTCTTGTTGAAGAGATACACAGACATAGTAATACCGAACCCAGCCCCCCTTTAACAATTTCGCCTGTCTCACGGTAACTGACCCTCCACCCTGCTTAATAGTGGCGTGGTTTCAGCATTCGGCTCACCGCCGTACGGCAGCTTTGTTAACACCCCTCCCTTGACCTTGTTCACCCGCCACGTCCCTGCTTCCTTAGCATCGTCAAAGAACCCTTAGTTTTCCTCGAAGCTCCGTCCGCCGCTCTCGGGCAGGTACACGTAGGTCCAGGTCCCAGCGATGGTATTCGTGGCGGCGAAGACGAGGAAGATCCAGTATTCGAGGTTGTTGAATACGATTGGCGTCAGCAGCGTGACGGCGAAATTTGCTAGGCCCTAGATGATCACGCTGATAGCCGTCCCCCCGCGCTCGGGCAGCCGTCGGGTAAGTCTCCGTGGGGGTGAGCCGGACGGTGGCAATCCAGCCTATCTCAAACGCGCTGGTCGCGACGAATAGCACGACGGTGCCGGGGATTACTAGAGCGATGGTGGGAATGTGCGACGTTGAAGAGTTATAGGCGAGGCCGCCGAAGAGCCCGGGGAGCAAGAAGCAGGTTGTCAAGATTACGCTACCCCCAACAAGCAGTTTACGACGGCCGGCGGCGTCAACAAGCAGCCAGGCAAAGGTCATAAGGAAGAAGTACAAGATGTAGTTCCCCAGAGTAAGATATTCGGCTTTGCGGAAGCCGAAGCCGAGGAGCTGGTGATTTAATTAGTAGCGAGAATGCATCAGCTACTCATGAAATTATTGAATAGCTTGATAATCATACAGATCACCCCCAACTTAAACAAGAGAGCCGCGAATTGCTTTATAAACTAATGGGGGGCATAGATGTCCTATCCCTAAATATAATTTTCAGGGCGGATATATCGTTGCCACGGAAGAACTACACAGACGATCTCCAAATAAAAATTCTAAAGGAACAAATATTTAGTAAATTGGATAACTTACCTCATAAATTTGTCGACTCTAAACTGAGACAGCACCGTACCCAGTCAATGCCTTCTCTGCAATTAACGTCCGTGTCACTTTAACAGGCCTTACCACTCACCTGGTTAATCTAACCCATGATTGTTACTATGGGATGAAATTGTGGATGGCCAGGCGTGAACATATCTTTATAGCCTACGTGCATGACTTCCTCTTTCTCATGGGACTCTAGAAACTCGTCGTATTTCGCCTTACCTTCGTCACGCTTACAGATGTCTTCTAGAGCCTGTCTTGCGCCCTTTTTACGATCATAGTATACAAACCAACGAGGGGATTCAGGTGATCGTTTAATGAAAGCGATTAGAAGCACCGGATATACCTGCATGACAACAATTGGCAGCCTCCACGCCCACTGATTTCGTTTACCTAGTACTCTGGTGACACCAAGGTTGATCCCAAAAGCCATGACAAGCCCAAAAATTTAGACTGAAATTCCTAAGCCATTGCCTTTCCACAAGCTTCGTCATTCGCCAGTTCAGAGCTATATCGGTATGACAAAACCCACGCCTCCGGTCCCAAGGCCTATAGTGATCCTGCCCAGAAATGTGACCACCAATGCTCCCCGAATGTATCCCAAGCCCGCCAAGAACATTATCACATTCCCGATGGAGGCTGTAGCGAGGCAGAGGAATATAGACCTTTCCGCTCGTACCCGTCGGCACACCAGGAGAAGAATACCGCGCCAAGTGCGCAGCCAAGGTGGTATACGGAGACGACGACGCCAATGACTGGAGACTCTTCACCAATGCCCATAGTATCAAGGTAATTGAAATTGGTATTGATTATCGATATCATACCCTGGTCGTAGCCGTACAGCGCAATGGCTGTTGAGGGGAACAGCACAACGTGCGCCTTCTTGTCATGGTAGAAAGATTTTTCGGACTTAAAAAGCCATTTCAGAGATGACGTCAGAAGTGGATAATTCCAAGCATTTTTTCTTTTCCCAGTCTAGGTGCCTGGGTATACCCCTGTCGACTTCGACATATTCATGAGGGAAATAGAGACAATCCTGCCTTCGGCCTCACGTAGATGGAAATACTAAGACGATGAAAGAATGCCGTTAGCGCAAGATCCTTTGAATTAGCCGAGAGTGAGGCATGGGAGGTGGTGGTTACGGGGAGAGATAATGCCCGAATTGCTCAAGTTATGTTAAATAAGATGCACATCCACAGATCGTGTCGTTCATCCCTCACCCTAAGTTCTTGAATTCAGTGGCCCTGTGATAGTGAGTGACCCTGTGGAGGGTTCTGCTCGAGAAATTCTGTTGTAAGCAGCATGGCCAACCTTGCTTTCACATTAAAAGAATAGGGCCGAGATGTGGAGGTCAAGTTGATAGAGGAATGCGTATATCTACAAACCCGAATCTTTGATTCTACTCTCCCGTACAATCTCTTCCCCTGTAGCATTGATCAAGTAGCAGGCAGAGAAATTGGAGGTTGATGCCTGAAACATTAAGATACGGCAGAGGAAAGATATATAAAATAAAATGTCATTCTGAATCTCCCGCCAAGACCAAGCCTGTCGAAGGGTGGTTAGCAAGTTGCAGCGCCGGTTCAGCTGGCTTTCACGCCAGCTTTATTACGCTAGGTGTTCAAGGAACGCCTTTTTGATGGCGTTCACAAATGTACTATATGAGCCTGACACTTGTTTTGTTATGATACCGGGAACCAGTGAATCAAGCTATTCGTGCCACCAAAGCCATGTACGGTCGCTAGCGAAACCAGCTTCCGCCTCGGGCGCAGCTGCTGGAAAGTTTCCTACAATTATCCTAACCCTCAACCGCCCACTCAACTGCCACCATCACCTCCACCATTCTCCTCACAATCACAGACATACACCTCAGTACTCATATAGTACTTGCATATCAGCCAGCAGTATTCGAATTAAGGTGACTGTTCTATAAAAGAACATAGCCACCAGCCGGAACCATGCCACTACCATGTTACGGAATACTGTGGTACCAGGCGAAAATATTGTTATAGTCAAAACTGGTTAGTACGATACGACTTGTACGGCCAGCCGTATTGTTATACCAAAGGTATCGTTGTATTTAGTATTTATATGCCAAATTCAAAATTAGGTAATAATATTATAATATTATATATTTACCAATTATGTCGAACGGACAATTAGGTATAAGAACTCTGTCTATTAAAGAGGGCTCTAGAGCCTTTATATATACACCAAATAGGTGACAAATAGGTTGCAAATAGAATGACGACTACGTTGTTATTCTGTAATGGAAACAAGTATTTAGACATTTGATAAGACATTTAATAAGACATATAAGGAGACATACAAGGTAAGGAGCGGGGTATTAAGACATAGCATTAGGAAAATATTCGCAGGATAAGATTCGGGTAGACTTTGTTTAGCGCGTTTCGCGTAATTGATATGCAATTTGACTAACTCAACACGCAATTGACCAACTTGACACATTTAAAAGTTAAATAACACGCAGTTAACCTACTTGACAACTTTAAAAGCTAACTGCATATTCCTTAACACGCAGTTGACCTACTTAACATATTTAAAAGTTAAATAACACGCAGTTAACTTACTTGACAACTTTAAAAGCTAACTACATATTCCTTAACACGTAGTTACATCGGCAAAATATGGTACCCTTTTAATAGCCTCAATGGTTGGTGGTTGACGCAATTGGCGCGCAGTTAAGGTCATTTAGCAACTCGACCGACTAGCCTATATCGTGTTTTTTTGACACGCAGCCTACGCGCAGCCTGCGCGCAACCTGCGCGCAACCTGTTAGTAATCTACACATTTGGCAACTATAATTATATTTACCTCTTTTATACTAATAACATATTTTAAATAAATAAAAGCTACTTTAAAGCTATTTATAAGGCTAGCAAAATAAATAATATTATTTTAGATAATTTAATATAATATAGCGATGGTTCTCTTCTACCTATCTACCTATTAACTTACCTACCTGCCTACATCGCCTACCTATCTGCATCGCCTACCTATTTGCATTTGCCTACCTGTCTATATCTACCTACCCGTTAGCATCTGCCTACCTGTCTGTATCTGCTTGCCTGTCTATATCTGCTTACCTGTCTGTATTGCCTACCTATCTGTATCGCCTACCTGTTTGCATCTGCTTACCTGTCTATATCTACCTACCCGTTAGTATCTGCCTACCTGTCTGCATCTGCTTGCCTGTCTGTATCTACTTACCTGTCTGCATTGCCTACCTGTCTACATTGCCTACCTGTCTGCATTGCCTACCTGTCTGCATCGCCTACCTGTTTACATCTGCCTACCTGTCTATATCTGCCTACCCGTTAGCATCTGCCTACCTGTCTGCATCTGCTTGCCTATCTGTATCTGCTTACCTGTCTGCATCTGCTTGCCTGTCTGCATCTGCTTACCTGTCTGTATCTGCCTACCCGTCAGCATCTCCCTATTTGTGCCTACCTGTCTGTGCTACCTTGATTCGATCAATCGATCGAATCGTTTATAGTGCTCGCTGGCTAGTCGTTGTCGTCTAGCTCTGGCGACGGTCGTCTGGTTCTAGCGACGGTCGTCTGGTTCTGGTGACGGTCGTCTGGCTCTGGCGACGGTCGTCTGGTTCTAGCGACGGTCGTCTAGCTCTGGCGACAGTCGTCTGGTTCTGGCG
>Ga0307507_10000514_pt1 | contig 81638 bp, 73 predicted proteins | sample 7_EM_MG_FD_207223 | JGI IMG/M metagenome (GOLD analysis project Ga0307507, IMG submission 207223) | Populus trichocarpa ectomycorrhiza microbial communities from riparian zone in the Pacific Northwest, United States - 7_EM | ecosystem: Host-associated > Plants > Roots > Unclassified | place...
GTATATCTGTTATATCCGTTATATAGTATTATAATAACAGATTTAGTGGGCAGAGAATTAATATTTTTAATTACGAAGCGTGGAAGGCGTATAATTAACATGGAATTTTATATACGTCGCGAACTACATCTATCGCCGAAAGAATGGCTCTTATAGAGAAGCGTAAATATATAGCTTTATTATAGCTCTAACGTAGATATATCGCTAATATAATCTGCTATAGTTCAACAAGGTTTAAAAGAGCTAGAAAAATTAAGAAAACAGGCTTGTACTAGCAAAGGAAAAGCTAATGCTATATCTATAAGTATTAAAGAGGATGAAGATTTTAATTTTAATAATATTACATCAGATATATCATCTTCTGGAACTAGTATACGCCCACAGTCGCAATTACAAAGTTCGCAAGGCGTATAATTAAAATCTTACTTACAATCTATTGCCTCTATTCGCTCCGGTATATTATATTCTAGATTTTACTAAGTTCTATAAAGCTAATATCTTTTAGTCTCCTCTATTACAATATTAAATAATGGCTAGGTTTCGCTCTCTCCTAAACCTATTTTACCATTAAGTAAGATTATCTAGATATATCCTTAATATATCTAGCTTATAAGCTAACTATATCTAGGACATAAGAGTAGCTTACAGTCTTTACTTTATATAATAGTTACTCAACAAGCTTAATTCTCATAACAGTTAACGCTATAGTAATCCTAATTAAATGTTCGTGAATAAGAGGCTAGGGTTCTATATATAGAAGCTAAAGCAAAGGCAATTAAACTACAAAATTAGAAGCTAGAGTTGGAGCTGAGAAAATTAGAATAAGAACTTAGTTAATACAAATTTTTATATTCACGAGCATAAGGAGCAGAGGTTATATTAAGGTTATTACCTAGATATAAGGACATTGCAATATCTAAGAAAGCCTAACCTATATGCTCCGCGCTATGCTCCATACCCACGCTTAATGCTTTAGTGTCTATAATAGAACTAGGATAGAACCAGGATATATCTAAGATATATAAACGCTATAACCTATTTAACCCACATAGCGTAGTCCTCTTTAGTATCAAATGTCTCCCTATTATTAAAGTCATCTACAACCCCTAGCAGCGTTATCCTAGGTAAAATAAAGTTCTATTTATAGTTAGATTATAAATATATCAGTAATATAATTAAAGACTATAAGTATACCTTGTTGAACCATATATATATAGCCCAGTTAGATAAGCATGCTATTTACGTTAAATCTAAGATATATTAGAAATATAACTAGCAAACCTACTCTTGCTACTAGTCCTACACAAAGAACACTTCTGCTTATTAGACTTGCCAATAACCTTAAATATTATAGTGCGGTTAGGCTATATTAAGGTTAGATTATAGTTAGATTATAGTTATATAGTAATTAGAACTGCCTAAACTTGCCTTACCCTTAGGTGTTAATGGAATTCTAGAATGGAATATAATGCGCATCTATTTAACTGGCTCCTCTATATATTCTAGTTAGATCCATAATATAATAAAATTATAAATAATAATATACCTAGATCTGCTAAAGTTGCTTTGCATTTTCCATAACCTTTAGCCATTAAGGGTGCATTTTCGGCTAGGGGCGCTAAAATATATTAGCAATATATCCTAGATAGAAGAATAATAGTTTATACCATTATAATATATTCCAGCCTTTCTCACTGCTTTACTAACAGGGCATATAACCTGCAGTTCCTCTTCCGTATAAATAGCTTTATAAAGTGTCTTCTAAGCCGCTAAAATAAGTTAGATCTAGGATATAATATAGATATATAAACAACCATACTATCTAAATTATCCAATTCTAGCTCTTTTTGACCTCTGGGCTTTACACTTCTAATTATATAGCCTACACCTTTCTTTATTTTAAGGTTAGAAAAAGGTTATAATATGGATACAATGTGGATATATCTAAGATCTTACTAGGAAATATAACTTAATATACTTAATTAATTCTCTATAACTATTTGCAAATTTTTTTTCCTAAGCATAAATAGTGTGCTTAGCATTTGGATCCTACTATAGTTAGATCTAGGATATAACAAAGATATATAGCACTTATAACTCACAGTCTTCCTAATAGCACAATCCCATCTATAGAAAATCTCCTCTAGTAGAATATGGACAAGGAAATGTTCGCCGTGGGGCTATATTTAGGTTATATCTTAGATATAAGCTAGATATATGCTAGATATTACCTTAATATAAAAGAACGGAACCTACCCTAGGCGCTTGTTAAGTCCAAGGTACCATACCTTAGTGTATTAGCTAGGGGCACCAGAAATACGCCCCTTTATAGTATTTAGCTGAGGAGCAGTATTACAAGTGCCAGAACCCTCGCCCTCACCACTATCTAAGTCTAGATTAGAATATAGCCTGGAAGCTACTGCCCTATTTGCTAAAGTGCCATATATAGCCATTATAGTGGCGTCTGGATCTTAAATAGAGCTACTAGGGCTATTAAGGACTTTATTAATAATCTATTAAGGTTAGATTATAGATATAACATAGTTTTGTCTAAAATATAACTTATATCTTATGCAACCTCTATCCCACTAAAAGCATTCACCTACCCATTTTGGAGAAAATTCTCGGTCTATATCCTAATTAGATCCTTCTTATAACTACCAGAAGTTACTTTACCTTATTATAAAATTGGGTGTTTGGACTGTTAAGTGGTGTCTATTCTATATTAGATTATAAATATAACCTAGATATATACCTGTGGTGCTTATATAAGAGTTATTGCAGTTGTTCTCTGGGGGCTGGAAGGGATTTGGCAGCAACTAATATAGTTAGGCTAGATTAAGATAATAATGTGGATAGAATATTAATAAATACCTCTCTAGACTGCTAGTTCTTTAGGGTCTATAGCCATATTAGATCCTTAATAAAACCTTAATATAACCTTAATATAACCTCCCGAAACTCACATTATCCATTTTATTACTAATATCTTTTAAAATCGTAATGAATAGTAGGAAGTATTTAATTAAAGGTTTAAAACAGCTGTATTAACGTTATAATCAAAATATAATTATGTTATTGCCTCTAGACGTGATTCAATGAAAGTTTAAATTGTGTACTAAGTAAAGCTGGGTCAGTGTCAGAATATCAACACTAGCCGAGGTTTTAGTGCCTTGGCAAGCACTCCCGGAGCTTTCGGCAATACTGGCCGAGCTTCAGACTCAGTTCTGTCGGAGTCAGAATATCAACACTGCCCGAGGTTTTAGCGCCTTGGCAAGCACCAACGGAGCTTTCGGCAACACTGGCCGAGCTGTATGCTCCCCAGTTACAGTAAGAATGTCTTGGTAAAACACTCGATAAATGAAATCCGACGCTTTGATCAAATTCTGCTAGTCTTCTTTGTGGGGAGTGTTCGGTAGCAAAACTTCAGATCAGATCTGAACTGAAAGTCCGGCAGAAAAGGACGCGTTCCTCCCTAATTTGGTACGCGTTTGTGGCTTTGTAAAAGCACGGGCGTGTGCAGTCTGGAGGCTTCAGACTGAAACTGAAACTGAAACTGAAATCTGGAACTCAGACCTTCATATTGAACTAACGCCAAGACCTTCAGTTGAGAAGCTTCATACGGTAAAGTTGCCAATTTTTAGTGTTCTTTTAGCGTGCAAATCTGGCGTTCTTTGAGCGGTGAGAAGAACATCAAATTTTTGAGGCTGTGCAGGCAAAGTCACTCCGAATCAACGGATTCTGAACTGAATCTGAGGCCTCCAGATTGCAATCGAACACTCCCTTAGTTATTCTGGCCATTGAAAATAGCTTTAGGAGTTGTGGGCATTGATATAATCAAGCTCAAAGTAGGTGTATTTAGGCCGTCATACCCCGCATAGAATTATCCCTTCGCCTGGTAGCGTCCTACGAGAGTTGGACCGTGCGCGAACACCAGAATCAAAAATACGCGTATGGCCACGGAGCCTTGATCCCATTGATTCTATTGGCTGGCTCTTATCGATAACCGTAGGACACATTTTACCAGGCGAAGGGATATAAAATACGATCTGTGTATCAGACCTTCTAACGAAGGTTTGACCCAAAACGGTTTGTGCGGGGTTAAACCTCGGATGAAGGTCTGGGCCGGGATAATTATCCGATTTCATCACGTGCACTTTATCTAATCGGCTAGCGTTGTCGCGACTTCGATATGAAAGTCGCGCGTTCTCGGTGCCTCCTCCAGCCGCGTCCCGAAAAGTTGCCATCAGCATACACACTGTATCTCCATCAATCATGATTCTTACCGTAAATCCGTGGCCTCATCAAAATACATATGTCCCTCTCCACCCCTCTCCTCTATCGACCCGATCCGCCAATGCATGCTCTAGCGTATTCGCCACTCCAATCATGACAGAGCGCCGGGAGGTAAAGAAGGAATTGCCCTTCTCAAAACGGGCGATAAAGTCCAACCCTATAATCCAGAGTCGAGATGCGGTGAAAGAACGGCGACGCGACCTCTTTCTCCGGAAAGTTCAGGATGATCGGGATGATCGGAGGTGGGCATCGCGTGGTGATCAGGTAGATAATCCTCGGGTCAATTCTCGCGTCTTTGAAATTTTATTAAAGAGAGGATATAGATACTACGACTCGACTTTATGTCCCGTCAGAAGCGATGGGAGGCGGCGAAAGCACACCAGGCCCCAAGTTTGGACGTTGATCTGGACGATTATGTGATGGACACTCTATCATCCAATAAGCGGGAAACAGCCTGGTCACAGACATCGCAAGCAACTTTCACCGAAACCCACATGAACCCCGAAGAAGTAGATATGATTCTAGAGCAGGAGAATCGCGATTTGGACGCATTGATATCGCTCATGAATGAGAACCAAAACCATGAAGACTCCGTACTACAGCACTACGGGAGTGACGAAGAAGACTATGATTCCCTCTTCCGGGAATATCTCGCCACTTCAGATGATGAGCGGTCTAGTACCATGGTTTATTCTTCTTATGAAGCGGATGCTATGGATACTTCGCATGGATAAATACACCAGGTGTTTTGCATTTCGTGGCGTTCCAATTAAAGTAACCATTTTTTGTACGGGCGCTTGGTTCAAATAATTGGCCCAAAGCGTTTGATGGGTGGGATGGTGTTTTGAGGAGTTGTTGAACATTTATGGGAACGCTGCTGATGTTGTATGATAATCATTGTTGTGGACAGCCTGCGTCGATCTCACCGAGCGCTTCTTGAGCTGCGTTCATATTGCCAACTAGATCCGGAGGGGGGGAACCGGCTGCTTGCATCTGCAGTCGTGTTAGTAAATATATTGTGCTTTTTACTGTTTCATTACTGCTCTTACCTTCTGCATCCTTTCGACGATGTATTCCCGGTCTGAAGCATTAGAGTCCGAGTACCCCTTCCTTTCAAATCTGCCAATTATCTCTGTCACCAGCGTATGTTGTTCTTCGTATCTCACTAGGTCTGCTTTGTCTACCTTGTCCTTATTCTTTTCCAACCAGCCTGGGAATTTTTCGTACAGCTCCTTCATCGGCTCATAGAGAATATCTTTATTAGTTAATTGTTCCATCATGCCCATAAGCACCTTCGAAAAATCCTCGTCACTTGCCTCACCATCAAAACCACCTTTTTCCATCTCCTTTAACATTTGTGTAAAGATGTCATCCGATTCAGCTGAGGCTGCAGCTGCGCTTGCCTGATCACCAGATTCTTGCATTCGTTCCATAGTTCTTCGTATCGTCTCTTGGAAGGACTCCTCCGCAGCTTTAGTAGACGGTTTTTCTGCAGAGGGTTGGTCTCCAGAGGCCCCCGCGACAGAAACTAGGCTATCCATATCTCCCATCCCTTTCACCATTTCCTCAAATTTGGTTTGAAGATCTGGCGAGGCCTCGAGCTCTCCAAGTAGATCTGCCATGCCGGCTTGTAGCTGCTTTGCGAAGTCTTCATCTTCAACTGTAGATTTAGTGGGGGGGGGAGTTGGTCGGCCTGGGCCTGATGGGGCTGGTGCGGGTGCTTTTGTGTCTATCTTCGTAGCTGCAAACTCATCTAAAACGTCTGCGATCACTGTGAGCACCTCTTGAAGTGACCGAGGGAGTCGGCACTAACCATCTAAATCATCAAGATCGTCCTCATCAGGGTCGGGCGCAGTTTCAATTGTAGTCTCTGAAAGGTTTTCGGTCGCCTTGTTGGCCATTGCTGTTGCTTTTGTTTTTGTTGTATAGGTGCTGGAAGTGCTCAATCTTGGTGGTGCCTCCAGCCTCGGCACCTTGAATAAACCCGTAGGCGGGGTTCAAGTGGCTGCAGCCACAGCTTGGCGCTCTTCAACTTCACCTAATTGCCTAGAATTACACACCTTCGCCAAGGCTCTTCATGACTAGACGCTTTCACTCGCCTTTCATATGACTTTACAATACTCTAGATTCCGGGAATCTACCTCCTCTGCTTCACTCTCTACAGCTTCGTACTTCACTCGCTTCTTCTAGCCCGCCTCGTGCATTTGCTCCAGGTTCGATATCCACCAGACAGCCCATCCCTTCTTCAGCCTTATCGTCGCGATGTCACTGTGCCAAAATCGCCTCCAAGAAGAGCGGTGCGCTATTATTCATTCATTGCTTTTCCATGTTAAAGTTGCTAACTTAAGCTATAGCAAACAATGGCGACGCGATCATCCTTTCGGCTTCTTCGCGAAACCCATGCGCAATCCCCAAGGTGTTCTTGACTTGAAGAAGTGGGATTGTGGCGTGCCGGGGAAGGACAAAACACTTTGGGAGGGTGGACTATTCAAGCTAGAAGTTGCATTCCCGGATGGTGTGTAAAAACTTACTCGTTCGTAAGCAGGTTGCACAGTTCACTGACAAGCCTTAGAATATCCAACAAAGCCCCCCAAATGTGAGAACCTTATGTAAGTCTGTTTGCGTAACAGATCACTAGTACTAATATAACTCAGGCAAATTCGTCCCACCACTCTTCCACCCGAATGTGTATCCTTCCGGGACTGTTTGCCTCTCGATTCTCAACGAGGAAGAAGGTTGGAAGCCAGCAATTACAATCAAAGAGATACTGTTAGGCATCCAGTCACTTTTAGATGAACCGAACCCCGAATCACCAGCACAAGCGGATGCTTTCAATTTATTTAAGAAGGATCGAGCGGCATATGATAAGAAGATACGAAACCTTGTCAAGGAAAACCCCGCGCCATAGGTTGAGGGTGATAGGTTCCGTGGAATACTTTCAATACTTGAGTGGGGCATTGTAACTATGCTTATCCAATCTAAGAATCTACTGTTTATGAAACGATAACGCTTTGGAGATCTATAGCATGGGAACTTCGTGGCGTTCTGGGAGGCCTACGCCTTTGGTTGATCCGTTTTCTTACCAGGTTGGAAAGATTTGCTCTTACTCTCATGAGCACCCAAGAGTTACGGAGTCGGTTACGGGCCTTCCTGAACCTTTCAAAGTCGAACTTTCGGCGTAGATAGAAGGTAGTATCGTAGGAATGACACAAATATAATACTGAGCGGGATCTATCATAACCTGGTTCATTCTTCTCTTCAGGCTCACATTGCTAGGCAGGTGTACTATCTGTAAGATGCAATAGTAGTGCATATACAAGGAACATATGGCGAATAAGAAGCGTGAGTAAGGAGGTGTTAGACACAGTCACTAGGGGTGTTTTGAAGTTGTGATATTGGTCCAGTGTCCATTAGAGTAAACCTCTTTCACCAAATCCTCTCGGCATTACTATTGTACATGTCGAATTCAGAATATAGTGAAACTTTCATTTTTTGTGATCCATGCCCCTGAAAGATTATGGACAGTGGCTTGTAATCATGCGCCTTCAAGTTCAACCTCAGGATATAGAAATCTAGTAAGGGGAATATCCAGATCGGCCTGGAGGCCCTCCCCTCGGACGATAACCACCACGATACCTTTACGTAGGTCAGTATCGGACCGACAAAATGACGCATCGAACTACTCACCCGCCTCGAGAGGCATAAGGTGGTGGGCCATAGCCCCCACGACCACTATATGGAGAACCTCGACCTCCGTAGGGACCGCCCCGACTACCGCCTCGACCACCTCCGCCACGCCCTCCTCTTGTCATGCCCGGTAAGTTTGTCCGCTTCGGTACAACCTAGTCGCAGATCAGTACCAGCTTAGGGCAGATCATATTGCAAAAGATTTCGGACAGACCTTCAAGTTTCGTCCTCTGAACACACTCTCGTTCAGAACCAATGCTTGAGCAACGAGACTAGGCTCTGTGAATTCCACATACGCATACCTGCATACGCTCATTAGCGTTCCAACTCTTTCTGCCAAACTCTTGCCAGGTAGCGAAGACTTTTCAACGGCATGAAAGAAGAAATGGAGCAAATTGGACACTAGGGCCCTTATTAGACGCAGAAATAACTCTCCAGATTTCACAGAACCACAGTTGAAACTGTGTCTTTGCAAGGAAAAACCCGTCTCTTGGTAGTGACTGACCCCTTGGGATGCCCGGTGAACTTGTCCAGCAATATTGTGACCCGGTTTATACTTCCACAGCTCTGAAAGTGCGCCTGGATCTCCTCCGGCGATGCTCCATAATCAACATTGCCAACAAATATGCTTCGAGCATCGACATCCTCTTTGTTCTCTCGCAGGTCGTTGCTTTGTTGATCTAAAGACGCTTGCATTTCGCGCAACTTCGCGGCTTCCGCCTCCATCTCTTGCACACGCTTCTTCATGGCAGTTATCTCTTCCTGTGGCACTTTATTAGCATATAACTTGCGATGGGCATTGTTCGCGGCAAGATTCCGCGCGATTATGCCTCCATGTTTGCCATCATACCTCATCATTTCCATCCTCATCGTGCATGTCTAAATGCTCATCTTCCCGATGAATGTGGGTGTCGGACATAGTCGTGGTTAGTCGGTTAACAGTGTACTGGGCGATGTTGGGCTATCGCAAAAGCTATTAGCTTTCTGGGTTTCTATTCACGGGATCGAAGGGAAGGACGTACGACTACCAACAAGGCTAAGAGTGCCGGTGGGAGAAGGCTATGGGCGAAAGATGGTGCTTTTGTGGATACAGATGTGAAGTATTACTTGGTCGAAAAATGTAAGAATAATTTGGTGATGAGGCTTGTTAACTACCAACTTGAAGCTCCACAGCCAAGCTTCTTTGTCGCACGGACCAGGTGCGCTTATCACCAGGGTCCCTCGCTTTCACCTCGACATGCTCCGGTCAAGTGTATCCATAACTTGGCAATATCGTTCAATTGGCAGAATCACCATGGCTGATGAAGAACAACCTCTTCTTGACGCATATGCTCCCAATCAGCCTCGTCTCTGCCAGCGGGTTAATCCGTTTCGGGGCCCTAGAATCGCGAGAAGTCGAGCCCAGCTTCGGCGATTTCTCACGTCAAGGCCTGGTCACTATTCTGTCTTGTTGTTGGTTTCGCTAGATGTATCGTGTATTTTTGCAGGTATTTAATACTATCATCCTCTAGACTCAAGAAATTCTAATAGTAGTATACTCACTCTGATAGATTTTATTATTAATCTCTTCACATGCGAGGCTCGCAGCGCACAGTCTGCATGGAACACTGCTCTAGAAGCCCTCGGGATTGTGAGCTTGGTATTCTCATGCCTATTCATGGTTGAACTGCTAGCCTCGATATGGGCTTTTGGCGCCGCGTAGGCCTAATTCTACCCACTTTTTATCTTCACCCCCTACCCTATTACTAATTAATGAAATAGATATTTCAAATCAAAATTCCATTGCTTCGATGCCCTTATTATTGTTGCCGGCTTTGTTGTGGATGTCCTTCTGCGAGGCGTAATCGAGGAAGTGGCATCCTTAGTGGTCATTTTGCGCCTCTGGCGCGTCGTTAAAATCATTGAAGAGCTCAGCGTTGGCGCCCAGGAGCAGATGGAAGACCTAATTGAGAAAGTAACGGATCTACAAAGGGAAAATGAAGAACTGAAGGCTGAACTAAAGGCACTAAAGGCGACTGCCAATAAATAACTAGAAGACTGTTGAGGATCGGGTGTTACACTTGCTCATATATTTCTTTTCAAAGTTTAGAATGGCCTGGTTGATTGCCACTCTACTCTACGTGCAACGAATTACCCTGATTTACAGCCACCTAAGTGCTCCCTGCCATATGCTTAATATACTAGTTTTATGCAAAACTTCAATCCTGTTCCATGCTTCCGTCCGATGTATAGGTTATTTTGGGGGAGAAGGAGCCTCCCAAAGGATTGTGAGGGGCTTATTTAAGCTGACCTGCCACGTTGCGGCCAACCTTGTAAATCACCTTTGGGCGTGGCAGTCTACCATTAACCTTACATTGCTTGTTAGAATATGTTAAAAGTTAAAATATACGAGTTTAATTACTTACCAAGATTCCCTCGCGGAATGCAAGTTGGTTCTCGTATGTAATCGGAATTGGGTTTTCGGGAAGTTCGAGGAGTTCCTCTAAGCCAGAAAATTGCTGGGTTGTGCCCATGGTTTCTAAGTTTTCCGAAATCTGAGAACCTTCCAAGTTGCCGTGGACTACGGGCCTACTTGGACTTGTGGTCCGGTTCTCAGGGGCCGGATAGAAGCTGCAGGCTCTACGCGGCATTATCACGGGCTTGCGAGGCCCATCTAGCTCCACATGGGGGTTCAAGCGATGTGTCCTAGCAAATGCCAGCCGTTTCCCAAACGTAGCCTTTCTAGAGGGACGTTTCTTGATCTCTTCAATCTTCTTCTGCTTATCCCAGAAGACATTGTCTATCGCATAATCGGGGAAAACTGCAAAAAGATCCCTTTCCATGGTCTGGTCTTCCTGCTGCCGGTCGTGCGGAAAAGTGGGTAAGATCTCATTTAGAGCTCTCCTTTCTACGACCTTATCTAACCCTTCTGAAAACTGCTGATGCTCTTGAATCGATTTATTCCGTCTCTGACCCAAGCGTTCTCGCGAATATTCTGTTTGCACACCCTCGAATGTCCCTTCATCTGTGCTTGTATCAACCCAGTCGACGCCTCGCCGTGGTGCCGAGGAAGTTGATATGCTGAGAGTTTTAGGATCCACCCGAACTTTGCACTTGCCATCCTGAAAAGATAGGTACAAGGTGCTGGAAATGCCGTTCGATTCCCTGGCCGACAAACGGCCTTTTATGGCCTCGTCAGCTATTTCTTCAGCTATAGGATTCGCTCGTCTTATGTGCTTGATTTGTCTTGGCCATTCACGCAGGTTCCTACAACCCAGAGTTTTTGCTTCATCTCTGTCAATGTACCTGCTCAGGCTGAACACGCAGCGGCCGTCTGGTAAGAGCTGAATATGTTTAATCCTCCCCAAGGCTTCTCTGCTAGGCGATTCTAGATGTGTGTATTTCACATCATTGCCTATGGAGTATCTACCATCTCGTAGGTATACTGTTCGAGCTTTGGGAAGTTCTGAACGTTTCTCAAAGGTGGCATGAGATTTAACAAGCCTGTAAATACCACGTGCGGTTTGTTCCCATTGTCTGCCCACTCCTGCAGGATTCCCTTCGTTTTGTTTTAGGATGTGATCCTTTTTCTCGAGTGTACTTCCTGCCAGTTTAACTTTGTGCGCCGAGGTGTCTTGCACAGGGGGCACATAATTTAAAGTATGATCGTTCTCATAACCCCTTTTAGCATCTTTCGCAAACGTCCAATAGCAGCCTTGCTTAGGATCATCAAACGGCCCCCTCGGAAGCTTAATAAAAGTCTTATGTTGGCTTAAAACAGCACCGATACCCCCTTCCCATTTCCCCACACCTCGAATATAGCACGGGAAGGCGTTAGAAATCCATAGGTGGATTTGAGCGGCCGTCAAGCAGTTGTTCTCGGATGCAAGTAATGCCATACTAATAAGATTTCTGTAAGAATAGGAAGGCGGCGGTTTCTTTGAGGGCGTGGTAGGTGAGCTACCAAAAGGACAACGCTGCTCGCCAGCCTCAGCTTTGTCTTTGAGAGTTGTTGAGCCATCCCGCCTAGCCATGACAAGAATATCCTTGTGAGCAGGTATTTCATCCTTGTCCTCGATCCTAAGCCCCTTAGGCGATATCTCGTCATTACCTGGGGCTATTTCTGCGTTGAGTCTCTCGGTTGATTTAATAGAAATAGATCTAGGCCTTGAGGACCCAAAGTGGCTTGGCGAAGACATATTGGAAGTAACTGCTAAGGGTGATCCATGAATCTGTGGTAATGTTAAAGATCCATCTCCATCGTCACTAGGCAAAGAATAACGTTTAGTCAACGACTCAGCCGGCTGCGTGGGAAGGTCTGGAGAACTGATCGCTTTAGGTATGTGTGGCTTCATATGTTTAGTCGTTTTGCTAACTATCTTTGGCTTTGAGAATCCCAATAGGCCTTGCAACCATGGCCTCGATTCTGTCTTCTCGACACTGTTTTGCCCGATCGCCCCTGGATTTACTGCATTTGTCCTCGATGATGGTTGCGCATCACCATCTTTGTCTAGGATAGGAGCCGTTTCTGGAGTTTCTGGGATTGAAAGTAGTGAGTCATCTTGTTCGCCATTTGATTTCCGCTTCTCTTTACAGCTCACGCTATACTAATTAGCCCTCGTACATATTAGAGAGTAGGGAGGCTGACCAAGTTGGCTTGTCACCTCTACTTTGCGGTTTGAGAAGCTTCTTGCCGCAAGCCACGCAACAAACTAACGGGTGAATGGTTCTTTTGCCAAGAACTTTATCGGAGAGCTGGGAACTTCCAGTGACTTGGATGTGTCCTCTCCGTTCGTCAGGAGGCAGTGACGTTCGTCTGGAATTAAGGCTATATAGGAAGCTCGACGGACTACTTTGGTCTGAGCTATGCGGGGCACCACTGTGTGAATCTCGTGTTGGCGTACCGGGAATTTCGGGCGGTTCAATTCCAGTACTCGTCGTCGGCGATGCTACAACGATCTCATCAGTAGAATCCGTGTGTGAAGATTCAAGGATCATAGATCCATCAGTGAGTTCAGACTCCACTTGGTCGAACGTATTGCGACCTTCTCCATCGAAGCCTGTAGGGTTTGCTGCCAGTTGGTTGGGTCGTAGTGTTGAGGAAGGGGACGTTTGAGATGAGTGAGACCTAACTTTCCAATCCTCGGAGACTTTCAATCCGTTTTGAGTGGGAGGTTGCGGTGAAGCCACCACTACTTCTGAGATATTGCTATTACAATTTAGATCAACCATAGAGGCAGAGGAAGGCTCCTGGAGAAAAGATAAAGCCCCTGTGAGTTGGTCTGTGCTTTGGAGGTTGCGACCTGGACTAAAATCTAGAACCAGTTTGCTCGACGTCACCGCATCTGAGTTACTCGCGGAAGATGGTTGAGATGCATTAGGCTTTCGTGACGATTTAGGGGTCTTGGGTGGTCTAGATTTGATCTTTTCGCGCTTTAGACAGTGATAGCATCGCCACGAAGACCTGATATTGTGTCAATCGCGGTCAATGCTTTCCTAAATCCGTCAAGGACGATGTAGAGACTTACTCGGGTAAATTAGTAGAGCTAGGAGGTTTCTGGCACGCTTGATGAAATCGTCGACGACATGAACAGCAACCAATTAAAGGGTTATACTCAGGCGCATGAGTGTTTTTGCACATGTGACAGCGAGAATCCCGAATTTTCGAAAATGCTGAAGATGTGTCTGAAGGAGTAAGAGCACTTGACAGAGATGCCTCGTCGTCCTCTCGAAGACGAGGCTGTAAGTGGGTCGAAACCACTGTATCACTGCGCGGACGCGCCGAATGTAGAACTTGAATGACCTTTGCAGATGTGAAAGAAACTATGGAGCTGGACTGGCTGTTCCTAGAATAGGGTTAGTTGCAGGCTCATAGAACGAGGAAAAACAACTTGCCTATTGTCCTTTAATGTACCATCTAGCAGAGAATGTTGGGAAGGAACGACTGAAGATCCTGTGCACGCCTTCTCTCCTGGCAGTTCCTTGAAGGTTTGTAAAGGGGCTGCTGATTGTCCATATCCAACTTTACGATGGCCGTTTGGCTGTGGTACTGCGTTGGCAGATTGACCCTTGTCGATTTTTTCCCTCACTAAATCGGCGGAAGAAGTCGACCTTAGTTCGCCTGGTTCTGTCAATTTTGGAGGAATGGGGCTGGAATTTTCGGTGGAACAGAGTTCAGAAGCATCATTTTGCAATGGTTGGCCTCTAGACCAAGACATGGCCATCGTATAACTGAACAACCGCTGTAAGTTGCATTCTCTGTAACATCGCGAAGCCTGTTCCACTCCGGACTGACTACGTTCAAACGTAATGTAATACCCTGTACTGTCCATAGTAATGTCCTTGACACCGTATTTTCTGAGGCGCTTAAATAAGTGTGGAACCGTGGTATGAAGTGTAGGTACGTGATGTGAAGAAATAAAAATATGTGGACCAGCTTTGGTGTTATTAGGTACAAGCGGTTCGATAAAGGTAGGCGCTGAAGGCTTCTTGAACGGTCCTTTGGATGACCCTTTTGGCCCTTTGGGTACTTTGGAAAAATCAAAACTTTCACGAATTGAGTCACTGGTTGATCCATTTGCTTCCACTCCTATCTCAGAAGGGGAAATGCCAAGTATTGGAGTGCTTTCTGCCTCTCGGTCACCATTCCCAGCATAGCTATTACGTGCAGCAGTGGACACCTTTGAGCTTGGATTCACTGAAGCTTCGCTCTCGGCAATCGAGTCATTTCTGGTCCGATGTGCCAAGGTTTCAGAACTTAGATCCGACCGATTTTGGCTTTTGCTAGGGCAACTCTCGGAATATTGAACTGATGTTGAGAGTGCGGGTGTGTAGCGGTCAACGAAGCCACCGTTACGAGCTCTAAAGAAGTCTTTGTAATCAACGTCTTGGGGCGAATATCTGTCTAGTCGACGACGCTTCCGCGGCGCGGGCGATGTTGAAGGAGAGTTCAATGGCCTCTTATATTCAAGACGTCGATTATCGTAGGAATAAGTACTGTTTTTGCCAAACCCTGGAGAAGCGCTATTGGGAGACGAGGAATTTGAAAACGTTTGCGACGCGTCATTATCATAGATACGAGGCGTAGCGAAGCTGTCTCCCATCGATAACTTGTTGTTTGGCACTAATGGGGTTAGGAGATTTCTGAACATTGTTTGAAGGCTAGACATCTAGGAACTACCTAATATATTATGTAAAATTTCCTGTTAACATAATTAGCATCATTCTGGAGACTAATTCCGTGCAAAAAGTCTTGGATGCCTATCTCAGATCTTTTCAGTCTATTTTCAGTCATCAAGTCGCCACCTTCAGGGTTCCAGTCTCACGCCAGTTCTGTGTCACGCGCCTCAGCTAGCGTGTGACCTTATAGCCAATCCGTCTGATATAAAAGCAGAAGAGGTTTGAGCAAACCTGGCAACTAGAAAGCTCCGGTTTGCAGCTCTGCGCCATTGCCATTAAAGACAGCTCGTGGAGAGGAAGCTAGAGCTGACCCTCCATATTGTGGCGCCCTCATTTGAAGTGTATGTACTCCTGATACTCCCAATTTCATATCTCTACCTTTAGATTTGCATACTGAGATTAAAGGAGCCTGCTAATGTAATATAAAAAGCTAAGGCAGAACCTCGCAAGCGTCCTTGGCTGCGTGCGACTGCATGACAAACAGAGCCGGAACCATCAGAAGGCGACTTGCGATATGACCTTTTACCATTGATTCATCATCGAAGGGTGAGAATTGCATGATTGGGTTGCCGTGCAACAACAATCATTAAATAAGGAATGTCTCACCTGGTGGCTGTTGATTCGGTCTGCACTGACATCAAGGAGAGCTTGAACTGGCTGGTCAGAGAAGCAAAGGTGCTCGAAAGATGGCGATTTCATGCCTCCCCGCGAGCTTCGATTCATTTAGACAGAGTGAGGTGAGATGAGAGGCAGGCGCGGTGCAAGATGAAGTAGAAACGAGAGTGAAAAGCACCGATCCAAGCCTAATTTAGGCCGGTAGAGAACATGCCGTTAAGACAGAAGCATGCGTAGATATGGCTTTTGTATTCGCAGCGCGCCCCTCATCTGAAGAAGGGAAGACGTCAACTGTGTTGTTCAGACGTGCGGCGGCAGGGTTAGGACGAGGAAGCTAAAACTAACTAGAAGCACACGCCAGAAGCTCAAACCTAATGCAGCCACAAGCTCGCGTACCTAATCTAATCGGTGCCAAGCTCTCCCGCATTCACATCGACCCCCGTTTGAAGTGGCCTTTCGGATGTAGACAGCTGTTCTTTCCCCTACTTTCGTCTTTATACTCCGTTAACTTGGGGGACCATCTTTTGGAAATCCATGGAATTTTTGAAGTCTGCTGTTGCCTCAGCAATATCCAAAGGGCCAGCTTTTCCCTACGCGTTTGGTGAAAGAGTTGACATCGACCAGTCCATCTGGACCTTGCATAACGGGACAAAGCGAGTACGACCACAAGTTCGTAGTCGTCAAGAGCGCTATTAACCTATACCTGCTAGGAAGATGGCTCGAGGTGCAGCATATTTTCCTTCGATATCGCCGCGAACAAGTCGCGACTGCCATTAGCACGAAATGCCCTGCGTAAATTGCGGACTATCCGCCATCCAGGAGTGATTAAAGTCCTTGATACCGTTGAAGTATGTATTGTAATCGCAAAATGACTGCGGGATATGAAACTTAGAGCGTTATAGACAGAAACGTACATTTACATTGCGACTGAACGTTTGACCCCACTAGGATGGCATACAAGGAGGAAGAGCCTTGCTGAGGAAACTATAAAATGGGGTTTACATAACATTGCTGTAGGTATAGCACTAGGTGATCAAGATCGGATGATTCTGATTTTCTGTGGTATAGAAAACAGTCAAGTTTATAAACGCAGAGGCTGCTTCTATCCATGGCTGTATCCGCACATCCTCTATTTTCACTGGCGAGAGCGGTGAGTGGAAGTTGGGGGGCTTTGATATTCTCAGCTCCGTGAAGGATGATGAAGCTATCATATATGTGTGTACAATTCCCTACACCCTTGGAGCAGTGTTGACAGCTGGCAGACTTACGGAACTCTAACCCCCGACTTCGGACGGTATGCACCACCCGAAGTATCAAATTCTGGTTGGGAAATTATCAAACGGAACCCAATTCATGCTGTTGATGCATATAATTTTGGAACCCTTATCGTCGAGGTGTTTAATGGTAGTTTAATAGGCGCTGAACAAGTTGGACAAACCAAAAACTTGCCACCTAGTATGCACCAGAGCTACAGGCGACTAATTAATTCGAACCCAAAGGTCAGGCCTAGTGTTGCCCAGTTTTTGGATCAAGGGCGGAGGAATGGAGGCTTCTTTCAAACGCCGTTGATACAAATAACTGAGGATATTGAGAGTCTGGGCTTAAAAGCCGATGCAGAAAGAGACGAGCTTCTAAGGTGAGTCTTTCAATCAATTCAGAATTCATACGGCTAATGTACAACACATCTGCTAGCCAACTAGATGAAGTTTCCGATGATTTTCCTGAAGATTTTTCCAAGATGAAGATCCTCCCAGAGTTGCTTAAATCCGTTGAGTTTGGGGGTGGTGGTCCAAAAGTTTTTGGAGTTGTCATGAAAATCAGCTCGAAACTATCAGATGAAGAGTACGATGCGCAAATCACTCCAGTCATAGTGAGGCTATTCGCAAGCCCGGATCGAGCTATACGCGTGTGCTTGTTAGATAATCTTCCCCTTATGATTGACCATCTCTCACAGAAGATTGTTAATGATAAGATATTCCCTCAAATGGTGTGTAATCCCACCCAATCAACTTAATTTGTTGCGCCGGTGGTACTAACAGTTCCAAAGGTTACTGGGTTTACGGACGTTGCTCCTGTTGTACGGGAACAAACAGTTAAAGCCGTGCTCACAGTGGTTACCAAACTGTCAGATCGTACGATTAACGGCGAGCTCCTCCGGTATTTAGCAAAGACGGCAAACGACGAGCAACCTGGCATTCGTACAAATACAACAATTTGCTTAGGCAAGATTGCGCGTAATCTTGGCAGCAATGTGCGTTTCTTTACGATATACTAAAAAGGGGTAGTAGCTAATGTTGACTTGATAGACTCGTACTAAAGTCCTCACCGCAGCTTTTGCAAGATCTTTGCGAGATCCTTTTGTACATGCTCGTAATGCCGCTCTCATGGCACTGGCCGCCACATCTGATTTATTTAGCGAAGAGGACTGTGCTGCAAAATTTCTTCCAGGAATTTGCCCCTCTCTGGTGGACAAAGAAAAGTAAGCTCATGAATCAAACTAGCATCACAAACTACTCTAAATCTTCTGCTTTCTGTAGGATAGTTAGAGACCAGGCCAACAAAACCTTGGACCTTTATCTGCAACGCATTCGCAAATATAGCCAAAACCTTCCCGAGACTGCTTTACCACCTCACACAACCATAGGACCCACGAGCGCCAATGCCCCGCGTATGGGTACCCCGCAACAAGACACTTCGTGGGCTGGCTGGGCTATATCTTCCTTTACAAACAAACTTGCATCGGCTAGTGGGGAAATGCAATCTAATACTAACGGCAGTGAGGTCGCTCAACAACAGCAACGCCCATCATCAGTACCCCCCACAACTTCTTATAACAATGAGAGGCCTACAACAACTAACCCATTTCAACATGGTAGCCTAGCTAAACCTAGCCGCAGTCCTGCTAACACCTTTGCCCCAACATCTTTAGAGACTGCAAACAACGAAATTGAGACTGAAGATTTCGGCGCTGCATGGGGTGACGAAGAAGTGGGGACAGATACGTCTACATCCTTCGACCCGTTTGCCCCAAGTGCGCTCTCAGACACTCCTGCAACCACTTATGACGACAAAGGCGAGCCTGATTTCGCGGGTTGGCTGACCGCGCAAGCTCAAGCGAAACAGAAAGCCAAGAATTTATTGCCTAAGGGCTTAGCCAAATCATCACAAACAACTTTGAACAGGCCAAGCATAGGAGCGAGATCAAACACCACTGGCCAAGTAGCGATAAAGAAGGCGGCCGTGTTACCAGCGAGAACGAAACCCGCCGCGTCTGTGAAAAAGGCCCAGCCGAAAGAGGAAGACGAAGGATGGGGTGATGCCTGGGACTGATCGGGAAGCCTGATTTGGCTCTTGATTGATTTGCGTTGGGCGCATCGAGGCTTGAGTTTCTTTTAAGTACTCCATGCTATAGCGGGGCATCATAGAGGCGCTGGGCGATATGGATCATCCAATTTATCCTCGTATTGAGGGTAAATAGCGGTCATTCCACGTGTTTGAGCTGTTTGGTGCCTGTCAATCCTCGGTGTACTACGTATATCACTCTATGGAAGACGTTAGAAGGTTCGATAAGTACTGATGCATAGTCGAAATTGAATAAGCGAAGCAGAAGCTCAGCTAACCAGCACTCAAATTCGTGTTCTCAGTTCTCCAATTTACCCTAAATGAATACCCTTGAAAGTCTACGCTGAGCAATAGCATGCATGCATGCATTCATTATTTTATTCGGTGTCATGCTATCTCTCTAAACATATTATACGTTCTCACTCGAGCTTTTCATTTCTTTTCAATCATCTCTTTGTCTGCAGGTTTCCGATCCTTCTGTGCTAATTCCTTCGCCTCAACGATTTCCTTCTTGGCAATATCCATAGCTTCCAGATATTCTACGAATGCGAGAACAATCTTCTCCAGTCCACTCTTGAGTACTTCGAGCAGTTCTTCCGTCTCTGGGATCCTCCTGATTTCATTCTCATTCTTCCCTTCGAGATCGGTGTCCGTCCAGTGAGCCTCGATACCGCTCACAAACCCCTCAATTTGCTTGATTGCTGTTACGAAGGCCCTGATAATCTCTGGAATATCTTTGTAGACCTGGCCTAAACTGTCTTCTTTCAAACTGCAGACTGCAAGGCCTGTAAGAGCACTCGCAGCGTCAGCAATCATACCGGCGCGACCGTAAGGTGTTCCAGCTACAACCAATTTTACATTTCGTCGGAGAGACTTGCGGAATGGGGCGCCGATAGGAGAGCGGATAACAAGCAAAAGTTGAGTTTGTAACCGGCTAGTTAAAGTACCAGAGCTGAGCTGTGCCTTCCTTTCGGGGGTTAATAAAGTGTTGCTGTACTCGAGGAGCCTTTGCGTAGGGGGACTCGATCCGGGAGGAGAAGCGTGTGTCTTGGCAAAGTCGCTGGCGAAATTACCAAGCTTGTCAAGCCGTGTAGAAGGATGAGCATTTTTGCCGATAATCTCGTCCTCTTTCAGAGGTTGCGAAATTCGGGGAAGGGGTTGGACAGGTTCCGGCTTCTTCATAGCACCAGGATCTGGAGTAGGAGATTGAACGGCCTGAATTCGTTCGCTAACACCTCTAATCTCGGCGAGGCAGACAGCGAGGACCTGTTTCCAAGTCGAACCATTCTTGCGATCAATTTCTTCGTAAATAGATCTACGGCGCGTGTCGAATCGCTCCGTAATCAGGACGAGCTCCCAGAATGCAACATTCTATGATAGCATTAGCTTTATTAGGGCCTAAGAATATATAAATAGGGGGAACATACTCTTGGCACTTCCTTTTTAGCTTTGAGACCATTTAAGAGACTCCCATTGGGATCTTTGGAGTCATCTGTGATTGGCTTCTCCTTTTTCAGTGGTTCTTGAGCAAAATATGCATCGAATGCCGTATTTGTGAATTGCCATAACAAGGCTAGGAGAAATCCTTCGACGACGAATCGAGCCCAAAGTTCTGCGAGTGCTGGGTTTGCGCTAGGTCTAGATGTTTTCGCCAGGCTGAAGATCCACCTCCCAAACCTATAATTCCATTCCCATACTGCTTGCCGCAGGAAGACAAAATATAGCAAGCTCCCGCCGAAGAGAACAAATAGCATAATAATAAAGGAATTGGAAACCATCTGTTTCGATTTCGCCCAAATTTGAGTACGGGGCATTATGGAGCTGTCACCTGTGTCGTTGGATTTCTTCTGTCCCTTCAAAACGGGGAAGGCGACCCTGTCGTAATCTTTGTATAGGTGAATTGTTGATTGTACCACTGCGAGACAGAAGAACATGAACCGAAGAAACATTGGTCGTTCATTTAACCGAATACGCTCGTGGGTTCTAACAGTCATTAGCAAGCTCCATATGCCTAACGAGGAACGTGCAACGGCCCTGGATGGAGGGAACGATAGATTTAAATGTACCTTCCATAGTCCGTAAAGGCCAATTTAGCATTCGGAGCTTGTGACCAAATGTAAGTTTCGACGAACAACCATGTTGAAACTGTATACCAAAATAGGGTCATAATAGTATTGAGACGAAATAGGTATTTGAAGAAGGTTTCGAAAGGGTAATTTGTTGTTCTTTCACCAACTGAGAGCCTGTCAGTGCGTTCAGTCGCCCTTGATACCAGGTTCACTAACTGTGCATCTGTGAGACTCTTAACACGTAAATAGCCATGCTTGCTATACATAGCAAGCCAGTCCTAATTCCAGCAAAGCCTAAGGGAAACCACGGCCAAAAGACTGTAATGTATAGGTTAGCCTTTCCCGCTGTTGAACTTTGTTCAGCCATGGACTGCTCACAGTTGTTCCATTCTCCCATCCACACAGCTTCCGCATAACATAGACAAATTGTAAGTGTGAAGGCACTTGTGAATCTCCGATGAAGTGCTGGGGTTAGAAAATCCCGGTATGGCCTTGCTGTTGTTCGTGGACTCATGGTTTCGATGAGAGTTGCTTTGTTTGCTAGGAGTGGCGGTCGTGGAGAGCACTGTGGCGGAAAACTTGCGGCTCAATTCACATCAGCCTAGTAAAGAATGACAAAGTGGGTGACTGTTTAATAGTGAAGGAGGAAGGAGAGCGTTGGTTTTAGCAGCCCGCGTTGTCCTCTCTTCAGAGGAGCTCCAAGCAAAACATTCGCCAAGACGGGAGCTTGGCGACAGGGCGGCACCTGCTTCGGCCCTTCCATCATAAGCGCAGGAGCGCCATAGGCACCTCTTTCCCACAGAGCATCCTGCCATCCTTTCCACCTAACAACTTCCTATTATCCTCCTATGCCGATGACCTTCGGCAAGTTCACATAGCTTTATTTCATTCAGGATTTAGTAAAACCATGTCCTTCCAGGGTTCATCAGCCCTCGAGTCGCAGCCGACGACCTGGAGGCGCGAGGACGACCCTCAATACAGCGACGACCCCGAATTCCGTCACTTTACACAAGATCTGTCCGACAGACTCTTTTCCTTGACCTCTAATATATCGCGACTCTCAAGCCAAGTCGCTCTGCTTGGCACAAAGCGGGAGACTGAGCGGGTGAGGGAGAGAGTGCGGGACTTGATCGACGAGACTTCAGCAAGCTTTAAAGATATTGGAGAGGGCCTTAAGAAGGTTTCTACGTGGCATGACTTAGGGGTACGTATCCTTAGCCTGTACCTCTGGGATTTGGTGTCGTGACTATTTCATTACATGGCCTGATAGCCACAGACAGCTTATCAATGCTAACGGGTACTTCCGGCACAGCCATCACAGAAATTCACTCAAGGAAAGCTCAATCGAGAGTTCAAAGCTTCTCTCACCGAATTTCAGGTACTCCAACGTCAAGCAATTGAAAAAGAGCGGGCATCCGCCTCCGCAGCTCGTGCTGCGCTCCAGGACAAATCAGGATCGCCAACTCAAGAGCACGGCGGGTTTGGACAGCAGCAAGAGCAGGAACAGCTACGACTGGCATCTCAAGACGAGGTTGACTTTCAGGAATCACTGATTATCGAGCGGGAATCCGAGATACGCAACATTGAACAATCTGTTGGCGAACTAAACGAGCTCTTCCGAGATGTCGCTCACATGGTACACGAACAGGGTGAACAGCTCGATCTTATTTCGGAACACGTCGAGGTTACGAACGAGGCCTCGCAGGGCGCGCACAAAAACCTTGTTCAAGCTAGCAGATACCAGAAGAGTGCACGAAGCAAGGCATGCATCCTACTGATTATCCTAGCAGTAGTACTTACTATTATTATCCTGGCAGTTGTTGTGGATTAACTATCTTTTCATCTGGCCACAAATTTACTTGGTGCTAATTTTGAGGAGTTCGTTGGTTTGGTTTGAGTATTAGCTATGCCGGCGTGATACTCCCCCCGCAAGGGTGGCAATGTTTGAAGTACATAAGTTTCATTTCTATCTTGTCATCAGATGTAGAATTATTGGAGAGGATTCTTCGTAGGAGAGTGTTTTCTATGAGCGGTTGCTTTCCAATACCACCGCGGCTGTGCAAAATCCCGGCGTTCTTTCTCCTTTATTTTGCAATATCGATCAACGCAAGCCTAGGCTTGCGCTGCAACAGTTCTATAATTAGACCACAATACTTGGTTTGCCCCAGCATGAAAGGACCAGTTGCTATGCTTAGCCGGAAGTAAGTGGTTCTTTGAATAGCATACTCGATAGGGAACATCCTCCTGGGCTCGTGTTTAAGTGGCTTGAACTTCCCCGGCCGCATCTAGAGTAGTGCATGTATCCGAGTTCTACGAAGTGTTCAAAGATTTTTAGAAACTGTCGTTTGCTGTCAGGACTCTTCCAAATCGATTCCAGGGTTTCTACCGTGAGCTATAATAACAGCTGATATAGCACATTTTTACATGCACACTACTACGTCTCGGTTTGAACGCCAGTGCTATGCCCCTAATACCAAAGCTCTATGCTTACACCAAAGTTACCCACATCATAATCTCATAAGCCCATTAACCTGCTCACCCTCATTTTCCATCCTTCAAAGCTATTTAACTTTGGCCTTACATCGAGGTAGAAGTTAAGTTCTTTGCCAGCCTTCTTTTCGTCCCTTCCAGCATAAAAATCTATTACATACTCGATCTTCATCCCGCACCTATCTATGACCCAGTCATGTCTATCAAAAGGCGGTTGATATCCCAGAAGGGTATTGAGTCGCGCCCTAGGAGTCAAAGCGGATGAGAGACCGCTGAATGATTCGAGGCGAGGACCACCACATCTAAAGATGTCAGATGGCAAAGATATGTTGTATGTGCTGTTATATGCGCGACTTACGATTCGCCTCCCCTTCTCATTTCCCATTCTTTAATTTCCTTCCATGCCTGCTCGTTCACCGCATTGTGGATTGGCACGATTGTCCTCATGTCTGCTTCATCTGGGCTATAGTTCTTCCTCTTCATGGCATCGAAAAACATTTGTTCAGATGGATATATCCAATTCCCGCTGCTCTTGTCTGACCCCGTCCCCTGCTCATTGTTCGCTGGTCCTGCAGGTCTCGAAGAGTCTCTCGGAAGTGCCCGTGGAATAGAGGAGATCTCACGGTCTGTCTTAAGGTAAGCCCTCATAAGAGACGATAATGAGTTGGTCGGCTGGGGGAGAGTGGACTGATCCATTTGGGACGAATCGCAGCTTTCGGCCTGGAGGGGTGATGCAAGAGGTTTTCCAGATGGCTTCCGCGATTTTGCTTGCTCAAGCCATGCTGCGCGAGTTTTGTGATCTACAGGGCAGGCTGCAGGTGACGCCTCGGCTTCGTTAGTCATGACTGACGGGTGTATAGAGATAGAAAGAAGTTTTGTGCAGGGTAGCTTCGCGATGATGCGGAATCAAGTTAAGCTCATCGCCAAGTTCGGATGGCTTGCGAACAGGCATCGCAAAGCATGCAGGGTCCAGCACCACTCCGCTATTCTCAGCTCCGTTTCCACCCACCCCACCCCTCCCCTCCCTCCCCAGCGTCGCACTGCATTATCACGTTATGCACTTGTCAATTCCCTTCCCCCATTACGACTCCTTCGAATAGTTCACGCACCCTTAGGCACAGCCCCAGTTTTAGAACTCCGTCTCGCGTAAGCAGCGTGTAGATCGCACCTCCGTCGGACTGCCGTTATCCTTGGCTCTTCCGATTGAAATTCATCTCTCCTCCGCTTTCGACCGCCGTATCCTCCGGCAAACAATTATCATCAACAATGGCAGATAATAAAGTGTACAGAGCGAGCACAACAGCTCCTGTGAATATCGCCGTTATCAAGTACGCCCCAAATGCCTTCCCGAAGTGCTAATTCTAATTCTCTTGTAGATACTGGGGGAAACGCGACCCTAAACTCAATCTCCCCACCAATTCCTCTCTCTCTGTCACCCTCTCACAATCTGACCTCCGCACCCACACCACTGCCTCCTGCAGTCCTAAATTTACATCTGAATTTACATCTGAAGATTCTCTCCTCCTCAATGGCTCTCCTCAAGATGTCTCAGGCGCTCGCACCCAAGCCTGTTTCCGTGAGCTTCGTGCCCTTCGCAAGAAACTCGAAGCCGAAAACCCTTCCATTCCGCCTCTATCTACCTACCCCCTAAAGATTGCCAGCGAGAACAACTTCCCCACAGCCGCCGGTCTCGCGAGTAGTGCGGCTGGGTTTGCGGCGCTCGTCCGCGCAATCGCAGATCTCTACCAGCTTCCTTCCTCTCCCACAGAGCTCTCTCGTATCGCACGCCAGGGTTCTGGATCAGCGTGCCGCAGCTTATTCGGCGGCTACGTGGGCTGGGAAATGGGCAGCGCGGCCGACGGCTCAGATAGCGTGGCATATGAGGTCGCGCCGGCATCCCACTGGCCAAACATGCGCGCTCTGATTCTCGTTGTCAGTGCAGCAAAAAAAGGCGTGAGCAGCACGACAGGCATGCAGACGACCGTTGCGACCTCTGCTTTATTCCCGGCGCGAGCCAACGAGGTCGTGCCGAAGCGGATGAAAGAGATGGAGGAGGCAATTGCAGCAAAGGATTTCGAGATGTTTGGTAAGGTAACAATGAGGGATAGCAACGGGTTCCATGCCACATGCCTGGACACAGAACCACCGATCTTTTATATGAACGATGTCTCGAGGGCAGCAATTAGAATCGTGGAGGGAATAAACGCCGCAGCGGGAAAGACGATCGCCGCATACACATTTGACGCCGGCCCAAACGCTGTCATTTACTACCTTGAAGAGAACGAGAAGGCAGTGGCGGGTCTCTTTAAGGCTATGCTGGGGGCAAAGGAAGGTTGGGGTGGAAACAGGGGTGCCACTGTTCCTGTTAACGATGAGGCCATGGTGAAGGTCGAAGATCATGCTGCTCCGGTGGCTACGACGCTAAAAGAGGGTGTAAATCGAGTGATATTAACTAGTGTCGGTGAGGGGCCAATGAAGACGGAAGATAGCCTCATCGATGAAGCGGGAGAGGTAATCCATCGGTGATAGTAGGAGGACATGGAAATGTTGTAAAACTCTATGTCTCCAAAAGCTCACTTCAACACGAGCATATTAGCATCATTAAGTCGAGGAGCGTGGCGTGATTTATAGAAGGGCCTATCTTCTTACTCTTGCATAGGAAAAATAAAGCATTTGTTATGATATCCTAGAGCTCAGTTGTTCTTTTCACGAGTAAAGTCAACTAGTCTGACAGCCCAACTACCTGAAACTAGAAATGTGCTATTAAATCCCGTAGAAGAATAGGAAAATAGATACATAAGACCTCTTGATACAATTTGAGGGATCCTGAGCCCTCATCCATTGTTCGAGAACGTGAAAAGGAATTGCCAAGCATTTCCCAAGTGTCCCGTTGCGAGTTCAAAGCGGTTAAGACACTTTTGGGACCTATCAGAGGTACACTTTACTCAGCATTTGGGGTGTAGTTGCATTTCATGGCCCCGATGATACTTCAAAAATCCCTAAATCACTTTAGAAATCTCGAAATTTCACGGATGTGTATGCACTTGGAACTTTCCAGCTGACTTTCACCAGTTTAGGTACTGAAACGAGTATACTCTAGAAAGAAATAGGAAACATCGACGTGCTCGTTGGGGGGAATGCAGAATGAAAGCAAAGTTTGGTATACATATTCAAGTAGGGGATGCCAGTTAATGCAGTCGTACGAACTAGTCCTTTCGTCTAGAATTCAAATCAAAATTTCACCCACGCGCTTGCCCGCTCGCTCTAGAGGAATTCCTACTGGCAGCAACCACTCAACGCCGAGTACGCCACCCTATTTCCCCCATCCAACCCCCTAAAGATATAAAGAACCCGCCAGGGCCAACGAATCATATACAACAGTAAACAGTAAACCCAACCCCGGCGTCGACACATAATTATTTTAATTCACTGCACCACATACCCGAGCTCCCTCAATCTCTTACAATTCTTCATGTCAAGCTTTCGCGCTTCCACCATTTTTTCCTCGTCTTGGAAGAACCAACCCTGAGCATCCTGCATCATTCGGGCCTGTTTCTGTTGTTCCATCTCACAGCCCACATTCAGCTGGTGCACATATTTGATCTCTGCCGACTTATCCAACTCTCGCCACTTTTTTGCACTATAATCCTCCACTTCGGCGGGATTCACCCAGTAAGGGATCTTGAGACGCGTGGAGGTCCGTATTTGCGTATTCGGTGGTTTAGCGGTGTCGAAGCGAACTGAGGGCCCCTGGGGTGCTGGTGTGGAGCTGAAGAAGGAGGAGAGAAGGGGGAGAATGAATAAGAGGAGAAGGGGCAGGAGAGAGGATAAAGCACTAGACGCGCTCGGTGAAGGCTCGAAGCCAGGGGGTTGCGCTGTGGTGGGTCGTCTACGTGGTCGTCCGCCACCGAATTGGTGCACACGGATGCCGGGACCACCACCTATATTAAAGACAAAGTTCGGCCCTGTATCGAACAGACCGCCTCCTGAGTGGTTACGTTAATAGGGGTTCGGGCGGTCAACGATGTTCAAAAAGGGGGGGATGGTGGGAGGGGAAGTGGAACTGATAGCGATGCTTGGGGTGTGCTGGAGCGTTGGGGGAGGGCTGAGAATTGGTCTTATGCTGATTTTGTTTTGAGGTGGGCGGATTTGGGTTCTGTTACATACCAAAAGGTCCTCCGAATCCACCGCCCATCCCCCCCCCAAAAAACTGTCTGAACATCTCCTCGGGCGATATTTCCTCTTCCCACATTGGACCCTGTCGGCCTGGAGTAGCGCCAGAGGAGCGCGCAAAGTTGCTGAAGGGGGAGGCGCCAGAGGCGGAGCTGCTGGAAAACCGGTTGTCGGGATCCCCACCAAATTTATCGTACTTTGCTTTCTTGTCCGGATCAGAAAGAATTTGGAAAGCCCGCGAGACCACTGTTGGTGTTGAAGATGAATATTAGCTCTTCGGTTATGGCAAATATGGCGCATCCTATTCGCATCTATCCCAAGTACTGTACGATTTCTGGGTACTAACTCTTAAATGCCTCGTCAGCGCCTTCATAGCCATTCTTGTCCGGGTGTGTTAGAAGGCTAAGTTTTCGATATGCCTTCTTTATCTCCCCTTCAGATACTGTTGCTTTCACTTCTTCTAAACCTAAGATCTCGTAGAAAGCCGTGGGAGAGCATCGCTTTATCCGTATTACGGCTGTCTTCTGTTCAACTGTATATGCTCGTCCGGAACTTCCATCGTGATGCGCGCGGTGTTTGGCGTCGCCGTTAGGTTTGGGGTCCGCGCCGCTAGCTTTGGCGGACATTGCGATGAAGGGCGGTGTGTGCCCGTGGTGAGAGTGTTGGACCCCGACGATGCAAGGATTGGAGAAATATTGGAACAGATTAACAACCAGTAGAAGAAGGATAGATGCAATGGGAGCTGATGGTGACAGGGCGCCGAGGGGGTTGTTTGGCGGCACCCTGTATTATTTAGATGCCACTTTGAACTGTCCTTCGTCGAAGCGACCTGGGGCCTGTGCGCCAAACTCGCTATGACGGCAGCAGCAAAGAAGGTCGAGCTGTTTTAACACAACATCCTTCTCGAGCCTTCAATCAGCTATATTTTTGCAGCCATGCCGAACCAACATACGGAAGAAAGGGTAAAGCAAGGCACCATTCACTCATTGCGGACATGGGGAGGTTTGCACTCCAATTCCGCTGTTTTCCAGTAGTGCAGATGCTCATTCAAGCATGAAATCTTCTAGAAAATCCGCTGCCACCAACGCTGCTTGCAACCTTGATAACAGCACAACATATGCGCCCATTTCAGCCACTACCAATGATATTCCCTCCAATTCTCCTCTTCTCAAGTTACCTCAACATCAACTCCTATAAAATAGACGCTGCGGGTATCACTGCGGCCTGGAGCGGATTATATCTGTTGTTGGCAAGTCGTCGTAAACAGGTGAGTCTATCCAATATCTTCGAGAGCTGCCTTGCTACGGCATTACGTTGCAGCCATTGGGCCAACCACACCTAATTTCTATGAGTATTAACCTATTCTTGATTATCATAGAGGCTAGCAAAGAAATTTGGTGCCCGAGGAATAATACGTGGTGCAACCTTGGGTCTTTGTGCTACTAATCTGGCCGGATGCGGTGTTGCATATGCATTTGGACGGCGCAAGACAGATGAAGGGTCAACGTGACCGTTAAAGAGCAAAGTTTGTAAGATTTATGTACTATAGTCTATGCAAGAGGTAAGAAGCGCGACTTTGAGCGCTATGCGTGTTCGAATTATCCTATCATTCTTGGTGATACACTGAGGTAGCATGCCTCAAAAGCGTCCATTACATCCTACTAGTCACTTAGCTTTCGAGGATACCACGCAACAGAAACCTCAGGAATTCTCTTGTTAGGGGAAGCCTTCTACTATAGCCACCAAAGACCTCCTACAGTTAGTGTTTAGATTTATAATATCACCGCAATTTCTACCGGCTCTATACAGCTGGCACTGCAGGCCAGAGCTCCCATTTCGTTATATTCTTATAAGTTATTTTGCACAACACTCCTTGCAGCGGCCTGATAAGATGCCAGCAATCCAAACACCGGCCGCGACTAAACGCACAATGTTGTATCCTTTGACCTCTAACGATACACGGCTACGCCAGACGCCTATAATGCATATCACGCCACACCAAAACAAACAAATGCTTCGTTTCGCGCCCTTTCCGTCACAGCCATTAGATCCTGGGGCTATGTCTCGATCAACCCGACGTATCCATTGGCTCTCCTTCCACAGCAGCAGATGCTTCTCCGTTCTTCTTGCCCCTTTTTTCTGCTTTGAACGCCTCGATGCGCGCCTTCATCTCTACATCAGGGATCACATCCTCAATCTTTAATGGCGTACGATTAAAGGGATCGTTCGGATCACTCAGTAGATGACTCCGAATCGTGCTGCGATCAAGAGTGACCCTGCTCCTTGGTAAGATGACAGGATCCTCCATCAATGTTGCCATCAACGGATCGCAAAGCTCGTCAGGAATATCTCCATAATCCTGCTCCTCCTGCTCATCAGCTTCTCTAGCTGCTTGGATCAGATTGCCTAATTTCTCCCATTCCTGGAGCTGTTCAGGCGATTTGAGAGCATATCGTTGCATAATAGTCATTGCTTTCGTGAAGTTGGAAGGTTTGTATGAGCGCCCATCTCGTGCAACAGCTCTGTGGAATGCAGTCTTGTCTTTCAAATTAAGGTAGACATCGACGATCTCAGCGAGCATTTGCTTCGGCCTCCAGCCGTACTCCTCACCATTCTCAACCTTCAAGTTCGAGGACTTAGGGCCTACCAGCGCATCCAGATTGTAGTCCAACATGTCAGCCAAACGTTGAACGATTTCCGGCATGGTAAAGGAGTCTTCCAGGGCTTCCGTGAAGAGCTTTAACATTGCAACAGTCTCATTAGTCAGCTGCATGTACCCTTTTGCTTTGCTTTGAGCGGCTGATAATGCTTCTTCCTTTTCTTGCCGAGCATTGGCATCTAGCGACTCCGGGGGGCTATGGAGCTCTTTCGCTAGGTCGTGTATTTGCTTAAAAGCGGTGAATGACTCATCTAGGACAAATGTAACATCGTTGAGTAAGAGGTTGACGAAACGGACGAAGAAGTCAAGGTTAAGTCTGCGGACCGTTAGTCATAGTATTAAGGCATAAAAGGTTCCGATAAACTCGCCTTGCTTCAGTCCCCAGATTTTCGCGATATATTGGATTCAGCCAGATACACCTAATCACTTGAAAGATCTCGTAGCGAATGTTGAATTTGTCAAAGAACTGGGTATGGGTGCCTGTGCTTTCGCATTCGATATAAAACTTCATGAGAGCGTGAAGTAGATGTTTTGTTGCAAAATCGGATGCGTAGAGGAGATCACCTAAGACTCCTTTAGCCCGGCCGTATATGGGCCAGACACCATGGAATAGGATTGTGACCAATCCGGACTTCAAATAAGGATTCTTAATATACTCCGAGCTACGCAAAAATGTTATGCAGATCATCATCAACTCGTCACATTGGGTAGACGTAATAATTTGCGGTATGTTCCTAGTAATAAACTTGAAGTTATCAACAATGTCTTCGAGAAAGTACTCAGGAAGACATTTAAAAACTTCAGGTTGCTCTTCAATGAGAGGAAGTTGCAAGGGTTGCCGAGGAAAATTTAGTCCGGGAGATACAAGTCTGAGTAACCAGACGATAACATATCTCATGAATTGCATAGAGCGTGCTTGACTAAGTTCGTCAAGGAGGACTCCCTGAATGGCCAGGATAGTACAGTGTCCTTTCTCTAATTGATCTTTAAGCTTTTTCAAATGTGCTTCAAACATTGCAAGTTGTGCTGGGTTCTAAATCAAAGTGATTAGCCTGGGCATCATCTAAGGTGTCAGTATAGCTCACCTGCGCAAACTTGTGTCTCTCAACTTCAAACTTTTCCAGCTGCTTTTCCATCCACTTCACATCTCGCTGGAGTTGCGACAGTTTGGTGTTTGCAGCCTCGGTGCCATAGTGATGAGCAGCAACTGTGAGGAAGAAGATTTCAGTAATGAAGTTAGTTGTACCGCCCACTTTATTTGCGTAGAAACGATCTGAGGTATGCTGGTCGGCATTGATCTTGGTCTCATCTTCAATAAACACTCGAGGGTTCCTCCTCAGATACTCAACATCAATCCGATCAATTTTGGAAAAAGTAGCGTCCATGAACGGCTCGCATAAGCGATCCAATATCACTGTTACGTTGACCATGAAACCATCCGACGAAACCGTTTTAGGATCTACCTGCATGGCTCTCCGCTTGTGGTTGGCATTTACGGTTAATGCGAACCAGTTGAGGATTTTTTCTCTTGAATCTTTGGTTTTAATGAAGCAGTTTGCAATGTCGAAAAGCTCATCTTGGTGTGTTTGTAATGTCATGCGAAGGGCCTTCTGAGAATTGGCAATATAAGCCTTATCCCTAGTTTTGGGACTAGAGAAATAGTTTAGAGCAACTTCCCCTTGCATGGGAGACAGGCAGAAAAACGGTCCTAGAAGCGTGCTACTCTCAATATGCTGAGCAGGTACGTCTCGTGGCAAAAACATCGATGATTGAGTAAGGGCAAGCAGCAGGGGTTGGTATCTGACAAAGTTACGCATAGCCTATCGCTTATTAGTGAAATGTAGTATTCGCAGGATATGCTTCAAATACCAGAATGTAGGGTTTGTAATCGTCATTCATTGACAGCTTGGAAAGCTCTCTACTAAGCTGCTCCATAGCGCCAACAAGGGCTTCCTTGACACTCTCGTCTTCATCGAACCGTGAGACAGCTTCGCTGAGAAAATCGTGGCATATCCCTCGATCGTGCTCAGAGTCTACCAAGAGATGTTCGGCGAGTGAGTTTACCGGAGATGGCTCTTGGCCAAACATGTCGGGCATAGTTACGGTGAAAATGCAGTAACTGAAGCAAAGTCTACGAGCCTCTTTCAGGATGCTGAATCGGGGATCATTACTACGCATACCCCTGAACATCCTTGATACTCGCTTCCAACATCCTAATAGATAATCTAGAGGCTCTTCCTCCTGTAGGTTGGATGCAGCTTCCAGTATTGCTTGATCAAGGACGCTTATGTTTAGTCGTACGGGTACCCCTTCATCTTCAAGATCTAATCTAACGCTCGGAAGATAATAAACACGATGTCCATGACCGTCTCGAGTTGTACTTGGATCCAAACTCAGCCTGAAGATAGTGTTGAGAGTCCTGTCTTCCCAAATCTCTATCGAATCACGGCTGCCTTGTTGTGACCGGGGTCGGACGTCTGTGCTACCATCTCCATTTTGTGATAGCGTGGGCTTTGGTTTGATGTTTATACGTGGTGGCGCTTTGCTATCTGCTTTAACCCCGAGCTGAGCAAAAGGGTTGGCCTTGGGTAGATCTGATGCCTTGGACGTCTCCGCTTGTTGGGCAGGCTGGGAGTTTTCCGGCTGTGGTGTCGACGGAATTGGGGAAGATGAAGCTGGCCTTGGAGGCGCACTTGGCTCTCCATTTGCAGTTGGCTGGCCTCCGAGCTTCGCAAGCCGCTTCATGCGGATCTATAGAGTGTTAGTGAGGTACTTGTATGAGACTGCAGCTCTCAGTTACCTTGTCCGCGTCCGACTGCAAGTCCGCCATTCAGATGAGAGCTTCGAGAGTAGTAGGCTTGCTTCTGTAATGCTACAGCTGTGGCGGAGTGCGTGTTAGTGAGAAAGGTTGTTAAGGCTGGTCGAAGGAAAGTGGTGGAGCCCAGCAGCTCGAGCTGCAATGTCGGCCAGGCACCGTAGGCGAAGGTTTATCGCTAACGTTGCTGGCTGGGGCGTTGAGGTCTTGCGGGGTTCCTTCGCTAGTAATTCGCCGCGTTGGAATCTTCGACGGCTTTCTTCCAACATCGAGTGGCGCGAGCAAGGGGAGCTCGAACCCCGAGACTCTAAAGGCGATCTTCTTGCCGCAGGCTAGCTAGTCGGTTGCTCTCGCTATTTACAAGGCGCGTACTCATGTCGCTTGCATCACAATCAACCACGTGCCATATCACGAATATGCAATCAACCACATTAACTACATAGAACTTATTATATACTCTAGAGTAAGTAAAACACAACTCTTAATTAAATTAAGGTCTTTTTAAATTTATATAGCTTCTGCAGTAGTGTTATTAAAGCATTTTGGTGGCGAAGAGTTTTGACCCAAGTGCATAATTGACGCGAGCAACATGGCTAGAGTCTTCGGGTTTGGTTGAAGTCATTGCACAATAGATTATCGACAGTTACTCAACATGATACCATAAAGATGGTACTAGTACATCAGCATGAATATCTCCGTTGCCGGATATCATTGGTTTATCGCTCAATGATGCCCTAAATATACACCAATTACATCCTCAAAAATTAAAGATTTCGTAGAAGATATTCGCTTTCCCCTATATTGAAATATCCTCCCTGGTGACTCTGACTAAGTTAACTCCACCAAAAGTCGCAGGGCACACATTATCAACAATAGCACAGTGTACTTGCATACCAAAGCGACAGGTTGCGTTCATGCCATAAGAAAGATAAAATACCTTTATGTAAGCCAGTGACTACGTGACTCGCTTGCAAATCGTTTGGAGAAGTTCGATATAATTCTGTAACATGCTGGGATCCACAAAATTATTAGAATCTGACAGACTGACATATGGATGCCAAGCAAGCACGTGTACACAGTTTTTGGTAACAGATTCTCGAACTATCATACCCGTATCTAGTTAATAATTTCATTGTAGTGGGTGAGTGTAGTGTATGCTGGGAGCAAAGGAAGCTCTGATTAGTACGCGTTTGTTAATAAAATTAACACTAATATTACTACCTAACGTTATATATCTAGAGCTTTATCTATAAGCAGTAGTGGCCTACCATTCCCCTTAATTAGTGGATTAATCTAGCTATACTTCTTTAAATTCGCCCTCTAGCGTTAAAGAGTAGATTAAGGAACGTGGGCCTTAGCTTCTATATAGAAATTGTCCCAGCCGAGGTCAATTAGAGCTCGTATAATCAACTTCTATTCGGTCAACCAGGCGGGATTTCCCATAGCTTCAAATATAAGATAATAATAAGGCGATGGGTGGTGTCATGCGCGAGTACAGAAAAGTGGTGAGGATTCGGTAAATTTCTGTAGCTGATCATGGTTTCTGACATTTACCCATCCTTTTCTGAAGCGACTGTAGCCGAGACATGGCGTAGGAAATGGAGACCGCTCCAGCCCAGCAACAGAACTACGGTTCATAATCATGGTCTAGTGTTGACTGCGCCGCAAAAACCTGATACACATTCCGATAATCGTCTGCCTAACTCGAAGAATAATTGAGTACCAAGATGTCGTCGACAGGATACGATGACACATTGGAGGGTGTTATTCTGGCAGCCTGCACACGCCACAGCAGAAGGGCGTCTGTGTTGATTCGTGGATAAGCATTGCGCAAGAAAATGCTCAGCGTCATCACCTCAAACGTCTGGAGGGCTGTTGCTGAAACGGTTGTGTTCCTAGCTGCTGTCGTGTGTGACAGCAGATGAAGAGTGACGTTGCCACGCTAGACTACTCCCTGCTCGTTGGTGAATCCTGTTGAGGTCCAAGACAGGCAAAACAGCAGAATTATGGGTGAAGCCGGGCGAGAGCGATGCAGAGCGTTGCAGAGGCGCTGCGAGGCCTTTATCAGCGTGCGTTGCTGCTCCAGAGAGTCTTAAAACAGGACTAGACCCGATAGCCGCTACCCTGCAACTCTACTGCTACGTGCTCTCCATCAACAAATCAACCCCCTCTACTTTTGCCTCTCCGTTGCCCACCACCAAGCTTGCCATTTTCCCTCTGCCGCACTCCAGCTTCACTAACCGTCGCTGCAACCTGATCGGGCGTCTGAACCGCCGTCGCTCACTGTAGCAAAAGGCAAAACACAGCCGCAACACAAAAGCCACTAGCTGGTCAGTGCTCGTTCCTGCCTAGCTGCTCCTCCTCCACACCACAACGTACTTCAACAACTCCCTTTCCGCCATCAACACTGATTCTCATCTTCCCACACAGCTCTCTCCCACCCAGCGAATTCCACCACCCGTCTTTCCTGATTGTGTAAGATGGCGGAAATCCGTAGAAAGCTCGTCATCGTCGGCGATGGTGCCTGCGGAAAGACCTGCCTTCTCATGTGAGTCCTCCTGGAAACTTACTGCTCTGTCAACACCCGGTCTCTTGAACGCATTCCAAAAGCTAACGATCTTGTTTCAACAGCGTCTTTTCCAAGGGTACATTCCCAGAGGTCAGTCATGCAAATCCACGTCATCCACTCAATTATGCCGAGCTGCGTCAGCCTGGCAGATTAATATCTCCATCAAATAAACCCACCCTCACATAACCATGCTTGCATCGAAACTGATATAATGCTTTGCATAGGTATATGTCCCAACTGTTTTCGAGAACTATGTTGCCGATGTCGAGGTCGATGGGAAACATGTAGAGCTGGCCTTATGGGATACGGCGGGGCAAGAGGACTACGACCGTCTCCGACCCCTTTCATACCCAGATTCTCATGTTATCCTCATCTGTTTCGCAATCGACTCGCCGGATTCCCTTGACAATGTTCAGGAGAAGGTAAACAAGCCTCAAATCAGCTCTCAAATCAGCTCTCACGTGCTGCTCGTTGCTTCTTATCTCAGATGTGCTGACAACTTTTCAACGCCACAGTGGATCTCTGAAGTCCTACATTTCTGCCAAGGCCTCCCAATCATTCTCGTTGGTTGCAAGAAGGATCTACGGTATGACCAGAAGACTATTGAGGAGCTACACAAGACATCGCAGAAACCCGTCACCCCAGAGCAGGTCAGTCTCCTATTTATCCCAGCTTGCACTCTTCAGCACTACATGAAGAATGCAATAGTAACTCTAAGTTAACTTTTTATTTAGGCCGAGGATGTACGCAAGAAGATTGGTGCACAGAAATACCTCGAATGCTCAGCCAAGACAAACGAAGGCGTTCGGGAGGTTTTCGAACATGCCACCCGCGCAGCTCTACTTACAAGGAAGAAGGATAAGAAGGTGAAGTGCGTGATTATGTAAATCAGCACTTTCTTTATACTCTTGCGACCGTCACGGCTACATCATTTCGGCATGCATGGACTTAGACAACTGCTTGTGACGGTCAATGTGCTTTGCGGTGGTCTCCTGGATTAAGCTCATTTGCGGATGATGGATTTTGGTGGAGGGCGGACGTGGATGCTATTCTCGACTGCAGTCCGCTCCCGCGTGTTAGAGCTTTCTTTACGGCAACCAACGAGGCGTTCAGCACTGGGTCTATGACATGGACATCTTGGGGCAGTATACAGACAATATTTCTCAAACTGAGAGGGAGCGGATTTTAGGACTAAATGAGGTGGAGAAGCTGTCAGGATTTGTGCTCGAGTATTTCTCGATGCTATCAACGACGAACCTACGAGAGGTGCTTTCGAGGATGAGCATGTTCCGGTGGTTAGCTCCTATCATTCATATATCAAATTTGTAGTCCTTGTCTGCGATTTCTTGGTTTCGGGTTCCTTTCTAGCACGTCATAACCTTCCCCACGACCTATTCTCTTTCTTTTAGCACCCAATCCCAAACTTTTTTTCTAACCCCATCATGTTGTTTGCTATTTTCTTTTCCCGGCCTTGTGTTTTCCGATTCTGCGCATCCAAGGTATAATACTTTTTCCCTATAGGCGTCGAATTGATCTCATGCAATCATAACATTGCCGCTCTTGATTCATCGTAGCTACTCGGACTACCACGACTTTTGTAAGAAATTATACATTGAATGTTGACAATATACGTTCCGCAGTCTCGCAGTGACGCCCCACATTCCCGCCTTTACAGTTGTTGCTTTGATATGTTCATCATTACTGCTAAATTATCAAACGTCTTACGACTTTTCGAGTCACCTATGCAAAAGTGGAGGCGTCGTAGGCGACCAGGGGCACGTAAATATTTCATCTGTGCTTTCGGGCAACATTACGCGTCTTCCCGGAAACTAAGGATCAAAATACGGACTATCGAATCTGCTATCAGGAAATGCCGGTTTTCAACCACTTTTGCTGATCTTTAACCATCCCCTATCATCAAAGCTTTTCGAATATGCCGGGCAAGGCCAACGGAATCCGGCATGCCAGGTATTACTGCAATGGAGCTGCCGATAGATCGTCCAAGTGGCGCGGTCAATGTTAGATTTATAGGTACTGTCCTTGTAAGCAGATGGGGTACGCTTAGTTTACTATCACACCACCACTCGAGGAGGCCCGATTTACAATTTATGCCATTACAACTAGATCCTCGAGATTCTTTGATAAATATGTTGCGGTGTTTCAGAAGATATACTATATATCAAACATTCCTCGGTTCGACAAACAGCCAAAATCCCCATGCACCGTCGCTAAAGACATGCACGCGAAAGGCTATTCGTTTAGTCCTTATAGTATAATAGGGACTCTGGACGAGTATCTAAAGCACTTGCTAGAGAAGCACGGTATTATTTAGGACGTTGGAGGAGTTAAGGAGTATGTGAAGACTTAATTCGTGTTTGAGAGTATAGGTGGTGCAGTAGATAAAGCAGATCCGGCAGATGCAGTAGGTGCAGTAGGTGCGGTAGATACGGTAGATCTCGTTGTTCTATATAATGCATACTTGCGGGTAGTAATAGTCTTTAGTATTGGAGCTCTCTTTACCGCCATGGGTTGGTACGGCAGAACGTATTTCTTTTTCCTCTAGATGGATATCTATTACATATTTGATGATAAAGCTTTATTATATGACATGTTCCGGGCCGTCGAAATCGGACTCTGCACTTATACGAGGTGACTTGGCCTACAAACCTGCTGGTCTTCGGATTTAGCAAAGCCAACGCAGAGACGTCGTACAGCGTGCGGGTGGGAGTTGGTGGTTGTTAAGACGTAAGCAATAAAAAGTTTTCATATGAGATGGTAAAATCTGGAAAACTACTACTAACGGCACCCCTTTATAGTAAATAACCACGCTCTTATCCCGAGCCCACCTGTGTAGCCCTTATAGACGCGAGTCGGATTTAACGTCCCCTGACCCCTCAATCGAAGACATTAACAACCCCTTACGATGGACGAACGAACAAATAAGTAAACACACCCCTTCCTAACCCTTAGGACGATACACGCCCGCAGAGAATGATAGGTTACTCGCTGTTAATCGCACTATACTGCCTGGTAGCCTGGATAACGACTACACGGTTTTCGTTTCCTCTCTACGGACCGGCCCTCCATAGAGAGGGCCCAGGCGGAAAAAACACCCAGAGCATATACATCCCGCATCCCGCTCGCCCTTTAGTATTATAGTATCGGTTACGGATGAATCCCCCTTACACCTCTGATGAGCCCTAAGAGGACTAGCGTATATATAATGGTAGGTCTCCTCCCTAGGGACTGGTAACCCCTAGAGAGGGCCTGGCAACTGGGGCCCAAGCACAAAAGATACCCAGAACACACACACAATATCCCGCTCGCCTTTCGGTATCACGGTTATGGGTGAATCCCCCCTACGCCTTCGAGAGCTCTAGGGGAGGGAAGCAGGGTGTATATGGCAATGGTCTACAAGAGATAGCACATAAGGGACGGTCAAGATATGGGAAACTACTAGTACATGGCTGAGTCAACCAACAGCAGGCCTAGCTAGGACATAGTGAACCCTAACTGCGGAAGCTGGAAGAAGGATACAGTGGTTATCAGGGAGATCTAACATCCAATGGAGGTCAAGGACGTAGCTCGAGCAGCCGCAGAGGGCCGCAGCTACGTGCGGAAATGGTCAACGGGGTTTTACCCTACTAAGGTGGCTCATATGGCTTTTCTCCTCCCAATATACCAGGGGTTTTTCCCTGTTAATATTACTTCTCCCCTGTGTGTACGGAGTAATCTGCGCAGTGCTTTTATCAATATTCAATCCTTATCGATAAGGATTCAGTATTTTTCAACAACACTATAATAACATGTTATTGAATTAAATATAAATTAAAAAGCGTTTAAATATCCATATTATTATTCAATAATATGTTATTATGGTGTTGTTGAAAAATACTGAATATTCATAAAAGCACTGACTAGGGATCCGAATCAGACGTTAAGCAATAAATGAATGATATATATAATGGTAGTAGTCTACGAGAGATAGTTGTAATAGGGACGGTCAGGATATAGGAAACTACTAGTATATGGCAATCGATTAACAGTAAGGCCTAGCTGGGACGTAGTGAACTCTAGCTCTAGATAAGCTAAGAGAAGGATGTAATGGTAACCACGGAGATCTAAGATCTAGCGGAGGTCTGGACGTAGCTACTAAGCTAACTACGTGCAGAGGTAGTTAAACCGGGTTTTTTTTGTCTTACTAAGGTGGCTTATAGGATATTCCCCCTAATATGCCAGGGGTTTTTTCCTATATAGCAGTGCTTTCATCAAACCGGACCCTTATTGACGGTTGTTTAGTTTGATTAATTTGGTCTAATTAAGGTTTGTTTAATATAGATTAAACCAATTAAATAAACTAATTGGACTAAATTAATTGTCTATTGGTTTAATAAATTGCTAGAATAGCCTTCCTGCCCTTACTATAAGCCAGTTGCCTTGGGAACTGATCTCTTAGTGGAAATAAAGTTCCGGTAAGATAGTAGAGAGCCAATAGCTATAGGTATTAGAGGCGTTAAAATCCTTCAAGCCTCGTGCAGCCTCCCTACTAAAGACTCTTCTATCCTGCCTCTATAGCCCCTTTCTTTACCGTGTTTACCTTAGTTAATTAGGTTTCCCACTTAATGCCTTTAGATATATCAATTGGTGATATTTCTGATTGATCTACGCCTTCGCTGTTTTCTATAGAGGGCAGTTTGCACCCAAGGCAGCCGACATATAGCGTAGATGGCTTTATCTTTAGGCCTAAAGATGCAGTTGGCTATTAGCTTGCTCTATAGCTTAATAGCAAGACCTCTCGCAGGCGTAGAGCCTGGGTCTAGCAGTATGGCACTCTAGTATAAGATACAAAGCAACAGCAGTACTGGCTTTGCTGTAGATGTAAGCCTATAATCTCTTATACGAAACCTGCTAATAGGAAAGGCCATAGAGTAATCCCTCCTGTAGTTAGATTAGCAGCCTCCATATCGCACGTAATTAGCCATATGGTTAACACCCACGGCTTTAATAGGTAGGGAGAAGAACCCTATAAAGAGGAGGACGTTATTACAACTAAAGGTTTACCCACTTATTGAGTCGAATTCTACCAATACCGCGAACACCTTGTTGCCTTTATGGTCTTAGATAATATCTCTTTTACTAGAGCCTTATTAGAGCACCTTATTTACCTTATTAGCCTGCTTAACCCTATAGCTATAAGCCTACACCCTATATCGCCAGTAATAGTTTCTAAATGGGTAATTAAAGATGCAAAGATTATAAGTAAGCGTATTAAACACGCTCTCTATACTACAGCCTCTAATATAAGCCTTATACTTGATATCTGGATATTGCCTAACTATATCGCGTTCCTTGGTATTAAGGCGCATTTTATTAATTAGAATGGGAAGCTATAGAACCTTTTAATTGCCTTCCGTATACTTCTAGGACCTTATATTGGTGAGAACATCGCTTCTGTAGTAATTGCTACTATAGAATCCTACAATATTATATCCCACATTGCATACACTACTATAGACAATGCGTTAAACAATAACACTTTTGCACAGCACTTCTATAACTATCTGGATAAGGATTGGAAGCTCTTCTGGCTTTAATATAGCTGCCACATAATTAACCTTGCAGTAAAGAATGGCCTATATGGTAATATATATGTAAAGGCTTCATTATACTCCGCAGAAGAAGCAGCCTCCTGGTATACGCGTAGCAATAAAGAAGCAGAGTAGTTTGCAGCGGAGATACATGCTAAATAAGTAAAAGAGAAGGCTGTTTAAAAGCAATACGAAGCCTGGCGTCAGAAAGGTCCTATTGGCATACTTCGCAACTTGGCAATCCACGCTATAATAATACTATAACGCAGGGAGGCCTTCCGCGATGCTTAAAGGGCCATAAATGACAATTAAGGCCTTTACCTATACTCACTTGTTAAAGAGAACGCCACAAGATGGAACAGTACCTATAAGATAATTAAATGTAGTAGGTAAACTGCCTAGTAGAACACACTAGGACCTTATTTTCATCCTTAAAGGTTAATATAAGGTTTAGCTACAGCTCTTGATCTTAGTGCGTAAGAAGGCTAGTTGGTAGGTAAGTTGCCAGCTGGCAACTTAGATTAACTTAAATACGCGCTATATAATTAATAGCCGCTGTTCTGCCTTCTAAAGCTAAGCCCAATTAATTAATTAGGTTTTATAACGAGCCTTAATACTAAGCCTGTTTTTTAGGGATAGATTAAGACCTTACTAACAGAATCTCTTTTAAATAGGTCTCCGCTTGCGCCCTGCTATTAACAAGTATACTAGAATGCAGAAATTAACCTCTAACCGCAGTATCTCTGGCGATCAACTCCTGCCTGATCACTGGGAGGCTCTATATAATATTAAGAAGATACTAGAGCCTCTAGCTGAAGCAACCTTTAAACTAGAGTATCGTGGCATTTATAGCAATACTGGCTCTCTCTGGCAGTGGCTCACAAAGCTTAATAGCCTCTTAACCTTTATGGAGAAGTAAAAAGTAAGGTTAGTAGCTGATAAGTATACGAACAAGTATATTATCACTATGGTAGAGCTTATATGGGAGAAACTTGACTACTACTATTGTTGAATTAAGGTTATGGGGCTAAATCTTATTGTATTGCTTATTTTCTATATAGGTGGTTGAAGAGATTTCAAGGAACTTCAACTAGCGGTCAAAGTTCTCTGATTGGTTAGATTCCTGCCAAGAGGTTCTCCCTAAGTCTCATTACGTGATATCGTTGCGGGCTTGTTTTCCAACACCCTCCCTTAAGCTCAGTCAACGATACCGCTATATACACTGTATATAGGGCTGTAGGATTGCTTAATAAGGGTTACTAAAGCTCCTCTAAGGTAGAATAAGTGTCTGATAAGGAGTTACGTCCTCCCTAATATCTAGAGACAGCGCCTGCTCCGTGAAACGTCTCTTAGAATTTTTGGCAGCACCTCCCTATAGGTGTTCTACATTGCCCATAGAGCTCTAGAGGCCCTATAGCCTCACCCTATGTCTCTCCTAAAGTATGTCCATCCTTCCTACTAGTATAAGCCCTCCCTGATGTCGTGGCCGTTAGATTTGGGTGGTAGGTTTAAGTGGTAGGTTGGTAGATTAAGGTTAAGTTCTATCGCTTGTTTTAAGGCCTTAAGGCGTCATTTAGCGCACTCTCTGAGGATCTACTAATCGTGTACTGATTTCCTATTAAGGCCTAGTGTAGTTAATCGAGTCTCTGCACCATCTGAAGGTGTTTAAGGAAGGCGTAGAACTGAGGACCCGTGAGAGGCTTAGTAAGGCCGTTGGCCGCTATGTTAATTAAAGCAACGTGTACGAGGTCAATCCTATCACTATTTATCTTATCTCTTATATAGTAAAACTGGATGTTAATGTGCTTCGTTTAATTATATTAAACTGGATTTTCAGCCAACGCTTTTGCAGCTTGGTTATTGGTTTTAATTAAGATCCTAGCGAACTGTTTGCTCTGGTTTAGTATACCTAGTTTAGTAAGTAAAAGTTGAAGCCATATAGCCTCTTTTACTGCAGCCGTTAGAGCCGTGTACTCTGATTAATATGTTAATAGTAAAACGGTAGCTTATAGCTTTGATTTCCATGAAATTGGTCCTTTATTTAATATAAATATAAAGCCTAATACAGAGCGTCTTATAGTTTTGTCTTATCCCTAGTTAGTATTACTAAAGCTAATTAGAGTAAGGTCTAGGTTCTTATCGCCTCTATAGATAATTCCTCTATTAAGTAAGCCGGCTAGGTATTAAAGGATAAGTCTTACGGCTGTTATATAGGTAGAGGTAGGATTATAGGCGAAACGGCTTACCGTTAATACCGCAAAAGCGATATCTGGCCTTGTTTCTATTATAGGAAATATAACTAAACTAACTATACTCTAGTATCTTCTAATGTTGTCCTTGCTAGTAGTTTCTTAATTAGCTATAAGCTTAATTAAGTGTTTTATAGGTACTAGTAAAGTATTAGCCTTTTACAACCTAAAACGTTTAAGAGCTTTAATAAGGTAGGCTTGCTATAAGAGTATAATCTTCTTCTTTATTTAATTTCTTATAACTGTTATACTTAAGTAAAAGCTTATTGGCCTAAGATCTATTATTTAAAAGGCTGCTTTAAGCTCTACTTTCGCCTAATTAACTATCGCTATATCCTTATAGATAATCTTAGTATCGTTAATATAGGTAGAAATAATTAAACCTTTCCATCCTTTACTAGTGGCGAATATACTATAATCCATATATAGATGGTAAAGTCTAAGTTTTTCTAGTAGAAACTTTAAGAGCGTCTTATACTAAATTTAAGGTAACTGTTTTAATCCGTAAAGGGCCTTCTTAAGGCGGTAGACTTTACCGGCTTCTTTATAGCCTTTTAGTATAACAATATAGAGTTCTTAATTAATTGGTCTATAGAGAAAGGCGGGTTTAACATCCATCTGTTCAATTTTAAGGTTATAGTAGGCAGTAATTGTGAATAGAGCTTTAAAAGCTATAGGTTTTACTACCGCAGCAAAGGTCTAGTTATAGTCAACATTATACTGCTATAAATATCCCTTAATAACCTATTTAGCTTTATAGTAGAGGACCTCGCTATCCTTTCCCTTTTTAACTTTAAACACCTATTTACCAGCAAAAGGCTTATAAGGTGGCTTAAGGGAGGCAAGGTTAATAAGCTTCTATATCTAGTTCTTAATTAGAGACCCTACCTCCTCTATTATTACTTTTAACCATTTTTTGCTGTTTAGGCCGTTAATTGCTTAGTCGTATATATAAGGCTCATCTTCGTTAATTAAGGTAGTAGATATATACATTTCAAGATCAGGTGAGCTAGTATATCAAATATAGCCAGCTAGTAGAGCCATAGAATCGACCGCGTCATAATTGTTTAAGTAAGGGTTTTAAGGTGTAGATTAAGGAGGAAAGGTAGATAGAAGGGCTATTAGTTTATTACCTATTTTGTCATCCTAGTTGCTTAGTAGCTTATTAATATTGTTAGCCCATTAGTTAAGGCTTTGGTCTGTACCTATAAGGCTTATAAGGAAGGCAGTAGGGTCGCTTAGTAGGTCAACTCTTAACATCTAGCGGCCTGATCGAGTAGTAGTTATAGTAAGGTTTTTAGGTAGAGATTTAAGCCTATAGGGTAAGCTATTGCGACCTTCCTTTTAATTAATTCTTTATTGTCTTTTTCTTAATAGAGGCTTTGGCTAAGAAGTAGTAGTGTCTTCCCTCCCTTACTTATTAGACGAGTCAACGGATTCTTCTATAAATATAGTAGTAGTCTTTAAACTAATATCGCCTTTATAGATTTTAACGTCTTTAAGTTACTTAATCTTTTGTTCATCTGGTAGCCAAACGCAATAGATTATCTTACCATTATAGCTAATTAGAACACCCTTTTTTACTTATAGAGCAAACCTAGCTAATTTTACGCGATCTTCTTTAGCTATAAGGGAGTAGATGGTAGATCCTAGAGCCCTTAGGTAGTGTACTAAGGGAGGTTTACCTTTAAGCTTTTTATAGGGTGACATGCTATTAAGAAGAGCTCTTATAGGGCGTCTGTTTTTAATGTGTATAGCTATAAGGAGTACGTCAGGCCATAGAAAGTCTAGTATATTACCAGTAAGGATCATCAAGCGGGTAATCTTAGTAGAGGTTCGCTGCAAGCGCTCTACTACTCCGTTCTCTTCCTAAGCGTATAAGGCGGCAGGTTCAAATTCTATAACTAGATCGTCCATCTAGGTGGTTGCTTTCTTGCTACGGAGCTCTGCTCTATAGTCGGTATAAATTCTAGTAATCTTAAGGTCAAATTTAGTGTGGATCTAATTATAGTACCTCTATAAAGTACTAAGCCACTCGTCCTTTATACGGACGGTATAGACTATAGTAAACCTCATATAGTCGTCGGTAAAAGATACGTAGTATCTTTCGCCTTTGAAGCTAACGGGGGTAATAGGTCCCACTAAATCCGTGTAGACAAATTAAAATAGTTATATAGCTCATTCCTAGGACGTTCTATTATACCTTTTTCTAGCTTTAGATTGAGCGCAGGGCTTATAGTATTTATTACTAACGTTATTAAACTTAATACCAAGTTTACTTAGGTAGCGTTTAAGGTCACTATAGTTAAGGTAGCTAAATCGGTAATGCCAAATAGGTAGGCTTTTGTTATTTTTAATTGTCTAGAGAATCAATTTTAATAAGTAGTTACACTACCAAATCAGATAGAGTTATTAAACTTTAGGTGCGTATCCTATTACCTCACTATTATATTTGAGTTTATGAGTCTTATTATTAAAGAAGATGCCTATTTCCTTAAGTCGGCTTCCAGATAGTAGGTTTACTGGTAAATATAGCACGTAAAGAACATTATATAGAGTAAGCATACTTCCGTAGCTTCTATCGGGTAGCGCGGTTTATATAAAGACGGATCCTTTACCTACTAATTAAGCTCTATAGGGACCAACTATACCTAACAAGGTGTCGTCATTAATGTAGTTAAAAAGAAGTTCACAATTCTTATAGTAGTAAACAGTAGCGGCAGTATTGTAGATAAAGTCATACCTGCTTAGTTAGGCTTATACTACCGCTGCTATAAGCTCGCGTTATAGATTTGCTTCAGATTTAACTTAATTAGAGTATTTATTAAGCTAAATAGGTAGTCTAGTTATCCTCTGCTTCTTCCTTACGCGGATTCTATTGCTAATATTCTTTAGTATATTTTCTAGGTTTCTCTCCTAGCAGTCTTCTTCGTAGTGCGTAATTCTGTTATATTTTACGCAGTTAGGGTGTTTGCACATTCCTACTAGTACAATTTTTCTCTTTATAGAGGTTCCATCATTTAAACATGCTACTAGTATAGTAGAAGCCTCTTAATTAAGCTCACTATTAAAGATAATAAGTTCCTTGCCTAAGGCTCGTGGGTTAGTATTTCCCTGCGTCCAACTTGTTTATTTAGTTGTTTTAAACTAAGCATAGTTAGTAGAGTTAATTCCATATAGAAGGGCCGCTTAGGCAAGGAGTTTATAGTCAATAAGTTAGTCCATTTCAATAAGGCAATTAAGGTTTAACATAATATAGGAGATAAACTCCTTTATGTTCTTAAAGTCTTAAACACATTTAGTGAAGAAGGTGGCCATAATATTAGTAATAGCTGCCGGATTAAGATCCTTAAAGCATTTTTTTAGGGCCTTTTATTTTTTAAGTGCCCTTCTAGCATTCAACACAAATGGCTTATAGATATCGCCAACGTTTTAGTTAATAAAACCAGCTATATAGGCTAGCTGTTCCTCGTGTTTCTCCCGTTTCTTTACTAGGTTAGCTAGTTTAATTTTCAGCTATTTACTAGTAAAGCCTAAGTCCGCCTATTTCTTCTTAATTAACTTAAGTGTAGAAAGAGGCTATAGTAGATCATTAAAGACCTACTTAATATTTCTAGATCGGAAGTGGTTTTATATATTAATACTAAACATCAGCCAGTCTTCCCGTCTAACAAGCCTTCAAATAGAGGCTTAAACGGTATGTTTATCACTTATATTAACAGGGCTTTATATAGTAGGTAGTCTATAGTAGGCAGTCTATAGGCCTTATTAAGACAACGTTATTAGATTGGTTTCCTTTATAAGGAGTATTTATAGTATAGGTTTTAACTCAGTATATTCCTTAGCCGGTATAGGTAGTTTTAATAAGCTTCTTTTAATCCGATACTAATATGGTTATTATAAGGCTTTATTCTTAAAACTCTATCATTCTATTTATAATAATAGTAAGGTTATCCACTAAATAAGAGGTCCTCCTAAGCCTCTAGTGCCGCTATCTAATAACGGACTGTATTAGGCTTATCCTTAGTAGGATCCTCTTATACATTTAGCGTAGAGTCCATTATTAGCAGCTACATAGCCACTCATTATAGCATTATAAGTTAGTTAAACGTTTAACGACTTTTTAACGCCTATATAGTAATATTGCAACAGCAATTATTGTTAACAATAAAGTAATCAGATTTGTCACAGTACGTGCAGAGGGACAAGGTACGAGGTACTGTGTATCATTGACAAACGATGTCGTGTGCAGAACTATGTAGGAGGTGAGGCGGTATATATACACGTCGCTCAGGGGTTAGGTCTGTGCTCGTGTCATGACAACACCGAGTCATAACAACGCGTCAGGCCAGTGCCGTGACAAGATTTAGCTTATCAGGCGCAAACCTAGGCTTATAACCTATTAAATTAAGGTTATAGGGCTAAATCTCATTATATTACTTATTTTCTATATAGGTGGTTAAAGAGATTCCAAGGAACTTTAACCGGCGGTTAAAGTTCTCTAATTAGTTAGATTCCTGCCAAGAGGTTCTCCCCAAGTCTCATTATATAATATCATTGCGGGCTTGTTTTCCAACAACTATAGCCTTAGTAATATAACACTAGCTTACCAAGCAGCTGTTCTTCTCCATCCTAGCAGGAAGTTTTAGTAGTTTAAGACATATTGGGCTTTAAGGCCTAAATAGCAAGAAGCTATTAAGGACGACTTTAAAGAGTTTGCTTATGCTTTACTTAAGAGCAGGCCTCCTATACCAAAGGTAATAGCTACACGCAGCTCGCCACGCAAGTGGAAGCCTCGCACTAAGTACTAGCCCAAAGACAGTGATTCTAATTAGGGTAAGGAGGCAAGAGATCCTATTACTAAGGAGATTAATCGCTATCTTAATAGCCCAGTTATAAAGAGGCTGGTAAGGAATAATGGAACAAAAATTGATATTAATGTGATTAACTAGTGGTTTAACCATTATAATAAGTATCCTATACTTAGTTTAATAGCTCTTGATCTTGCTGCAGCGCCGCCAGAAAGTAGCGACCTAGAACGCAAGTTCAGCGACGCTCTTAATATCTTCATAGATAAGCGCAATAGCCTCAAGCCTAACACAATTGAGGCGCTTATGCTATTGAAATCAGGCCTACGCGAAGGTTTGCAGCTGTAGGCTTGCAGCTAGAGCAATATAAGCAATTAATTGTCAAACCAGATCAATCGGGTTTGGTTTAATTAATAGTTATCAAACTAAACAAACTCAGTTTGATATCAATCAAACGTCTGATAAGATGGTTTGAACCGTTTGGGTTTGGTTTAATGAAAGCACTGCTATATAGTACACAATTTTCCCCTTTGTACGGAGCAGTCTGTGTGGGCCTAGATAGGATCCGTATTAGGCATTAATCAAAGAGCCAATAATAATATATGATATATTCTGTTCTACCTTTGATGTTTCCTCAGCAATGCAATGGTGGTAGAACTCAGCGGTATCTTCGCTGTCTCTGTATTCATGGCGTTTTGCCTTTTTTTTCTTTAAAGGTCAGTAATACTAGCAACATACCAATATGTTAAGCCGCCACTAAGTTACCAGTCTTTTCCAGTTTTAACAATAGAATATATGTCCCTAGCGTCTGGCGTGTGCATTGTCGGCGATATGTCGGTTTATATTTTTACCTGGCATTTTACTAAGGATTTTTCAACTTGACGCATAGCTATAAAGCTTGTCGCCACTCCCTACAAGAGAGGTGCCAACTCCCCATCTATAAACGGTCCATGTTACTCTAAATAAGAAGAGCTTTTATCGCAGCCGCTGCCATCGTTGTTATATGCCGCCACCGCTGTATACCGCCATCACCACTTTTGTTACTGTTGTCCCTTTGTTAGTGCCATCCTCTAGAGGCTCTTGCTGATAACTCTTCCTATATAGGCTGCTAGTAAGTGGGAGACCTCCCCGCTTTATAATGATCTGAAAAGGAAATTTTACCTAGTTTCGGTGCACAGTAATTCTGCGTGCACGGAGAGATACTGCGATGGGTAAGTGTGCGGTTACGACTGTATAAACTCTACTGGGGATTCTCCCAGGCTCGATCCAGACACGCCCATAAAGCGCCGTCTTGTGTAATTATAAGGAGACTCCCAGGCCAATTGCTAAACAAGCTAAAGCGTAGCAGGCGATTGTGCTTTGTGTACTGTTATTGTAACCATCATCATTGTGTTGATAAATGAGCCGAAGTCCTAATGAGTCATATTTAGTCACTTAATGTAAGTTTTGATGTGCTGTTATTGAGCTGCTAATATGATATAGCGAGTGTAGAAAAATGAGGAATGCTTTTTCGGTCTCAGGGTTTGTCGGGATTAGGCTTTCCTCAAAGAGTTGTCACCTTGTAAGTGCTTGCAATCAACTACCGAAGGCCTTTTCAGATACTTCGAGAGTGTATTTAGCTTACAGCCAGGCGTGGTAGAAATGTGAAAAAAAGGGGAAGGAAAGGGGAGAAAAAAAAAGACTAATACGAGAATGCGTTAAAAGGTGACTCCTAAACCAGAATTTTCTTCTGCTTTGCGCACAAGAGCGTTTCAAGCACCGACCATAGCGGGAGTGGCGGCGAAATCAATAGGACACAGCACCCATAATGACCAACGCTAGCTCAGCTCCGACCTCACACTTATCTCATAAATCAGACCCCCGGGAAGAAATTACGCCACGGCGTAGCGCTAGCCCTTTAGCGCTACGCTTGTGAACTCCTATAAACTCCTAAGCCAATTAGATCACCTTACCCTAGTCCTATAGAGTCCTGCAAACTCCTAGACCAATTAGATCGCACCAAGAGGAATTTCTCCCCAAGGGTCTAAGAGCTTATAGGAGCCCTTTATATATAAACTCAGAATTACTTATTAAGCAACAACTCTTTTATTACAACGCTGTATCTTATACCCCAAATCAACTCCAAAACGGTTATAACTAGATTAAATTAAAAGCCATTTACCTCCTCTATCTAATTAAGAAACAATAGATGTTACTAGTGGGGTATATATGCCCCTATCTAATAATTCATAAAGCCCTTTATCTAGCCCTCCTCCTAGCCCTCTTCTACCTCCTAATGGACACTATAACGGACACCCTAATAGATATTTTGATAAACCTGATAGCAATATAGACGACCTTGACGATAAACTTAATAGCAACGCTATTAAGGCCCTTTAGCCTTCCTCTAACAAACCTTTCTCTCCTACCCATAATTAACACAATATAAGCTTTAGGGAACGGCAGTCTATGTAGTTTAAGCTATAACAGGTGGCTAATACACTACGCCGTGTTTAATGGAGTTTTAAAACTTTTATACTTACTTAGGCTAGGGTAGAAGCGAGTAAAAAGGTTACAATTAAGCACCGCCAATATAGCCATCTACATTAGCAACGGCGTGCACTAAGGCGTGTTATAGATAATCCACATATAACGGACACCTACTCGCGTCCTTCTCTAGCGGATTCTTTTACTATAGAGCTCGATAATCTTATCCGTCAGCCCTATTTTGCTTAATTTAATTATACCACAGACCTAGAGACGCTAGACTTTAAGCTAGTCTTTAGGACCATCTAGAAGGTTGCCCCTACGTGGCATACTATTCTTATAAGACTTATAAGCAATTAGCGCGCCCACTAAGCCAGCTATAACGCTACGCCTAAGTCTAATACATTATCTAGGCGATTATTTGCTATCACTAGCATAGTATATCATTCTCAAGCTAAGAAGCGATCCAGCTTTCTCGCTTTAATACTAGATATCTATTTAATAGACTCTAGTATAAAGCGGCAAGTAATTAAGACTCTATCAGGGCTTAGAATATATTATGGTTATTATCAGGCTAATTAGTTAATAGGCAAGATTGCTATAGAGATAGAGGTATAGTATCCAGCTCCTATAAACTCCTAGGCCAATTAGCTAACTTCCTTAAAGATAGCTCCAGCTTCAAGCGTCTAATAAGCAGGCAGTAATTATCTACAATAACGTCAATTTTAAGGACAAAAAACGTAACGAGGTTATGGGCCATACAGCTACTATACAGGCAATAACAACAGCGGCTATTATTCTTTGCCCTAAGCTACCACCTTTAGGTCTGCGTTAATCTATGCATGATCCAACACTACTACTTAGGCTTAAAGATATACTAGATACCCCTAGTATATCTAGTAAAGACAGTAGGGTTAGGGTAAATATCACATAAAGCCTTATATTAGATACACTTAAGAGAATTTATACAGCTGGTGTTAATACTATATTTAGAGATAGTGATCGCTATCCTAAAATGCCAAGTATATATTGTCTTACTGTAAATAAGACTAAGTTCTAGCAATTTAGAGCCATATTTAAGGACAAGGGTACTATTAAAGGTATATATAGCGTCTATAAAAGCATATTTCTAGACTAGCTTGGTCTATAGGCACTAGAAGACCCCACTAAAGCTAAAGCTATCCATAACAACTTCCATAATCAACTTTAGCTTATCTATGGAGACCAACTTACCATACACTATATTAGGGCTGTCAAAAATGAATAAACCTAGGCATGCCGACCGTATAACAAACGGGATTGGCTTCTTGGTATACCTATATGGTTTTATATACAGATAAACCTACTAAATACTATTGTTTGTACATATTAGGCACCCGCTCTTTCTAAAGAGGAGGCTTATCATTGCCTATAAGCTGATACTACTATATAGGGTCGCGGTTAATGCAGTTAGGAGAATGCTAAATACCACTTAACGGAACCAATTATTACGCAGGGCTTCACAGCGCGCGTAGTTGCATTATTCTATATAGTAATACAATATAGGGGCTACCTTATTACCTCTAGTAGAGACTTCTTTAAGCGGATAGACTATATTACTAACATAATTAGTTCTCTTACACTAGATTAGTTTTTGGAACTTATTAAAAACATCCGTCTAACCGCCTTTATATTAGATATATAGAATGGCAATAACCCTAATAAACAGCCGCATAATAATATCGAATTCCGCACAATATATCGTATGCTTTAGGAGATTGAACTATTTCTAACTGTTCGGCATACTGTTAAAAATGCTAATATTAGTATGCTAAGGCGCCTTATTGACCCTCTTATTATCTACTTTTTTGGCGCGGCCTAGTATAACTATAGCCACGAAATGTTATTCTATTAATAAAATCTCTCCCTAGTAAACACTCCTGAATTATAGCATGTAATACTATCCTCTAGGCTTATAAACTGGCCTAATAGGGCTACTATATATAAAGCAATTAACCTTAGGCTTAAGCATCTTAACAGTAGCTATAAGATTAAAATAAAGTGTTATAAGAACTCAACCCATAACATAGATATTATATTTAACTAAGTATATCTATCCAATACTTAGGTTAGGGCATTACATAAAAAAGTAGAGGCTATATTTAGCAAGTACATGCCCAGGACTTATACTACTGCTACTGTACTACTGGATATATTTTTACTCACTTATACTCTCTTTACTTTAGATCTAGCTGAACCGCGGAGTGCTGAGCAATTGGCTAGTATAAAGTTTTTCAATTCTTGCGATATCTTATAAGTAGGCATAGAGGTACTAGCGGATAAGGTTAATTAATTTAACTAGCAGCACGTCTAACAATTAGATACTATTAGGGGGTTATATCCTTTTAGTGCCCTAGATAATCCTAATAGATTTACTAATATAGAAGACTATACAGACCAAATTAGGGAGGGGTTAGATAGGGTTATTAATCTAATAATTAACCTTATAACAATTAACACAATCGACCTTATAGAAATTATAGTAGCTGACTAATCTCCAGACTTCTATAAACTCCTATAAACTCCTACAAACTCCTAGACTAATTAAATGCCTGCGTTTATTAATGCTCTAAACTAGTATACTAGTAATAACTCCCTTAGGCCAAATTTACCTAATTCTTAAACTTCTACAAACTCCTACAAACTCCTAGGCCAATTAGATACCTATATTTCTATTTAACTAGGCTAACTAATCCACATAAACTTATGCATTAAACTTTTATATAAACTTTTACACAAACTTTTATATATAAGGCAATAACAGAACCTAGTAACTATATTTAACTACCATCTACCTATATTACCCACTAGGCAACTCCAGGGCTTCTATAACGCCTTGCAGTTAGGCCTATACCGGACAGTGCCGTTATCTAGAATTACCCCTTGGATTAATATAGCCGGATTAAAGCTTGCCTATAAAGAATATCTTACAGTTAGGCCCGCACTAAACAGTATTATTATCTAGGTTTTACCCCTTAGATTAATATAGCCGGATTAAAGCTTACCCACGAAGAACATGCTATAAAAGCCGCCACTTTAGCGCACTAGAGTGCTAGAAAGTAATACTAACCCCCCCTTCCTCCCTCCACCTTCGCCCCCCCCTTATGCCGCAATACCACTACCGCTAGGACCTAGTGGTGGACCACCAGACGGCTTATACGCCGCCAAAGACCTTAGCCCAGGAGGTAGGGGCAAGGGATCCTTAGGGTCCTTGCGCTTACACTTTAAGAGGCTACACCCACCGGAACGGGCCGCCACTTAGTAGCGAGCGTAGGTATCCCTAGGCCTTCTTACCTGCTATACACCCTTTTTAGAGTATACCTAACACTCCTCGCCCGAGGCTTAGTAGGCAGTATATTAGTCACTACCTACTAACTCCACCCCTAACTCTGTCTCTATTATCCGGCTAATATAGCCCCAGTCTCTCTATTTATTTGGCCCTATAGCTGCCAACCCTACCACTAACTGCGACCACTATTTGCCCTGGGCGGTGGGGGTGTATAGGGCAGCTATCTTACCGCAGGGGGCCCAAGCCCACAGCAGGCGGATGGGGTTGGTATACTAGGTAAGGGCAAACCCAGCGGCAGTAAGGGTGGGGAGGGTAAGGGCGGGGAGGGCTAAAGCGGGAGCCGGAGTAGAAGCTAGAGCTAGAGCCAAAGCCAGGGTCAGGGCCAGGGCCGGTAATAGTAATAGTAGTGGTCTATAAATATATATAAGCTAAGTACATACTATATAGTTATTAATACTTATAGCTCCTCTCCCAACTCCCTACCGCCAAACCATTTATCCTTGTTGTTGTTGTTATCATTGTCATCATCGTTAGCGGCGGCGGAAGGCGGCGGCGGCAGCAGTGCTAGCAGCGGTGGTGGTGGTAGTAATGCTATCACTACTACTGCTACTATTGCTGTTGCTACTGCCGCTACTACTGCTAGGAGGAGAGGGCAGCGGCAAGGGTAAGGGCGCCTATTAAAACCAGTTAGTCATATATTACAGCTAATAGTTAGAGTTCCAATACTAACCACGTCTTAATACAAATTCTGCTAGACCGAAGCTAGCGATAATAAAGGAGGGCTATAGCCTACAGTATTCTCTCCTTATTAAGGAGGACGTTGGGGGGGTACACACACACCCAGAAAGCAGGAGGAGACATTTTATAAGCTTTTTATTTAAAAAAAAAAAAGCTTTAATAGGAGATAGTTAATAGATATAAGTACAAAGAAGAATTTTAAGGTTAAAGATTTAAACGAAATTAGAATTTTAATTTACATTTACTTTAATATTCTTAATTTTCTAAACTACTTTAAACTCCTGGGCTAATTAGAACCGCGTATAAACTCCTACAAACTCCTAGGCCATCAGATGTCTATATATCTATACAAAAGTTCTCTTTTCCCTTTGGGGTTATATGCCTTATACGCCTTCTCTTTAAGACAGGTGTAAAGGTTAGTATTTTGCCTATATTTGGATCTCTTTCTGCTAACGGCAAGTAACATATTAGTGGGGTTGTAGGCTCTATACTATTACACCTTTACCGTTGTCTTTTTTAACTAGGAGTAGCCAATTTCTAAATATCTAATATATTAATAACTAGCTGCTGGATATCTAACTAGCTGCTATTAGGGCTATACCTAATAATATCTGCTCCTAAGATGCGAGCTTCTTTAAGATATTTTATAGCACGCTAAATATCTTCTAATACACCGTCAGGTACAGGTAAGATTGGTAATAGTAATAGTAATACTAGCATAGTAATAATAGTATTAACCCATTCTCCTAGTTATAAGGTTAACGGCGGCATACCATCTTTTACTCTACCTGACAATGTACTCTTATTTGCTCCAGCTGTCTTAATTACACACATTTATACAGCCCTTAATGCCTCTCTTTTTGCAACCTGGGTGGCAAGAGTATTATCTCTTTTTTAAATAGTTGTAGTATAATTAGATACACTTATATTAGATGCCCAATTCTGCTAGTCTTACAGCTTCTATAGCTACTGCTACTTTCTTATATCTCTTGCATCCTTTATTTCCGTTTATAAGTTATTAACCTCCTTAATAAAGTACTAAAGTCGCTCTACTAATAGTTGCCCATCTTTCTCTCTATAAGGCCATGTTTGAAGTAAAGGAGCCTTAGTATAGAGATAATTAAAGGTTAGCGTGTCCCAAAAGCCTAGCCCTAGTTTATATATATACGCAAGCTGCTAGCGGCACATAGTATTTATATATAAAGATAGCAGCATAGGGAAACGTCTATCTATACTACTATATAATGCTTCCGCCTGTGTAGTTGCCTATTTATTAATAAGAGTTAGGGCAAAGCAAGGTTAAGTACCACTTCTTAGCTAAGTAATTAGTTATAGAATATCTAGAGCCTAAGTAAGAGTTAAAAGTAATACTAGGTTGCAACAACTGTAACATTAATCCGGCAGTATGCGGGTAACCTTAACTTATAGTAGTAGCTTGTTCTTACCAAGGTAAGTTAAAATAGCCTTCTAATAGTATATACCGTTAATTATTTTCATCTATACAGCTAGTAGCTTAGCGCGTCAAGACATCTCTATCTTAGTCCAGAATTTAGTTATTATATCTTTATTAATAGGAGTAGGAGCCTGGCTGGAAGCTAATATCTAAGAAGCTGCACTTTCCGTATCACTTGCGTTGCTAGGCATATAGCTATTAGCTAGTTGGCTACGTGCTATTACTTAATCAGCTAGTAGTTAATTCTGATATAACTTATAAGTGGTCTTCTAAGGTACATCTAGTTATAATTATGGCTGTTTAACCTCTAGTTTATTAACGCCTTCCATATTAAAGGCCCAATACGGTAGAAATATGTAACCTTTGCTAGTTTAAAGGTAGCCCCGTCCACCACAACTAAGACACTGCTATAGATCTACAAGACTCTCTATAATTAGAAATTTCCAAATCACTACCCATTTAACATCTGTAACATTAACACCTATACTAAGAGAGGTTGTCACCACCATAATTCTTATAGCTAAGGAGGATTTCTTAAATTCTTTATATTAAGCAGTACGATTATATTTTTAAATATATACAGTATATACCTGGACCATATTGGTTACGCAACAGGCTTTACCATTAGCATTAGTAGTATACTATTTATTAGGTGCAAAGGTCGAAGTCTTTATAAGGAGTACTTTTTAGAGGTATACTGCTGCCTCTTAGACGGACCCACGACCGTCTATAAAGATAATTGTCTTTAATATTTGCTCTAGGACGGCAGTATCTAGAGTTACACACATATCTAATAAAAAGTATAGTGCCTCCCACAAATCTACCTTAACTTTATAAAGTGGTAGTACACAGATTAAGATATTAGGGCGATCTATAGAAGTCCTAATAACCTTAGTCTAGTATATATAATTACCTAGGGAGTGAAAACCGGCATTGCTAAGAACTAGTTGCTCTACCTTTTTATTAAGCGTAGCAGAATAACCAAACCAAACTATATTCTAATAAAGTATTGTCCGTAGCTCGCCTAATATCACAAATACTGGTTAGAACATTTCCTATTGCTTTACCAGATAACACTTATTAATTACAATAAGATTAACCCTAGCCTACAGTTCTATGCTCTTTAATATATCCTAGAAAGACTTTAACAAGGCCTACTTAGGACTAAGGAGTACATATATATATACACCATCCTTTATTTTTATAATTAGCGCCTTATCTATACTTCTACTCTTAGTAGTAATAAGACATAGATTAGAACTATTAAGCTTCTAGATATTATCTAACTATTCATCACTAAGCTTACTTAGTAGGATTAACTAGATAGTAATCTTGCCTATTAAAATTAAAAAAGTATAAAAAATAAGACTCTTTCTAAAACCCATACATATAATAAGAAGTGTATTACCAAAACCAAATATTAGACGTCTTAAGGTGCACACCTATTTAAAATAAGGAGTTTAAGGGCGGCCTCCTAGGTTTATATACTAGAGTATTTATTAAAGACATGCTTCTAAAATAGCTATCTATAATAGAACATTTTCCTCACGCCAAGCTTCCTTAATAATGGATAGCAATTCTTCTAGGTCTATTAAACCAATTGCTATAATATAACTTAGTTGTAGTGTTAGGCACAAATAAACCTCTAGCTAGCCCACCCCAGTCTTCCGCTAACCCTTATACTATTTCTTCCTATAATTGCAATTTGGTTTAGGTATCTAATTAGCTTAGGAGTTTATAGAAGTTTATAGGAGTTTACAGGAGTTTGTAGAAGTTAAAAAGAATATAAATTAGCTATACTCTAATTAGTAACAGGTGGTGTATATAGAGGAGCAACACTAGACGCGCCCTAGGGTCCTATATATAAGCGATCTAATTAGCCTAGGAGTTTACAGAAGTTTACAGGAGTTTATAGGAGGTTATAGGACTTAGCTAGTAACAAAAGTAAATATAATATAGCTATAGTATAGGTAGTAGTGGGTAGAACGGTCTATAGGTGGTATAAAGATTCCATTTAAAAATGCGCTTAAGGTTTTGCGCGCTATATCTTATACCTCTAACCGCATTACAATTAGCTTTTATGTATATAGAATTAGAGCTTATTACCTAAAGATCTAAATACATTAAATAAAGTGTTAATAACCGTTAATAGGGTTTCTATAGAGCTAGTTAAAGTTAAAATACGTAATCTAAAATTCTAAGTTACCACCAAAGCGAGGCCTATAAGCTCTTAAACGCTCCGTAGAAGATTTTATTGGGTAACAGGGGTGCGCAGGGGGCTAACACTAGTGCACTGTTCTAATTGGTCCAGGAGTTGGCAGGAGTTGGCAGGAGTTAGGGCGCTATTATAATTGGCTCAGGAGTTTGCAGGAGTTTTAGAGGGTCTATGCGTTATCCCGTGTCACGGAACAAATCTTCTGCGGAGCGTCTGATTTATGAGATAACCTCACACGGGCACTCTGACCTTCACCGCCAAGCACTTGAAGGACATCTCCCAGCCGTGCATATGCGCTGCACGTCTTCTCGCTCCATGGCCTCTCTTTTCTCCTCCTCCTCTTCCTCCTCTCCCTCCTCCCTTCAAATGCGCCTTCTACGCTCGCCCAAACGCTCATCTTTATCTGTTGTTGTGGCGTTTTCTTTAGAACTTCTTCTGCGTATCGTCTAGGGGACGGCCATCTAGAGAAACATCCGAACCTTACTTCGCAACCCTTCCGAGGACAAACAAAATTGCATTGTGTATTTTCGCCCTCGCTTCTCATACATCTGGGTCTGCTTAATTGCTTTGTATCCAGCTTTCTCCCTCTTTTTAACTCGTCAAGGACAATTGAACACCTAATATAATGCACATTCCTTCAACTTCCGTTGTAGCATGTCTATCATTGCTTCCGCTCGTCTCAGCCTTCTACCCCTACGTGCCCGTGTATCCAATAATACATTCACGGAAGGGCCTATATGAATCCGTTCGCCATGCCGAAGAAGCACTTAACCCTCGAGATGACTCGATTTCTCTGAGCATTCGTCGCACACTTACGAGACGAACGAATAAGTACAATATCATTAGCGCCCAACCTCCGACACAGTCCAATAGCGTGGCGGTTGATCAAGATGGGACTGACTTCTCCTATATGGTAACGATTACTTTCGGAACCAGCTCAGAGGAATACCATATGTTGTTGGATTCTGCAGCTTCAAATACCTGGATTATGGGAGGAGATTGCACATCAGATGCTTGCAATACACACAATACTTTTGGGAATGGAGACTCTACGTCTCTGACTGTGAGTAATACTTGTTCTAATGCGAGTCGTTTGGGATTTCGATTTCGCAGGGATGTCCCTGTCTGCCCTCTTATTGAGATTGGTATTGCGTCCGCCTGTGATATTCCCCCACGAATATGCAATGAACGGCTAGCCTATCTTTTATATCAACCTCGCTGCGTGTATTACTCCCTCTAGAACGCTAAAACTGACATATTCTAGATATCAGATAAGACATTCAACATAGTTTACGGCACTGGCCAGGTTAGTGGAAACCTCGCTACCGATACTGCTCATATTACTGGTTTCAGCGTTCCTTTCACCTTCGGTCTTGCGAGCAATGTTTCTTCCGACTTCCTGTCATATCCCATGGACGGCATTCTTGGGCTTGGCCGTGGCGACTCGACCTCTAACACAATTGAAGCGCCTTCTATAATGGATGTCCTAATATCGGAATCTCTCATCAAGACCAAACTCTTCGGGGTGCACCTTTCTCGCACTTCGAGCGGCGTCAACGATGGTGAACTAGATTTTGGTGCGCCGAATCCGCAGCTTTACAACGGAGACCTCACATATATCCCAACAATAGCCAACACCAATGGCTTTTGGGAGATTGCCGTTGATGATGCTGGTGTAGATGGTAAAGTGTTAGGTGTGAAAGGCCGCTCCGCTATCATCGATACCGGCACCTCATTCGTCCTGATGCCAAGCGACGACGCTGTCGCTCTACACAAACTTATTTCCGGCTCAACGCAAAGCGGTGAGACCTTTACAGTCCCCTGTTCAGCAACGGAGATTGTCCAGCTCTCATTTGGAGGTGTTAACTTCAATATATCAACCGCCGACTATGTCGGCCGTAGGCTCGGCGGTGGTGCCTGTGCTAGTAACATAATCGGACGGCAGACCTTCGGTACTACGCAATGGCTAGTTGGAGACGTGTACCTAAAAAATGTCTACACGGTGTTTGATTTCGACGGGTCGCGAGTAGGATTTGGGGTCAAGGGAGAAGAGAACGTGGCCACATTGTCTTCAGCCACAGTGTCAGGTATGCCGTCCGCAACTCCCGCCTCCGTGACGGAAAAATCTCCCACGGGTCAAACTTCCATCATCTCCGTTCCCACTATGACTTCAACCAGCAATCCGGTGCCGTCGGCTGAGAATAGTGTAACTGTAGGTAGCTCGCTCGTTCCGAGCAAAACTTCGCCTCTAGCCGGCACTACCACACCAACTGCTCTCTCTCAGCAATCACCCGGCGCTTCCGCTTCACCAACTCATAATATAGCAGTAAAATGTGATGAAGGGTCAGGTGCTATACTTGCGCTTATGGCTTTTATTGTGCTAGCTGTCGTTTTGTAGTGTCAACAGAGGGGGAGATGGGGACGTTCTTGATGGAGCATGTTTTACGACGTCGAAACAAGCTAATGCGGTGTTAAGATTGGACTAACGTAGAAATGCTCTGATCCAAGGCCGCAGGAGTTGCACCTGCTTTAGCCGTGCGAAGGAGTCATGGAAATGCTGATGAGAACAAGGAGCTGGAATTACCTTGAAATGAGGCTTTATGCACCATGGGAGAAGTAATGCGTCGCCGCAGCAAGAGTATTGGGATTCTTGCATGTGCGATTTGCTTTCTTGAATTGCATCCCTCACCCTTAGAGGAAGTCTGCATAGCGTAGCTTGGCAGCATTGGATTTAGTGAGCAACAGTTCGTATGAAATCAGCGAGTATTTTGTCAGGCTTGTCAGGATTGTTTGAGATAGTGGTGCCTGAATAGTACTTTAGACAAGCTTTTGAAGGGGTTTAAAATAGGTTAAAAGCTTGTCTAAAGTACTAACTCTTAATGAATAAATGACTCGCGTCTGGGATCTATTATAGTTGCTTAAAGATTGTATCGGGTTGGTATAAGGGAAGGTTTTGGATGGAGCGGTTTGCTTAACTGAAAGTACCTACTTGATACCTAACCGGTACTTTTGATATGCCTCCGAGGATCTTCACATGAGGTCCACCGAATATGGTACAATATCTCAACCTAACTGAGCTATGGGTTAATTCCTGCTTGCCTGGTCAAATACTTCATTAGAGAATGAAGTTCCACGGTCTGCGATATTCACGCGATTATCGAATAAGGCAGAGCTCTCAGTGCACCAGAACCTATTGAAGATCTAGAAACTAGCTCTTCAACTCACGGCAGGTGTACATCCTCATTACTTCAATCCAATTCCCCCTCAACGATTCAAACTCAGTAAACCCTCGACATACCTTCTCGCATCGATCCCAATACCCTCTGCTAAACCCCTAGGACCCCATCCTGCAGCCGGCCCACCCATCTTCTCTCCCGTCGTCGGCCCACCACCAAGCCTCCACATCCCGCTTCCCATCCTACTTCCCCCACTCTTTGCCCCTGGTGGCGCCGAATCCCTAGCACGGCGGACTAAGAACGCTTCGCGGAGGTCGCCAGTGTCGTACTCATCTTGCTGCGTCTCGTCGTCCTTCCTTGGCTCCACCTGCGAAGGCGGTAACCGCATCCAAACAACCCACCAGCCACGACTAGTTTTGCAGGTACGTTCAATCTCCGACATGGCATGTCGCGTCCCTGCTACAGTAGTTAGGATCTGCGAGTGTACGTTCAGCGCCTCTACGCGGCTCCACCCAATGACCCCTGCAATACCGCCGAGGCCTTCTGCGACGAGAGTGCCGGGCTCCGGAATGTTTGGAATGCTGGAATGCACGGTAAGAGTACGAGGGTCGTACACCAGATCAAAAATCGGCTGTGTATTAGGGCCAGCACCCTGGGTCGTAGCGGTAGTAGTGTATGGGTTTGAAGCGGCAGCGATGCGAGCGGCAACTCTGTTTGGAGAAGTGCTGTTGCTTAAGGGACGATGTAGAGGTGAGAGGTATGTGTGGAGGTTGCGGTAGAAAGAAGAGAGAGTGAGCGATGTGGTACGGGGGTGGAAGAGGAATGTATAGATGAAGGGGCGGTGCTTTGGTTGACCATTAGTCATTTCAACAACCATTGAATTGGAGAGAAGAACTCACCACGTAGACTATGACTCGGAGTCTCATGTTCTTTCGCTCAGCTGAAGAAGTGTCTTTAAATTCATCCTGGTAAGATGGATGAGTCTCTGTTTCACCGGGCGTGGGGGGAAGGTAATCTTTCGCAAGCTCGACATGAAGAGTCCGAAGCAATATCCTGCTATTCCAGTCGCCTTCACCAGCATCATCAGCATCATCGTCATCTTCGTCATTTTCCATATCACCCTTAAGACCAATAATAAAGTAGCCAATGTTTTCTTGGAATATTTGAGTCTTCAGTCGTTCCTCGGCATTGTCAACGTCAGGCTCAGGATCCACGTATCGCATTGACATCTCTCCCCTTTGACTTTGCGCGTCATCATTTTCACTGTCCGCATATTTTTGGGATACCTGTCGAGATGTCTGTGGCTTTTTGCCACCCCATGTACTTCCGTATCCTAAAGTAAGATATTTCACCCATGTTTCGGGATCACCTAGCGATGCTTTGATAGTTTCATTTGTCTCGGCCCCTTCCATTGAATCTACAGTGGACGAAGCCTTATCCAGTGAAGGCTCTACGGCAGAGACAATTGGAGGCGGTATTCCAGGAGGGAGTTCTGCTTCAGGGTCGGTATTGTGGGCTTCTTTTCTATTCTTTGTGTTTGCAGGCCTTTGAATACTATCTTTAGCGGGCGGTTTTCCGACTGAAGCTGGATGATGGGCCAGAGCAGCTTCTTTCGGATTCCTCCTACGTCTCTTCCTTCTGTCTGAACTTGGATTATCCTTCACTCCATATGTATATTCTCCGTATCCGTAAATCCACTCTACCCATTGCGACAAATGCTTAAGAGAGGCACGAGTTATGGCACCGACCCCAGAAAATACGACACCGTCAGCAGCGCCAGGGTATCTGCCATTTCCCATCCATGGTTCTAGTTCGGGAGCCGTGTTGGTTAGTTTGTTGTTGCTCGTTAAGATTTTTGGATCCAGTTGCTGAGCTGCGGAGGGCTCGCCAAAGCGAGAGACGATCAGGTCTACAAGACCATCTGTACGGCGTGCATAGTCCTCCAGGACCTCGCGCTCACCACTACCCCATTCTTCCTCGCCAACTCCCATCCCAAGCTCTCCACCGGAGGCGAGCTTAAGACCTCCAAAGATATCGACGGCTGGACTTCCATGGAGCATTACGTCCCAGCTTTTTGCAAATTTTGTCCAGAATTTGTCCAGGATGTTGCAGAATTTAGATCGGTTTAATTTTACGTAGAGATCACTAAGGGAAGACCCATGATGGAGAAGGAAGATGGAGTGGGCGTGGTGTAGGTGTTGTAGTAGGAGTGCTGGAGGGCTTACTTCCCTAGATGAATATTCAGCAGATAACGCTGTAGGAGTGAAACTACCGCTTGAGAGCTTTGCGGATGGTGTTGGGCTTATAGGAAGCCGAGTCAAGTCAATGGACTGCAAGTGGACATGTTAGATTTGTACACAAGTATGACGTTATACCCACAGCCAATATCCACCATCCAACCTCCAGCTCATGCATTACGATACGTGACTTTTCAGTCTCTACAGAGTCGACAGCTTCCCCATTCGAAAAGCTCCTGGACATGCGTCAGCGGATATATATTAAAACACAGCAAGAGAAGGTGGAGATGTACCGGGCAAAGCTGACCATGCCCTGGGCAAGGCCAATCTGGCGAAGTTTCTCATTCTCCTCCTCGCGCAGCTCGCGGTCATGATTTGCATATTTCCCGTTGCCCTTGAGGCGGGCCTTGGAGTAGTAGAAGACGACCTGATTGCGGAAGGTCTCGTCTGTATTTCCCAAAGAAGGATTGTATATTCCCAGAAAAGAGAGCTGGGCCGGCACAACCTTCGAAAGGTGTGCAGCTACCCCAGACATTGGAGAGGTTGGCGCTCGTCGCGCATATATCTGCTCACAAGCTTCTTGTTGCAGCCCAGGTTAAGCAATTGCGTCACTGGCGGTTGCAGCGCCGAGACAGCATTCCACAGGGATTTGGCGGGAACTGCGGCCTCGCTCTTCTTCGATCGAGACGGGCACGCCCACCCCGCTGGATCGAGCAATTGGAAATACCTGCGAAACCAGGCTTGGGCTCGCTGTGCCTGCGTTTCCTTCTCATACGGTAGGACAGAAGACAGGACACTCCGTTCGACGCGCTTCAGCCACCAAGCCCAGATCGCTGATCCCCATCCTTGCAGCATCTCATGCCATGAAATTGCTTTGCATGCTTCAGCTTCCTGCCCGCTCCTTTAAGACCCCAGGAACCCTGTTCCATAGCTGCCGACACAGCTCCACCAAAACATCCAATCCGCTCAGAATCCTCTTCTGTGGCTCTGACGAGTTCAGCATTGCCTCATTGCGAGCTATCCGCAACGAGCACCTCAGGAATCCGAAGACGATAGCATCAATTGATGTTGTGCATAGGCCAGGGAAACGCACTGGAAGAGGTTTGAAGCTTATACGTGAAGGTATGCATGCAGAAAAGCTTCTCTCAAAGCGCAAGCTAATTCAATCAAAGTCCCAATTAAAAAGGTAGCACAAGAGTTGAAGCTCAGTACCCACGAGATTGACACTTTTACGGGTTGGAAGGTAGCGTATAATTTTGAATAATCGCATGAGCTATCCTCGCACTAACTTCAACAGCCACCTGTCCATCAGAATGAACCCATTAACCTCATTGTTGCCGTCTCCTTCGGACTATTCGTCCCTCCACGAATCCTGAACGGTGCGAAATATGGAGGATTGAATATTCACCCATCCCTACTACCTGAGTATACACATGCATTCCTACTATGATAGCTACGTGCTTACAACTTCAGTCTCCGTGGCCCCGCTCCCATTCACCATACCCTCCTACAACGCCGCCAAAAGACTGGTATCACTCTCCAAACCCTCCATCCTAAACATTTCGACCAAGGCATGATTCTGGCCCAGACGCCTTACCCAGGACTGAACATTCCAAACAGCGACATGTGCACACCAGGCCAGCTGTTGGACTTTCTTGCTCCATTGGGTGGTCAAATGCTCGTGGAGACGCTAAGAAACCGAGTGTTTGCGCCTCCGCTTGAAGACGTCGGTTGGTACGGCAAAAATATATCTGAGGCAGAGTTGAAGCATGCACCCAAGATACAAAAGGGAGATAGTCACATCGACTGGGACACGTGGACTGCCGACGAAATTCTGTTACGAAGCCGCGTTCTAGGAGATCTATGGGACAATATAACGTGGCGGAAAAGCATTTCCGACAAGGGCATCGATCATACTTCACTGCCGCCGAAGAGGACTATCTTTCATGGGTTTGAAGAGTGGCAGAATACCGACTTCGGCAAACTGTCTAAAACGGATGATTCTTCCTTTTTCCTAGCGACCCGTGAGAACCCTCCAAAAATTCTAAGGGTTACTAGCTGCACCGTAGAAGGCGGGAAGAAAGGGACTGGGAGCAGAGAAATCATCGCAAATCTGGAGAAGTTTGCAGAAAGTGATGTCGGCACACATCTACGATGCATAGAAGTGTAGTCTCACCGCAACTCTGTGAGATCCAGTTACTAAGGCCCGGTGAACTGACTAGGCAACATTCGCTTTCAGAAATACTTGTCGAAGGTAGGCATTTGTATGAAAAGTTGTATGGAAACCAACGCCTCAAAAACAGGGCGTAAATGTTTTGTAAGTAGATAGTAACGAGCGGCCTGCATTTTGCGGTCAAGCTCGAGCAACAACCAAAATTACAACAGAATAGTAAATCCAAAGGCCTATCGTCATGAGATCCTTTTCCAGGTTCCAAAAAGGAAATCATATCTTCTCGTGAGCTTGAGCACTTCAAGCTAGAGTGCCACGGTGGCTATTGGAATGAGGACTAATCATCCGGTCAAATCCAAGCGACCCAATCCAATACAGAAACCAAAACTTAATAGAAACTAGCACCGACGGCAGTGCGCACAACTAAATACGCAGTGACGTTTCGGATCTCGAATCGATCCATACCTTTCCTTTTGCCATTGATCAAGCTTTCGCTCCATGTTTTGGGCCAAGAAGATCGTCCAAAAATCCACTCCACACTTGTTTCGCCATACCCGCTGTCTCATCTATCGACCCTGCCTTAAACCTGGCAGCAGCAGCTGATACCTTCTCGGCCATGCCCTGAAAATCGATGGCGGTATTGTCGGAGACCTCGGACATCGCGGAGGGGGCGCTGATGTGAGTGCTATCGGCTGAAACAGTAATGATTTCGGGCCGCATCACCGTGTCCTCAGCCTCAACAGCGTAAGGGTTCAAAGTCGAGGTGGAGGACAGAACGGTCGAAGGAAGCAGCGGCACGCGGAGGTTCGGTGCAGCCTCAGTCTCCGGATTGAAGTCGGGTAGAAAGGCGAAGTCGATTGTGGAGCTATCGTTGACGGTTTTGAGGGTGCGGCTGGTGTTGAAATGGCGGACAGGCAGCGGGGAAGTAGGCGCTGAGGCGCTAGGGCGTTTTGATTCGGAATTCATGGCTGTGCTGAAGCTGTGAGTGTTGACAAGTTCGTGGGCGGAGAGACGTTCCATGAGCTGTAGAACAAGAGGCGTGTAAGTTGAAAATTCTACTTGATACATAATGTGACGACGCAGAAAAGCGAAAGATATACCTCTGCTTTGGTGCCAGTAGTCGGAAGGTGACGCTTGTGGCATTCTACTCTCAACCCCGCAAGATCCCGAGGCACGTTGATGGCAGGGCGTTCAGAAGTGAGCAGAGAAGAGTAGGTAGCAGAGCCAGTGATATGAAGCCTTCGAACTTGCCTGCCGCCGGCAGCAAGCTGATTGAGAGCGCGTAAAGACGAAGCCCGCGAAGCTGCCATTGTTTGGAGAAGACGAAGAACGGTAAGTTTCAGGGGAATATCTGGACGGACAAATAAGTGATGGGCTTAATAAACGTATATGTATGCTAGATTGCTCGGAGGGATTACGAGACTCGGGATTGGAGGTGGCCGGATACAATGGGAAAGACCAACACAATCAATTGATGCCAATTTATGTAAATGTCGCATACTTTGTGCACATCACTCAGGCACTGTAATGCAAATCTGTGACGCTCGCTGAAGCCACGGGCTGCATCTCTCCTCACATTGCCCGCCTTGGTACCGGGACTTGGTGTGCGTGCGTGCCATCTCATGCAACGATAACGCTAACGGGAGAAGCTTGGGCCCTCTCAACGGGAAGGATAAGGCGCTATCTAGGGGGTTGTGGGCCAAGGAAGGCACCCCGACTCACGGGTGCGCCATCAGCTGAGGCATTACGAAAACGTCTGCCCATCAGAACAGCCTTCCCCGCAATTTGGCATTCTTTTGACTGTCACGCCAGCTGCATCGTCGGACAGAAGGCCACAGGAGCGTCTGCGGAAGATATCCAGACTCTTGGTTATATATCGGCACCGTACCGAAGGAGCTGTTGGGACCGCATAAGAGTCAGGATCCGAGTCGAGGGCGGAGTTTGATACGGCGTGTTCGGACGCCGAAACCATCCCGGTTCCCCACCACATATGCGACGAATGTATAGGGAAAGCCACACCTGCCGAAGCCTTTGGTGACCTCTAGTGTTTCATAGATCGCTATAGCAAATGCACTTTGGAAGTACTGAACGTACATGTACCTGTATGCATCAGATTGAGAACATATACCTTTTATGTTATCCCTCCTCTTAGCTTCAAAACCGCTTCAACAAAAGGGGTAATTGATATTCCGTACGAATGTAACTAGTCCTAGCCGAATTTTAGTGTTGAAACCAAAGGAAAATGCGGTGAGACCTGCCAAACTTCGTTTTAGGCCACCAACTCGTGTTGGTCTTGAACAAAGATCACAAGTATAAGGAAACTTTAATTTTCAGCGCCATCTCAATTCGGCCTGATGGTCTGTAAGTGTTACCCATTTGTTTCCACCAAAATTACAGTTGACTAATAGTATAATAGAGTGGTATGATTCTTGCTTCGGGTTCGCGCCTGGATGTTTTAAGCATCTTAAACTGCAAGAGGCCCCGAGTTCGAATCCCGGTCAGGCCCGACCTTTCTTTTGCTTCAGCGGTATGTGTCTTTAAAGATCTTAGGGCACCTTTAATACTGCTCCTGGCTGTTACGGACCTTATATCAGCATTAGTGCGACTACTGAGAAGAGACACGAACAGGTTGGTTGAGACAGCACGGGGGCTAATATTAGTGCGCTGTTCTAATTGATCCAGGAATTTGCAAGAGGGTCCATAAGTTATCCTGTATCACGGAACAAATCTTTTGCGGAGTGTCTGATTCATGAGATAACCTTCTGAAGGTCCGTGAGATACTTCTTAAGGTTTTGGTACTTCGTTTCCAACGTACGGAACTGCTCACGCGGGTCCAGGATGGTCTGCTCGAGGCTCTTAACTGTTCCGTCCTGGACCAATAGCTCATCACGCACGTTTTGGTAGGTCTTGTTCATTTCTTGCGGTAGCCCTAGGGTGTCTTCCCATGCACGGTTCTTCAGCATGTCTTTCAGCTCTTTCATGTTTTCCGGCTTCTGGAGATCTTAAATGAGGTCGACCGCGCGCTGTCCAACCTTCTGATTCTGTTCTTGTTCGTGGCCCTCTTGGTCGGTTAAGCTCACTTGCGTGTTCATGGTTCTGGGTTCGTGCCACGTAGGCGTGTTCCGGTCTGGATTCTGGGGTTCGTTCCGAAGGGTTCCGGTGGCTGTTGTCGACTGTGGCAATGAGGCCCTAATCAAAGGACGTGTTACCTTGTCGCGAAGCGCGTTGGAAGGGTTGTTGTTATGGTAAAAGTGAGTCAAGGGGTAGGTAACTGAGTCGGGTGGTAAAACAACCTGATTCAGGTCGACAACAATGAAGTAGTAGGAAGCTTAGTCTTCTGTCACGGTGGTGAAATAATAAGAGGCACAAGGTGCAAGTTCACGCACAGATTGATCTGAGACTATAACGGCACTAGCAACTATACTTCACAAAGCATGAATGTGGCAGTAACGCGGGCAAACGCGGGCAAGCGCGGTCACAACGCAACACTTCACAAAGTACTGTCTCAGATCAATCTATGCGTGAACTTGCAGCTTGTGCCTCTTGTTCTTTCACTGCCGTGACAAAGAAAAAATGACGGAGAATCCTTCAGGCCAGATCGGTAAGCACTTGTACTAGTCATTGATGCATGCAGATGGACTAAGCGTCTTATTGTTCAGAACTCTCTCCAGAACTGCCAAAACTTGCTCCCGGCCTACGCTGGTCTCCTGAACCGGAGTCTGATGAAGACGAATCGTCATCGCAGAAAAGATACGTGATAGTAGCACCAAGACCTGGCTTCTACAATATTGGGGAATCAGCCGATAGTCCAACAGTCCCCATTGGAAAAAGCCTTCGTTCAACATACGGCATAGTTGTTGGTGAAGAAGAAATCATTGACGAAGAAACCATTGACGAAGAGCTTATTGATAAAGAGGAAATTGATGAAGAGGATGTTTGGATACCGTACCAAGAGTTTCGTGCACCTGCCAATCGACTGGCCACAACCACAACTACGCCAAACACCTCTCGAAGTTCGAGGTGGCAGGCCTACATCAGCATACCTTCAGAGACCCATGCGTTCATCCACCCTACCCCTAGAGAGGTCCTCTATTATATGCTAGAGAGCATAGAAGAGTTCCATTCTGATGTTTATGGTAGCTTTCTACATCAGAGTAGAGATTCTGGCCTTGATTTTCTAAGTTTACTTCTTCCAAAAGCACTTAGAGTATTATTATCTGGTAACTACTCGCGAGACAAGTAAGTTAAATTCTGCTATAAATAGATGCTATAAACTAACAAATTCAAGCCTCCTTCTAATTGGAGGTAATACCCCAAAGGTTGGAATATACTTGCACATCATCTGGCTCAAGTCTGATCCTAGTATCTACTTTCTCTATGTTGGACAAAGCGTAGAAATGCCAAAACGACTGGACCACCACCGGGACCCTAAGTATAGGGCCAAGAATCCGAGCTTGCATTACTTCGTCTGGGATCGAGGTGATGAGAATAAGATGTACAAAGTTAAAGAAGAATTCGTTTTCTTATCTGCAACAGATAGAGTAGACCCACTTCTACTCAATCTACTTAAAATGTGGTGTTGTCTAATGTTACAAACTCTTACAAAAAATGCTCTTGCAAAGTATCTGCCGGTAAATATAGTTGCACCTTACGCCGGAACCCATCTTAACATCGCCATACCTCTTCATCAGGCTCCTTATAGTGTCATGGTTAATACTCAAGATCCCAGCATGTATCACACGTCCGACCCAATGGTGGCGCAATACTATACCAGTCTAAGAAGACGATTTTACGAGCTGAAATTTTCACCAAACATAGTCCTTCGGGACTATTATGCAAACGTTATGCGACAAAGGGTTATTACACGAGTTCAGACAAACCGGAATAAGCTTGTAAAAGTTTTAGAAGGAGTTGAAAAACTTGTTAAGATTCATATAGAACGTACAGGCTCCACCCATCAGGAGTTTGTTCAAGGCTATTTCAATTTCACTATCAGTCGAAAGTGGGTTCATCTTGAGCACAATGCCCCTATCCAAGTTCGTTTTGAGAGTATAACAGAGGATGAATTTAGGCGTAAAGGTAATTATCCAAATGTTTACTGCCTAAAAGCTACGAAAGACGATCCAGCTAGTCGTCTAGCAGTGTTTGTTGAAGGCACTTCTGACAATGGAGCGCCATTTGCCGGATGGCTTCGATCAAATGCCAAAAAACTGGTCTTTAAAATAAACACTCTTGTGGACATGCTCGAGGGCGGAAGTATGACAAAATCAAGACTTCTTCCACGGAGATGGATTGTGCTTAAACTTCAGAATCAACACAGCGAGATAGCCCGGAAGGTTTTCTACACGGAGGATTCCAGCCAGAAATAGACTAAATGCAGCCAATAGTTGCTTCATGCTCAGAATACTCTTTCGTATAGATCAGCACCAATGTTACGTTGTAGGGTTTTAATACTCCAATTGGTCATCTTTCAGGGAGGTATGCAAGCACAGGAGGATTGTTTGAGATACTGGTACGAAAAATTGCTCATAAACTATTGAAGTTACCATATTCTTGACAGGAATGCGACCCTTGGATACTTGTTTCTCTGAGCCATGATGTTTTGGCCAGGTACGGCAGATCTTGCCCCTTTTTGAAATTAAGCCTCATTCCTCTCGGTCGCTCTCCGCCATGCAACGTTGTACCTAAATGTTTCTTCAACATCGCGCGCAACTCCGCAACAAAACATTCTAAGGCTAGCGATAGGCTCTTAGATGTCGGCTAGCGGATTAGCGGCTCCTTCTGTAAGATTCAACCAAATAACGCGACACCTACGCCCTCCGCGACCCCAGACCAGACCAAAAGACGTCACTCTTCCCACTCCGCATTCTGCAGCACTGGTTAGGTGCTTTGCAGCGCTTTCCACAACCCGTTATTTACTCACGCCTGTAGATGGAGCCTAGTTCGAGTGATATTCTTAGCATGTGCTGATGGGTCCATGAGCACGTCCTCTACGGCTAAACAATCTTAATTCCACATCGAGGAACTATTTCAGATCACTCCACTACTCTAATAAACATTCTTCAGGTCATCGTCATACTCGCTTTGACTTTCTGTACTTGCATTGACGACATCTCGTTAAAGTTTCCATCGTCAAAGCCAGAGTTCTTCACAAAACCACTCAATACTAATTCATAATGTTCTCTAAAACCCTCTTCATCCTGGCCGCTGCCTTTTCCGGTTCCCTCGCTGCTCCTGCCATTAAAACAAGAAGCACACCCTACACCAATCTCGACTGGACCGTCAGTAACTTCGCGATCGCAGGCAACGAAGGCAACTTGTAAGTCACTGTTCTCGCTTTCTGCTCACATGTTTGCTAATCTCGCAGTTTCTCTTTCAATATTACTGACGGTCCAGGAACCCCGACCTTCAAAACACACTGTGAGCTCCAAACCCTAGAAGGCGTCAGCTTCCAAAACGTGACCTGCTCCGACGGCAATGACGACATCTGGTTCAGCTTCGACTATCCTTCTACCACACTAAGCGTCTTGCATGCTATTAAGAGCGATCCCAGTGTGCAAATTGCACCTTATAACTTTTATGAGGCATCGATCCAAGATGACGGGTCGAAGGTCAACTTTGTCATGACTGCCAAACAGGTGGGACTAATACACTAAGTAGTAAATAATGGATTTCGGAAAGGAACCTGACAACTTGGGAGAGCGGGAAGGTATTGGTTGGAATATATATTGTAGAAGGAGTACAGTCAATCCTTTAAGTGTTTGCATTTGCTGGTGCATGAGATTGCAGGAGTTCTGTGTACGCCATGGAATAGAAGTTAATGTGAATGGTCCGTGAGAAATCCTGTTTTCACAGAGGTCCAGTTGCCATGCTAAGCGCTCGTAGCAACTCGTGTTGATCGGGAAGGAATTTACGCGCGCCTTCAAGCGGCGCTGTCTGCCTGATGCAAATCGTCTCAAACTAGGCTGTCTTGCGAGGCGCCTGAGCCTACCTAAGTAGCCAAGGTCCGACGATACGTGGAGGCTTGGCGGCCAAGAACACGAAATACGACGAATGCGAAAAGTGAACAAGTCGACCAATCAGAGCAAAGTCGATATAGTCTTAGCACTCTTCAGTATAGAGATTCTATACCAACTTCGCACTCTTCGCATTCATCGTTTGGGCGTCGTAAAGAGATAAATATTTAGAATAAGAAGCTCATTTTGAAAATCGAGAATGCGTAATCTTAGGAGTTTTGACTGTAAATAGCAGTATCAGACCATGCAAGGATTGGGCGGAGTCCAGTATATAAGTGAGTACTTTGTCCGGAGAATGACTATCAGAAAATCAAATATCTTTCCAAGAACGGCTCAGCCATACCTTAAGTCTTCCATAATGGCTAATGACAAATCCAATAGCATTTGGTCCTACAACCCCTCAATCGCACCAGCCATCGCTGTCGCTATTTTATATCTCATCCCAACATGCATACTTTTTTGGCAAACCGTCATCAGATATCGAAGCTACTTCTTCCTATGCGTCGTCTTTGGCTCGGCCCTCGAAGTAGGAGGCTACATCGCGCGAGCAGTATCAACTCGTCAGGTTGATGAAATCGTAATAGACTCTCATTCAAATATTTTAGCAACACGATGCTAATACGTTATAATTGGAACACAGCCACCCTACGCGATCTCAAGCACCCTAATCATCCTCGCCCCTATCTTTGTAGCAGCAGGGAACTACCTCCTTATCGGACGTCTCATTCAAGCAGTCCTTGACCAAAATCAACATCGTATACTCGGCATCAGAGCTGAACGCATCACAAGGACTTTCGTTGGCTGTGATATAGCTTCATTCTTGATCCAAGCGTCTGGCTCTGGGATTGCATCCTCCGGAAACTGGCAAGGCAACAACGCCAAAATCGGAACTGATATCTTGATTGCCGGGTTATGTACGCAGGTCCTAACGTTTTTGTTCTTTCTGGTAATCATTTGGGCGTTTGGGAAGAGCGCTAAACAATACACGAAGCCGGACACACCAAAGGGATGGCGAAAGGTCTTGCATGTCATTTATATCTCGTCGGCACTGATTCTAGTATGTCACATCTGAATACTGATTGGAAGTTTGAATGCGTTTTCTAATGATCGTAACCCCGCAACAGGTGCGTTCCGTATACCGTGTTATAGAATTTGCTTGCGGGATCCACGGCTATCCTTTCACGCACGAATGGATCTTCTACGTCTTCGAATCTCTGCCGATGCTGCCTGCAATCTCGATATTCTGCCTTTACCATCCAGCGAGGCACTTAGGAAGAATGGGCGGTCTCGGAAAGTCGTTGAGTTCAGACGCAGGGGTAGACTTGGGTCAAGCGTAGAGTGAAGCGGGAAGACAGGCAATATTAGAGCAGGAGGAAGACACTGAGGTTTGCGGATCCTGGAGGGTTCAGTGGCAGTAACGACTGTAGTGTATGGCAATGTGCTCACGGATCATATTCTATTTGACGGGTTGCATTGATGCGATGGAATGGATATCTTGATGTAGTCCTACACCATTCAAGATAGGGTCGAAAACAGTCGGGCACCGTTCTGTATATGTTCTCAATCCAGCTCAATAGCGCCGTGGGGGCGTTAACTCCTTGGAAACCCATTCTTTCAAACGATAGAATCGGCGAGAGTATGGCCTGCACTGCAATGAAATGCGCTAGTAGAATTTGAGAAGTGCTATTGTGAGGATTGATGAAGGACTGAAACTGATCGTGGGTCCATCTTGATGGCAGGTTGTAGAGCGTAACAAACGTTGTATATGCTTATTCAAATTATAAGTACCCTAGCATTTCCAGAATATAGAGAGTGCTCACCCTGAACGGGGTAGTTATATGCAAATTCTAGCGTTCGTACAATAACATTATGGAAAGCTTCCTCCCAGTCAGTCAATGGTAAGGTCTCCACAGCTTTGATCGAAGCGGTTGCGTCATCGAGATCATTCGTATCGACAGGAAATTGGGATGCGTTTGAGAGTCTGTTTTGCATTGTCGCAAGATGGCTAGCTTCACGAAATGCGTGGAATGCAGAGTCGGGATTCATCAACTGGTCCTTTCCTGCAATAATGTTACATCCTCGAATCATGGTCAGAAACTCTGCCAGACCGTCTTGTAAATGGCTTGACTGGAAAGCGAGTGCCAGTGCAGCGGCCATCCTGGCATCGCATTCGCTCCTAGATTGAGCAGGATGTGAGAGGGCTTCATTTAAAGACCTCACCGCGATAACGCGGTGAGAAAGGGCTTCAGCTCCGACATTCGCGCTAGAAATAGCGTCGAGATGGGATGCGGCCAGAGCAAGTATTGAGTGGATTAGGTATTCGTACTAGATGTATCAGCCTCGGCCTCGATTTAGAGAAGAAATGGCATTATCGTACATTGTGAGCAATGCTTGGAATTATAGTGATCCAGATTTTGTCAGCCCCGACAGGGAGATGAGGGTAGCCTGTGATGAGAAAGTGATGGAATAACCGCATGTCAGACATTGTGAAAGTTCCCGGGGTCGACCTCAACTGCACCGCATCTTGGGGACTCGGGGATCTCTGAGAATTTTGTACTATGTTGGTCGGGTACTCGCAACGCAAGCCAGCTTTTACACAATGATTGCAATTTGGATAGTTCTCGTTGCATTTGATTCTGCGTCTCTTGCAATTGAAGCAGCCTCTTCTCGACTTTGTATGGCCCTTTCGTGGGATTGGCTTGCGTGGTGCTGCAGGCGTTGTAGATCCATCAACCGACGCTGCACTCGCTCTGTCTGAATCGCTCGACGTTTCTGAAGTATTGAGATTGGAGCATACAGGCAGAGACATGACGGGTATATTTGAACAGCTTAAACAGAGTGTAAATCAGAAAATTGAAGTTTATGGATATGGGTAATTTACTACTTGAAGTCGTGTTTTATGCTCTTTTAGCGCTGGAGACGAAGTTGGTTTAGAGATACGAAGCTCGTGGCTCATGATGGGCTTCAACCTGCATATTGAGGTTGGCACGGCTGACTCACAGCCCTACACCACTAACTAAAGCAGCACCAGATCATCCCGTATTTCCTGGTCGGCTTCGCCGATTGACGAATTAATCGATCTATCTTCATTTTAATCTATACGACAAAAGATTCACCGACGTAATTCTAAATATAGATATCAGGCAAGGCAGTTTCACCTCAAAAGCAGCCAGCAACCACGCAAACCGTTCATAACGCTGCCTGGAAGAAGAAAACTATTACATTACTAATGCACACCCTCACGCTCCTCATCCGCGTGTCCAAGTGTCCCAGCGCTGACATTGCCGAAGCGGCTTCGACTTACCCCTGGGCAAAGAACGAAGGATGCCACGGCTCTTAATTACTGAACTTGTAAAGTCCTCCCGAGTCTTCGCCCAGATATGAAAACCACAGAGCTATGGCCACAAGCTGAATTCCAGACGTTTAACTAAGAAGAGCAACGATCATCGCAGTTTCAGACATTATGCAAGCAAAGCCGAACCCGGCATCATGCCGATCAAACCCAGAACCCTCTCATTCTTGAAAGACACCTTGTGGGCCATTGATATTACCCATCATAAGAATATGTGTCAGCCGGAATTCGAGGCTATATATTGTCCTAATTGGCGCTGCCATTAGGACCGGTTCTTTTGGCGCCCAGTTGGGGTCGACAATATGGTTTGTTGTAATTGGGCAGCATCGGATTCGTGTCATCACCAAACCCTTCGAACTGTTTTCCGGCCTTCTGGACAGCTGCTAATGCGCCCACGGCCTGACTTCTGGGGCCATCAATTGTTTCTGTTGCGACCGTAGTTAGCTAAATGAAGCTTAGAGCTTAGAAGGCATATGAGATCGGCCGCAAAAATTTATTGGCTCTTTTGTGCTTCCGCATGCTCTAAGGATAATAAAGGCAACTGCAACGGAATTACCCATGGAGTTTCCCAGCTTGACTCTGCTATTCCAGCAGGAGTCTTCGATTTTGGTGATATACCCCGAGATTCTGCGGGAGTTTGATGCTTTGTAACCTAAGCTTGTATTTGAGAGTGAACTTACCAATGAATGATTTGAAAAGTGGAATAATTGAAGACCCGAGGAGTGCCAACGACACGATTTGTGCAAAGCTATAGTTATTGTCCTTTGCTTTAAGGTACTGGGCATCAATCTCCATGTGGTTATGCAAGCCATTGTACATGTACGTGGCACTGGCCACGACGAGAGATTGACAAGCGCTACAAGGAAGCGAATGATTCACCCAGTCTTTCCCTCCAAGACCTCACCCACAGAATCCACGGCTAGGAAGATTAACCCGATGACAAATGTACATTTAGTGGGATCGACAGTGACAAATTGACTCGTAGACGCTGTATGTTGGATTGTGGGTAGGAGAGCTGCGGAAATATTGCGCGTGGAAAAGAAGCTTGGATCTAGGATGCTATTGCCGCTATTGATGAAGCAGAAGACTGGAAAGATAGTTGAGAGATGCTACATCCATTGGAAATCCCTGGACGTTGTGGTTTTTTGCACGGAAACCAAGTGGAAACAAAAGTAAGGAGAATACCAAATAGTCGGACGAGTACCGGCCAGAAGTTCTTTTGAAAAAGTGAGGAATATTGACGAAAGCGAATATATGTGTGACCATAGACATGAGAAGCATGTAGCACACGAGGTTGTAGTGGTATGCCGAGATATCGCAGCTCTGATAAAGCGTAGCAAATAGAAAGCCTATGCTAGCAACGAGCTGAGTGTCGCTCAGCGAGTGTAGGGTGGTGTCGATACTATGAGAAGTTCACTGGTAGTGTTCGTTGCTAAATCCTAATAAGTACCCCCAATAGATTATAGAAAATATGATAAACCCACTCCCGTACTGATTGACCTCTGGATTCTCGATGCGCTAAAAAAACTAGATGGGCCATGTCAACTAGCGGGAGCACCCCGCACCCAGAGCTAGAAATCCGACGAAAACGAAAGCGTTTATAACCTGAGGTATTGTTAGCGAGCTTAGGAGTTCAAAGGGGCTAGAATTGTGTATGAGGAGAGTTGCTTTGCTCAATAGTTCACTGTCTGCAAGAATAGACGGGAATCAGGTGAGAAATCGTCTCGGAGCGCCGACAAAAACTGAAGGTATGTCAATCGCTAAGCAGCTCAGAAACTTTTGACACAACATTTCAATGCACCATTTCCGCTCAATGATCTTACATTACGTCCGTGATATCAGTGTTTAAGGGAAGTTTCTGGTTATCGTCGAGATTGGTAGCGTCCGCGTAGAGTGAGAAATCGCAGGAGTGTTTTGATTTGGGCAGTGGCTTTGCAGTCCAGATAGTAAACCCATAGCGAGGTATTTTAGAAAGAAAGGAATGAAGAGTTCACAGTGAACTAAGTAACGAACGAAAGGACCGACAAATGCTATGGGGATTAAAGGAATGACCAAGATGGGATGCAGAAAGATCGGCTATTTGATACTTAAAGAGGGGCCTTTTCAAAGGGTGACCTCATATATACTTCGACGACTGTCTGCACCAGGCTTCCATCAGTATTGCATAGTGAAAGATTGAGGTGGTAAAAATATCGGTAAATGATTATTGGGCCTCCTTACAATACGTGCGCATTTTAAATTTGTTAGGTAAACCTATAGAAAGTAGAAATTACCGAACATTAAATTAGGTCTTGCAAGACATCGCGCATAATATTGTTAATTTTAACGATTTTTGCCCTCCTCTACACTCGACCCTTGATTAACGCCATGCCTCCCTTATCTACCAACGTAATTGACGACGACGATATATCCTCTTATGCCATTTCCGAGCTTGATTCTGGTCAGTTTACCGCAGTAACTCTATGTCCTAGGACATTCGCCGCTGTTTTCGGCGGTTTTAGCCGCCGCTTTTAGAGGCGGATACACCAAGATGCCAAGGCTATCGGTTAAAGCGCATCCAATCAACTGCCACCTCTATTTTCAGAATCCTATACCTCGTGACCCTACGGAGGTCGCTGCCAAAAGTTCTTGCACCTTCCTAATTAGGAAATTAGCCTTTACCGCCTAATGGCAGAATACTTCTGCAGCTCAACTGCCTCCGTCACACCCCTAAAGCTCAAACTACCTTACCAACAATGGGCTTTCATCAGCTCGCAACCAGGGCGCAGGCCCTGGCTATAAAGGCTATGGGAGCGACTCTCAATTATATTAAAAATATTACTCAAATTAAGCGTCGTACTCTACAATATATCTTCTCAAAAGCCCGCAGCCGTGGCTGGGACCCAGTCTCTCGTCCTCTCCTTCTCAATAGCTATATTGTTGACGCTCCTCGTGCCGGAAGAAAGATCAAGATTACCCGCGAGTTTAAACTGCGAATACTCAAGAAAGTCACCTCTGATCAATATGGTAGAGAGAAGTCTTCCGCGTATATTACTGCTAAGTGCGGCTGCTCCGCAAAAACCGTCTAGCAAGTTCTTCGCCGCCATAGATATCGCAAGACAAAGCCAACAAGAAAGCCCTGCCTTTCACCAGAGATAAGAGAAGCTCGCCTGCAGTTCACCTTACGGTATCGATACTGGACAATTAAGGATTGGAAAAATGTTATTTGGACTAATAAAACAGGGGTAGTTCTAGGCCATCGAAGAGGTGGCTATAAGCTTTAGCGCCTAGCTAGTGAGAAGGTAAATAAGAAGGCAATTCAACCACGATTTCCTAAAGGAACAGAGTTTATGTTTTGGGGCGCCTTCTTGTATGATCGGAAGTCGCCCTACCATATATGGAAGCCAGAGACTACAGCAGAAAAGGAGGCCTCAAAGCGTAAGCTTAAAGTAATTAATGACGCAATTAAGCCAGAGCTTCACAAGGCTTGGGAGCTTAACACTGGTATGCGACAACTCGGGCTTCATAATAAGCCAGGTAGAAAGCCTCAGTTCCACATAACAGAAGCAAACGGCGCCTTTAAACAAACCAGCGAGAAAGGCGGCATTAATTGGTACCGCTATCTAACGACAATTCTCTTACCAATCCTTATTCCTTTTGGCGTTAAGTGTCAAATTGACCGCCCAGATACTATTATCCAAGAGGATAAGGCTCCATCTCACGCATCACATCACCAGCAGATCTACTTTAACGCAGCATGCCTCCAGCGTCTTATTTGGCCGGGTAATTCGCCTGATCTAAATATAATTAAGCCAGCTTGGCTATATCTTAAACGAGTTACTACAAAGAAGGGAGCACCAAAGTCTCGAGCAGAAGCTAAACGGGTATGGCAGCAGGCTTGGGAGGAGCTTGAGCAGTGGCAAATTCAAGCTTAGATTGAGCGAATACCACAACATATTCAAGAGGTGATTCGCTGCAGAGGTGGCAATAACTACGTTAAAGGCGCTGCTGACTCTGCTTGTGATTGGAAGGCTTTAAAGCGCATAGCACGATATCAACGCGACACAATTGCTTATATGCAACAGCAGGTGCTTTTAGGGCTCAATCGAGTTGATCCTGCTAAGCCTCTACTAAGAAAACCGCAGGAACCAGAGCTTCCAGAGCGTATACAAATAGGGCCTCAGATTCCAAATGAACTCCTAGATCCAGAGCCTCTATATAGCAATCATGAGCCAAGGCAGCGCCGCCGACGTCGAGCCAAATAGACCCTTAATCAGCCGCCTACTCAGCCAAAGCCTTCCTCCCAAAAGCCTCCCTCCCAAAAGCCTCCATCCCAAAAGCCTCCTCTACCACCCGTTGAGCCTCCTCCTCCTCAGCCGCGAGAGCTTCAAAATCAACCAAATACAAAGGGCAGAAACACTAAGAAGGCAATATTCAAAGTCAGCTTTATAGAGCCTCAAATTGGGCAGCATCAGGATAGGCAGCAGCAAGAGCGGCAGCAAGAGCGGCAGCCGCAGGAGGATCAACGCGAAGCAGTAAATATCAGGTGGCATACAATTAATCAATCTACAAGGAAGCTGGTGAGGCAAAAGGACCCTACTACTGCCTCTACGGAGCCTCCAGATAAGGGCGGGACCTCTACTAGCAGCTTAATTGGCAGAGGAAAGTCAATAGAGCCACCCACAGATTATTCTACAGAGCCTCCAGAGCCTCTACAACACCAAAAGTCTATACAAACAAATATTAAGCAATTAGGAAGACGGCAGCAACAAGAGGTAGATTCTCAACCAAAGAAGCTCGTTAATTCAGTAGAGAAGCCAGTACAGGGCAGAATTATGCGGTCGCGCAGAGCTCGCGACATTCAAAATACGTAGCTAATTAATTAATAAACCAACCGCATCAATATCGCATTTTATTTGAAGCCTTTTGGGCAGCTTTTGATCGATTTGTAATAAAAGAAGTATTCTGCCATTAGGCGGTAAAGGCTAAT
>Ga0307507_10000515_pt1 | contig 81630 bp, 44 predicted proteins | sample 7_EM_MG_FD_207223 | JGI IMG/M metagenome (GOLD analysis project Ga0307507, IMG submission 207223) | Populus trichocarpa ectomycorrhiza microbial communities from riparian zone in the Pacific Northwest, United States - 7_EM | ecosystem: Host-associated > Plants > Roots > Unclassified | place...
AGACAGGTAGGCAGATGCAAACAGGTAGGCGATGCAGACAGGTAGGCAATGCAGACAGGTAGGCAATGCAGACAGGTAAGCAGATACAGACAGGCAAGCAGATGCAGACAGGTAGGCAGATGCTAACTGGTAGGCAGATATAGACAGGTAGGCAGATGCAAACAGGTAGGCGATGCAGACAGGTAGGCGATGTAGGCAGGTAGGTAAGTCAATAGGTAGATAGGTAGAAGAGCACCATAGGCGACTCGCAGGCGCTAAGTAGGCGAGTCCCAAAAGGCAGGGAGATGGATTACAGGGTTTTCTTAAGTAGAGTTTTCTCCCCACATATATATAAGGAGTAGTCCGCGTGGGCCTAATAGGGATCCAAATCGGACGTTAAGTAATGAATAATTATTATTATATATACAAAGTCTCTTACTAATTAGTTACTATTTACCTTAGGTAGATCTAGCTCCTTATACTTAGTATATACCTTCTCCTACTTCTCTAACTAGACCTTAAAGTTCTAGTTCTAAGGCACTTTCTTAAGCTTTATATACTGGGTAGCTACTTAAAGCTTTCTAGCGTTATTAGTTAAAGTAATTCTCTACTTAAGAGACACCAAAATATTGTAGGTGGTTATGCATTTAAACATATAGATAAGGTAGGTATATAAGATAGAGCTTAGGATGTAGCTGCGCAACATATTAAGAGCTAACAGCTGTTTTCTATATGGCTTTATATTATCCCTATAGTTGGCTTTAAGCGTGTAGAGCTCCTCTTTCTTCTCCTTATCTAGCTCTGCGAGCTTCGTCTTCCCCCAGCTATTGGTATCCTTAGGTAAGGCTTGGACAGGTTCTTTAAACTATAGTAGATTAGTCTTAGGTGTTAATAGATTAATATACTTCTAGAGACGATTATTAATTGCTTTTAACTTAATAACCTTAATCTATTCGTCCTAATTATTTAGGCTTACTAGGATTATAGATAATACAATAACTGGTTTAGTTTCTTGTTAAGAGTTTATTATCATGGTTATCTATAGTTAAGATAATAATTTATTGGAATAAATGCTTTAGAATTAAAGATAATATAGTAGACGGGCCGGGCTTATAACTGTTAACCGGACAATTAGGTATAAAAACTCTGTCTATTAAAGAGGGCTCTAAAGCCTCTATATATATACCAGATAGGTAACAAATAGGTTGCAAATAGAATGACGACGTAGTCGTCATTCTGTAACGGAAATAGGTATTTAGATATTTGATGAGACATTCGATGAGACATACGAGGAGACATACGAGGAGACATACGGGGTAAGGAGTGGGGTATTGAGACATAGGGTTCTAGGCTTGAAGCCAGTATTAAGATAGTGGTAAGGAAATCCGATCCAGTTTGACACTTACTTAGTTACTATAGGAAAGGTATAATACTTAGTGTGGTATTAAACTTAGGGTACCTCTACTACTATAGTAGCAAAGATAACCTAAATATCTTATAATTAAAAATCTAGTTACCTAAAATCTTATAGGAAATGTAATCCGACCATCCCCTACTAATATTATATTAAAGGCAAATTAACATATAAAAGTAATTTAAATAAGGACTTAAGAGAGGGGGAAGAGCAAGTTAGTATTAAATAAGTGGTAAATAATAAATAAATATCCCAGACGCCTTAATACTAAAGTACTCTAAGATATACTATCGCACGGTTATATTATCGTATTTAGTGGGTCCCACAATACTAATTTATAACTTAGATATACTAAAAAAAGGTAATGGAAACAAGTAGTGAGACATGCGATGGCAAGAAATAGGGTGGTGAATCATAAGGTAGCGCAAGCTTTGGTACCGGTAGTCAGTTACTGTAAGGCTATTGCCCAGGTGTACCGTAGGGAGCAGGCAAACCGAGCATGAGTCACAGGGAGAGTCGATGGAAGAGGACGATATGGTAATGAGGGTAGGTATGGCAATACCTCGTACGGAGACGAACCGATGAGGAGGGAAGGGCTGTAAGCCCAAGGGAACTTATAAGGAGGTGCCAAGGGCTAGCCGAAGGCTAGCCTTGGCAGCCGCCAAAAGATCCCTTACAGTTACAATTTAGGAGGACTCTGAGGACGATCGTCTACCTCAACACCTTGCCAAGCCTGGTGATATTGCTTATTAAGCCAATATCGTGATATTATCGCGATAATGAATACGATAAGTGGTCTGAATATACATTCATTCATTACTGGGAACCCTGGCCACAAGTATATGACCTAATTCCGGGCCATCCTTCTGATTCCTCTTTTAGCCCCTCTTTTGTTCGGCTGACCTCAGTCTTCGGCCAGCCACTCTATATGGGCAGCCTTTTCTGTTCGTCTGCTCGGCCAGCCCTTCTACTCGGCCAGCCCTACTCATCGGCTAGCCTAATCCTTCGTCCAGCCTAACCTTTTCTATAGCCCAAACCTTCGTCTAGCCTTAGAGGTTACCATATCTGGCTTATAGAAACCAAGTAGACCCTCAATATAATTATTCTGATGTCTAGGCTACTAATGTATTATACGCCTTAATAGCATATTCCTCGCGCCGAATTACCTTAGGCTACTGAATGGTCTGGGACCTATAAGCAGAGATTGGCTTGGTCCTGGAGCGAGCCTTTCCCTATTGGCCCAACCCAGGTGCCCTAGGTGCTCCGTGGTCGATAAACTTTGCATCTAATTCAATCGATCTTAGATCGGTTGCCGCGAAAAGTTAAGCTTGTGATCTCTATTTTGCGAGAGTGTCCTTCCAGGACACATCTGAGAATAGTAAACTGTGTCAAGGCGAATCACAATATTAGGTTCTTGAAATCTTCTAGCTTTTTTCTTATGATGAGCTGGGAATTTGATGAACAGCTTTTTATTCGACGGCCGATGCAGGGAAATTACAGTAGCTCTCGGTACAAACTTCCCCCAGAGCTGAACTCCTTACTCCCAAGACTGACTGCCTACTCCATCTCCGCTGTCACATTTGAAAATTCACCTTTGTTCAGCTTGATGTCCCAAAAGATAGGGTTCATGTCGCTGAAACCGTGCTTGACCCATCCATCTTCCTTGACATGGTATAGGTTGACAAAGCCGCCAGAGTAGGCATCCCGGTGCATCGCCTAAACAGAGAGGTCAGATTAGTCAACACTCACAATAATTTTGCGTCTGGGGTTACTCGCAGCAATAATTGCACGACGGCCTAACTCAAGGGCTTCTTCTGTAGTAAGATCGTAGTGGTATTCCGCATCAAGAACACCATAGGCGAATGTTTGGCCACTACCAACGCAGAATAGGTTCCCACTCATCCTTGTACCATCGCTATCGACGTAGTACAAGGCAGGGCCTTCACTTGGAGTTACTCCTGCGCACATTGTACCCTGGAGAAAACAGAAATTAGAAGAAGCTTCACAGATCGAATGGAATGGCACTTGTACCATGCTGAGTCCCATGCCCTTGTAAGAGTACGTGAGATTTGCAAGAATCTTTGATGCTGCGGCAACAGTAATGCGACGCTTATGTCGGAGCTCGTGAAGCCGACATTGCATACCGAGATACCCAAGCCAGTATTGGCAATCGGCAGCTCCGCCAGCCATTGTTCCCAGTAAGCAGCTGTTTATTTCAATGACCTTCTTAACCGTCTGACTTGCAATCCAGTTTCCAGCCGTCGCTCTAGAATCCGTACAGACGATGATGCCGCCCTGGAATCGGAAGGCAAGAGTGGTCGTCCCATGAGCCAACTTGATGGGAACATTTGGATTAGAATGGTCATCTGTCATCGCGCGAAGCCAAGATGCGGGCTATAGAACGTTAGCTAGAGCTTTTTTAAGTCTTAGGAAGTATTGTAGATACCTGTGCTATTGGAGGAATGGCAAACTTCAAGTTTAAGGCCGTTGCCTCATCTTGTAGCAGCTCGGTCAGGTCCTCTGGAGCTTCGGGCTGGAAGATCGGTCGGCTGTACTGGGCTACCAGAGTGTCCATTGCAACTCAACAATTCAAAGTTCGGGTAGTAAGACAGTTGTGATGACGGGAGTTGTTGAGATAGAGCCGAGAATCCAATGTTGTCAGTCCGGAGTTGTTAGAGCTCCAGGCAAGCTGCGTCGTCGCGTTCAGGGCACGAAGCGGAATGGAAAAACCGTGGCACCGACGTCGCCCTGTGCACCTCTAGCGCATCCTTACCTCAGCAAGCTCAGACGTGATTCTGTTGGTGCGGATTTTCAATCGGTCCGCAAGCTGACTAACTACGTTTGTGTTGCACCACCAGTATCACGTCTGAGCGTGTTCCGTAAAGGTTCTTAGTAAATTCAATAAAATCCGCGTTGCGGAGGTTGCGGATATTAGAATAACTTAACACTAATATTTTATATTATTCCCTAAAGTTAATTAATTATATAACAGAACCTAGGCTTTTAGAATATCTTATTTTTATTACTTAGGTATTTTTAGGTCTTATTGTGACGGCGCTGGGGCGCGTCACCTAGTCAGGGGTTCGCTTAAGGCTTGGCTTGTGTATTTAGACGTGGCCTCACCACCTTCTTCTGCTCCTCACCTTGATATCTTCGTAATACAGCATTCGTTTGCTTCGTGTTAGAAGCATTTGTTCAAGTCTTCGTTAAGACATTTGTTCAATTGTTCAATGGTTCGAGCCGTCACACTTATAATTATTTTCATTAAAAAAAAAAAGCATTATTAGCAATTCTATAACTATATATAACTTTATTAAACACTAGCTAATATATATAAAACCTATATAGATCTATAATAGCCGCCTTAAAGAACCTATTATAGCCTAGCGGATATATAGCGTCTATATTATAGTATATAAATACCCACTAAACCCTTATCGCGCGCTAACTACTAAGTTATAGATATTTAAGCTAACCTATAGTATACCGCTACAAAAACCTATAGGACGGAGAGGTAGAAGGTTAAATAAGATACTAGAACAGCCGCTACCGTATTAGGTGCCGGAAACTCGAACTCAGAGAGGTTGTACCATAGAGCGGGCGCGACGGTCCGAATGGATATCCGCAACGTCCTCAATCGCACTGCGGGTCTCTTCGTGCAGAGCTTAGAGCTGAGCATCGTGCAGAGCATCGTGCAGAGCCTCGTGCAAAGCTTCGAGCAGAGCCTCATGCAGAGCTTCGAGCAGATCCTCGAGCAGAGCCTCGTGCAGAGCTTCGTGCAGAGCTTCGTGCAAAGCCTCGTGTAGAGCTTCGTGCAAAGCCTCGTGCAGAGCTTCTGTAAAGCTTCGTGCGGAGCTTCGTGTAAAGCTTCGTGCAGAGCTTCGCGCAAAGCTTCGTGCAGAGCTTCGTGTAAAGCTTCGTGCAGAGCTTCGCGCAAAGCTTCGCGCAGAGCCTCCGTCGCAGACCTTCGTGCAGACCTTCGTGTAAGGCTTCGTGCAGACCTTCGTGCAGACCTTCGTGCAAAGCTTCGTGCAGACCCTTGAGTAGAGCTTTGTGTAGGCATTTGTGTAGCGTTTGTACAGACCTTCATGCAGACCTTCGTGCAGACGTTTGTAGCCCCCTAAGATAGTAGTAATAGGCAGCTTAAAGTCCTTAGGTGGTTGTTGTTTGGGTAGGCTATAGGCGATTCAATAGACACATCGCCCGTTCGGCGGCGCTTTTTACTAGATATCGTAGAGGCGTACGGAGTAGATATACTTATCAATTATAGAGCTGCTTCTGCAGATTAATTTAACGGCATTTCTGAGATAATAGCTGCTATGGGGTGGTAGATCAATTTCGTTAAAAAAGGTGACTGCTCTACATACAAAATAAGTTGGATCGCCTGAGAAACCTTGCGAAAGTCCCTTAGACCATAGAATTAACTTTTTAACAAAAAAGGTTAGCGATATCCGCTTGCGGATATACGTATGTCCGCTAATTGATTCTATGGTCTGAGCTTGCTGAGGTAAGGACTGGATCGATCCTCAAATCCAGTCCAGTCCAGTCCAAAAATATCACTGCCTGTTGTCAGATAATCTGTATTCTCTAAAGGCGTGGGTCACGTGCACGAAGACACGTCACTGAAGACACGTCAGATCAAGGTCAAAAAGACACGATACCAGATCATCAATCTATTAACCCATTTCATCAATAAACTCATCTATCTAAACTTCATGATAGTTATAAGCCCGGTCCGCCAACTTAAGAAGCTAGTCAGCTATTACTCAATTATTTAAAGAAATTCTACCTCATCGTTAGACTCTAACACCTCATCGTCAAGGACGCAGACTCTGACAGAAATCCTACCTCAAGTGTCACAGGACGATTCTGACACGAACCTTCCACAAGATTCCACGAGATTCTACAAGATTCCACATCAATTATCACAAGACGACCCTAATAACAAGGACAATCCTAACAATAAGGACAATCCTAATAACAAAATACCATTATAATTCCTCCTTTGCCTATCAGTTAAAATAACTCCACTAACATTAAGTTCGTTAACCACGATCATCCTTAATAAACCAGAAGACTGAGAGCAATAGATCTGGCAACTATAAGCCCTAGTGGACAAATAAATTTAGGCCCACGTTAACCCAGATAATGCAGCACCTTAACAAGCTCTATTACAAGAACTAGCCTATCCAGAAGTTACTAATTTTAATAAGAATATAACCTTATATGCATAGCTCTTAACAAATCAACAGAAAGCGTACAAGAATAGCAGACAATACTATAACTAGAATATAAAGTACTTCCTAAAATAGGAAGAGCATCTGCAATAGATACGCACCCAGATCACATCCATAGTATTAATTTAGAAGAAGCTACTGCTTGACCCTTCCCTTACAGCTAAGGAATAGCTAATTTGGTTAAAAGAAGACACTAAGCCTTTAAAGAACTTTATAATGAGGAAGGTATAACTGCAGTATATAGAGTCACTTAAAGGGCTTAAGCAGATAAAGGTTACCCAGTGGCTTAACTAATAGGAGCATATAATAAAGATAGCAGAGAAGCATAATCTTTTATAGATAACTAATAGGATCTGGCTAATAGACCTTATAAATATAATATAACCTATAAGCGAAACCTATTTTGTTCTGTATATAAAGTAGGTAAATAATACCAAAAAGGCTCTCTTATTAGAATATTATAAAGTAGTAATAGAGCTATAAGAAGCATTCTAAACCCTTTCCAAAGCCATACCTATAACGGCGAGAGGGAGTGCATTTAATATAGACTTTACAGGAGAGCCCAAAGAGGGTATCTCTATTGCTGCTAAAGCCTAAAAAGGAAAAGGGAATAGCTTATCTTATAGCTAAAAAAGGGTAAGTATAAATTTAACTAAAGAGACGTCTTCTAAAAGGTTAAAGAACCTTAAATACCTAGCATGCGATATAAGGGGATATACCCTTCCTAACTATTAGTATCTATTTAAGAGTAAAAGGCCTAAGGGATTTAAAGCCGTAGGTACACATATAAAAAGGGTGCTTATAAAGGTAGAGTAAGACAAGGATCTAGCTGCCTAAGTAAAATAACTTAAGCTTAAGGAATTAAAGATTAATAAAGCTTAACAATAATAGGAGACAATTAAGATTAAAGGAGAAGCTAATACAATATTCCTAGAATTATATTATACCGGTTAACTCTATCTATTAAAGCTATTAACTATTCTTAACTTAGGAACTACTCTTTATATCTTTAATAACCTCTCTTATTTTTATAATTTTAGGAAAGCTCTAAGACACAAATATATTACCGCCGGCAGCTTAAAAGTGCCTATACTAGGCTATAGTAATATTACTATCTAAGTTATAAAACTAGATAAGAGCAAGGGAACCCTATATCTTAAGGACGTTACCTTTTATATAGACTTTAATACAAATCTAGTGTTGTTCCGTATGCTTTAAAAATAAGGGTTCTACTAGGATAATAAAAAAGACAATAATCTTCTAGTTTAGAAGGATAACATAATTATATATTAAATAGAAAAACGTTATAAATAACAGACTATTAAATACGTCTAACTAGGAAGTCTATTAGCGTTTAATATAAGCCGACTGCTACGCCGCCAATAGAAGCGCAGAGTATTGTTAAGAGACGCTTATCTAGACTTAAAAGGTAATATATATTTATAGCACCTACGTCTAGGTTATCTAGGACCTATAAGCCTTTATTATCTAAGTCTTAATGCCTTAGGAATTAAGCTTTAAGGCCTAAAGATAATAGAATATTAACATTACAGTCTCGCCAAAATTAAGCATTAGGTCTTAAGAAGGTTCTTAAAACAGAATATTAATAACCCTTATTTTAACCTCTATATTAACTGGACTAACCTTAAGAAAGCGCATACTGGATTTATATAAGTTATACTTATTTATAACACCTTCTTAGGGAGATCCTTCCTGTATTTTATAATAACGTATAGTAAAGAGAAGGAGATACTATAAGTGCTTAAAGATTTTATCTAATAGATTTATCTAAGGTATAACCTTAAGGTTAACACTATTAGATTAAATAATAAGCTAGGGAGAAGGAGAACCCTTAAATGGCTATAAATATAAGGGATTACATTTAAGCCTTCGGCGCTATATACTTAAGCTTAAAACAGTACCACTAAATACTTAGGGGGTGTAATTATTAAGAGAGTATAAGTAATAAAAATTGCTGCCAATCTACTATATAACCTATAGAACGAGATAGTTAACTATATAGTCTACCTTTAAGATCAAACGCCATGAGAAAGTAATGGATAGAAATTGCTATATAAGAGGTTCCATACCTATCTAGCAAATAGGAGATTAAGAAAACCATAATTAGCGCACCTAAAAGCCTACGGCTATAGGGTATACGCGATAACGTTAGATACCCAACTAAAGAAGAAAAGGTTAAGTAAGCTAGATTTGCAAGCCTATATTAGCTACCTTATTAGCTATAACTCTACTAATATCTACAGGATCTAGATCCTATATAAAGGTATTATTATCTCTACTAGGGACGTTATCTTTAATAAAAAGATGTTCTTTAATAGTAAGTAAATAGACATCTTAAAGGACCTACACACTAAATTAGACACGCTAATTAAGAAGATTTAACTCCCTAATACCCTAACCAAGAATAAGGTCCTTCTAAAAGATAATAAAGAAATATTTAAACCGTCAATTCAAGAGGAAGACAATAATAACATTAATAAGCCAGTTTAAACCTTTAATAAGTTAGCAGATCTCAAGCTTGCAAAAGCTCTTAAAAATACGTACTATACACCACCTCTAATAGAAGAAGACGAAGAATCTCTATATACTTTTTATGTTAAGTATCCTATAAAGTTAGATATATAAAGTACTAATTAAGACATCACTTATTAAGCAGGAGATGCGTTTAACACTTAAAGGGTATCTAATAATTTAGTTAAAGACTTATTTAAGGAAGCCAGTAATAATAGGTTTAAAGATTTTATTACTAAAAGGATTATATTAGCCTATTACGGCGCCTTCTTAGCAGGAAGGAAGTTTAACCTTAATAGTTAACTTAATAACAGTAAGCTAAAATTAGGCAGAATACGCAATATTAGATTATATAGAAAGAATCTACCTCCGCTACTTTAGTTAATCTAGGACCTTAATACACATCCTCTTTAAAATTAGTTTTAAGAGGCTTAATAAGCCTACCTCTAATCCCATTATTAAATAAGGTTGTTTTAAGAAACAGATAAGAAGCATATAAAGGGACAGTAGGTCCTTAGCTTAATATAGGTATTCGTCTACAAGACAGACAAGTACGGATTTCTCCAAAAATATAAGGCACGCTTAGTAGTATACGGAAATTAACAGGCCCCAGGAGACCTACCTATAAGAGCTACTATATTAGCTAGTATAACCTTCTGAACCCTTATAGCAATTACCGCAAAATTCGACCTGGAGACGATATAGATAAATACAGTTAATGCGTTTGTCTATTACGATCTCAATAAGGTCGTCTATATAAAGCTACCGCCAGGGTTTAATAAAGGAAAGACAGATAAAGTACTGCGCTTAAGAAAAGCCTTATACAGACTATAATAATTACCACTATTATAGCAGAAGAATCTCACGAGCTTATTAAACAAATTGGGCTTTAAAGAGGTACCTTAGGAGCCGTATATTATACTAAAAGGTAGAATAGTTATCTTCTTCTATATCAATAATATTGTCTTCTGCTACTAAAAGATAGATAAGAAGAAAGCTTAAAAAGCAATTAAGAAGCTATATAAGGAATACCAAATAAGTATCCTTGGCGAGCTAAAATGGTTCCTAGGAATCTATATACTACGCAATTATAGCTAGAGGCTCCTATAGCTATCCTAGAAAGCCTATATTAAGAAGATAGCTAACTAGTATAAAATAGATCTTAAAGGGCGTCTTCCAAACACTCCTATGGCAGAATCGGAACTCCTCCCTACTAATTACCAATTAATCCGTCTAACACTTCCATCCCCTAATATAGACCTATTAGTCCGTCCTATATCCCTACTAGCCTCTATAATGCTATATCAGAGAAAATTGGGCTCAGTACTCTATATAGCCACTATAACGCGTCTAGATATTGCTTTTGCAGTATTATAGCTAGCAAGGTTTAATTAGAACCTAAGCTAAGAGCATTATTAAGCAGTAGACAGAGTTATCTAATACCTATATAGCACGAGAAGCAGAGCAATCTGCTATAAAGAAGATAAGGAAGGAATAAACGGTAGAGGGAGAGACAAAGGAATACGCGATAAAGGACGAGATAATAGAAGAGATGGTAGAGGTAAAGCGCAATTATTTATCTATGCCAGTAATACATTATTCACGGACAACTCCGTTAACAGAAAGAGCTTATAAGGATATATTATAAAGCTATTTAGGGGGCTAATTACCTAGAGAGCAAACAAGCAGGGTATAGTAATAACGTTAAGTATAAAAGCCGAGTTATTAGCCCTATTATAGATAGCAAAGAAAGCTATCTTTATTAGTAGGCTATTTAAAGTAATAACGTTACGCCTAAATAAGCCCTTAATTATTAAATATAATAATATGCAGACGCTCTAACTAATTATAGAAGATATAGCAAAGCTAATTACAAAGCTTTAATATGTTAATATCTATTAACACTAGCTATGTTAGGAATACACAATAAGACGAGTATGATTTTAATAGACAGTAATAAAGGAGATAATTGCCGATGGACTTATAAAGGCCCTGTGTTACGGACGCTTTAAGTACGATATTACGACTACTTAGGGAAGAGTCGTAGGAAGCTAGTTGGTTAATACAGGCACGGTTTAGGATGGAGCCGGTGGAACTATATAACGAGGAATAGTAAGCGAGTCACATAATGTTATACGTAGTGTACGGAGTATATATAGTGTACGCCCGCGTATAACACGTATAACACGTACCTTACGTACAAGAGAGGATTTCTTAGGAGTATAGTTGTGTATTTAAAGGACCTTAGTCCCTACTATAGATAGTTCTCTTCTTATAGTAAATCTTAGAATATAATTGGAGTTAATCTGTTAGGCAACCACTCCACTAGTTATTATTACGTTGTTGATTTGTTCTTACCTATATATCTAGCCTAATAATAGGACCCACCGTAGTTCCTGCTACAAGGTTCCTACCGTAGATAGTTCTCTTCTTGTAGTGAATCTTAGAATATAATTAGAGTTAATTTGTTGGGCAACCACTCCACTAGTTATTATTACGTTGTTGATTTGTTCTTACCTATATACCTAGCCTAATAATAGGACCCACCGTAGTTCCTGCTATAAGGTTCCGTTATATATTTACTACTAAGGTTACGGTATTAAACAAGATCGAATAATATACCACCCAAAGCACCAGTTATAACGACGCTGATGGCAGCTATGACCTTAGGGCCAGGAGACACCAGTATAGAAGATATGGATTCTTAAGTAGTTACGCAAGGTTGGTTATAAGAAATGGTTAATTACTTATAAGATAATAGCAGGCTACTTAAAGAACGCATTAATGGAATTGGAGTAGTAAAGGTCAAGTTACCTTTAATCAAACAGTTTTTAGGAGAGAAGTTAAAGCTTAAAGGGTTTCTTATGTAGATGCATTTTAAGGTTATGCAGGAAGGAGCGAAGTTAGCAATACCTATGGATTAGGTAGCGTATGTAGGACTGTTCTTAACAGGAAAAGCTTTAGAGTGGTTTAAGCCTTACCTTATAGAGATACAAGTAAATGGTGTAATAACTACTAACCCGGATATACGGTATGTGTTTGTAAGTTAGAATGGATTTGTAGAACGGTTAATATAAATATTTAGAGACCCTAAAGCAACTATAACAGCGGAACGAAAACTTTAGAACTTAGTACAACGCACTTTAGCAATTAAGTATACAACACAGTTTTAAACACTAGCTATGTAGGTTGAGTGAAATAATAGGGCGCTTATGGCATAGTATAAGTAAGGACTTAAGGCTAAAGTCTAGGACGTAATTATCCTAATAGAAGATGCGAATACTCTAAGAGAGTTAATAGACCAGTTAATAAAGATTAATAATAGGATCTATTAAAGGGAATAAGCTAAGAAAGGGCAAGATAGAGTTCCATAGTTATATAAGGCGTAGAGTACGTAATAATAGATATAGAGTTAAAAACTATGGAATGGCGTAGAGCTAATGGACTTAAGCGGTACTAAAGAAACCTAAAGGTGGGGAAAGAAACTATAGAAACCTAGAGGTTAAGGATTAAGTAATTAAAGGACCTAGGAGTAGAGGCTAAACTAAGGATCTTAGCAGCAGAAGACGTTTAGGCGGACTCTATAACAGGAAAAATGGTTTAAAGATAGGGCTTGCATAAATTATAAAAAATAAGGTTATTTCGCTAGAGACTATAGAGGTGGTTAGAGTAACTATGTAGTAAAGGGAACCTAACTAGTAGGAGACACGTATGTATAAAGGGATAATGGTGCACTGTAAGGAACAAAAGAATGTTTAATTAATAGTTTCGCGTTTTATTATAACAACATATACCAAATTTATAAGGATACTAAGTATGGCGCAAGCTATTGGCTATAGGAGCTATTATTATCTAAGTTTAGAGGAACTAATAAACTAGCTTATAGATTGGACATTAAAGATAATAAGTTTGATATAGGCGAAGTATTTACCAATAATAAGGTAATGAAGGTAGCTTACTAGGAGTATACACACCTTAGAGAGGTTGAAATAGAAGTAGAGACTAAGACTATTACAGAATAAGGTTTAGTAATGGGTATTATAATACTATTAGATACGATTTCTATTGCTTTATAAGACAATAGGAGTAACGTTTAAAAGAAACTAAGTAAGTAGATAACTGCTAGTGCTAGCTCATTACTTAATAAAGGCAAAGGGCCATAGGCTTAAGATTCTTAAGAAGAGATAAGAGAAGCTTAAAATTCTTAAGATGAGATAAGACATACCTAAAAACCTATAACGGACGAAAACCGATGGGAAAGGGCAGCTACTTAGTTTATAGACAAATAAATAAATATAGGATGTAAGTTTAAGAACTATAAGTTTAGGGAACAAATAAGAACGTTAGTAATCCTAGGTAAATGCAGTGTTTAGCCTAAAGATTAAATAGTTAATACTAGGATTAAAAAGCAAGATGACTATAAAGATTTAGCTGTAAGACGCAGAAAACAAGAAACTATGGATAAGTTTAGAATAAGAATTATCGCATAGCAAGAGCAAAAGCTAGATAAGAGGTCAGCAATACTAGGTTGTATAAGGGATAGAGCACCTGTACAAAGAATTACTAATAGGCCAAGTACAGGGACACCTAAGGTAAAATAGTTAGATAAACTAGAATAAGAAGAGGATCTAGATAGTCTAACTAGGTTTAAAGAAAGACATACTAAAGGATATTATAATGCAGCGATAACAAGGTACTTTCTAATAGATAGACTATATACACTAAACCAGTTGTATGGAAAGTGGTATAGGCAACAACATAATAATAAATGGGAAGATTTTTATATGTGGCTAGACGAAAAAGTTGTCTAAGATTAACCTATTATAGAGAAACGTATAAGTCACATTAAAGGAGTATTAATTATAATGTTAAGGAACCTAAAAGAGGGATCTAGGGACTAGAGAAGTAAATAATAAATCTTAGTACCCATAGTAGAGATACCAGTGGTTAGGTTAACTAGGTATAGGTTTAAACTTAAGGATAAAGATAAACTAAGAGTTAACCCAAAACATACAGCACATTATATACTATTGTGGATAGCTTATGTGGATGATATATATAACATGTATAGAGCACTAAAAGACAAGAACCGGAAGTACCTAATAAGGATATATTAGGCACTAGAGGAAAAGTGATTTAGGAACGCTAAGTATATATATAGATAGCACCTAGTAGAAGTATAAGGTTAAGAAGACTTAATACTTTAACTAGGAAGATTCCTTATAGAAGAATACCTAGACAGATAATAGTAGTAGGAGTACCTAGAGAACACTTGTCTATGGTATATAGAGGAAAAGAAATGAACTAAGTATTAGCTAAGGTTAGATTAAGTATAAGTAGGATCTAGCAGCTAACAGTTAGAAAAAGGGGAGGCGTATAGGACTAGAGGGAACTAGTATTAGAGCCTTAAACCCTTAAAGGAATTTAAGGGCAACACCTAAATTTATAAGTTAAATGGCAAGATTAGCAGTTTAAAGCGTTAATAGATAGTAGAGTAATAAGGAACTATATATTACCAAAAGTAGTAGAAAGGATAGGGTTACTATATAGACAGAGGGAATACCTATATCCACTTATAACAATTTTAGGAGATTAGATAGCCTATAGAGGAGGTATTATTAATCTTAAAACAGGACCTATTTAGTTAACTATTAAAGGGAGACTAGTTAGAATGTCTTTTAATATCCTACTATTAGGATAGGATGAGGCGATACTAGGAATACCTTAATTATAGAAATATAATCTAAAGATTGATTGGGTTATAGGTTAGGTTAATATTAAGGATACTTAATAGCATAAAGTGTAACAGTAAACTAAGTTAGTATAGTACTAAGTTGGAGCGATATATAAAGAGACTAAGTAAGGCTTAAGTTATGTACCAAAGAGATACTATAAGTATGGTAAGAAGTTATGGTTACTAGAAAGTGAAAAGCTGTTAGAGTATATAGCATAGGACTATAAGATAGAGTTAGAAGAGGGAATAAGTCTAAAGTTCTTTTTAATCTATAAGCTTACTAAAACAGAGTTAGTAGCGCTTAAGGAGTTTGTCCAGGAGAACTTATATAAGGGATATATTAGACTGTTATAGTTATTAGTAGAATATCTAGTACTATTTATCCTAAAGAAAAACGGAAAACTTAGGATGTGTATAGACTATAGATAGTTAAACAGTATTACTAGGAAGGATAGATATCCTTTACCCTTAATTAGTGAAATCTAAGACAGGATAGGCAATATAAAGGTCTTTACAAAGATAGATCTAAGATGGGTATACCATTAGATTAGAATTAAGGAAGGCAACAAATAGAAGGCAGCCTTTAGGTTAAAGGAAGGACTATATAAACCATTAGTTATGCAATTCGGGCTTATAAACGCACTAGTAACGTTTTAGAAGTGAATTAATAACATATTAAGAGAACACCTAGATAAGTTTGTTATGGCATATCTTAATGACATTATTATTTACTTAAAGAATAAGGAAGAATACGGAGAATATATTAAATGGGTCTTAAAGAGACTACAGGAAGAATAGATGCTAGTAGTAATTAAGAAATGTGAGTTCTTTATAAGGAAAACCGATTTTATAGGATTTATTATTAAACTAGGAAAGATTAGTATGGACCTAAAGAAAGTTAAAGCTATAGTAAGTTAGTAAGAACTAGAGAACGTTATATAGTTAAAGTCATTTCTAGGGTTTTACAACTACTATAGGAGGTTTATAGCATAGTGGTTAAAAAGTATTAAGCTATTTACAAGGCTAACAAAGAAAGAGGAACTGTAGATTTAGGGTAGTAAGTAGAAGAAGCTGTTCTAAGAACTTAAAGAGTTGTTTACCTAAGAGCCAGTCCTTAAGATCTATTAACCAAAGTTAGAAACAGTTGTTAAGATAGATGCATTAGACTTTATACTAGGAGTATACTTGCTATAGAAGCACCAGGACACATAGCATCCAGTAGCGTACTATAGTTAGAAGATAACACCACTAGAGTTAAACTATGATATCTATAATAAGGAGTTGTTAGGTATAGTGGCAGCACTTAAGGAATAGAGAGTATTCTTATAGGGTATAGAGAAACTATTTATAGTTAAGACAGAGTATAAGAACCTTATAGGATTTCTAATAATAAAGGAACTTAACTAAAGACAGGTTAAATAGGCGGAAATGCTTATAGAATACCATTTTGAAATTCAGTATATTAAGGGTATAGATAATGCACAAGTAGATGCTCTAAGTAAAAAAGCTAAACTATAGAGTAACAAAAAGCTATTAGGAGCTTTATTGCGAAAGGATTAAGACGGATTAATTAGGTATAATTATCTAAAGATTACAGTAACTAAAGAAAGTTAGATCCATGAATTACTAGAGAGTGATTGGATATAGAAGATTTAAAAAGTATAGGCAGAGGATCTAGACTTAGAGTAATATAAAAATAGAGAAGTAATATATGTGCCTAAGTCTATTACAGAAGAATTTATTAAGGAATTCTATAAGGGAATAATATAAGGACACAACAGAGCTATAGGCTTAGTGTTAAGACTTTAAGAGGAGTATATTATTTAAGGAATCTGGGGACTAGCAAGATAAGTTATAAAGAAATATCTAGATTACTAAAGAAACAAACCAACAAGGTATAAGCCGTATAGAGGGCTATAACCTATTAAAATACCAGGAAGACTATAGGAAGTTATATTATAGGACTTTATTATTAAGTTACTAAAGTTAAAAGATCCTATTATAGAACAAGATTATAATGTAATTTTAGTAATAGTGGACAAGCTAATAAAGTGGGGATACTTTATAGTATATACTAAAGAGATATTAGTAGAAGAAGTTGCTAGAATCTATATAAAGGAAGTGTTTATAAGATATAGAGCACTAAATAAAATTATATTGGACAGAGATCTAAGATTTATAGCAGTATTTTAGGAAGTGTTTTTAGTAAAATAAGGAGTTCGCGCAGTAACCTCTATAGTGTATTATCCGTAGATGGATGGATAAATGGAAAGACTAAACTAGACACTAGAACAGTATCTAAGGCATTATATTAATTATGCATAGAATAATTAGGTATCGTTATTACCAGTTATATAGTTTATATACAATACAATACTATAAGAAGGAATGGGGACATTACTATTTAAGGCAAACTACGGGTATAAACTAAGAATATTGTTATTACCACGCCAAGTAAAGAAAACGAGTAGCACAGCTAAATAAAGAATGGAGATATTAATGAATCTTTATATAGACCTTATAGAAACAGCTAAACTAGTATAAAAGTGAATAAAAAGGTACTACAATGCTAAGAGATCTGAGGGACCAGATCTTAAGGAGGGAGATAGAGTGTGGCTACTATATAAAAATTTCAAGAGTTGACGACTAAGTAAGAAGTTGGACTATATTAAACTAGGACCTTTTAAAGTTAAGTAAAGAATTTTATTAGTTATATATAAGTTGAACCTACTAGCTAAAATAAAGATTTACCCTATATAATATATTGCAATGTTAGAACTAGCATACGGGAATATTAAGCCACTAGTTTATAAGGCAGATATATATAGAGGATAAGAGGAAGACAAATAGCAAGTTTTAAAGATTATTAGTTATAAGAATATAGATAATAAAACATAGTATAAAGTAAAGTAGATAGGCTATAGTAAGACTACCTAGGAACCACTAAGTAACCTAGAGAACGCTATAGGAAAGGTACGGGAGTATTAGAAGAAAGTAGGTTAGATAATATTAATAAAGAAGGATTGCTAAAGAATAAGTTACCTAAGGGGGACCTAAAAGGAGTAATTGCTGAGCTATTTAGAGTTATTTCCCTTATAGGAGGAAAGCTAGCCCTTTTATTACCTAACTTGTTAAGACCTTATTAAACTAGTACCTACTCCTTAGAACGAACCTTCTTATAAACCTTCTTAAGATGGGTTAACCAAGCGAACGCAACCTGCTAAGACTTAAAGGAGTGACGTTAAGCCTTAAGGGCCCAAGCGGTCTCTTTAGCAGAATAGTAGAGTTTGGCGCGCGTGGCGGCTAACTTGGACTTAAGCTTTATAGCAGTAGATTAAACACAAAACCCTATAATAAGTTACTTAGGGAACTTAAAGACTGTTAAGAGTTATAGGATGCGTACACTTAGCGTTAAAAACGGAGCAAACGTCGCAGAGTAATTAAATATTTGCTTTAGTGCACTCTAAGCAAGACAAGGGTTATTAAGATAAGGGACTTGCTATTGCAATATATACTAACCCTGCTTTCGCACAACAAGAATATAGAGATAACATTATCTCACTAAGCGATAGTATGGCAGCTATAGTGTGAGCATAATATTGCGCTTATAAAGAAGAAAAAGCTTTAGGTATAATAAATAGGGATATTAACTAGACTAATTAAACGGATATTACACCTCTAGTAGACAACTTAGAGATGTTAGGAATCTTTAAGGATAAAGATAAAGAGGAGGGAGATAGTGTTACGGACGCTTTAAGTATAATATTATAACTACTTAGGGAAGAGTTGTAGGAAGCTAGTTGGTTAATATAGGCATAGTCTAGAATAGAGCCAGTGGAACCATATAATAAGGAATAGTAAGCGAGTTATATAATGTTATACGCAGTATATAGAGTATATATAGTGTACGCCTGCGTATAACACGTATAACATATACCTTACGTATAAGAGAGGATTTATTAGGAGTATGGTTATATATTTAAAGGACCTTAGTCCCTACTATAGATAGTTCTCTCCTTGTAGTGAATCTTAGAATATAATTGGAGTTAATCTGTTAGGCAACCACTCCACTAGTTATTATTACGTTGTTGATTTGTTCTTACCTATATACTTAGCCTAATAATAGGACCCACTGTAGTTCCTGCTATAAGGTTCCGTTACACCCTGCCCAAGTAGAGGTTTAAAGCTTCGTTAATATAATTGGGATGGTGGATATTAAGGAGTAGCTAGATAAGGAGAAGCAACTAGAGGACCTAAGGGACAGTATTAGAGCAAGATAGAAGGATTTAGATAAGATTACGGTTTAATTAACTCATTAACGGACACGAGAAGGTGGCTAGCTTTAACCTTAAAGAGCTTAAAGCTAAGGGGGTGTGTTAGATAATCTATATTCTCTAAAGGCGTGGGTTATGTGCACGAAGACACGTTACTAAAGACACGTCAGATCAAGGTTAAAAAGACACGATACCAGATCATCAATCTATCAACCCATTTCATCAATGAACTCATCTATCTAAATTTCTTGACACCTGTTCCTACTATAATATCCGCAATATCCGCAATATCTGCAATATCTGCCAAATTCTGCCAAATTCTGCTTGGTTAGGGTAGAAAAGCCCCGCACGGGCACTTTTATCCTTATTGATTGTGATATTTTATGCATTTTCTATTGGACAAAGGATATTTTATGCTCGCTTATTCGCATTATCCAAAACCACCCTGGTTTCGGGCATGTCGCATGGCTCGTCTTGGAAGAGCTAAGCATAGTGGCGCCTCCCTTGCGTAGGATGTGGTTGACGAGGGTACCGGAAGAGTCCTCCACACGCGTTTCCTGCTTACATAAGCAGACTTCCTTTGTTCCGGTTTTGGTCGGTCTCCGTAGCAGACACTTCGGTTTCCGTATAATATAGGCCTATATTAGGGCCTATATTCCTCGTAGTTAGATTCTATAGATTTATTTATTCTTTCCAATATCATTTAGTTCATCAGTGGTTGGGTGTTAATATAGAGCTTAGTGCTCCTATTAATATTCAATATCAGTATATGGCCGTATTGATATTAATATTGAATGTTAATTTAATATTGATTTGGTGTAGTATATAGTAGGCATAGTGTTTTAATTGAAAGGAGACTCCTCCCCCCTCCCTGGGCTCTAGTAGAGCTTCAAAATAGCTGCTCCTCTCTCACTACTATCGTCACCTTCGTGATCCTTGGCATGGTGTAGTAGATGTCGGCTGCTCTCTAGGTTCTGCCAAGGCCTCCGAAGCCTCTTGTACTACGTTCGTTGCCACAAGCCTCCGTCCGGCGGTGATATTACTAAGTAGCCAGCTCTTCAAGCACTCCGTACGTTCAATATTGGTACTCCCTAGTGATATGCGGTCCCATGAGATTGTTCGCCGCGTACCCGAAAAAATTCGCTCAGCCTTTGCCGACATTGATGGTATAGATAATATATCAATTGCCATTTGAGAGAGTCGTGGGTAGTCGGCTCTGCAATATAGAAGTAGCTAACTGGCGCCTTTTACGAGGCGACTTTGGGATGGTTACAGTTAGTGTATTTGGTGTAGAGTCGCTCAACGCGTCATCGTCGCCGCCAGAGTGGGTAAACCGATCAGAATCAAGCTCAGAAATAGCAGAGGAGGATGCATCGTCGTCTTCAATTACGTTGGTAGATGAGGGAGGCATGGCGTTGATCAAGGGTAGAGTATAGGGAGGGGTGCAAAATCCGTCAAAATTGACGATGTGCACGATGACTTGCAAGATCTAATTTAATGTTTGGTAATTTTTACTTTTTATGGGTTTATCTAACAAATTTGAAATGCGCACGTATTGTAAGGAGGCCCGAGAGTCATATACCGATACATCGACCTTATTTTTACCACCTAAACTCTAAAAATCTTCAATATTCAATATCTTTTAGTATTGAACATATCGTATTGATATTGATAAGAGCACTGATAGAACTGAAGCGGCTGCAGACCACAACCCTGTACTGGGAGGGGTAACAGAGCAGGTTCATAGCGGGCAGGCGGGTCTGTAAAACAAGCAGGTAGGCCCATGCGGGAGAAAAGGAATGCCCAATATACTGTATCGCAACAGAAGGCTACCGAAAAAGTCAAAGAAACCGATAAGAATACAGAGCCTAATACATAGTTAAAGCGAGTAGTTTGGGTGCGACATTTAAAGAACAAGGACCCTGAACGATTACGAACAGCCATTGAGCCACTCGATGCTAGCAAAAACCCTGAATTGCAGCCCACCATTGAGAGTTTTGGTTCAGACACAGCAACCGCTAACCACAGATTAAGCAATCCATAGCACACTGCACCTCCGTGCCGAGTATGCCTCTCCATGCATTATTCCATGAACATAGCAATCACCAACGAGCTCCCATTTGTCTCCTAGGGATCTTATTACCAGCGGCACCATTCCTCCCTTGAATAACGCAACCGCGTCACCCTTTTGCAAAGAACGCGGCCCTATGCCAATGTATCCTTTCGTAGTTTTGAAGAGTCTACGATGTAGCGTCGTTGCGAGTTTCTTCGAAAACGTCACTATAGGACCATGTCTATATTTATGTCCAAAGACTGTTATTACGCCTCGTATAGAGACGTACAGGCCCACTGGGAGATTCATCCACCGGAGCCAATCTGAGTTCAGAAGATTCGGAATTCTGGCCGGGTAAAGGCGTTTCCACTGATGAAACTGTTGCTTAGTTGCATCGTACCCATCGCCCACATTCCCCATTATAAGGGTCTACCAGTATGCATCCAAGATATCTTCTCCTGTTGGCCAGTATTTGGTGCCTGAATGAACACGAGCGATCTTCTCCCAGCCGTTGAAAGTAGCCTCACGCTTTGCCATACCTTTGAAGCGTTGAATCTTTGTGTTATGGCCAAGCGTATAATCAATATATACGTCCCCAACCTCAGAAACGTTGTCGATGACTTCACCGGCAAGACCAATTACAGAGTTATCATCGCTCTGTAACAAAGTGTAAGCCTCGTTTTTTGATGTGGCACTGAAGTTGAACCAAGGCACTGTTGCTGACCGTAGTGAAGTAGAAAGGTCGGAGACACTCCAATCTGGAACCCAACTTGGCAAGGGGCCAACTTTAGAAGGCCCAGGAACCCGAGGCACGCTTAGAATATCTAGATAGCGGCCTTTGCTCAGCATCTGAATAGCAACTTCACGATATAAGTTAGCAGGTTCTATGTTGTAATCGATTCGCACAGATAGATTATCTAGGCTAGCATCACTAGCCAGCCCACAAAGGGCATATATCTTGTCTCTCAAATTTGTGGCACTGAATCTACGATAGAAGAGGAGCAAAGTTAATAACGTAGTACTCTCCCCGTTCTTGACAGCCTGACGTGCTATCTCAATATTGCGTATCGACATTGTAGGAATATAGGTTTCCCAAAATGGAGGTATTTTCGCTGTTTCAGCATAGTCAACTGCGGTGATGAAATTCGTCCAGGAACACTGATAAGAATCCTCTATCACGATAGCATCTCGTGAGACCGCGAGCTCTTGGATGATCCATACCCGCGTGAACCAGGCCCGTTCAAGCAGATTCGCAAATGCTATATACGCAGGATCAGTTACGCTCCCAATTAGGCTTGGGAGGCCATAGCCTTTTCGCTCTGCTTCACTCAGAACTAGCCAGGGCTGCTGGTCATCCTGTGCTTTTTGTGCATCCTTCGCGTTTAGGAGGCTGCGAATCACTCCCAGGCCACCACGATTTCCGATCGGCAATGGCCCAAGCCAAATGAGCACACGACTTGCTGCCTCATATATGTTCTTCATAAGGGGTACTTGCTGGTTCTTTTCAGCATTACTAGACTAATCAATATATATTGCGTCTATCCACAGGACAGGGTGCTCATCCTGCAACTGGCGGAGAGCGTTGTAAAGACTTTCGGTAATGGATAAAGTTCTCTCATTGCACACGATGGTTTTTCTCTTGCTGGCATCGCCCCAACAGTATGACAACGCTTCGTAACAAGGACGGTCGAGTAAGGAGACTTGCGTGAGCATGCATTCAAAGCCGGGCAGCAATGTAACAAGTCGGATCACAGGCGTATCAAAGTCAATCGGGAGGGGATCGTAACGAAATTCTTCCATAGTGAATCATATAGCCGCTCCGTGTGAAAGGTAATCGTGTTGTATAGTTGCAAGGCTCACAACCGATACGAATTGCGCCTTTGTAATTGACAACATCGACGACGACTGCCACAGTTCCGTAGGAGGCAGTTATTTCAGTACGTTTTGGTGGCGTCGTCCAGGTTATAGGCTCGCAGTCACCAGAATCAGTCTAAGAAGTATTTAGTATCAGAAGCTACCACATCACGAGCTTGGCAATACTATACCTCTTTCTTGTTGTACTCCTCCAAGACATCAGTTGCCAGATCGGCCTATAGAAACTATCTGTTAGCAAATCTCTGATTAACTCGTCAAACGGCCGAAATGTTACACGAAGAACAAGCGCATGAAGCACAAGATAAGGCTGATGAGTCGGTCCTTGATCTTGGAGTAGTGCAGGGAGATCCACTTGCAGCCTTGACTCCATTTGAGAACATGAAATGGCTCTTCTAGTATTTACCTTGGCTTTGACGTATTTAAGTTGCGACGAACGAGAAATTTCAGATTAGGGGGGTGCCTATCCGCGCGAAGGAGACGGCGTGAGGAGGTGAGTCTTCAAAGTTCGAGAGAATGTGCGATAAAACTATTCGGCGTACGATGAGATGGATGGAGTGGTGCAGAGCAAAGGCGTGCGGTGCGAGAAGGGGGAGAGATGTGTCTGATGAAATATATCGCTTGATTGAGGATATCTGATGCGTCACGGAAAATATCGCGAGACCGCCATCCCTCAGCGTAGGGTAGGGTGGAGTCTATTGGCAGAGCTGGTCGGGCCAGACAACTGAGTAATTACTGTCGCTCAGAAAAGAATCTTCGGTGGTGTCTGGCCTCGTGGTTGCAATTCAAGAGATATTGGTGAGGTTATCCATTTGCGGGATGAAATTGTGCTATGCAGGACTTGCAAGGTGGCGGGGCTCGAAGGTAACAGGGGTGCGCAGGGGCTGAAATTAGTGCGCTGTTCTAATTGGTCCAGGAGAGGATCTATGCGTTATCCCATGTCACGGAACAAATCTTCTGCGGAGTGTCTGATTCATGAGATAAACTATTTCACCACCTTGTGACGTGTAAGCCTCCCGGCCAAACGCCTGTATATTTAAGCTTGCTTCTATAGCTTGAATTCGAACCTTAGTTGTCGCCTTGTATACCGTTCCATCTTACATATCCTCACCAAGCCTCATCCACGAATTCGCCTTGGACCATTGCTGACGGTTCTCGTTCTGCTGAGCGAGAATACTGAAATAGCAACTCTGGCCATAAGATGTTTCCAGCAGCAGAATTAATCCAGCCTTAACGTGCTAAATCATGGATGGGAACCTAGCTAAGAGTTCGTAATAATTAACCTAAATTGTGATTTGTGGAGTTGCACCTACACCCAGTAGCGACTTCCAGACCCTCCTCCAGACATATTGTAGAGATGACGTCTGTTTTAACAGGCCAAATTGATGACGTGTTAAACTGCGAGCCCTTGAACAGTCGGGAAATCCCAGAATCTGATTGCTAAAATGGTCAAAATGTATTCGTGTCGCGATATTTCAAGGTTCCCTGTAATGAACCCCGGCTTCGCGGCCATATTTAGGCGGACGGATGAAGTGCCATTACTGATAAGGAGAAAGATTGGCTAGTGGTTATGGCTTATTTGGGGATTGATCCCATTACCCGGCGCTTTCAACCCCACTCCTGCGGAGGGGGGCCGCCAGCTCAAACGCACCACATGCTCAAGCGCACCAAATAGTGTATTATTAAATTATCAACCATTCTTCCTGAACCTTGGTGTCTTAATTCCTAAGGCCTTATTAGCCTACCTTATTGCTCGCCTATAAGCAACAGCAATAGCATATTCTGCCTCCTGACGCTTTTTTGTAGCCTTTATGCACTATGCTTCGGGCGCAGCCTTAGCCTCTAAAGTCTTATTAGCTTGTTTTACAAGCATACGCCTAGCAGTACCTGCATGAAGCGGCCTAATATAATTGAGTTGCCCACGCACGCATTACATTCTAGACCTTAGCCTCTTCTTTTGCATTGGGAGAGCATAGTTGTGGTTGATAATTCAATAATACACTATTTGGTGCGCTTGAGCATGTGGTGCGTTTGAGCTGGCGACCCCCCTCCGCAGGAGGGGGTTGAAAGCGCCGGGTAGACTAGTGGTGTTCGTCACAACTCGAACGGTTGTAACGGCCCGAGAATCAGCCATAGAAACAACGCAGTTGTTCAATAATGTTTTAATCAGCATAAGGTCTGAAACTGCAGCGTGTTAGGTGGATGTAGCCCTTTTATATACCGCGCCGGTTCAGTTTAGTTCCTAACTATCCTCTGTATTTTAATTTAACACCCTGTCTCTATGAAACCACCGTCTTTCCAATTTAAGATGGCAGTGTCAACCGCCCGGCCCACGGTGACAAGTGTCCAGCAGGGATTTCTGAGATCCGGGGAAATTGCCATGAGTCCGTGAGATTGGGATCCTATATTATCTCACGTTTCCTCGTCTTTCGGGCTCAAGCATTGCTCCAGTCTCATCAAGGCCAGTCACTCTTTTTTGTGCTTTAAAATCCCGAAGTTTTTGACGAATCTCCCTTCCACTCCTTCAATTGATTTTGGCCCGACCTTTTCAACATGAAGTTCCAAGAAGTTGTTCTGCTTTCTCTTATAGCAGGGTCTGCCTCTGCTTTGCAGGGTATCTGGCAACAGTGTATGCCATATATCCATTTCTGGACCAGCAACCTACTAACAAATACTAGGCGGAGGACAAAACTGGACTGGAGGTACTACTTGCACAGCTGGCAACACCTGCGTTTTTGAGAACACTTGGTACTCGCAATGCCGTCCCGGAGGTTGTAAGACCCGTCATTTCCTTAATCAGGTAGAGCTGACCTAGTCTAGGTACCACGACATCTACTACTACATCAAGCAGCACGTCTGCATCTCCTTCAAGTAACCCAAGCGGTTTGGGTATAGGCGTGACATACAAGGCGACCTTCACAGTCTACGGCTCTGGTATGGCTCCTTACCCCAGACGCTTGACTATTGCTTACATTTCCAAGGCGATGCAAACAACAGCCCAAACTGCCAAACTGCCGGCAATGCTTGCGGCTTCTACGGCAACCCAGGCTTCGCAGCTGCGGCTTCCCAGAACCTATTCGGCGTCGCCGGAGGCCAGGGTGCCGGCCCAGCGTGTGGTACTTGCTGGAAGTTGGTTGGAGAGACCGACTCAAGTGGCAATGCATTGTCGAATGCGGGCACTAGCATCGTCGTGATGAGTAAGATCCCCCAATATCTCGCGCTCCTCGAATTTGCTGACATGCACTGTAGTCAACAACCTCTGCCCAGGGGGGGGCAATTCGGTGTGCTCTCCAGCCACTTTGACCGATACCAACCAATACGGCGCGAACGTCGACTTCGATCTCTGCTCTGACTCTGGCGCTTCCGCCGCTTTCTTCCCAAAGGGCTTTGGATTGGCAGTGGGCCATGCGACCCAGGTCGACTGCTCGCAGTGGTCTGGTACAATCGTCCATTAGATACAAGGGGTCCCCCGGGACTGCGATTCTCACCAAACATTCGCTTCTTGACCCAATATAGAGGAATTGAGAGCCTGAGAGAGATTTTGACGGGCTTGTTTGATGAAGTTGGATTTCGATTCTTGTAAATTTATAGACTAAAAAGGCCGTTGGTTACTATACCGGTCTCCCTGTCAACATACAGACTGGTAGCACGGCTAAACTTTCGGCATTGAGCTGCCCATGCAAACTTCCATGCTTAGATATTCCAAATAAGCCTCAGTGACATTCGCCAATGCCCGACGGTTCTAGGGAGACATATTCAGCCACTAGAACGCCTTGTGTTCCCCAACAGTGCTGCCTCTGCCTCACGAGCATTTGTCTTCGCATGTCATATTGGCGAGTAGTGACACCGCCGGATTCAGCATCGGGAGCCATCAAAACTAGCCTGCATAAATAATGTTTTAGACAGAATAGCGCGTAGAGGATTTGTCGTTGTCTAACGGATGCTAATAGTATTAATCTTCCCAGGATGGCTTCTAAACTAATCCCGTGTGTGCAAAAGCGCGGAAGATGCCATGCAAGTCTGATGAATGGTCACCTAATGTCAAACTGAATGAAGGTGGAAACTCGTGGAAGACGGAATTTATGGAGGTTTAGGCCTTAAGTACACGAGGGGCTAGGCAGCAGGGGTTCTAGCTGAATATGGAATAGCTCCTATCCCGGCTGACACCTTATTATACGTGATACGCGCGCACCTTCCTAATTAAGACTAGATATTTCCTTATTAGGTTCGATTTGGAGCTCCACGGCCTCGAATCCACTCCATCCAATCAAACTATGGCTCCACCACGGAGCTCCAGAATTAACCCAGTCCAAAAAGATCACTGCCGGCAACTGCATTAGCAATTTCACGCGTCAGTGCATTAGTAAACTCTTAGGACAGCGGCATTGCCATGCTTTGCAGCGTTTCGGAAATCCTGACTTGATTGTTACGCGGCTGTGGTTTTGTACGGAGGAGTTAGATTAAGCTTGAGAAGCTACGATGACGCGGAAGATGAACCACGTATCCCATTGTGTGTCGTAGATCCATGCACTTTTAGTTTGGCGCTAAAACTGCTCGCGGGGCAACGACCTAACCACTACATATTTTAAAAAATTATATATATAAAAGTTGTAGAGCTTAAAAAGGCAATTTTAAGGGTATGCCTCTGTGCACTATCCGATAAGTAATTGTAAAGATATTATATAGAGAAGATGCTGTAACAGGGGTTGTTGCAGGGATGGCACGGTCTAGACGCTTTAACGTCTCCCATATATAATTATATGGGGACAATTGCCGGCTGTGCGCCCGGTGTCGAAAAACACACGATGGGATCTTCCCGTGAGGCTACAAAGGGAAAACGAAGCCTTGCGGCAATCTAACAACTAGAGCCGCTTCTTCATCAATATAGCCTAAAAAACTCCTTTTACCAACTCAATAATTGGTGCATCCCCTTCGCAAGCTCGGAGGCTTCCCAAAGCATTCACCCAAGCATCTTATGCCGAGCATCGTCAGCAGGGATCAGCAAACCGACGCCACCGACCTGTCACCAGGTACACCAACTCCGTCTCTCCCCACGAACGCTCCCAAAGCCGCAACCCCAGCCCATCCAAGCACTCACACACAACCTCCCACATGACAACATGGCTAAGCACCTGAATCGCAATACATGATTTCCCCAAATCCTCTCAACCGCGAAGCAGCACCGCCAACATCTCCATCAGCCCTCAGCACGCTGTCAACTAACCATCCCAAGCAACCCTAAAATTAAACCCAACCATTAGTCTCCTCGTTCCTCGGCCCCGTATCCAAAAGAGAGCGCGCCCCGAACAAGCTCCACAGTACCAGCCCACGCCAAACCTAAAACTCCAAAGGCAAGCTTTGCTCCAGGCCCTCAGCATGGCGGGTCCGCTTTTCGTCCCAAGCGCGTCCGAGAGAAAGAGAGAGAAAAGGAAATTCGAAAATGCCTAAAAAAAGCCCGAAAATCGCGCTTTCCATCCTACAGACCGCTTTGCGCTCGTGCGTCGCGCGCGTCACGCGCGTCAGTCATCCTACCGGCAACAGTTTGCTGATCCAGGTGCCGGGGTTCCCCTAATGCGCGCCGCTGGTCTGCCGCTAGGAGGGACGAGCGTACCTGGGCAGCGGTGCACCCCTTCGCTGCCAGGCCTGGTGCTGGGGTCATGCAGGATGTATTTTCGGGTAGTCGCTGGGAAAAGGGGGAGGGGGGAGCTGTGGAGCTGGATACAGGGACGGGTTCAGCGATGGATTCGTCAGCATTGGCGGCCTGGGTGAGAGCCCTCCCGCGTGCGTACGCGTATCTGGCTGGGATGTTGATCCCGATTGTTGATCTTATTATTGCTGGTCGCGCTGATCGGTGAACGCAACTCCGGTGCCTGGGCCGCGGATTGATCAAAAGCATTAGTGAGGAAAGATCCACAACGCACAAGCTGTCAATCGAGCTACGTTTTTAGGTTGCAGTGCGGCAGTAGGGTAACCCCAAGATGTGGTTGATCGGGGAGGATGGTTTTATGGAGACCTTTTGTGGACAGGGGCAGAGTGGGTAGTTTGGGCAGGCTAGGGACGGATGGGGAAGTTGGCGGTTGGAAGTGGAAGTGAGACTTTGATGTTGAGTGGGATGAAGATAGAAGACTTGATGCACTTTGAAATGAATATATGGAATATACAAGAATGTGCAGATCCTTCGTAATACATGTGAGATGAACGCTTTGTTATCTCCAATCCCAAAGCCGTCAATGCAGTCCGAAAAGGTGTGCGGCTCGTTAAAACTCCCTAGAGACCCGGAAAAGTTGAATTCCAACGCCTGGTATCACTTCATGCCTCTACAATAGTCCCATCATATCCTGTCTACCCCACTATATACTCATATTGCGTTCGTTTGCCGTATTATATTGCGTGTGCGACGTTCCTCTCCGGCATCATCTCCTCTTTCACCTCCGTCGAAGATACAAAGGATACCTTCGTTGTTGTGGTCCTTGTGATGCCCATCCTACTACCTTCAAGCCTCGACACGCTCTCATCGCTCATATTGCTCTCGTTGTCGTTTCCCAAACTCGCTGCGGACTTCTGTTGTGCCGAGATGCGAGTCATCATATGTGTTTCGTCTCCGGAGAAGTCGGGGCCAGGGCCATAACCTTCCTCAGTCTTGCGTGAACCTAGAGAGTTGTAATCGTTGACAAAATGGCCGGTGCCGCGTCCGTAATATTTGCCATGTGAGGGTTGGTCTCGAGAGCCGCTACCGTAAATGCTGCCCAAGACGCGGTGGAAGAGAGGTTTCATGCAAGGGAGGTTTCCTGCAACGATGGCAATATTCGTTTCTATTCTGCACAAGTTCATAAGCACCCAGATAATATTTCAAAAGGAGCGGCACAACGTACACGGTCCAGATTGTAATGTTGCGAGAGTCCCAAAGCCAATCTCCTTGTTTACCGTAGCTCGGAAGATAGCTAAGTTTCACAAGCGCTGCAGCAGTGGCGCTTCGCGAAGAGATGAAATGTTAGCCGGCATCAAAAGTACTCGACAGGTGGAATTCTCACAAGATACCCAAGCTCAGGATGCCAATAACCGAACTCTTGGTTCGAATGTTCATTTGTACATTCCTGAAAAATATCCTAGAATCAGCTTCGGTGTGCTCACCAGTCAAAATTCGGATACGAAAGAGACACGAACCATAACATAGGGATCTGGATTCGTGTTAGTGTTGCGCAAGCTCTAAGATTGGCAAATACTTACAGGTATTATAATGGCAAACAATAAATCGGTAGTAATATTAAGTGCTTTTGTGAGGTTAATGGCGAACTTCCACTGTAGCGAAACAGACATCTCCTTACCAGTATTGGTATAACCTAGTCCTCTTAACGTCTGGGGACTGAAACACTTCGCTTCTACCGAAGAATCCCACAGGGCAGCTACATTCGTACATTGGAACACAATTGCCTAGTAAAATTCATTGTTAGAAACGATGACTCTTTATGGAGGCATAGAAAGGTTCCCAAGGCCGTCTAAAATCGAAGGATGGCATTATCTTTCGAATGGAATATGGGGAAGGACCCACAGGGAGGCATGCGACAGTGTAAATTCCCATAAAAACTGAAGCCTCGTCAGAGTTTGTGCCGTTTCATTGGGGTTGTCTTAGCTTGCCCATAACACTCTGAATTGCTCTCCGGAAGAAAGGTGTAGCTGCAACTCGGAGAAGGAAGAATCCAATGGATATTTTGACTAGAGAAATTGCGCTAACATAAATGGGTTGGGAGATGAAATTGTACATTAAGCCCTTCGCAAGACTCGCAGGCGGAATATGGTCGATGTGTTTGCCGGCGCCATAGTGAACTTCTGGTATTATTACAGCTTGGCCTGCGACACACTTCAAAACCTATCAGTACTCGCAAATTAGAGTAAGTAGTGTGTAGTATTTCATACCAGCGCCATGGCCACGATCATCGTGTAGTCCTGGAGCATGTCAGCGGAGTGGTCGGGATCCTGGTTTTGGAGATGTTTACATCCCATCCCACATTTCTTATCATCCTTATTCTGACGAAAAGTCGAATAATGAGAGTGACGAGGGCCAGTGATGTCGCAGTCAAAGTAGCTGCAAGAATTGTTGGTCCCTCATTCTCATTGGGATGATTCGCAATGGGTGTGGTAGCCATTGCGACTTGAATCCGTTAGAATTACAAGGAGTTGTCGAAGTAGTGCTGGGGAATGGACAGGACTCCCAGTCTGGAATCTTGACAAGCCTGAAAAGTGGGGACAAGCGAACAGCACCCAGCTCGTTATTGTATTCTTCTTAACCGACGAACAGAAGAAATGATACGGCGGTGAGGAAAGCATTGCACAGTATGAGCGACGGAAAGAGAAGGCCCACCACGCATGCGAATGCCCGGCGAGTCAGGAATAATTTGCAAGCGATTCATTGGAAGGATTGCATTTATGATTTTCAACACGAGCCGCGGCGCAGAAGCCTTTTGGAAGTTCGGGAATCTCCCTGGTCTTCGCGTTAGTCTGATGCGGCTGCTGCGTGGGCAATATCTTCGCGCCGCGCCAGCGGCCCGAGGAAACGGCTCGCTTGGTAGCATCTTCATGCGGGGGCCGGGTGAAGGAATGGGAGCTGCTGGGGGAGGGTGCTGGATTTTGTTCACGGACGTCGGCCCTCATCTATGCGATCAGTGTGCTCGCCGAGTCTAACTACACCCAAGTCTCACTATAACAGGCGTTTAAGGGATTCAGGGTGTTGACACGGTCCAGGCGTTCCCGGTGCTGAAGCAAATTGTGAAAGAGCCTCGGGTTGGAACGAACCTATCACCGAGGGATTGCAGGCCAATTTTTCAGATAGCCATTTCCTCCATTAGGACGGCATCCCAGCGAGCTACAGGGACTCTGTATTGTTTGTTGGGCAGGGGAAGAGAGAAGACAAATGATGTCGAGAGACGCTAGTCGAGGTGGGCGTAGCAAAGCGGGGGGTCGCGGTTGCCGAGCCCAGGATTCGCCACCGTTATGGCGGAGCAGTCTCGTTACCGATACATACCGGCTGGCCATGGAAGAGAGGATGGCCGTCGCGCGCACGACAAAATGTCCCCCGCAAAGTAGGCTTGCTTGGCAGCAGTGCGGTGCTTTTCTCCTTCCAGATCGACTGGCTTCCACGAGATCTCGGAATCCGCCCTGGGCCTTACTGGACTGTGCCGCAAACCTTATTATAATCATTTTCGCCCGTGTCCTCGTCGTACGCCACACTGCAGTCCAATGACTCTCAGCTCCTCGCAATTCCTGAAAAATTCCTCCTCTTCCACCAATGCTCGGCCCAGTTTAGCGCCTCTCACTTGGTCCTGAATCAGTCTTGCACTGATGCGAAGCCTCTTTTTGCCGACTCGTCGCTCTGCCACTCCTCCCATGCGCCTTTTGGGTTTGTGGACGCCTCCTTGGGAGGGCCGTTCCGACTGGGAGGCGGGAGCTTGCGAGCCAATACGAACTGGATGAAGGGGTCCATATTTTTAAATATTGAAGATGTGACACGGCAACTGGAATTCAGAAAATCTGGGTCACTGTTCACCACAGCGGGGTCTGATGTTGATGCAACAGTAGCCCAAGGCTGGTGTATCCTTTCGATTGGCCCTCCTATTCGCGACCGTTGCTTCACAAACTGTCAGTAGCAGGAGGTTCTCATACTAAGCCACCAGAGATGTTGTGAAGCGGATTTTGCAACTGCAGCGCCCCAGAAATCGTAGATGTTAGGATTGAGCTGGCACTACCATCTCTCCGAAGGAGCTAGCGGGCTTAAACCTTTGTCCGAGGTAACGAACGGCTTCAGATGGCTATTTCGCCGAGAAAAAGCTAGAAGGCCATGTGAATCATCACTTCTGGAGCCCCACGTTGCTCGCACGGCATAGCGGCCTTTCGGCACATGGTGGACTGCCGGGGAACCTGCATGCGCACCGCGAGCCAGGCAGATGCGGTCGCTTCTGTGTACCTTTTGGGAATGTGGTACGGAAACCGGGGAGATCGTTCGCGAACGACAAGCACGGTATTTAATTAATGCCGTATTGGCACTTGCTTCAACATGCCTTAGTCTCAGTATCTACCAATCTTTGAGGTCGTAGACTGTCCCTTCCCTGGCCCTTGCAGCCCTTTTTGGCATCCGAGGGTTGCATATTGCGGATATTAGTGACATGGCTGCCACAAGGCAAAGACGCTTCTGCCGCGCCGCGATTCTTTCCTCAACCCCATTTATTAAACCAAAATCTCTTTCCTTACCTTCTTGCCGTGTCCAGACTTTTGAATTTCCCTGGGTTCCGTGAGCCAGTTCTACTTATATTCGCGGATCAGAAATTTAGGCTTCCTTGAGCATTTCACCTTACACCCTACCGAAGGTTTATAGAAGAGGCGGTATGCACCTCAACGCCCCTCTAACTATCGCCCTCCTCCTTGGGGCGATGGCATCTGCCGCTCCGGCCCCGGCCTCTCAGGATGGAGCGGCAACCACTACTTTTAGCGGTAGTGCTACGGCCACATTGCCCACTGCTGCATCCACAGATACTGTAGTTGCCAGTCACCAGTTGGATGATTTAGCCTCCTTCGCCGCTCAGCAAGCGAATTCATCGGTGGCTTCAACCAGCAGCAAAAACAAGCGAGGAGCTTGCACTCTAAGTAACCTTGCAATTCGAAAAGAATGGTAAGTTAGCGCCGTTTACCGAAACCTCATACGTTTTTATTCTTCTAGCTGCCGTGACTTTCGTGGGATCTCCTTTCTTCTCATGGGATTGGTCTACATTTCATAGATTTCATTGTCAAGCTTGATGAGAGTCCCATCGCTCACGAAATGACATCAGGGGTTCATTATCAGCCTCCGAACGCAAGGCGTATACCAATGCTGTGCTGTGCTTGCAAGAAAAGCAAGCGAAGACGCCGTCCATCCTCGTTCCTGGTGCACAGAGCCGTTTCGATGACTTCGTCGGCGCTCACATCAACCAGACGTTGACCATCCACTACACCGTAAGCAATCCTGCATCACCTAACCAAAACGCCGTCACTGCGGTACCGCTATGGCTTTTGTTAAACTCACTTCCAGGGTACCTTCTTGGCCTGGCACCGCTACTACACCTGGTCTTACGAGCAGGCTCTCCGCAACGAATGCGGCTACACTGGCTACCAGCCGTACTGGGACTGGGCCAAGACAGCTCAGACCGGCACTGAGAAATCGCCCATCTTTGACGGCTCCGATACCTCCATGTCCGGCAATGGCGCATACGTCGCTGGCGAGGGCAATGTTGTGCTGAGCGGCGCCGGCCTTCGTGAGATCATCCTCCCGCACGGCACCGGCGGCGGTTGCGTAACCAGCGGCCCGTTCGTGAACATGTCCGTCAATCTTGGGCCCGTCGCGCTTGCTCTAGCCAACGGTTCTACCATCAGCAACGGCGACGGCCTGTCTTACAACCCTCGCTGCCTGAAGCGCGATCTCACGACTACCATCAACCAGCGCTTCGCCAACGCGACCTCGGTCGTGAGCCTGATCCTCAAACCCAAAGAAATCTACGACTTCCAGATGACTATGCAAGGGTACATAGGAAGCGGCGATATTGGTGTTCACGGTGGTGGTATGTGTTTCCTCATCCCGGCATATCCCAGCCCGTCCCAACGCCCGTCTCGGCGTCCACTTCTAACTCCCCTTCTTTGATACTTTCTAACACTACCATCAGGCCACTACACCCTCGGCGGCGACCCAGGCCGTGATTTATTTGTCTCACCCGGCGATCCCATGTTCTACCTCCACCACGGGATGATTGACCGCACCTGGTGGATCTGGCAGATGCTGGACCCGTCCAAGCGCACAAACCAGATCTCGGGCACCGGCACTTTCCTTAACAACCCGCCATCCGCTAACACGACGCTCGACACGCCTATTGACTTGGGCTATGCTGCCGGCCCGGCCGTCACCATGCGTGACCTCATGAGCACGACCGAGGGGCCGTTCTGCTACATCTACTTATAATTGCATTTTCTAGATTTGGGTTGGGCCTCTGGGGTTCTTTGCGGCATTCTATTAAATCAATTTCAGGAGTAGTTTGGGGGTTAAGACTTCAGCGTTGACTGAGAGTAAGCCTTCGGCCCCTTTTTGGACAGAATTTCGAGGTTTAAAGCTCCTCGGCGTGTTACTGTACATATCCTTCCTGTGACATACTTTAATCACAAATACCTTGATATACCTCTTCACTTGATATCTCACTCCATCTGAAATGTAATCCTGAAAAGTGTTGTGGAAATGAATACGCGGAAGGAAATTTGCCCTTAGTTTGCTTTAACGAGTCAGTATTGCCAAGTCCGGCATTACAATGGCGCCCTGTCTGTACCTTGCTTCGGCGACCTATGGAGTATTTTATAGTTCTAACTCATTACGGCCGGTGTCCGTAAAGTGCAGCACACCCTTTTCCCAGACCATGACATTCAATAGATGGGTTTCGATAAATTGATGGAAGGTGTTCTGACAAAAGGTAATGCAACTCGAATCGAGCTGATCGTCATGTACTAGCAGTATATGGTTAGTAAGATCTTTCGTTAGGTCTGATTCTTGGAAAATATCAGAAGTTTTAATGAATATTTTCATCAAAACTTCAATCCAAGCCCCAATTTTGCTTACGGCAGCCAGCGACTCCAAATTTCTCATAGTTAATCCTTACCACTTATCTTTTAATCCTATACGCCATGTTAATTAAACCGTCGAGCTAGTGAAGCAAATGAGACGTAACGCTAAAGTCGAGCCCAATCGAAGCCACCAACCCTAAAATATTATCATCGAAACCGCTGAGCAGGCAATTCGAATAGAGCGTGATTTGGATAACTCGGCTCCAGCAAAAAACATATGGCGTTTAGGCTCGTCCATACTGAGGATATTAATATAGTTAGTGGCGAGATGGTTGGCGAGGGCAAGGCTCTCGATTCGCTTCCTATCGAAAATGTAAGCACTAAAACTTAGTGTTACCTTCTGTCAGATACCTTTCATCAGTTCATCGAAACCCCTCTAATTAGGGGTTAATATTGCAGTGGAACCGGATAAATAAGTAACGAGTCTAGCTTGGCGAAAGCTGACGCGTCACTAATCAAATTGGCGGGGTTCTAGATTCTATCCCAAGTGTGGCAAGATTTCTTGCACTTTCCGTATATGCACGCCTCTTAAGCTAATCTAGAGGCTCTATACTGTATATAGCTTGGTGTTGAAGCCTCCGGTCAGTGCAATTGCTCGGCGGTAGGGGTGTGGGCGCCTCATCTACGCCTTTGACGCTTGAATATTGCGGTGAGCAGTAGCGATGTGGGTAGGAAGTATAAATCAGTACTCTAACAAAAAAAAAATTCTTAAAAAAAAAACCAGTCCGGCTGCCAAGAAAAGTATAGGAAACCTGGCCATTTTGTCAAATCAGTCTTGTCGAATCGGAGCAGTGGGTTTGTCAGATACTAAAGGAGATGTTCAAGAGGGGCATAACAACCGAAGGGTGCAATTATTCTGGCCAGACCCCACGTCCAAGCTCAAACCTGACTGGATCGGGGGATTTCCATGTTAACCCCATCCGTGTTCTTGAAGCTTGTTCTACGTAGGGGTGTGTTAGCATGGGATCCTAGGAATGCTTACTAGAACGTTGCAGCTCGCTTGGATACTTTTTTCTTCGACAAGGGTTGATGCTTGGGATGATCGTCGTGAAATAAACTTGATGGGTTTTGAATAAGCTGGTGAGGCCGGAAAAATCCCTGTCCGAGAATTGAAAACAGTATCATTATGAAGTTAGTTTTGTATACGCCTGAAACTGCAGCAGATACTCCTAGAATGTCGCACCGAAGTAAAAGAAGTGCAAATACATTCGTCTTAGAACCATAAGGTCGAAGACGCAGTAGAAAGCGTCCAAGTTTCAGACGATGTGCGAGCAAAGCCAAAATGAACATAATCATCCCCCGAATTCCACGCATACGAGAGATTTCATTGTTAATACTGCAAGATTTCTCCATAAATTGGCCGGAATATGGTCGAAATATGGAGCATCCAAAACATTTTACAGTTTGACTCAACTCGAGCACTACTTCGCTACCTCCTCGGCCTTCTTTCTCTTCTCATCTTCAATAAGCGGTCTCATCTTCTCCATCCTCGACCAACTCTCCTCCGACCAGTAGGCCTTGAGATCATAAAACTCTTTCACAGCCGGGACACCCTCGGGCAACACAATCCAATCCCGCTTAGTCGATGTATAGATGTGAATTTTTGGCTGAAAATCGTTCGGCTGATCCAACGTCCCGACTCTGACGAAACTGACGATGGTCCCCCCGCCTGGGTAGTGGCTCCAGACAGCAACGAAGCACTTCGGACAACGAGCGATTGTCTGACCACGCCCGCTTTCGGAGGGCGTGAGGACGAGGAGGGGTGGGGTGGAAGTTAGACGGGTCAGAAGAGAGGACTCGATCAGGGCGTTTTGGGCGAATGCACTGCCAGTCTCACGCTGGCAGTACGTGCAATGACAACCATGAATTATAAGAGGAGTTGCTTCGATGCGGTAGCGGATAGTGCGGCAGGTGCAACCACCTTCGAGCGGGGTATATGATTCCGTAGTAGCCATTGTCAGGCTTCAGATCTCTATGGTGAGTATTCGAGCAAGGGACTGAAATGAAGATTGTAAATCAACGAGTTCGAACAAGTCAGCGCCCTATAGCAGCAAAATGAGATGCAAAAGCTTCAGATGGAATCGCGTACGGGGAGGATCTTGCAGAGCAAATGAGAAAAGAAAGGCGCCCAAGGACCGTTGTTGGAATCTGCATTCTTTTCAATTCACAAAACGGAAGATTCTATGAATCTCCTCACGCCCTTTGATCCATTAGCATGCAGATACGAAGGGGTTTTGAGGCAGACGCGACGCACGGCACGATACGAAATACGGTCGAACGCGAAATAACGTGACTCGGTTGGGGATTGGGCCAAGTCATAAAACAACCATCGCACAGCCACACGACCGACTTCACCGAAAGAATTAGCGTGGGCGTCATGATCTGCCTCACAACGCCGCAAATTACCGCTGCGCCTTGCATGATCGATGCCAAGGTTAGCCGTGAAGTGGATGAGATGAGGATTTCAAATTCCCGGATTTAGGTAATGAAAGTTGGAGTATAAGAAATCAATGCGCCTTATAGAAAGCTTCCAAGCTTCCAAGCTTCCTCCAGGCCACGTCTGAGACTTTGCGCCCATATAGAACTATCTTTTATCGCATCCGACATTAATTGAGGTCATGGCAGACGCCTCGGCAACCTCGCTCGACAAGAACAATCCACCATCCCAATCACCATCCGAAGGCTCCCCACAAATATGATATAAACCCTTCTTTCGCACCTAAAAGGAGGAAGGGAAGAAAAGCTGGCAAGATGCTACTCTAAGCAACAGGGAGCGATGGAAGGAATGGCAAGAAGCCAAGGATAAAAAGCGGGTGAAAGGGTGAGTAAGCCAAACGTCAGATGGGTATCATCTTTGGTTCTCCCACGGGGGAAGCTGACTGCGCGCTTTTTTCAGGTCAACAACCGGATATTTCTTACGTTCTACAAGGAGAAAGGCGGATGGGCCTGGTGAGTAGGACTATTTGGTTCATGAGTGTCGAACTGAATCGAAGTTCCTTACTACCATCTTAATACTGGCTTCAAGTCTAGAACCCTATGTCTCATTACCCCGCTACTTACCTCGTATGTCTCATCGAATGTCTCATCGAATGTCTAAATACTTGTTTCCATTACAGAATGACGACGTAGTCGTCATTCTATTTGCAACCTATTTGTCACCTATCTGGTGTATATATAGAGGCTCTAGAGCCCTCTTTAATAGACAGAGTTCTCATACCTAATTGTCCGTTCGACAATGAGAGAGGAAGGGTGGGTGAGTTAATGTCGGACGGACAAGTCACTCATAAGAACTCTGTCGATTGAAGCTGGCTCTAGGAGCTCTCTATATACATAAGGTAGATGGCAAAGACTGACGACGACGCTGACGACGATTTGTAACTGTTACTCAATCGCCACCAGGTCGATATTGCCACTCAGTCGGTAATAGGTAATGAATGGGTAATAGAAATAGGTAGTAAGACATACGATGGCAAGAAACAAAGCGGTGAGTCATAAGGTGGTGTACCTGACAGTGACCTCGACGGTCGACAGTTAATGCTATGGCGATGGTTGGGACTGCCCAGAATTTGGATGGCGTTGAAATATCAATCGCTGGTGATACCCAAAGCATCTCCGAGACTGAAAAGGAATCTAATTGAGCCTTAGCTATTTATTCTACTCACAAGGAACTCGAAAGATATCACCCAGTTTTCTCAAGAAAGCAGCGACTTGATAGCAACTGCGTGAGAGAAACGTCTTTAAACTTCTCCTTCCAAGCTTAAAATACTACCCATCTAGGAATGGTCTTAGTAGATGGGAGTAAGTGAACAATAGTTAATGTACAAATGCAGATTGGTAGAGTTTCAGAGCGTCAGACAATGGCCCCTCTGCCCGTCCAGCTCACATGGGACAAATAGTGGTGGGCTGGGCATGCAAAATAGTTTCTTAGTGTTCTAATGCTCTGCATTCCTTCGTCTCTCTTGGTTCGACTCATGCAGCCTAAGCAAAACCCGTCAAAGTACCGCGACACCTGGTCCCAAGTCTTCGGGGCCGGTTACGTTGCTTGTGGATCTAAATTCCTAGCGCGCACACGTGAAATGCTCGCTCCATAGTAATATTACTCCAAGTTGTCAAAATCGAAACCAATATTCTCTAGATAGATATGCGAGAGAAGCCAATCAAATTAATTATGTGGTCCCAAGCCTCACGCCTACTATATGATCCAAATTTCTCTTGGTGTCTCTTACAGATCTGCATCCAAAGTTGGAGAAACAGTCGACCAGTTTTGGTGCATTACGAAAAACAAATAGGAATTGGTGAATACGTTTCGCCCATGGAATTACGGCTATATCCCTCTACCCTTCCGGCCGGGCTTAAATGCAACGTCGGGAAAGTTTTGTTTTTGCGACAATTCCATCCGGAAAACTGAGAATCAATCTGGGAGACATGTCGACATCGTTTCAATACTGGCGCTTTCTACATAATTCACCCAGCCGAGATATGCGGCTTTGGGAATGATAGCAATTCTATCGCCAGGTTCTATCCAGTCCATCCAGCGGCAGCGCCGTTTGGGAGAGTTCCGCCCGTAAATAATGCAATATTCTCTCGGTTTAGGGCTTGCATGGACATTCCAGGTCAAGAATCTGTCCTCATTTCCAAAGTCGACCCACTCTCCGTTGTTTCTCTGGATAGCAACCTCGAACCATGTGCAAGATCCCTCATATGTACCGTGTTGTTCGGGATAGCTGCTCCATCCTTGATCGTGACTACGAATTAGGAATTTGACCTGCCGAACAGGTGCATTCATGCGACCTTGAACTGGATCGCTAAGAAGGTATGGTAGACCGAGTTGAGCATCCTTTTGATCAATTTTGATCTTCTGGGCCTTTGAAGAAGTTGATCTTAGCCAATATCCAGCGTAATCCATGATATCGAGTACCAGCGATCGGCGCAAGGGCGATTTTGCAACACGAAATCGAACCAGGGCAAACACATCGCAGATATTTTTCGGACTTCGGGGCCAGTATATGAGTTCCTTTCGTACCGCCTGCATTGAACTCTCCGTTTGGAGGATTTGCCAACTCTTACTTTCAAAACGAGCACCACCAGTTACTAAGGCTGCAGCCGCTTCACGGTACAGACTCTGAATCGCAATTATAAGAGGTGGCCGGCCTGTTTCATCTTCTACGTCCAGATCGCTCCCATAATCAACCAACGTTTTGATAGCGGGGACATTATTTTCCCGTGCTGCATCATGTAATGGCAGTGAACCGTCGGACGCTCTTCTATTAATATCCGCGCCGTAGTTGAGAAGAAGGGTTGTCAGCTCTAAGGTTCCACGGATCGAAAAATGTAACGCTGTGCGTCCATCTGGCGCCGCTGCATTTACATTGGCCCCAGCCTCCAGAAGCATACGCGCCACCTTAACTTTGGGTTTTTACCTAATGGCAAGGGTTAGTAAAGGATATCGCCTAGACTTGTGAGGCTGGTTCTGCGGCGATAGGCCATTAGCGTTTGCGCCGTTCTTCAGAAGGATGCGAGTAAGTTCTGGAGCCCCTAACATGGCGGCGCAGCCAAGGGGCGAATTTTCCTCGGGGTGTCCGTCAATGTACTTCGCAGCGCCGTACTTCAATAGCAACCCCACTACAGTCAATACGAATGGGTCGTCGGGATATGGGATCATGCAAGCCCGGTAAAGAGGAAGTAGGCGGCCGTAAGTAAGGTTGGGGTCAGCGCCGCTCTCCAGTAAGACCTGCGCAACATCAAAAGGGCCCGGTTGTTTATACCTCACCCAGCAATCCACATCAATACTCCAGGAAAGAGCTGTATTCTCACCCCAGCCCCTCGCATTAATGTCTGCCCCTGACTTAAGCAGAATATCTGCAGTTCTAACGGAATCTCCTCGAGCGGCCAGCATTAAGGGTGTCTGACGCTCCAAAGTGCGTTGGTTAACATCAGCACCTTGTAATAACCTCTCTGTCAGGAAGTCGGGGAAGTCGAAAAATGCTGCGATGTGCAGCTCAGGTAGCAAGTCGTTCGCGTCTCCAGAATTCATGAAGCGCTGCCATCGACTAAACCTCCCGTGTTGGGGACCTTTGAGATGATCCAGCCATTCTCCAAATTCTTTGGCCCCATCCGCGAGACACCCTTGTACGGACGAAATGAGATTAATATCTCCTATAGCTGGGCTAGTCTGGAAGAGGAATCGGTCTCCACGTAGGCGAAGGTATATTTGCAACCACTTGATTGTGTTAGAGATGGATGTGTAGAACCTGTGTAGTGCTCTCTCGTTTGCGGGACAGGATTTTTCTGAATTTTGAAGGAGCGGAAGGAAATGAAGAAACCAGTTCAATGCGGCATACCTGAGTAGAGGAAATGAATCGATATACTGCGCAAAATTTTGACTCATCGTATCTCTTGTTTCTCTAGATTGTCCAGAATGGTCGAACTCGACAGCAAATGGTGCAAATGGAATATCTTCGAAGCAGAGATAAGTAAGGCACGACTGAGCAATGAGTGCATGTGCGGCCTGATGATCAACGATTAAGTCACAGAACGACTCGGTCGTATGGCTAGGGTCCGATAGGAAGTCTTTGACAGAAGCATGAACCAAAGTTACTAAGTCTGCAGAGTCGTTCGAATCAATGACTCGGACCAGGGTGCCACAACAATGACTGATGGCTTGCTTCAGCACAGATACATCTACAGTTGTCCAACTAGGCATACGAGGCTGGTCAACAGTGATTTTCAACACATCAGCAATCTCGCCCAAGGTGAGTGGCCTTTGTGCACAAACCAGCCACTGGAAGATAAGTTTTGATCTTGCTCGTAGTCGAGGGGAATTTTTCCCCGATAGTGCAGTTAAGATTCGACCATAGAGCTCATCTAGACTTTGGGGCAAATCTTGTAGTGCCTCGAGGTATTCTTCTGCAAAAATTTTCCCAGGCTCAGTAATGTTCTTTATCATCTGATCTGCCCACTGGAACATTCCTTGTGCCCCCTCTTGTAACTTTGAGATTATAGCATATTCAATATCGTTACCCGGGAGACTCAATGACCTCACCTCTGTCTCTATGAAGCGTTTGATGTCGGGATCGGTATCCAGGGATGCACATAATCAGTGCAACCGTAATCGGCCCATAGATTTTGATTCTTGTAAAATCGCACCTTCTGATTATGATTGATTGCATTGATTATTTTAGTTATGTACTAATTTCCTAATTAGGTAAGTGGGTGTAAATACAGGATTATGGTGATTAAAGAGTAATTCTGGATAAGATATACTGTAACGCGTTGACGCGTATATATTAACTTTTCTAAGAAAGCCCGCACGGACTTTTTTTGTATGTAAAACCGCAAGACTCGCTACTTTTAGAAAATCAATGCGCGACTTTCTCAACACCAAAGTTTTATCACTATATTCTATTCCTACGCGTTCTTCCGCGGGTGATTATATTGATTACACAATCGTAACCATAATCAAAAGATTGATTTTGACTGCGATTAGTTATATTATATAGTAATTATAACTTATGTAACTAATAGAATAGTTATATGCATCCCTGTATATAAGTATAGTTAAAGCTTTATTAAAGACGTAAAGACAGGTAGCTAAAGGCTAATTAATTAGATGGAAATAAAATTTAAGGCATTTAGCGATAAAGGAAGTTAGTGCTGCCCTTGAGAAATAAAGGAGAGAATATTAACCAAGGTCGCAAGTATATAAAATTAGATCTACCCTTAAAAGCTTCCTATTCTAGCTTAGCTTTATTTTCTTTTAAGTTATCCAGATTATATTAGCGGCAGCTTTAAAGGTATTCCGTAAAGAAGTAAATATAAGTAAAAGCCTAAGGCTCAATAGTACCCTACGGTGCGGAATAATATTAGACTAAAATAGACGGGCGTATTGAGACCTGGTAGTAGTAGATAATAAAGACTCCGTACTTTCTTAGGGAGGCCAATATCCAGGCGTTAAAAGTTAATTAAAAAAAGGAAACTAAAATCTACGCTTTTTTACTAAGCATAAACAAACACTAGGACAGCCATTTAGGATACTCTTACCTTAGGTAGCTATATAAGCAAACCTACCGTAGCGTTTACCTATAACACCTAGGACTAATAACCCTTAGTAGATAAAGAATAAGAGCTATAAGGACCACCTACAGCGAGCTCCACCACGCCCAGCGATTAGAAGCCGAGAGAGGAGAAAAGCGCACCGTATCAAGGCCGCGTTATAGAGCTCTGTTGGAAACCAAGGGCAGTTACATAGACAAATCCGAGTTAGACGTTACGGACGAAAGTAAGAGCCTGTGTCAAGCTTTGCTTAAGAAAGAGCAGGCTAGCCTGGACAACTTATTGTTTCGAGACAATGTTTTTAACAAGGCCTGCTGAAAACTGTAAGACAAGAATAAAGCAAGAGTAGTTCAAGATATTGCTTGATTGATTGTTCCTTCTGCCGAAACTCTTGCTACGTTTTGGGCTAGAACACTAGAGGTTTTAGTTAAAAGTGTTAATAAAGGCTGGAACAATTCCGTCCCTCTTACTGGAACTCGTCCACAGCCTAACTACTCTGTCGGATTTAAACGGGAGGCATTTACGGAAGATCAGCGCGAGAAGCTTGCACCCTTCATCGGTGACTTCATCGCCGGTAATCAGTCCTTCTTTATAGCCACATACTACATATACTTTCCGTTTCTTATATATAAAGTAAAGTATGGCGCTGCGGCTCTCAACATTACTAACAGAATACGCATAGTATGGCGCTCGTAGTAAGGGCCATTATTAAGCTCTTCCGGCTTGTAAAATATAAGGAGCAGGTTAATTAAGAAGTCCTCGCTTTTTTAGTCTTATGTAATTACCAATCAGCTTAGATCTACGGCCACTACGCTATATTAATGGGCCTAAAATTGCCTTCTATTGCCATCCAATATATAAGCTTAGTTTTACGGCATTAGATGGTAAAGAGAAATAGACAGCATACAAGTTCACCAAAAGTGTTTATAACACGTGGATGCCAACTTATGTTGAATGGATAACCAGGTATAAGAACTCTGTCTATTAAAGAGGGCTTCTAGAGCCTCTATATATACACCAAATAGGTGACAAATAGGTTGCAAATAGAATGACGACTACGTCGTCATTCAGTAATGGAAACAAGTATTTAGACATTCAATAAGACATTCAATAAGACATATAAGGTAAGGAGCGGGGTATTAAGACATAGGGTTCTAGACTTAAAGCCAGTATTAAAATAGTAGTAATGAAATACAATCCAGTTTAATACACCCCCCTAGCTACACAAAGCCTTCTAGGCTGCTACAAAAAGTTATAATATTAATTTGGTGTTAAGTTTAAGAAATCCCCTATAGAGTTACCTCGCCTAAACACTATCCAAATTAAATTAAATTAGATTCTTAATGTTAATAAGGTTCAATTATTAAACAAATATCTTGTGCTTTTAACGAGGCAAAGCCTTTGTTAAGCCGTCTGCTATTATGTCCATAGTAGGGACCTATTTAATATTAATCCTTCCTTTACAAACTTCCTGGCGGAGCTAGTGGTAATAAATATTAACATATCAGAGCTTAGTGTTAAGCTTAGCGTCGCTTTTAGTAAGGAGTTATATCATCTACATATTATTACAGTAGATTACTTGCTTTTTATTAGTATTAAATCCAACTTCTTTAAAGAATCACTGCCACTAAATCGACTTAGTAGCTGTATGCGACAGAGCTAGGAGCTCTGCCTTTATGCTTAATTTTGTCACTAATTTTTGCTTAGTTAATTACCAGTTAATTAGTCCTCCAAATAAGGTAAATAGGTAGCCTTCTATACTCTTCCTATTAACTAGATTATCTCTAAACAATGCGTCACTTACCTTTGTAAAGATTTAGTTTATTATATTCTTCTTTAAGAACTTAATTGCAAGGGTCTTTATTTAATAGAGGTAAGCTATTACCCTCATAGCAGCTCCGTTATATATTAGTAACAGATTTTATAAGAATTCCAACAGCTTACTAGCGGCTTTTGCTATATCTAGACGGGTAATATTTACTATATAGAGTATTAATCCAACCTTCTTCTAATAGACATAAATATCCTACTTAGAGGCTTATTCCGGATTTAGGTTAAGCTCCTTAATTCCCATTGGTATATATATCTTGCAATAATCTTTAACTTCAAAGCTTATTACAATCTTGTTAATATAGGAGTCCTAGCTAAGCCAAATCTTCCTATTCTCTCAGTTACAAATAATTTAAATCCCTAGGAACTAGGTAAAGTCACCTAGGTCCTTTATTTTGTACCTTTTTATAAGGTGCTCCTTAAACGTTTCAAGCTTAAGTAGGTCCTTCTTCCTATAGGCAGCTATAATATTATTAATATAGAAGAAGACTATTAGCCAATTATTATAATATAGGCAAGGCTCCTCCACCACTAGCTTCAAGCCTTCCTTTTTTAGTGTTGTAGTTAAGTCACTATACTATAGTAGAGGTAATCGTTATAATCCATAAAGCGCTTATTAAAGCAGTAGGCACTTGCCCTTAATTAAAAATCCATCTAGACACTTGATATACATAACCTTGTCAATCTCGCTATTTGCAAACGCGTTAACAGCATCGCCCTGCCAGCAGTCCAGGTCAAATACTGCAACAATTGCCATCAAGGCTCTAAACAATTTTGCTGCCAGAGTTATAGCATATATATCCTTATAAACTAACTCTTATAAGTTACCTCTTATATAAAAACAAGCCTTAAACCTCATTAGATATCCATTATTATTAGTCTTATAGGTAAATACCTAGATAACAGGCACGGTTTTAATATGGATTATCTCATTAACAACTTAGAATGTTCCTCAATTTTAAAGGTCCGCGTATTCCTTTTTAGCAGCATACACAAACTCTTCCTTATATTAATGTCTTTAAAGCTCCTTCTAATTCTTAGGCAGCAGTAGGAGCTAATTATAGTGCAGCTTTTTATAAAAGGTAAGCCCTATATTAAAGGCTAATCTTTAAGCTTAAAGGCTTTAGTTATTAGTAACATCAGTAAAAAAACCTGCGTAGGTTTTTAATTAACCTTTAAGTCTCTTTCCTTTAACTACGTTTTACTCCCCTATATTACCATTAATCTTCTTCTTTAGCTTAGCTTTATTAGTCAAAACCATAATATAGTGCTGCTTCCTTACTAAGGTCTTTAAGGACGGTAGTAGAGGCTCTAGTGAGTCAGGTTCTAGCATCTTATCTAAGGTAGGAAGCCCTAGAGCTAAATCATCTTTAGAGCTTAAATCTTATTACTTACTACTTTCAGTATTAGGCTCCTTTTAATTTCCACCAGAATCCACCTATTGTCTTCCTTTAGTATTAACTCAAATCTTATCTAAAGTCTTATTGCTTTTATTACTTTTATTAAATAATAATTCCAATTTGTCTTAGAGATTCTCTATTTAACGGACATTAATAATTTCTAATATTTGGTTAGTCCTTACTTAGAGTATATTTGTAAGATTTAGCTATAAGTTATTATAGAGCAACTGCTTATTAAACTTTATATCTCTTATTCTAATAACCTTCTTCTAACTTAAAATGTAGATTTAGAAGATATTTATTAAATTATACCCTACTAGATATCCTATATAGGCCCTTAGCGCAAGCTTATTTAGGCATAGAATATTATATTTAAGAGGATAGGCCCTACAGCCATAGACTTATAGGTGTCCTATATTAGGTTTTAGTGGTGTTATACCCATTACTAACTAGATTTTCTTAAAAGGTATTTTCTACCTAAGTCTTCTACTGGGCGTCTAATTAAGTAGATAGGCAGCTGCTTTATAGGCTTTTAGTATTAGCTCTTCTAGTAGATAGGCCTTAATCCTTATATACCAAGCCTTCTATATAATTACCCCCCTAGATTATTCCGCTAGACCATTCTATAATTAAGTATTAGATACTAATCTTTTAAGAGTAATTCCTTATTTAGCTATCTAATCCTTAAATTTGTCTCTAAGAGATGTCTCTCCATTTATATAGATTATAGCTACCTTAAAGCCGTATTATTATTTAATAATATTACAATATATAATAACTCTTTAGGTAAGGGACGACTTCTTAACTATTGTGTCTACCTTATTTATTCGCGTCGCGTTGTTAAGAAAGTGTACCATATACTTATTGCCATTAAATATAACTATTCCGGGTATTAAATTAAGGTGGATTTTATAGAAAGGAACTATTAACTAAGTTAGTGTTCTTCTAGATATTACCTTATAAGCTTTACTTACTCTATACACTTTATATTCTACCGTTGTTAGGCCTTTTAGAATTGCGCCTGTTACTAACTTAAGTAGTTATATAATTGCTTCTTTTCCTATATAGCCCAATTATTGGTGCCATATATAACCTTCTACCTAATTTAGCAGAGGCTTTAATAAATGCTTTACTAGTTTTAATTAAGTCACAAAGGAAGCCTCTAATAAGTCTTTCTTTAGCTTATTATATTTAATAGTTTTCTAACTATAGTAGTAGCCACAGTAGGTATATATTATATTGTCGCTATAGTAAAGAGTGTTTTTTTTATTGTTCTAATAGACGCCCTTATTATTAAGCTTTTGGAGGCATACTAGGTTAGTATAAAAGCCTAGTATAAAGGCTGCTCCTAAGAGCTATATCTACCTCTTCCCTTTTAGGTAGTTAATTATAACTATAGCTATACTATAGCCTTCAATTTCTTTAATATGCGAGCCCATATAGATATAGTCTAAGGTAGGCTTAATATCGCTAACAAATCTAGCTTAATTGTTAATAACGTGTAGGTTAGTTCCTAAGTTAAGAATAACACTATTATAAAGCTTATAACTAGAAGCTGTGGTATAGGCTCCTATTTAATAAACTTTAAAGCCTCTGTTAGGCTCTTAAGAGCTCTACTAGTTGCCATCCTTTAGCTTCTTATTAGCTTAATCATCCTTTTTAATTTGCTTAATATAAGCCTTAATTTTAGGCGTTATATTAGCAATCTTTTTATCCACCTTCTTCTAAATTTTATTACTTGGTTTAAACCATAATGGGTAAGGAATTGACTCTAGAATATACTAGCACTTATTAAAGTAGTGATGCTTTCCGTATAGGCACTCTAGTAGCGGTTACCTTTCCTTCTTTTACTCATCTACTAACAATTTAGACTTTAACTTAGGCTTTAAATTCGGTAACTTACTTAACTTATCCTTAAAGGTGGCTACAAAGGATCCTTATAGGGGTTTGCCCTTTTAGGCGAGCTCTATATAATAGTAATTTCTATAGATTTTAACTAGTTTAAAGAAGCTAGGAAGCTTCTCCTTCTTCTACTTTATCCTTTTAAGCTAGTTCTTCTAATATTTGGACCAGCTTAGTATAATTAAATTAACTATATATATAAAGTCTCTTACTAAATAGTTACTATTTATTTTAGGTAGACCTAGCTCCTTGCACTTAGTATATACCTTCTCCCACTCCTCTAACTAGACCTTAAAGTTCTGGTTCTAAGGCGCTTTCTTAAGCTTTACATACTAGGTAGCTGCTTAAAGCTTTTAGGTGTTATTAGTTAGAGCAATTCTCTACTTTAGTGACACCAGGACATTATAGGTGGTGACGCATTTGAACGTATAGATAAGGTAGGCAGCGTGGTTAGTTGCCCGGCGTCTGGATCGTTAAGGATTAGACGGACGGATTGGCCTCTTAATTGGAGCCGTCGGATTGGCCAGATTAATAAGGCCCGATTGCAAACGCCCGCAATCGGGCGATTTGAATGGAACTCGCGATCCTTGGCATAGTGGTGAGGCTTAAGTTAAGGCTTGGCGTCAGAATATCGATTGCTTACAGATCTAGAGCCCAAATCTCAATCGTGATCCTTGGCATGGTGTTGCAATAGATCTTAATTTTAAAACTAATAATAGCAGAAAATAAGAAGCTAAATATTACCATATTACTAAGTAGAATAAGCAATAAAATATAGCAAATCTAATACCTAATTAAGCACTAGGAACACCCATTCTTAACTACTTCCTTAGGCACTCTTCCTCTTCCAACAATACAGCCAAAAAGCGATTATAATTGGGTGTTACTATTCTACCAGTGTTACTAAAGATCTGTTTGCATTCAGAGCTTATTTCAGGGCAAGAATAAAGCTCTAGAGCTAGTACATAAAGGTTAGGATACTCCTCGCGATAATTAAGCTACCACTTAATGGGGTTGCGAACTTCTATATTAGGCTTTAAGGCGCAATATCTCTCTAACTTATCTTTAAGCTTTCGCTCTTTAATACCTATAAGCTGTAAAAAGCGCCTAAATGGTAAAAGCTTCTCTTCTTTAGGATCTTCAGGTGTAGTCGGTTAAGGTATTAATTTAGATATAGCAGCTTGCTCCTTAGCTACAACTGTAATTTAACGTTGCTGCATATAGTTAACCCAGTAGGCCTTTACTGTAGTTTTATAGTCCTTAATCTAGGCCTTATTCTCTGCCCACTTCTCCTCAAAGTATTTAAACTTGAGGGCAGGATGTAGGACAACAGCTACTTAATAAGTAGGTGTAAGATCGGTGCGTAAGTAGTAGCTTTATATCTTAAGGTGGCCAAAATCCACAGCTATTTTACATAGAGGGGTTAGCAATTGAGCTTTAATAGACTAGTAAAATTCGTACTAGTTTTAAAATAGCTATCTGGCTTATATTGGAGCTCCTTTATAGTAGATTCTAGGTACTCCAAAATATAATCCATTATAGGGAGCACCTCCTATAAAGCCCCATAAGAGCCGTTGCTGGCGTTACCCTTAATTCGCTTTGTCATTTCCTATAGAGGTAAAAGCAGTAAATGACACTGTTCTAATTCAGCCTAGTCATCGCCTGTAAGGCGGTCTTGCGATAGAGCTGCGTGGCGCGAACAGGTAATATCAATTGCATTATAAAGTGGCAGTACTATAGGAAAAAATTAGAAGCCATTTAACAAATAGATATACGGTACTTACATATATATAATTTGGCTATAGTTTACACCAAAACCATATAAGATGCAGTACTCAGTAATATTTTTAAGATGGCTGCGTATTTATTAAGGAAAGAAAATAGATGATTTAATAAGGAGAGTATTATAAGGAAATCCGCAATATAAAAGCTAAATTGCTAGTCTTTATCTAAGTATCAACACTACTATATAAGAAGGTTCTGAATAGCGGAGCTGTATAATATAAGGCCTCTTTTAATGCTCTAAAACAGGAGAATAAAAAAAATAAGAATTAGGAAGGTTATTAAGGCGAGTAGGAGACTAATATTGCTAACAATTTTTTCTAGAGTTATAATATAAAAGCTTTACTTACTAGTATCTACCTATAAGAACGTTAAGTTCCACCTAACTCCCCTATTACTTGGTAGTAAATATGCCTTAAATAACTTATCTGGCTTTAACTTAAGAGAGGGGCAGAACTTCTAGAGCTCCTTAAAGGCCTATATACGTTTAGGCGAGCCTTATAGCTACTAAATAATATTATGCACCTTACCAATTAAGCTCTTCTTCCTCTACTTAGTGTACTGATCTTCCTTACTTATACTTGCAAGTCTCCTCTTAAAAAGGCTTATACCGTCACCAAATATAATTGCCTTTGCTATAAGGTTAAGGATATAGCCAGAATACCTAATGTGGTGTTACTTAGCGTCCTATCTACACTGGGTAGATAGAAGATTAATAACTCTATTATTTATAGTTGTATTGTCGGCAATAAGGAAGCCAAGCTTATAGGTAATATTATAGCGTTTAAATATGCTAGAGAGAAGAGCTGCCATATTCTTACCAGTCTTAGAGCTATAGATTTTAGGCAAGCCAATTAGAAAAGCCTATAGATGGCTAAGCTGGTTAGTAAAGTGGGCTACCACTAATAGAATATAGAGGTTACTGCGTAAACTCTAAGCGTTAAAGCTTATATATATCCTACTAATTGCATTCTGCATAAGCTTAGCAACGGCTTTATAGACTTTAATATATTATGCCTTAATCCACTTACGGCTAGTACTATAAGAGTTAGGGTAGATACCATCTGCGGTAGGATTTAAAAGCTTAATAAGGCGCTATAGCTAAGGGCTTATGCTTTGGTGCCTAGTAATTCCTTCTATAATAATAAACTTAGTGAATAGCTTCCGCGCCTTATCTAAATTAACTAGGGTAACCAGGTTATAGGACATTGTGGGCGCGGTTCTAGAGGTAGAAGAGGTAGGAGAGGTAGAAGGATTCTTAGTAGTAAAATCAGCACCATTGCAACTAATACAGTAGTGCCTCTAAAGGTGTTTAATAATATAAGAAGTTCTACTTACAGTAAATATAAAGTTATACTAAGCTTTTTGGAAGACGCCTATTACTCGCCGTTAGATTATTAGTATTATAGATAAAGTATCCAGAGCTTAACGTACACTGCTTATAGGCTTAGTAATTACGCCTAGATTAGTTCTTAACTAGATAGCCATAAGCCTATATATATAACTTCCGGGCGCGCTAGCGGTGTAGAAAGGAAGGCTTGTAACTAAATAGAAGGTCCTTCCGGGTTATTACTTAATAGCCATTCTTTATAAATTGCTTCTCATTGCTTCCTTAACAAATATTAGAGTCTTCTACTTTAGAATTATTAGGAGGAGAGTCCATAATAATATAATTAGCGGTCTTTTAAACAGTAGAGCCTATAGGAAAGTAAGTGCTCTTAGGAGGGCTGCTGTGAAGGCAGCTTGGTAAGCTGCTAGAGCTATTAAAAGACAACGCGTGGCTATAAGAAGAGCCTATAGAGTAGTAGAAGGCGGTCGGAACTTAAGTAACAAAGCGATCCATAATAATTAATAGATAGAGAAAGTAAAAGAGGCAGTTTAACGATATAGAAACGACTTAGTAAAGAGTTCTCTTTAAGGGTTGTTAACCTTTTATGTTATAATTTTAATTGTATTATATTCGCGTTCTTATTATAATACATATATAATAGCGCGTACTCTAAATGCGTAACAAATTTTCTAGGAGCTATTATAACTATATTAAAGTAGTTTCTACGCCTCAGAATAGTAAAATTAGATGTGGCGATAGTGTAGTATTAGTAAGAGAAAGGAGTTAACAATATAGGTAAGTTAAAGTTATTTTCTGTGTACGGTTTAAACCTTAATCTAGCCAATTAGATTAATAGGATTAAGGTTATATATATAGGCCTCCCCTATAACTGGAATCTTATAACACCCTATAATATGCCTCCTTAATTACCACCACCTAATCCCCTACCCCTTAATCACCGCCTAATGCAATAATATTAATCCTATCACGCTCGGGCTTTTAAGTAGCATATATAAGACGTGAATTGGGCAACTTTTGGCTGGTTCTAGGCCCAATTTTGTACCTCCCCTAAGCCCATCACTAAACTAACTTTAGGGTGAATAACCACATAAGGCCATCTTACTATAATAGCTCTACCGGAAGGCCTCCTGTCCGCGCCTCTAATACAGTGGCTTCTAACAGCGTGTATCACCATTAAATTAAGTTAATTTAGGGCTTATAAACTAACTCTTAAATCTATCCCAAAGCTCATTTCCTCCTGGGCCTATACCGTCATCAGCTACTTCTAATACTGCCACTAATACTTACTCCTATACCTAATATCCAGCCTCAATCGGATGTAATCTAGATTAAGACGAATAACCTTATGGACTGACTGGATTGGGTAGCTAAAAATAGGGCGATCAATCGGGTGTCAGTTAGACTACGGACTGGCCGCTTAATCGACCACGCTGGAGGTAGGTATATGAGATTGAGCTTTAGATGTAGCTACGCAACATATCAAGAGCTAACAGCTGTTTTCTATATAGCTTCATATCATCCCTATGGTCGGCTTTAAGTGTATGGAGCTCCTCCTTCTCCTCCTTATCTAGCTCTGCGAGCTTCGTCTTCCCCTAGCTATTAGCATCCTTAGGTAAGGCTTAAACAGGTTCTTTAAGCTTTAGCAGTTTAATTTTAGGTGTTAATAGGTTAATATACTCCTAGAGACAATTGTTATTTGCTTTTAACTTAATAACCTTAATCTATTTATCCTAATTATTTAGGCTTGTAAGGATAATAGATAATATAATAACGGGTTTGGTTTCTTATTAAGAATTTATTGTTATAGTTATCTATAATTAAGATAATAATTAATTGGAATAAAGGCTTTAGAATTAAAGATAATTTAGTAGACAGACTAGGCTTATAACTGTTAAACGGACAACTAGGTATAAGAACTCTGTCTATTAAAGAGGGCTTCTAGAGCCTCTATATATACACCAGATAGGTGATAAATAGGTTGCAAATAGAATGACGACTACGTCGTCATTTGGTAATGGAAACAAGTATTTAGACATTCGATGAGACATTCGATAAGACATACGAGGTAAGGAGTGGGGTATTAAGACATAGGGTTCTAGACTTGAAGCTAGTATCAAGATGGTAGTAAGGAAATATAATCCAGTTCGACAACTTACTTCCAACGGCTCTGCTCGGCTATTAATAACTTGCCTTCTGGAGTAAGTTTTAATGTCCTACCGCTTTAACAAGACTCTGGACTCTTAGAATCCCACTATTTCTTGGGGTCTTTTACGGAATTGGGATCTTAAACGGGGGATGGTGATGGCCAGTCAGGTATCGTGTTTACCACTCCAGACACCTCATTTACCCCAGCAAGGGTCTTGAAAAGGCGGAAGGGGAAGACAATAAAGTAAACGGCCGGCACAGAATGTGCCTACAGGATATTCACTAAAAGTGCCAATTCGCTAATCCATTCGCTCTGCGGCTCTAGACATAATGCGCTCACGTATGCTGCGGTCTTCGTATCTGGGCTGCTCTGCACTCACTCATTACGATGATTAGCGTCTCCATTAGCGGTTGCAGGGAAATTGGCTCGATCTATTGGATTTGTTCCGTTTCTTCGCGCTTGCGTTGCTCTCTCTTCTGCGCGTTGTCTGCCGCTTCGCGTCTGCGTTGGTCTTCGTGTGTCGCATTAGTCTTCGAGACGCAGGTTTTTGCAGTCGGGCGACTGTTCAGCAGTGTTGTAGCGATAACAGGCGGGATGAACTCTGTAGGGTTGGTTTACAGCAATCTTAATATGGAGGACGTGAACGGGGACAATATTGCGTAGTGTGATTGGGGTTTTGGTCTTGGCTAATGCCTTTTCTTATGTCCCTTGCGCGGACCACACAGACGGCACGCTGAAGCCCCGATGGTTGCCTTAACCGGGGTCGCAGCTCGGCAAGGTCACGGAAAAGCTTGGCGAGGTCACAAAGTTCAACGGGGTCAGAACTTTAAGTTTAACTTTATGACCTTGCTTAACTTCTAACCCTACTTAACTTTTAGCCCCGCTTACCCCGCTGAGTTTGTATATATGCAGCGCATATACCCAAAAATTTTAATATATAGAATTTGAAGTATTTAATAAATAATAAATATAATATAACACTTAATATGTATATGTAGGGTATATATATCCTACTAGCTGTAGTATAAAATACGCGAGCTAAGTTATTAAAATATAGCCTATATATACGCGTCGCATATCCATAACAGCGGTCGCACTATAACTTCTCTATGACACTACCACAGTATATACTGTAGGTATGTCCTGTATAACCTATATATAAGCGTTATATATGCTAATATAGTGCTAGTTAATTTTGACTACTGAACTTTACTCTTGCATACGCCCTACTTATACTTACTATAAGCACCCTCTTAATTGTAGATTTTAATAATCTGTAGGTAGCTAGCGCGAATAACCCCAGTACCTTTAGCTACCACTATAGTAAGTATATACTTTGTATATGCCTATAAGAAGCATATACTAATAGAAGTATATAGGCCTAATCCTAATCCCTAACCCCAACTGGGTAACACTAGGTTAGTTATAAAGAACGTACATATAAGGTATATGCTTATAATAGACAAAGCACGCGCCGCAGCAGCAGTAGTAGGTGGAAGGCGTAAGTAAACTAAGCGCCGTATATCTATAGCATATACTAACCTAAAGTAGCCCTAGCTATAATAGTACAAGACAACATAAGTAGGTACTAGAAGAGCTTAATGTAAAGAGTATATATATACTAAGCGTAAACTAGACCCACCTAATCCCACGTCTATATTATCTGCTGTTAACTCTATGGTGTAGGTTATATATCTATACCTTCTATATAGCATATACTAACAATAAATATAGCTGCGATATTGTAGTGAATAGCATATAGATATACGGCTAGGTCTTTACCGCCTAGCTAAGCGTATATTCCGCATATATATAGCATCTGCTCTATCTACTAATATAGTTATAGTACCGCCGCTATATCCGCAATGAGCATAGCGGTGCCTGTACGTATTACCATATAATAGCAGCTGAGGTATACGCTTATTATATATAGTAACTAACCCTCCTACTACTAATATATCGGCCGCGGAGCTGATTATAGGAGAGAAGTATATACCTAGTATATACTACGTATATACAACGCTAATGTAATATAACGCCCTAAAGTATTTTGTTCTCTTTGGTGGCTAGTAGGATGCTAGGTACCTATATAAGCCTAGGTAGGTTATGCATATGCAATATATATGCAGTACTAATACTAAATATAGCCGTGGCCCTTTAGGGTTAAGGATTGCGGAGTATATAGACGCCTATACTATAATTATATATGCTTACTCTATACCTAGTATATGCCTAGCCTAAACTAATTGGATACAGTGCCTAAGACTAAGGGTTTACCGCCTAATTTAGCAGGCAATTCTATTGCGAGGTAAGAGCACTAGTGTTGCTTCTATATATGCGCACTATACCCTAATATGTCTATCTATCTATATATCTATATACTTATTCCCCCTAAGTTTGATTTTAGACCCCATGGTACTTATAGGCCTAAGGGTAGCGTGTGTAAGGGACAATTACGGCCACTACTAGGACTACTGCTTGATTTGGAAACAAACGCTTATCTCTATATTTAGGACACTAGTAAAGTCCGACTTTACATAGGCCCTATATATACATTACCAACACTACTACTTGGTTATATTGCTAGCTTATACGCGTATATACTATATATATATAAACCCCTAATGTCTTCTACTAACTATAGATTAACATATGCTTATACTAGGCGTATGCTAATATAAGAGAAACAGCGCGTTGGCCTATTTACTCCGTCCACTAGCTTAAAGCGCAAGGTCAGTATTTTACCTGTATGTATTTGGCATATGCTAACTATATGCGTAGCGTGGCCCGACCCCCCTAGGTGACTGTAAGAAGTCTTCCTTACTATCCACCCGCTATTAAAAGGGCAAGTTTTCCTTATATATACCCTATATATGCACTATTAATGTTTAGCAGTAGGGGCCAGAAAACCAACCGGCCGTTATTATAGTAGTGGTAAGAGCTCTAGTAAGTTTAGTTCTATCTATTACGTATATTATGCTTATGCTTTGTATAAGCTATAGGTAGGACCCGCTAGTTATCTTGCCTCTCCTATACTGTAAGGGAAGCTAGTCTTGTACTTTAAGTCCTAGTATACGCTAGGCCTATACACTGTATGCGTAGTATGCAGTATATATAGTTGGAGTTTTAGTGGAGTTTATTTAGTAGATAGGCTAGGTATATGCCTAACATAGGGCGCGGGCTAATAGGCCTATATTAATTAATTCTTTATTTATGGTAATAGAACTCTATATAATATTTGCTATATATATACCTTGCATATGCACCTATATGCTAATACTATACTCCTATGCCCACTTCTTAAACTCTGCTAGTTTCTTTGCTTTATTATATATATCTTTAGCCTATTTTAATTTGTTAATTTGTCGCTCTATATTTTCTATATATAGCGTATATGCCTCCTTTTCTAGCTCCTTTATAGATAGGTAAGACCTATGCCTCTTGCCTATGGTCCAGGGTGTTTAATTTTAAGATAGTGGTAGTAGTATCTATACTATATATGCGGTAGATACGCGCGACGTATCTAATACTAATGCAATATTATTATCTACTATACTTATCTGCGATATATTCTGTTTACTAAATATAATAGGTTTAGGGGTGTTAAATGGGTTTTAAGAATTCTAAGGAAGATTTAGCCTAGGATTTCCAGCTCGCCGCTTAGCTGCTTTTTACTGTTTCTGCGCTACCTAAGCTTAGTATATACTTTATATTTGCAGCGTATATATATATATTGTTTCTATAGCTGTACTACTATCCGCTTTAAGTTGTAATAATTTTTCCATATATTATCTATTCCCGCCTCTTTATATAGCTCTTATATATCAAACATTTCTTATATACAGAGTTTAAGCCTTTACTAAAATATTAGAATATACGGTGCATATGCAGAGCGTATATATTTACTATAGTACTATAGCAAGCATGCATAATTTTTAACCGGTAAAGTTATTATCTTAAAAGTAACTACTTTCACTAATTCCAGTATGCTTCTGTGTATATACCCACTACTTATAAGGGATCTTTAACTTTTCCTTTATAAGCCTGGCTAGTATCCATGTTTTCTTCTTATTATTTATCTAAGACGTAAGCTCTGGATGTAGTGTGTATATACTTTATATACGCGTGATTAGTTTCTGCTCTATCTCCGCTTTCTATATCTGCTCTATAATATATCTTGCTTTATGAGTTAGAAAGCGCTTTATAAAGTTCTGTTTAATATATACTAGGCAGAATATAAGCATATACTAAAGGTGTTTATCCCATTTACGGGATAGGTTAAGTGTATATAGGTAGTCCCTAAAGCCTATATATTATAAGTATATGCTAGGCGTATGCAAAGCGTATATAAAATGTATACTTACCGCTAGCTTGTTTCTTGCATATATTAATAGTAGCTGTGTAAAGTCTGGTTCCGTAAATATATATAAATTGTATAGGTGATTAAGCAGTATTACCTAAAACCTTAAACACTAGCTTAAATGTCTTTACGTATGTAGCATGTATTTCTAGGTTAAGAAAGGTGTATACCTACACCTTAATTCCTATTATTAATATTAGCGTATGTATGGCATATGCGTAGCATAGGATATATATATATTTGGAATTCTCGTCCTATCCTATAATTAAGAATAGATTTGTTTTGCCTTAAACTATCTTAAATAATAGGTCCATTTTGATATATGTTACGCGTTGGAATGCCTTAGCTTATATATACGTATAGCATATAATAAGAAAATGCTTATTGTTAAAGTTATAAATTGCCTGAATCTATTACTCGGTGTTCTCTTTATGTTAATTAATAGAGAACTTGTGTAGTATACCTGCTCTACTTAGGCTCTATATATATTTAGCGTATGTCTAACCTATACTTACCTATATATGCCGTTCCCTCTGGGAATTATAGCATCCTTTCCTTTCTAATTAGAGCGGTAATTTGATCCTTAATATTAAGACTACTATGCATTATACGTAGTGTCTACGCCCTATACTTCCGACATAAAATATAGTACTGCGGTGATAGGATGAATCGACCTATATAATGGTAAGTAGTTTTATTTGTATATACTATAGATATACGGGGCATATGTATAGTAAGGCTTAGGACTTCCACCTGCCTTATTACTTTAACTATATTATTAGCAAGGTTGATTAGTAGCTTTATTAGGTATAGTGGATAATATATATAAGAATTCCGAGTAATAAGGCAAATATAAGGATATTGTGCTATATTAACAGGAATATAACAATCTAACTGTGCACTGTATGCGCGGCCTACTACTTTACCTTAGCCTTATGGGTGATTAAACCCTATATATGCTTAGCATATGCATAGCGTATGCATAATATATATATTATATACTATAATATTTTCGCTTTGATGTTGTGTGTCTAATATAGGTATATTCTTGTTTAATTTCCTAAACTCTATATTTAATAAGTAGATAAAGGTATCAAATATCTACCTAGGCAGTTATTGGTAATAAAGACTAGGTAGTATACCATAGTTTAGTATTACTGCTGCTAGAATAATTGATAAACTCTACCTGTATATAATAAGTATATATTGCGTATATGCTGGCTATATGCGTACTCTATGCTAAAAAAATATTATTAGTCTGCTTTTACTATATACATGTTTTTATGTACTAGGGTGGATACACTACCGCCATAATTATAAAATGCTGTGGTAGTAGCTGTATATTATAAGCATATGCCTAATATATATAGACAATGCTTACTTCTCTGTGCTTTGCTTAAGCTTTTTACTAATCTCTACTGCCTGGTATGGACAACTACTACGCTTTTAAAGGTTGTTAATTAATTTAAGCTTAATCCGATTATATACTAAGCATATGTAGAGTATATCCTTATGGGTGTACTTGTAGTGTCTAATGCCGCTATATTTAAATGCTTAATAAAATACTTTTCTATTTTCCCAATTATCGGTTTCTCTAAGGAGTTGTAGTTATGTAATCTTAGGGTTACTAGTTTAATAGAATAAGAATTAAATCTACTAGAGGTATAAATATAGTATATACCTAGTATGTGCGTTGCTTACCTTTAATATATACTGCTTAATAATATCGCGTACTGTTTCTTTATCTGCTTCTATAGATAGTAAAGGTGTTGCTTTATAGATAAAGTATGCAATTCCTTTTTTTCTGGTTGCTGGATATTCTGGCACTATAATATAGTTTATTGCCTCTTAGATAATAACTTAATGCTTACTATTAGAGCTAATAAGTGCTTTATAATCTTGGAGTATGCTCTAGCTATTTTAAGCATATGCATAGCCTATGTATAGAGTCGTATATAGTCTTACCTTAGAGAGACCTATATGAAATAGAAGCCGCTATTATATACTATCTTAACCCTTACCCTCCTTAGCTTCCTTATCTTTAATACTCTCTCTATTAATTATACCATCTTAAGAACTATTGTCTTTGTGTTTAATGTTAGGTACGCTCTGGAATACCTGCGTATACTTAGTATATGCGTAGTATATAGTTGTGCAAACTTACTGGTAGGCTGTTTAGCCACCCTACTATACTCTTATTTGCTTTAGTATAGTTTTTAATTGTTATTAATATAGCAAGGTATATATAAATGCGTGTCTATGTATATATGTGTATGTGTATATGTATATGTATGTATATGTATATATCTATGTACCTGCGTGCGTATGCGTAGCATATGCCCTAGATATTTTGGTTTATGCGGTTGCTTAAGTTAAATGTGGCTACTGATGCTGTCACGAAGTTTAAATAGATAAGTTCATTGATGAAATGGGTTGATTGATTGATGATCTTGTATTATGTCTTTTTAACCTTGATCTGACGTGTCTTCAGTGACGTGTCTTTGTGCATGTGACTCGTGCACGTGACCTACGCCTTTAGAGAATATAGATTATCTAACACACCCCCTTAGCTTTGAGCTCTTTGAGGTTAAAGCTAGCCACCTTCTCGTGTCCGTTAATGAGTTAATTAAACCGTAATCTTATCTAAATCCTTCTGTCTTGCTCCAATACTGTCCCTTAGGTCCTCTAGTTGCTTCTCCTTATTTAGTTGCTCCTTAATATCCACTATCCTAATTATATTAACGAAGCTTTAAAACCTCTGCTTAGGCAGGGCCTTTATAAGTCTATTAGCAATTATCTCCTTTATTATTGTCTATTGAAATCATACTTGTCTTATTACGTATTCCTAATATAGCCAGTGTTAATAGATGTTAACGTGTTGGAGCTTTATAATTAGCTTTACCGTGTCTTCCGTAATTAGTTGGAGTATTTATATGTTATTGCATTTAATAATCAAGGGCTTGTTTAGGCGTAACGTTATTACTTTAAATAGCCTACTGATAAAGATAGCTTCCTTTACTATCTGTAATAGGGCTAACAACTCGGCTTCTGTGCTTAATGTTATTACTATACCCTACTTGTTTGCTCTCTAGGTGATTGGCCCCTTAAATAGCTTTATAATATATCCTTGCGAGCTCTTTCTGTCGATGGAGTTATCTGTAAATAATGCATCGCTAGTATAGATAAATAATTGCGCTTTACCTCTACTATCTCTTCTGTCGTCTTGTTCTTTGTTACGTATTCCTTTGTCTTTCCCTCTACCGTTTATTTCTTCCTTATCTCCTCTATAGTAGATTGCTCTACTCCTTGTGCTATATAGGTACTGGATTACTCTGTTTGCCGCTTAATAGTGCTCTTAGCTTGGGTTTTAATTAAACCTTGCTAGCTATAATACTGCAAAAGCAATATCTGGACGCGTTATAGTGGCTGTATAAAGTATTAAACCCATTTTTCTCTAATATAGCATTGTAGAAGCTGCTTCTCTTGGTAGGGACATAGGACGGACTAGTAGGTCTATATTAGGGGATAGAAGCGTTAGATAGATTGATTAGTAATTAGTAGAGAGGAGTTCTAATTCTGCTATAGGAGTATCTGGAAGATGCCCTCTAAGATCTATCTTATACTGGTTAGCTATCTTCTTAATATAGGCTTTCTAGGATAGCTATAGGAGCCTCTGGCTATAATTACGTAGTATATAGATTCCTAGGAACCATTTTAGCTCGCTAAGGATATTTATCTGGTATTCCTTATATAGCTCCTTAATTGCTTCTTAAGCTTTCTTTTTATCTGTCTTTTAGTAGCAGAAGATAATATCATTAATATAAAAGAAGATGACTATTCCACCTTTTAGCATAATATACGGCTCTTAAGGTACCTCTTTAAAGCCTAATTTGTTTAACGAGCTCGTGAGATTCTTCTACTATAATAGTAGTGATCGTTGTAGTCCGTATAAGGCTTTTCTTAAGCGTAGTACTTTGTCTTTCTTTCCTTTGTTGAACCCTAGCGGTAGCTTTATATAGATAACCTTATTGAGATTATAATGGATAAATGCATTAACTATATCTATCTGTGTTATCTCCAGGTTAAATTTTGCAGTGATTGCTATAAGGGTTCAGAAGGTTGTACTAGCTAATATAGTAGCTCTTATAGGTAGGTCTCCTAGGGCCTATTAATTTCCGTATACTACTAAGCGTGCCTTACATTTCTGGAGAAATCCATACTTATCCGTCTTATAGACGAACACCCACATTAAGCTAAGAATTTGCTGTCCCTTTATATACTTCTTTTCTATTTCTTAAAACGACCTTATTTAATAATAAGATTAGAGATGGGCTTATTAAGCCTCTTAGAACTAATCTTAAAGAGAATATATATTAAGGTCCTAGATTAACTAAGGTGGCGGAGGTAGGTTCTTTCTATATAATCTAATATTGCGTATTCTGCCTGATTTTAGCTTGCTATCGTTGAGTTAACTATTAAGGTTAAACTTCCTTCCTGCTAAGAAGGCGCTGTGATAGGCTAACGTGATCCTTTTAGCAACAAAGTTTTTAAACCTATTATTACTAGCTTCCTTAAACGAGTTTTTAACTAAGTTATTGGACACCCCCTAAGTGTTAAACGCATCTCCTGCTTAATAAGCAATGTTTTAATTAGTACCTTATACACCTAACTTTATAGGATACTTAACGTAAAAGGTATATAGAGATTCTTTGTCTTCTTTTATTGGAGGTAGTATATAGTACGCATCTTTAAGAGCTCTTGCAAGCTTAAGATCTGCTAACTTATTAAAGGTTTAAACTAGCTTATTAACGTTATCGTCGTCTTCCTCTTAAATTAATGGTTTAAATATTTCTTTATTATCTTCCAGAAGGACCTTATTCTTAGTTAGGGTATTAGGGAGTTAAATCTTCTCAATTAGCGTATCTAATTCAGCGTATAGGTCCTTTAAGATGTCCGTTTACTTGCCGTTAAAAAACATCTTTTTATTAAAGATGACGTCCCTAGTAGAGATAATAATACCTTTATATAGGATCCAGATCCTATAGATATTAGTAGAGTTATAGCCAATAAGGTAGCTAATATAGGCTCGCGGATCTAGCTTGCTTAGCCTTTTCTTCTTTAGCTGGGTATCTAATATTATTACATACGCCCTACAGCTGTAGGCTTTTAGGTGCGCTAGTTGCGGCTTTCTTAACCTATTAGCTAGGAAGGTATAGAACCTCTTATATAGCAATTTCTAATTATTGCTTTCCCGTAGCGTTCGATCTTAAAGGTAGACTATATAGTTAACTATCTCATTCCATAGGTCATATAGTAGATTGGCAGTAATTCTTATTACTTATACTCTCTCAATGATTACACCCCCTAAGCGTTTGGCGGTACTATTCTAAGCTTAAGTATATGGCGCCAAAGGCTTAAATATAATCCCTTATATCTATAGCTATTTAAGGGTTCTCCTTCTCCCTAGCTTATTATCTAATCTAATAGTATTAACTTTAAGATTATACCTTAGACAAATCCATTAGATAAAATCTTTAAGTACTTATAGTGTCTCCTTCTCCTTGCTATACGTCGTTATAAAATACGGGAAGGATCTTCCTAAGAAGGTGTTATAGATAAGTATAACTTATACAAATCTAGTATACGCTTCCTTAAGGTTAGTCTAGTTAATATAGAGGTTAAGATAGGGTTTATTAATTTTCTATTTTAAGAACCTTCTTAAGACCTAATGCTTAATTTTAGCAAGACTATAGTGTTAATATTCCGTTGTCTTAGGGCCTTAAAGCTTAACTCCTAGGGCATTAAGACCTAGATAATAAAGGCTTATAGGTCCTAAATAACCTAGACGCAGATACTATAGATATATATTACCTTTTAAATCTAGATAAGCGTCTCTTAACAATACTCTACGCTTCCGTTAGCGGCGTAGCAGTTAGCTTATATTAAATGCTAATAGACTTCCTGGTTAGACGTATTTAATAGTCTATTATCTATAACATTCTTCTATTTAATATAGGATTGTGTTGTCCTTCTAAACTAGCAGATTATTGTCTCCTTTATTATCCTAGTAGAACCCTTATTTTTAAAGTAGACGGAACAACACTAGATTTATATTAAAGTCCGTATAAAAGGCAACGTCCTTAAGACGTAGGATTCCCTTACTTTTGTCTAATTTTATAACCTAGATAGTGATATTGCCGTAACCTAGTATAGGCACTTCTAAGCTGCCAGTAATAATATATTTGTGTTTTAGAGCTTTCCTAAAATTATAAAAATAAGAGAGGTTATTAAAGATATAGAGAGTAGTTTCTAAGTTAAGAATAGTTAATAGCTTTAATGGATGGAGTTAATTAGTGTAATATAATTCTAGGAATATTGCATTGGCTTCTCCCTTAATCTTAACTGTCTCCTATTATTGTTAAGCTTTATTAACCTTTAATTCCTTAAGCTTAAGTTATTTTACTTAGGCAGCTAGATCCTTGTCTTACTCTACCTTTATAAGCACCCTTTTTATATATATACCTACGGCTTTAAATCCCTTAGGCCTTTTGCTCTTAAATAGATACTAATAGTTAGGAAGGGTATATCCCCTTATATTATATGCTAGGCATTTAAGGTTCTTTAACCTTTTAGAAGACGTTTCTTTAGTTAAATTTATACCTGCCCTTTTTTGGCTGCGAGATAAGTTGTTCCCTTTTCCTTTTTGGACTTTAGTAGTAATAGAGATACCCTCTTTAGGCTCTCCTATAAAGTCTATGTTAAATGCACTCCCTCTTGCCGTTATAGGTACGGCTTTAGAAAGGTTTTAGAATGCTTCTTATAGCTCTATTACTACTTTATAGTATTCTAATAAGGGAGCCTTTTTAGTATTATTTGCCTGCTTCGTATATAAAACAAAATAGGTTTTGCTTATAGGTTATATTATATTTATAAAGTCTATTAGCTAGATCCCATTGGTTATCTATAGAAGATTATACTTCTCTACTATCTTTATTGCATGCTCCCATTAGTTAAGCTACTAGGTAACCTTTATCTGCTTAAGCCCCTTAAGTGACTCTATATACTGTAGCTGTACCTTTTTTATTATAAAGTTTTTTAAGGGTTTAGTGTCTTCTTTTAAACAAATCAGCTATTCTTTAACTATAAGGGAAAAGTTAAGCAGTAGCTTCTTCTAAATTAATACTATAGACGTGATCTAGGTGCGTATCTATTACAGATACTCTTCCTATTTTAGGAAATACTTTATATCCTAGTTATAGTATTATCTACTATTCTTGTACGCTTTTTGTTGATTTGTTGAGAGCTATATATATAAGGTTACATTCTTATTAAAATTAGTAACTTCTGGATAGGCTAGTTCTTATAGTAGAGCTTATTAAGGTGCTACATTATTTGGGTTAATATAGGCCTAAATTCGTTTGTTTATAAGGGCTTATAGTTACTATAGCTATTATTCCCAGTCTTCTAGCTTATTAAGGATAATCGTCGTTAACAAACTTAATGTTAGTAGAGTTATTTTAACTAATAGGCAAAGGAGGAATTAAGATAGTATTTTGTTATTAGGATTGTCCTTATTATTAGGATCGTCCTTGTTATTAGAATTGTCCTTTTAATAATAAGGTAGAATTTTGTAGAAACTTGTGGAATCTCGTGGAATCTCGTCCTGTGACGATTGAGGTAGGATTTCTATTAGAGTCTGCGTCTTAACAATAAGGTGTTAGAGTCTGATAATAAGGTAGAATTTCTTTAAATAATTAAATAATAGCTGACTAGCTTCTTAAGTCGGCGGACTGGGCTTATAACTGTTATAAAGTTCAAATAGATGAGTTCATTGATGAAATGGGTTGATTGATTGATGATCTTGTATTGTGTCTTTTTGACCTTGATCTGACGTGTCTTCAGTGACGTGTCTTCGTGCACGTGACTCGTGCACGTGACCCACGCCTTTAGAGAATACAGATTATCTGACAGATGCGCGTTCTATATGGGTAAAAGTGTGACCCCGCCGACCTTTTGCCGGTGGTTCCATCGGTGACCCCGTTTAACTTTCGCCGACCCCATCGGTGACCTTGTTCAACTTTTCCGTGACCTTGGTCAGCTGCACCCCGGCCTTAACCCCCAAACGCACCCAATCACCACCACCTCCAGCCCCGCCAGCGGCCCCACCCGAAGGACGCAGGAAGCCGAGCGCGAAAGTGCTAGATGCTCAGCAGTCGCTGAGGACAAGAAGCTACATGGGTATACACAATTTGAGGACACGGACAATAGCACTACGGTTGGTGCACAACAGAAACTGGAGCAACCGCACCTCTATTGCCACAGAACGAACCAGCATTGACAACATCGCAATTAGCATAGAATGAGTTACCGCCATTCCCCACCGCACGCGTGTCCGTCTCACCCGAACGAGCGGGAGGAAGCATCAAGCTGAAGGAAGTAGTGGAGCTCATCGCGAGCCTGAAGGAGACTATAGCGCAGCAGAGCACCATCATCGCTATCCAGAACAGCATCATAGAGAGCGTTAGAACGGACTTCGCAGCAATCAAAGAGGAGCGGCAATACTTCAGGAGCCAAAAAGCCAAACTCCAAGAGGCTCCAAGCACAGCTCGACATCCATCAACAGACATGGGCGACAAGCGCGGCCAAAGGAGGCCCGGCAGGATCAAGGACAACTCTATCGCGCACGACAAGTGCCGGGAATACAAGCAAGGAACAAAACCGGCAGTTGGTGATCGATATCAGCCGTGTGGGGGAAGCAGCAGTAGAGAAGGTGGCAAGCACGGAGGTGGCTAAACAGACCATCAAGCAGGACATGAGCGGCGTCGAGACGCTCGCCGGGGCGGACATTGAGCTCGCCAAATTCCACGGCTCGGCGTAGATCATGATAAGCCACAACCCTCGCCATTCTCATGCAACGGAAGCTTTCAGGTGGGGGAAGAAACTATCGCATTCAGAATACCTGTTGTACAAACCCGAAAACGACCACGAGAAAATCCCTGGAACCAAGAATACATATCTCACGAACGCCTTCCCCAGACACACGCCCGCGGTGTCTTGTATCTGAATCACCTACAGCTCCCGACCGTGCTCTGCGTCCTGCCTCCCATGTCCATGCCTCTACCGTTCGCAGAAGACAACCGGATGATGGGTAATTCCCTTAAAGTTCGCTGACCTTGAAGAGATTAAGTACAACGCGGCACCCTAGCTACGCAATCACAGCCGGAAGGACAGTTTTCTGGAGGCGTTGGGAGCGACGCGTTTTGGTTCTTGAAATCCTGCTTGACCTGCTCAACGATAATGCCCCCCCATGTCTCTGTGACTGTCTTCCGTGGGATGAAGGGTACGAGCGATTGTACCACCGGGGTTACTGCCAGGCGGTGCAAAGTCTTTGGGGTTAGCTTTCCACTCCATGCTGTAGTCGGGATTCTCGGGATTGCGAAATGTAAGTATGACGTTGTCGCCTTCCTCCCTGGGTTTGTCCTCAGGGTGGTCTATCAGCTTCTCGACGTCCTCCACAGGCGGTACTTGTGCAGGTACAGCAGCCATGTCATACGTTTTCTCTTCGTTCCCCTTCTTGATAGTGACCCACCATTTTGCTCCAGAGGTGTGCCTTGTTACTCCAGTTGAGCTGATCCCACATACTGTGTCCCTTTTCGCAGAAACGATGGTCATTGAATGCCGGGTTGATGTCGATGTATTGAATTTTCGGATCATTGAAACTCTCAGCAGCCTCTCGAATCGCGCGGTTCATATGGTCAATCTGTGGACAGGGTTTGTTATCAGCCGGTTCCTTTCCTGGAAAGCGACTTGAATGGCATTTTGCAAGAGCGTACGTACCAGTTCATTAAATTCTTTGCGCATGTCCATGACAACGTCTTGGTTTTCTTTGGCCCACCAGACATTAAAGTGCCACTTGTCATACTCCTCTGCAAAGGCGAAGAACCAAGGATAGCCAAGAAGGAACAGACTAGCGTCATTGCCCATGACGGCCTTGTGGCCCCTCCACGCGTGGATAGTGTCCACAACTTTGTTCTTTATGTCGTCGCCTTGAACTCTACCTCTAACCAATTAGTCTCCTTTCTGCATTCTCCCTTGGGTTTGTTTGGGTCGTCGTCTTCGTACTTTTTTCCATAGTCCTTACGATTAGGGTCTGCGTGGAAAAGGCAGGCATCAGCCATGGGATAAAAGTCCGCATTGTTACCGCCAGCTTCCATGAGCACAACCATTGGTCTCGTCAATTGATCCATCTGATCCATCATGTTCTCCAGTTTTGAACCAGAGCACGCTTTGAATTCGAACTGCGGCTCTTTGCCATCAGGCATCCAGTCGGCATAGGATGCGTTTACCACAGTGGACCAGGCATACTTGTAGCGCATGCAATTATCCTTGTTATCGTCGAATTTGTTATTATCCGCCCACGTAACTCCACTCTACTACAGTAAAACCTCTTTATAACGATATGGTTTTTGCAGCTAGGCGTATCGTTATAAAAGGGGTATCTTTATATTCAGTATTTGTATATTAAATGCACCTAAGATCAAAATTAGGTAATAATATTGTATATCTACGTCTGCGAAGCCGTAATTGAGCGATTGGCTACACCAAAATACATCACGATCGACTGCTGCTTGGTGTTTTGAGCTCGTCGCCCTTGAATTCGACACTTGTGCCTTAATAGAGTTGTAATTACGTCTCTCTTGGAGTCGCTTTGCTGCTCCTTATAAAGTTAAAGCTTTTATAACGCTGTAAGCGCCTTATTAAGCTTAATTTGAGGTTAATTAATAACTTCCTCATCTGTTTCCGCATTACGATTAGGCCCTGCGTAGAGCTCTGCTATACTCTTAATAAGATCCTCTGGCGAATCCTCTACTTCCTCACCTAGCAGCTTAACAAAATCCTGAATATTTATTACAGCGCGGATTCTTTCTGCTGTATATAGCTGCTCTGCCAGTTACTCTATCTTGTTAATTATGGAAAGATCTATATAATCTTAAGGGCGAGGCCGTGGGCTAATATGAGAGCCAAATAACGTAGATTTAATGAAGCAGTTCTTAATCGTCTGGGGTGTAACTTCCCCCTAAGCTGCAATGAACTATTAAATTGCCTATAGGACGTGCATCTATTTAATTAGATCCTTATCCTAAAGCAAGTGCTCCACTATAAATTACAGCTAGAATCGCCTGTAGAGCAGCTTAAAGTTTACAATTATCCCTTAATTAAGTGGCTGGTATACTAAAGTATAATTAGGAGGGAGGAACTTAATGCATGTATTTTTAAGAGAGCCATTCTTAGTAAGCGTTTAAACGGCTACTTTGTAAGCGCTGAAGCTGTTAATTAAGAGGAGTATCTTCCTGCCCTGTATCATTTTATTAAACTAGGTAAGCTAATTAAGCATAATTATCATTGTTATCTACGCCTTCTTATTATGCCTCCACATAATGTTTAATAAGGCTATATTAATGCGATTAGATGTAAAGCAGTAAGGTTATAGTAATAAGCCAATTGTAAGGAGAGGAAGCTTGTCTAAACTATCTGTATTAAAGTAATAACTAAGAGATATTCTTGCCTTCTCCTTCTTTATTCCTAATTAAGCCTTAATAGCTAATATAGTATCTAGTATAGCCTTCTAAAATAGCCCTATTTTATCTATATTATAAACATCCTTTAATAGATAAGGAGTAATGATCTCTTAAAGCTCTATTATGTAATCTTCTGCTCCTTCTATATTAACTAAGGCAGCCTTAATATACTGCTTTCTCTTATAAATACCATTATTGACCGAGTTTACGAGGTCTATACTTACGGATTCCAGATTTTAAACTTTGCCAAGCTGGCTTCTAATTGGTTAAAAAAAAACTTGCGCATGGTAAGTCGTGGCAGAATTTACGTGACGAACTTTAAAATATTGGAACATTAAAATACCTTTTTATTGACATCTTTGTTAACTTCTCTATTAATACCACTATATATACCGTAAATATAGCAGACTCTGCTGTAATTAAGTGTAGCAAGTGCCATATCTATAAGCCCCGCTTTAATTTTGTTAAAGATGGCCCTTTAAAGAAGCTTTTAAAGCTATGCTAGTTATGTTAGTTAAAGGTATGTTTTCCTCTATGTTACTTTTACTTCTACTTACTTCTCTAGGCCTCCAAATATGATTTAAATAAGCGGAAAGCTCTTGCGAAGCTGGGTTCTACTACTAAGACTTATCCTGCAAAGCGCTAGCTAAATGCTCCACCTAAAAATGATGCTGAGAACGCCTTTTTACTTTGTGGCTAGAATAGTTAAGATACCCCTAAAATTGCTTGGCGATAGAGGGCAATTATAGTAATATAACGGGAGCACCGCTTTCTAAATTGGTAGGGTGAAGCTTACTTGCAGACTCCTTTACTATATATACTAGATAAGGCTCCAATATCTTCTTTAACGGCAATACCTACCCCAGCGTTAATACCACCTATTTTAGGGCAAGCTCTGACTACAGCTATACTACCCATTTTGGCTATTAATTGGGAGCAAATTAAGAAGTTTAGGAGTGCGCTATAAGCTAAATATATGGAGACGTGCAGGTGTTGCAAGGAGTGGTGGTTTTAAATAGGCCTAGCTATGGAGGGTGACGATATTAGTGTATATAAAGCCTGCATTAGGGACGCCAATAGCCTTAAGGATCTAGCCCTTCCTTCCCTATTTAGTGAAGGCAACGAGCTTAATCTAGGGCCCATTCTTGGCTTCTTACCTATACTCACTGCGGTAGAGGAGCTCCTAATTACGCGTGTATACGTTTATCTATAAGTCGTGCGTATATACAGCTAGTAACATCGCTATACTAGTTACGTCTGCTACTTTGGCTAGAACATACTAAAGACTTAAAGGCAGCTACCACGGCTACCTTCTAAACTTAATATACTAGTTATAAGGCCTGCGGCAGTAGAGGGTGGTAAATACCTAAGTTAACGGTTCACCAAGCGGTATACTATAAGGCGCTCTGCTATAGTATATTAGCTTTCCTTTCTAAAGATTAATTATCTGGATTACCGTGATATTAAAATATGTAGTAACCGGCTTACTAGCTTACCTAAGAATAGTTCTATATTAGATTAGCTGCCTTTTATTAATAAGCCAGATTCTAATTCTAGTAACCTAAGAGCTTACCCCCCTTCTGGACCGCAAGCTATATTGGCTCCTATAGGCAATTATACTCCTGCTATTAATTATCCACCTATTAGGCTTAGCGATAATATATAGGATAGCGAATTTAACAATAACGTATTAGATACTTCGGTTCCTAATTTAGCGCCTAATCTTAGTAAATTGGAGCTTCTAAGTTGCGAGGTTTAATATTAGTAAGGCCTATAGGCGGGCCTAAAAGTCCCTACTACGCGGTAGATACCTCTCTCTAAGTAATTAGCCAATTATATTATGCGCAGCACCTTTCCTATATTATTCCCTTATGGTAAGGCCGATTTTAATACACTACAAAGATATATAGTTACCCTGGCTGCGTACGCCAAGCATATGCTTAAGTATTAGGACGGTTGATTTGGCCGCCACCCCTTATTTTGCTACTATCCGTTTAATTGGATTATGAGAGAGCAAGCCCTTAAAGCCACCAGCTTCCTTTACAGTTAATCTATTAAGAGTGGCCTGTCTTTAGATAAGCTCAGCAATCTTATTAGTGGTAGTAGGGGTAACCAGATTCTAAATAGGATTATACAGCATACATAGAAGCTTAAGGGCACTAGGCCTTACTAGAGACAGAAGAGAAATAAGCTTATAGCTTATACTAAAAATATTAAAAACAGGTCTCTATTCTTTACGCTTAGCGCTACTAATTTATATTGGTATAATCTATAGTCTTATATGCCTCAATTTAATAAATATAAGGCTGCTGATAAGGCCTGGCGCCGTTAGATTACATCTTAAAATCTTAACAAAAATCCTTATATTACTGCTTACTGGCTATATCGCCGTTTTAACCTATTTAAGAAGCACGTGATTATAGATCTATTTAATAGCACTAACTTTTGGTTCCGGTTTAAGTGGTAGGTGCAAGGTAGTAGTTATATATACGGTTTCTTATAGTGTTTAACGGCTCCAAAGCCAGATATGTTAACTAGTAAATTAAAAAAGGCGTTTGCTAAGTACTGGGCTACTCTTATATCTATATTAAATCCTAATTAATCTAGGCCTCCTAATCTTTAATATCCTTCTACTCTTAGCTATAAAGAACAGCTTAATAGTAGTAAGCTGCTTACTGCTTACCTTAATTAATTTTAACGCTACCGTAGTTACACTAAATCTTACTGCTTAAGGTTAAAGAAAGGCTCCGCTAGAGTAAAGGGGTGCCACTTTTACTTTCCACGCTCTCTCCGTAATAAGGCTGCTATATTAAAAGATTAAAATCCACATTACTAAATGTTCTGTCTGCAGCATAATAATAAGCTTCTTAATAGCTATAATGTAGTTATAATATTAGCGTAGATGGCTAAGGGGTCGTTCGGTTGCGATCTGGAGGCCTCAGATTTAGTTCAGAACAGAGTTAATCTGGGGCTCCAATCTGATTCTAAGGCGACTGTTCGGTTGAATTCCAGTTTAACTTGACTTCAGCCACAGATTTTTGATGTTCCTCTAACCGCCCAAAAAACGCGCTAAAACCAGGCGCACTTTACCATATATAGAATCTGAACTGAGGTCTTGGCATTAGTTCAAATAAGGAGCTCGAAGCTCCTCAGTTGAACTCCAGATCAATCTGAAGGCTTCAGATTGCACACGTCCGTGCAACCCGTAGAGCCACAGACGCGTGTCAAATCGGGAAGGAACGCGTTCTTTCTGCCGGACTTTCAGTTCAGATTCAAAAGCGTCAGATTGCAACCGAACGACCCCTAATATTGATACTTCGCCAGCTATAAGTATATTAGTAATAGTTAACTATATAGGTAAATATTGCAGCAAGGAGGAGAAGAAGTTAACTTCCTACTAGGAGTTACTCTAATTAGTATAGCTATATGCCAACAGTCTTTATGCCTTTGGCTTAGTAGTAGCCAAATTTATAAATAAGCTTATTGCTAAACGTAATTGGTTGGCGTAGGAAGTATACTATCTACTTCTCAACATTCCCCTTTACAAAGGCTCTAGGAATATAGTAACTTTAGATTGCTAAAAGGAAGACAATTAAAGCGCTGCGTATAAGCTTAAGGACAGGTAACTAAAGAAGTGTAGACTGTCTGCTTATAAGAAATATAAACGCCGCCTGGATAAGGTAGAGGACGTTACTTTCCTCAATTTTCTACTTTATTTTAATTATACTAATTATAAGCATTAGCTAAGAGTAAGGCCTTGAGTTATATCATACTTTCCGCGCTATAAAGGCGATCCTTCCTATCTATAGTATCCTAAGTTCTATTATATAAAGCTCCTTCTTTATTACCTATAGAGGGAGTATAAAGAAGTAGCTACTTATACTAATAAATTTAGGGCCCTAGATTACGTGGCTTCCTATTAGGCTTATATTATATCTTATTAGCACCTACCTAACTACTTTTATAATTAGGCACTAGAGGAAGCTTACGAGGCTGCTGCTAATATTAATAAGTTTAATGGCGATTCTGTAGATAATATAGAGCTATATTAGTCCTTTAAGATACTACATGCTTATATTTAAAACACTAATATAGTTAAAGTTAAGGATTTTAATAAGCTTGGTAATAGGGAGCTTAATTGTAACTATAATTAGGGTAGGCATTAAGGTATGTACCTACAGCTTAATAAGAGGACTTATTAGTAGGATATATAATTATAGCCTCTACCGCGGAGCTACCTACTATAGACAGCAACCCTGTCCTCCCTATAACTAGCCCAGTATTATATTTATAATATTATAGTTAGTTACTATAGGCAGATCTAGATAGGCCTTAGTCCCCCCCTACTGTGAGTTAATATTAATAGAGAGGCAGGAACTGGTAAATTATATCTTATTACAGTTCTGTCTACTATGCTCCGCAATATAGTAATATCTAATAGTAAGCCATTACTATTAGTTTAAGCCGCCCCTACTAGAGTAGCTGCCTTTAATATTAATAGTAGAACTATATATAAACTGTTAAAGTTGCCAGTAAACCGTCCCTTTAAGGAATTACTTATTACCAGTCTTACGCCTTTACAATAGGCTTTTAAGGATATTTACTACCTTATCCTTAACAAAAAATCAATAATTAGGTAAGTACATCTAGCTTAGATTAATTGCCGCCTCCGTTAAATCTATTCTATATATAACAACAATTATTTTAGAGGCTTAAACATCTTACTAGTGGGCGATTTCTATTAACTATCCCCTATATATTAGACGGCCTTATATAGCAGTCTATCTGCTTACCTATTAGAGCTTACTAGCTATAGAAAGGAAGCCTATAAGGCAATTAACCAAACTGCTATTCTTAATTAAGTTATATAGTAGGGCGGTAATAATACTAAGAGTTCTGTATTTAGGACTGCCCTCGTCAAGCTATATATTAATTCTATAAGTAATTTAACTTAGAAGCTTTTTTTAACTAGGTATTAGTAGGGCTTATCTATTAATAAGGTTGCAAGCTTTAATGACGCAATCTAACTCTATAACACACACATAGCTATAGGTAAGTATAATGCTATCTAACTTCGCAACCTTTTATAGCTAGTAGTAGTTATTAAGTTAGTAGACACTAGTGTAGGTGCATAAAAGGTTACTCCTAATTAGTATAATACTATATAGAATTTAACTCTATATATTGGCGCTAAAGTTATACTAATATATAATATCTGGGTTAAACTAGGCTTAGTAAATGGCACTACTAGTATAGTTAAAGATATTATATGGAAGGAGCACGCTAATATTAAAAGGGACCAGCCCCAGGCACTACTAATTGCAATAGATAGTTATAATGGACTTACCCTATTTACTTAGTAGGACAGAAGGAAGGTTATCCCTGTCTTTTCTATACTTTATAAGTGGGAGGGTGCAAAAAGCTCTTACTTATAGCGTTAATTTCCAGTTACTCTAGCTTTTGCTTTTACTATACATAAAAGCTAGGGCCTAATACTTAACTAGGTGGTTCTAGATATTAAGGAAAAGGATAAGACAGCTAGGCTAACTTATATAGCAATCTTATAAGTTAAAAAGCTTTTAGGGCTTATATTTAAATATAGATTTAATAAAGAACAATTTTAGTTATCTATAAGCAAGGCTAAGGAGGTATAACAGGAAGATTTTATATAGAGGCAGCAGTAACTATTCACAGACGACTTTTCCTAAATAGGAAATTATATACTAGCTTAGAGGTAAGTAGAGAATATAGCATTTATCTTAGTTTTTTAACTTTTAAATAGCTTAACTACAAAATCTGTAAGGGCGCGAAGAGGCTTCGGGGAAGATTTAAAGGAATAATATAAATTCTATCTAAATCTAAGGGTATATAGCTCTTGAAGAGAACAAGACGTTGCGTAAAGAAGAGAAAGGAATAACCAGAGAATCTTGTAATTAAATAGTTAGGGGTCTTAGTCGATGCGTGCGCACGTACGCACGCGGACAGACTTTGGTAGAATTTGATTAATCTGGCAGAACTTGGCAGAAGTTAATTAAGGCGTCAAGTTTATCTGTTAAGTGTTTTACCAAGATATTCCTACTGTAACTAGGCTAGTCCTGTTACAGTACCCCCCCTTTTAACTAAAGGTTCAAAATAATTTAATTTAGTTAAGAGTTCATAATTTTTTTTATCGCGTGTTGTATTTTCGCGTCAGGTGGCGGTCTTGGCAAGGCAGATCTGACTAATTAGACAACTTTAACCGCTGGTTAAAGTTCCTTAACATTTTACGTGTTACATAATCGCGTTATAAACGTTATAACTTATTTCAAGTTCTTTTTAAATTCGAGTTTCGTGTATTTGTATTAGGTGGCAGTTATTTGCCTTTATATCATATCCATCCAGCCAGAGTAGGCTGCAAAGGATGGTCCTTATGGAATTCTTTTACTAAGGAAGGCGCGTCGGCCTTAATCTAATTATAGGTTTTCTAGGTTCATATTTTATATCCTTCCCACTTAATAAGAAGTTTAAATTGTTTAGATTGTTTTTTCTATTATATATTATTAATTAAGTTAATAAAGTAAGAACCGTTACCATTGTCAATAATTATAGGAGGTGGTGGCGGTACTTCGCGAGTTAAAGGTTCACCTTTTAAAGGTTGCAGTAAGCTTACGTAAAACATCGGGTGTATTTTTATCTTAGTTGGCAGTTTAAGCTTATAGGCGTATAGGCTTAGTTTCTTTTTAATTTAGTATAGGCCCGCAAACTTCCAATTAAGTTTCTTTAAGGGCTGTTAAGTCTTTATGTTTTATATATTTAGGTAAGCTATATTACCTTCTTTAAAGTCCTATATAGGAGCTCGTCCTTTGTTTACATGCCATTCCTATACCGTTTAAGCGTACGTTAATTTACTTTATAGTAGTTCCGTTAACTGCTTTATTTAATTAGCAAAGTTATGCGCATTAATTAACTAAATCCGTTTAATTGTGGGTCCTATTATATTAATTTCAGGTTATAGTTTAAATCCAAGTCAAGGGTCTTGTCCGTAGGTCGCATAGAACGGCGTTATACCTATTAATTCGTTTATTATATTGTTCGCAGTAAACTTAGCTAAAGGCAGCTACTTTTCCCAGTCGTCTTATAGGTAGGAGCAGTATATTTATAGGTATTGTTCTATAATCACGTTCGCAATTTCGGTTTAACCGTCTGTCTCTAGATAAAATGCAGTTAAGAGTTATATTCGTATACTTAATTATTTATATAGAGCTTGCCAGAAGTCTAAAACGAACTGGCTTCTACGGTTAGATATTATTAAGTTAGGGAGTCTATACAGCTTAAAGACGTATTTAACAAAACATTTAGCTACTAAGATAACATTAATTAAGTCTATAGGAATCATATATCGCATTTTTATAAGGCAGTTAACTACTACTATAATATTCATAAATCCGTTACTGCTAGGTAAATCTACCACGAAGTCAATCAAGATATTACGCCATCTTTATATTAGAATTAATAATGGTCAGAGTACTCCTTATTTCTTTATATAAGAAGTCTTTCTATAAACACACGTTCTGTATACTCAAACGTATTTTTGCATATAGTCGTGCATTATAGGCCAGTAATATGCTTATTGGACTATCTCGTACGTTTTCACACGGCTAGGATGTCCCACTATAGGAGAGTTATATACAAATTCGAGTATCTTGAATCGTAAAGGTTTAGAATTTAGGACTACCATATTCTATTAATAGTATAGTCAATTGTTACAAATTTCGCATTTGGCGAGTATAATATCTTTATACTATCATTTTCCTATTTAAATTGCTTCTATTATATCTGCTATCCATGCATTGTTCTTATATTCGTATTTTATTAGCTTATTAATTTCTATTTCCTATTTATCAATTTCTAATTTATTTCTGTTGAGTTCCGTATCTAAGAACATAGGATATAGTTTCTTAAAACGTTTAGGGGGTAATAGGATCTATAATTAATTTGTAATCCGTTTATCTAAAGCGTTTACAGGTAGGTCTTGTAATTATTATATTAATGCGTTAAGCTTCTGATTAAGTTTACCCGGTCGGTATATAATCTTAAAGTTAAATTATAAGAGGTATTCGGCCTAACGAATTTAGCGTTACGTTAATTGCTTTATAGTTATAAAATACTGCAGGTTCTTATAGTCCGTTAATACGCGTATTAGGAATAACAATCCTTTAAGTTCTGGACGCCATTGTTTAAAGTATTTAATAATTGTAAGTAGTTCCTTATTATATATCTCGTAGTTCAATTCGGCAGGGGCGAGCTTTTAGGAGAGAAAGGCTACTAAATACAGCTCACTGTTCTTATTATACTGCGATAACACTCCCCCTAGGGCATGATTAGACAAGTCTGTTTTAATAACATATTTAAGGTTAGGGTTAAAGTAAGCAAGAATTAGGGCGGTTATAAAGCGTTATTTTAAATTGTTAAAAGCTTGTTCGCATCTAGCAGTCTATTTAAATTTTATATTCTTCCTTATTAAGTTTACTAACGGTTGGGCGATTTTCGAGAAGTGGTTAATAAATTAACGGTAGAAATTTGCAAATTCTAGAAATCCTTAAATATCTTATACGTTACTAGGGCTTCCCTAGTTTATAATAGCAGCGACCTTCTTAGGGTCCATTTTAATTCCGTTACAGGATATAATTAGGCCTAGGTATATAACTTTAGACGTATAGAACTTACATTTCTTAATATTGCATTATAAACCCGCATCTCGCAAACGTTTAAGGACTATTTAGACGTGTTTTTAATACTTAAAAAGCAAAGATAAGTAAATTAAGATATTATTAATATACGCGGTAATAAATACATTAAGGAATTCACGAAGCGTATTATTAATATATTACTAAAACGTACTAGGACCGTTCTTTACACCAAATGGCATTACTAGGTATTTGAAGAGTCCCTATTATATATAAAAGGCTGTGTACTTCTCGTCTCCTTCTTAAACGCGAATTTAATTAAAGGCAGCGACTATATTAAGCTTTATAAAATATTATACCTTTGCTAGGCGGTCAAGCGTCTCTTAGATTAAGGGGATTGGATATCAGTTTTAAATCATAATTACATTTAGAGCTTAATAATTAACACAGAATCTTAAGCCTCCTCCTAGCTTTTTAACGAATAGTATAGATAAGGCGAATAGAGATTAACTAGGGCGAATAAATCCTTTTTCTAGATGCTTATTGAGGTATTATTATATCACAAGCAGTTCTTCCCGTAATATACCGTATAGCGGTCCGAACTTTAGTGTTATATTAGGTTCAAGTTCTATCTTAAAATCGTGTACATCCTAATGCGGGGGTAGTTGGTCTGCAAATCTTTTCTTAAACTCGTTAATTAGATTGTGGTACTCTTTAGGCATAAGAGGTTAAGGGTTAATATATTACTTTAGTTCTAGTGCTTTTTTAATATCTTCTATAGTTATAGCGAAGATTTCGTGGTCTCGTTTTCGTGCTAATAAAATAAAAGGTGCAGCTTATATCATACGAATTTTAAGAGGTTTTAGCGTAATATCTTCACATTCTTTACTACCATTGGTAGTTATAGCCGTATCGTTTTAGTTCGGGGTCTGTGGCAGGGGCAGTTTATATTATATCAAATTTAAATAATCTTATGCATGTTTGTAGGGTTGGTAGTGTTTTAAGTAATAACTTTGGCAGTAGGTCGTGCGGAATTTTAGTATTTCTTTAACCCAGCTAATTAAAGGGTTGTGTTGTTTTAGCTATCTATATCCAAGTATTATCTTATATTGCTTTAGGGGTGTTACAAATAAGGAAATATATTTAAGGTGTTCGCCTATCTATATTTTTATAAGAGCGTAGTGCGTTAATTTGCTATATATTAAGGGTTTACCATTAAAGCCTTATAGGCCTTAGGGCTTATCAAGTTTCTTTAAATTTAGGTATTAGGTTTTCATATAGTTTGTATTAATAAAGCCTATACTAGTAGCTCCGCTATCTATAAGAATTCGTACCTCCTTCCATTTTCTAAGTATTTAAATTTCGCTAAGTATATTAAGGGAGTTATGTTGTGTATTAGCGCTGGAAGAGCCTAGATACTTGTACTCTTCCACTTCTTGTCCTAAGGCGCGACTTGGCCCTAGGATGATTCGTTTTCCAAGTTAGCTAAGGGTGAGATGCTTTATAACGACTGGGTATAATTTATAAAACGAGTACAGGTCAAGGAGCGAGTACGGCTTAAAGAACGAGTGCAATTTAAGGAGTGGGTGCAATTCAAAGACTAGGAGGAACTACAGCAGACTTTTTTAAAAGGGTGAGTTTAGCAATTCCTTTAAATATATCCTTTTTTACCACATCCGAAGCATTCTCTGTTTATAGCTCGAGTTCTTCGTTCATTGGTTTTTAAGGGTGCATAAGATTAAGTGGTATTAAGGTCCATAGGGTTGTACATAGGACTTTTTAGGTTTGGAGAGGGATCGCGTTTTGGGGTATATATTGGTTTCATAAAGTTTTAAACATAAGGCATAGTCAGCTTTAGAGAACGAGTTTGTTTATTATATTAAAGGTCCTTATTAATTCGTTAACACATTATAGCGAATTTAGGTAGGTTTTTTAGTAGTTCCCTACCTACTAACTAGGCTCTAATCTTATCTAAAATAGCTTATTAAAGAGTAGCGACTTTAGCGGCTTTATTCCAATCTAGTTCGCTAATAAGGCCTAAAAATTCCAAAAAGAAGCTGGTAAATTCTTGGTTCCGTTGTTATAGGTTTTTAAGTTTAGTGACAGCTATGTATTTGCGGCTAGCGTTATCATACATTCGTTCTAGTAGGGAGACAAAGATTTTAAAACTAACAAAGGTACCATTATGGAAGAATAGATCTATAGTTCGTGCAGCGTCCTTGCTTAAACGAGATATTCTATAGCTAATTTTGCTAGCTTCGGTGGGGTATTGGTTATAGTTTATTAAGAGTTTAAAATGGAGCTTGGTTATAAAGGGACATAAGTTATTTTAATTTCCATTAAATATTAGAGGATTAGGGAGCTTTTTGGATTTTATAACAGGTATTAAATTCGTTATAGATATGGGTTAAGTTACCATTACTAGTTCAAAGTTTGCGTTTAAGGGGCTAGGTTCGGATACAGTTATATTAATTTCGTTTATAGGTGGTGTTAGGGTCTCTAATATAAATGCTTAAACGTTACGGAGTTCTTTATAGAGTGCTTCTATTAATCGCTAATACTGGGCTTCTAGTGCAGCCCGCTACTAAGCTAAGGCATCCGTAAAGGACTGTTACATTATGGTTAACTGTTCCCTAACTAGGGACATAATACTCATAGTTATCGAAGAGGATTTGGGTTCGTTTGCCATTTTAATAGTGGTTGTTTTTTTTAACGCAACATAATGTAAGGGCGCGAAGAGGCTTCGGGGAAGATTTAAAGGAATAATATAAATTCTATCTAAATCTAAGGGTATATAGCTCTTAAAGAGAACAAGACATTACGTAAAGAAGAGAAAGGAA